>ERZ1292640.2672-Hain-H43-02um-R1-2672-length-14152-cov-4_pt1 | contig 14152 bp, 16 predicted proteins | sample MGYA00564404_ERZ1292640 | MGnify/ENA primary metagenome ERZ1292640 (study PRJEB36523, sample SAMEA6512636) | groundwater metagenome | collected 2019-01-08 | study: AquaDiva: Metagenomics assemblies of 32 groundwater samples
CCGACAATAAACGCAAACCGTTTTCAAAAGTTCCTTTAAAAGTACCAGGAGCCCCTTGTGGTGCTTGAACCATCCCTTTACCCGGTTGGCCTTCCTTACGCGTATCTTGCAACACCGAATCCGCACCATTACGGATCACTAAATTAAATGTAATGATATCTCCATCCTTCAATTTTTGTGCCTTGTCATCGTGCTCATGAATTTGAATCTTTACACCTTCAATGACTTCTACTTTGTCTTTGCCACATCCCACTACCAATGCAGCAGCCACAGCTAGTAATCCAATTGATTTACGCATGATTATTTGTTTATTTTTATAAATTTTTAACTCGTTTTATTTCAGAAAGATACAAAGGTAACACTTCCTTTAATTTTTCCTTCGCTTGTTCAATTCCTCCCGCAGAAAATCTTCCTCCCGAGGCATTTTTATGCCCTCCTCCTTCAAAATAGGAAGCAGCAAATCCATTCACCGCAAAAGGTTCTATCGAACGGAATGATAATTTTACTCCATCTGGACGTTGAATCATGCAGATCGACCACACGGCCCCTTCTAGTTGCAACCCATAATTTACCATCCCCTCCGTATCTCCTGCCTGCGAATTAAATTGCTTTTGATCCTCTGTTGTAATCCACATCAAGGCCAAATGATAATCTGCCAAATATTCCAAACGATTTGCCAATACATGTCCTAAAAAACGTAAACGATGCAAACTCGCTGAATCAAATACCTTGCGATGAACCGCATTCGTATTCACACCTTTTTTAATCAATTCGGCAACCACTTCGTGCACATGTGCTGTTGTATTTGGATGACGAAACGAACCCGTATCAGTCATAATCCCCGAATACAAGCAGGAACCCATCTCCTCATCAATCAAGGATTCATCTCCCCATTCACATATTAAATCAAAAATCAACTCACAGGTCGAAGCCGCAATCGTTCGGTGATAATAGTAGTCGGCAAAATCCTCTGGATCCAAATGATGATCAATGACCACCTTCTTGCAACGGGCCGACTTCACCAAAGGAGCCAAGCCATGCAATCGCTGCATGCCCGAAAAATCCAAACAAAAGATCCAATCGGCCGCATGAATTTTCGATTCAACCGTTGGCTTATGCAAGATATTTTCAAAATCCAAAACCGCATCCGCCCCTGACATCCAAGTTAGATTCCGAGATAAAGCGGATGGAATCACTACATCAACTTGCAAACCCTTCTTAATCAAATACTTCTGCCAAGCCAGACTCGAACCAATGGCATCAGAATCAGGATTAAAGTGCGTCGTAATGACAACGGATTGGCCAGGAATTAAATGAGCGCGAAGCGCAGAAATCGAAGACATAAAAATTCGTATCGCCCGACAAATTTGGGCGTTCGCAAAGTTAGAGATAAATTTGCAAAAAAAACGTAATGCCAACAAATAGAACATTTACCATGATTAAGCCCGATGCAGTCATTGACGGGTTTACAGGGCCAATCATCCAACAAATTGAAGAAGCGGGATTCCGCATAGTAGCCATTAAAAAAGTACACCTAACAACAGAAGAAGCAGGCAAATTCTATGAAGTGCACAAGGAACGCCCTTTTTACGGTGAACTGTGCGAATACATGTCTTCCAATCCCATCATTCCAATGATCTTGGAGAAGGAAAATGCCATTGCAGATTTCCGTCAGTTAATCGGCGCTACCGATCCCGCGAAAGCAGAAGAGGGAACTATCCGCAAACGATTTGCTCGTTCGTTAAGCTCTAACGCCATTCACGGTTCTGACTCGGATGAAAATGCCGCCATTGAGGGCGCATTCTTCTTTCCAAACGGAAACTAATTCACATGTTTATAAAACAGAAACCCATTCTCCTCTTTGATTAATTGCAAATGAGGGTGATATTTAAATCGATCCTCGGCATCCGACTTCATCACAAAATAGGTGGGGCGGTCTGTCGAGGATTGTTTCATTAAGGTCTCGCCATCTGGACTTGGTCCTTGTTTTTGAAAATACAATAAATGTGCAAAGGATTTAAATCCTACGGTTTCAATGTAGATCTTTTGGCCTACATGTGAAACATAAAAATCAATCGGAGTAGCTTGGGTATACCCAGCAATTTTGGGCAAAACCACAGCCATAAAACCCATCATGACGAAAATACTACCCAGCATAAGTCGAATAATTGATCGAAATTCTACTTCCCTACGAAATACCGTCCATCCCACTAACCCACTAAACGCAAGCCCAAAAATCCATTCCCAACCCGACCAATACACCGGTGCCTGTAAATTCCCTCGAACAAAAGCATCTTGAATATAGATCGATGCCTCAGCGGCATACATCCCAATGAGCGGAACCAAAGCAAGTACAATCCCGAATAATACCCCAAAAATCCCAAGCAACAGCGAATAGGAACGTTTCCAAGTCCAATGACTCGATTGAAATTCTGTCAATACTTGGGCTGAAAAATAGGTCAGAGGCAACCAACAAAGCGAAGAATAATGAATGATCTTCGTTTTCACCAAACTAAATATAATCAAGACTACCCAAAACAATACCTGCATCCAACGCGTCAAATCAATCGTTTCCTCGGATGACCTACGACGCAACAAACGTGCACCTGCCCAAATAGAAATAGGCAAACATCCCAATAACAAGACCAAAACATGGTAATAAACCGGTTGGCCATGCCCCGCATCCCCCGTCGTCATTAAACGAATTTGATAAGCCACAAAATCATCCCAAATCCCCCAACCGAATTTCAAGATGATCATCGCATACCAGGAAGCAAAAATCAATACAGCAAGGATACCGGACAGGCAGGCTCCGAAAAACAAGCGCCCCATCGGTTTTACCTTCCAAACTTGCTGCCAGATTCCGTAAACCAATAAGGTCGCACCCCACAAGAGCAAGGCAACAGGACCCTTGGTCAACATCCCCAGACCGATACTCAATCCAGCCCAAATGGCCCAGCGCATCGAATTTGGTTGAGTGTAAAATTGTGAATAGAAATAAATTCCCAAGAAAATAAACAAATTAAACAGCGGGTCAATAATCCCTGAGCTTGCATAAACATGAGGTGTCATCGCAGCTAAATAGGAAAATGCCCATAAATGACCGAAATGCTCCGAAACATGTTTTTTACCAATACGAAATATCACCAAGAGCGTGGCAATCCCCACCAGCGCATTGGGAAAGCGTGCCGCAAATTCCATCGATGTCCAAGCTCCATCCGTAAATGTCCCAAAGACCTGAAAGCTCAAAACCTGCAACCACATAAAAATGGGTGGTTTCTCCCAAAAGGGTTGAAAATTAATTTGGACCGTTAAAAAATCTCCAGTAACTAACATTTCTCGTGCTGATTCCGCGAAATTAATTTCATCCCAATCAAATAATTGAGACGCCCCCAAAAAGGGAATGTACACGATGCAAGCGACAATCGCCCAAAACAAATATGGATTACGCTGTAATATTTTCATGATATAAGAAGTAGAAAATCGATGAACTGCTCATGCCAATGAAGGCCCCAAACGCAACATCAACAGGAAAATGTTGAAATAAATAAACGCGGGAAATACCTACGCCACATGCAAATAAGGCCAATAAAACCCCAGCCCAGCGTTTATTTACATACAAGGCTATCCAAAGGAAACAAAACCACGCCGCTGCTGTATGCCCAGATGGAAAGCTATTATATTCATTCATTTCTACGCCAGGGACTAAATACCAGGGAATATCAAGCGCCTTAAAATAAGCATACGGGCGAAGGGCAGACGCAAAAACAAGATGCTTTAAGCCTTGTACAACAAGCGTAGAACATGCGTATGAAAACAAAAACGGCTTCACCCAAACTCGCGCCTTCCAAAAGAACAAAATCAAAACAAGCGCAGGGATTAGGATTTCCCCGGCAAATGTGAGCCCACGAAAGAAATAATCCAATTGATAGACATGCCAATTATTCACCATACGCATTTGATCAAATCGATCAAACACAGTAATGTAACCTGCAGCAATGATTTCAAACAAGATAAATACAAATCCATAGGCAATCCATGCCCCGTTCAATCGTCTCATATTTCAAAGGTCGGAAGATTTTATGAAAAAGGTAAACGCATCACTTGTTGTTTCCAAAAAATTACCTAATTTTGCATTCCTTTTTTCAAGCAAGGTCGACATGAAAGTATTAGAAGCATTTCAGATACCTATTATAGCCTTAGAGGACAAATCGTATCACTACGCATTCAGTGGTGATGATGCGTTTTTTGCTGCATTTGAGCAGGATTGGGTTGAAAAAGGGCGATTTGAAGTATCGGTTGACTTAACGAAGTCGGCCTTAATGATTCAAGTTCAAATGAAGATTACGGGTACGATTGAATTGATTTGTGATCGTTCTTTGGAAGCCTTTGATTATCCATTTGAAGTAAACGAAAAACTTATTTTTAAGTATTCGGATCATTCAGAAGATTTAGGGGACAATTTGTTTTTATTGGACAGAAAGGAACCAAAACTTAATTTGTCGCAGGATATATTTGATTTCATTGCACTTGAAGTGCCGATGAAGAAGTTACATCCACGTTTTTCAGAAGAAGAAGAAATAGCATCGGAAGATGTATTTATCTACACGACAGCGCGAGCTGATGAAAAACCTGCATCAACAACAGAAGAGGTGATTGACCCACGCTGGGCGGCACTTCAAAAATTAAAAGATTTAAAATAAAATTAATTAACAAATACCATGGCACATCCTAAACGAAGACATTCTACAACACGTCGTGATACTCGTAGAGCACATGATTTCGGAACACCAAAGCAATTGGCAGTAGATAGTCAAACAGGCGAAACACATTTATTTCACCGTGCACACGTGCATGAGGGAAACTTATATTACAAAGGTAAAATGATTGTAGAAGGATATTCTGCACGTTAATTTTATCTGGCAAGCCAAAATTTACGCTTTTTTTGAGCTCCGCTGAAAATATCCCGTTAAAATACTATTTTTTGACTAAAATTAATACTATTTTTGTCCTTAGTTTTAGTATTTAAACACCTATTGAATGAATATAGCAATCGACGTGATGGGCGGGGATTATGCCCCAGAAGCAGTAGTTGATGGGATTCTTTTAGCGATTTCAAACTTAGCACCGGAAGAAACAATTCTTGCCGTTGGACCAGCCGATACAATCAATACCTTACTTGCTGAACGTGCATACACGGGCAGTCAGATTCGCGTTATCAACGCGGAAGAAGTCATTGAAATGGGAGAACATCCCACCCGAGCATTATCGCAAAAACCCAATTCCAGCATCGGAGTTGGGTTTGCGCTTTTAAAAGAAGGCAAAGCCGATATTTTCGCATCAGCCGGAAATACAGGTGCCATGATGGTAGGCTCCCTATTCTCAGTCAAAACAATCGAAGGCATTCAGCGTCCTGCCATTGCAGGCTTTATTCCACAAACGGATGGCACCTATTCGATCATGTTGGATATTGGTGCGAATGCCGACTGCAAGCCTGAAATGTTAGCACAATGGGCCGTTTTAGGTTCAGCCTATTCGGCAGCGACACGAGGCATTGAGTCGCCGCGTGTTGGCTTGTTGAACATTGGTGAAGAAGAGCAAAAAGGATCTATGTTGACCCAAGCCACTTACGCTTTACTCCAAGCAAACGATAAACTGAATTTTGTTGGTAATCTTGAAGGAAAAGATGTTTTCCGCGGAAAAGCAGATGTCATTGTGACGGATGGTTTCACGGGAAATATTGTGTTAAAAATGGGGGAATCCATTTACAACATCATGAAGGAACAAGGGATGGTTAATGAGTTTATTGACCGGACCAATTACGAAAATTATGGCGGAAGCCCGATTATAGGTATTAATGGAAATGTCATCATTGCACACGGGGCATCTAGCCCGACTGCCATTATGAACATGGTCAAATTATGCCAAAACATAGTAAAATCGAATGTTTGCCAAAAAATCAAGGCGGCCATCGAAAACAACTAATATAACATGTCAAATAAAACAAACGCAGCTATAACCGGCGTGGCAGGATATGTCCCGGATTATGTGCTTACGAATGAAGAATTAGAAAAGCTAGTTGATACAAACGATGAGTGGATTACCACCCGCACTGGAATCAAAGAGCGTCGCATATTAAAGGGAGAAGGCCAAGGAACTTCTGTGATGGGAGCCAAAGCCGTTGAGGAATTAATGCGCAAAACCAACACAACACCTGATCAAGTTGACCTATTAATTTGTGCAACAGTCACTCCGGATTACTTATTTCCATCGGCATCAAACATGATCTGTAAGGCAGTAGGTATTCGCGAAACAGCATCCTTTGATTTGGCAGCTGCTTGTTCGGGTTTCTTAAATGCCTTGGCGGTAGGAACTGCATTTATTGAAGCAGGGCGTTATAAAAAGGTCATTATCGTAGGTGCAGATAAAATGTCAGCCATCGTCGACTATACGGATCGTACCACTTGCATTTTATTTGGTGATGGAGCAGCAGCGGTGATGCTGGAACCAAATTCCGAAGGCTTAGGCGTTCAAGACTTCATCTTGAAATCGGATGGCGAAGGTTGTGAAAGTTTAATGCAAAAGGGTGGCGGAAGTGCTTACCCTCCTACGCATGAAACCGTAGAGCAAAAATTACATTACATCCGTCAAGAAGGACAGGCTGTGTATAAATTTGCCGTAACACGTATGGCAAATGTATCCGCTGAAATCATGGAGCGTAATCACTTAGTGGGGGATGATATTCGTTTCTTAGTTCCGCACCAGGCAAACAAACGCATCATTGATGCAACAGCAAGTCGGATGGGCGTGAGCGAAGACAAGGTGATGTTGAACATCCAAAAATACGGCAATACAACTGCGGCAACGATTCCCTTATGTTTATGGGATTACGAGAACCAATTGAAAAAAGGAGACAAATTAATATTAGCTGCCTTCGGAGGTGGCTTTACTTGGGGATCTGCTTACCTTACGTGGGCCTACGATCCAAAATAATTAACAAAACACAATGGCAACTACAGCAGATATTAAAAATGGCATGGTGATTAAATACAATGACGATTTATATTCGATCATTGAATTTCTTCACGTAAAACCAGGAAAAGGTCCGGCTTTCGTTCGGACTAAATTACGTTCATTGACATCAGGAAAAGTAATTGACAATACCTTCAACTCGGGGGTGGCGATCTATCCCGTTCGTGTGGAACGCAGAAAATTCCAATTCATCTACAAAGATGAGTTTGGCTACAACTTTATGGACAATGAGTCATTTGAGCAAATCTTATTAGGAGAAAACCTATGTGTGATGGCAGATTTGATGAAGGAAGGACAAGAGGTTGAGATCTTAATCAACACGGAAAATGATTCAGCACTATCGTGCGAATTGCCTCCATTTGTAGAATTAAAAGTTACCTACACAGAACCAGGCGTTCGTGGTGATACGGCTAACTCCCCTAAAAAACCAGCGACGGTGGAAACAGGAGCAACGATTACGGTGCCCATTTTCATTGAACAAGATGAAATAATCAAAGTAGATACAAGAACTTACGCATACGCTGAACGCGTTAAGTAATTTCTGCTACATTTGTCAAAACTTAGTAAACGGTCAACCAATATTATATAACCGAAATGGATACGAAAGAAATACAGCGATTACTGGATTATATCGCAAAATCACCCCTTGCAGAAGTAAGCATTGAAACAGAAGGTTTAAAAGTTTCAGTGAAAAAAAATAGCACTGCTGCGCCTACAGTGACGGTTGCAGCCGCACCAGCTCCTGTGGCAGCTGCGCCAGCTCCAGCAGCTGCGGCACCCGTAGCAGCCGCACCGGCAGCTGCGCCAGTTGCAGATAACCTTTATACAGTTAAGTCTCCGATGATCGGTACATTTTACCGCGCAGCGGGTCCAGATAAAGAAAACTACATAGAAGTAGGTTCTGAAATCGCTCCGGGCAAAACGCTTTGCATGATTGAAGCGATGAAATTATTTAACGAAATCGACTCGGAAGTATCAGGTAAAATCGTTAAAATTTTAGTGGATAATGCAAGCCCAGTGGAGTTTGACCAACCATTATTCTTAGTAGAAAAAGCTTAATTATGAGCCTAGCGCATACCACCTTGGGTTTGAGTATGCGATTAGACAAATCAATTACTATGTTTAAAAAAATACTAATTGCAAACCGTGGAGAAATCGCCTTGCGTATCATCCGTACTTGCAAGGAAATGGGAATAAAAACCGTTGCTGTTTATTCAACGGCCGACAGGGAAAGTTTACACGTTCGTTTTGCGGATGAGGCTGTTTGTATCGGACCTCCGCCAAGCCGTGATTCTTACTTAAGCATTCCTGCTTTAATTTCAGCTGCGGAAGTAACGGGCGCGGATGCGATCCATCCAGGTTACGGATTCCTTTCTGAGAATGCAGAATTTTCACGCATCTGTTCGGAACATAGCATCAAGTTTATTGGTGCATCTGCGGAGATGATCAACCAAATGGGTGATAAGGCAACTGCCAAAGATACCATGAAGAAAGCAGGAGTACCTGTTATTCCAGGGTCTGACGGATTACTTGATACCGTTGAAGAGGCAATCGAATTAGCAAAAACCATCGTTTATCCAGTTATCATCAAGGCTACTGCCGGTGGTGGTGGACGAGGCATGCGGATTATCCGGGAGGAATCTGAATTCCGTAAATTATGGGATGATGCCAAAATGGAGGCAGCTGCAGCATTCGGAAACGACGGCATGTACATGGAGAAATTCGTGGAAGAACCTCGTCACATCGAAATTCAAGTCGTAGGGGATAAGTTTGGTAAAGTTTGCCACTTGTCGGAGCGTGATTGCTCCATCCAACGTCGGCACCAGAAATTGTGTGAAGAAACACCTTCTCCCGCGCTTTCCGACGAGCTTCGTAAGAAAATGGGTGATGCGGCCATCGCAGGCGCAACAGCCATTGGGTATGAAGGAGCAGGAACAATCGAATTCTTGGTTGACAAGAATGGTGACTTCTATTTCATGGAAATGAATACGCGGATTCAAGTGGAGCACCCGATTACTGAAGAAGTAACCGATTTCGATTTGATCAAGGAGCAAATTAAAGTAGCTGCCGGTATTGCGATTTCAGGCCAAAACTACTTCCCGAAATTATATGCTTTGGAATGTCGGATCAATGCGGAAGATCCCGCACATGGATTCCGTCCTTCGCCAGGTAAAATAACTAACCTTCACCTTCCAGGTGGTCATGGAGTTCGGATTGACTCACACGTTTATTCTGGATATACCATCCCTCCTAATTACGATTCCATGATTGCGAAAGTAATCGTGAGTGGCCAAAGCCGCGAAGAAGTATTACTTCGCATGAAACGCGCCCTGCAAGAATTCGTTATCGAAGGAGTAAAAACAACCATTCCATTCCACATTAAGTTGATGGATGACCCTGGTTTTAAATCAGGCAAGTTCACAACCGCATTCATGGAGACGTTTGACATGAGTGGATTATAAGGAATCCCAATGAATTAAACGGGTGTATGAGCTCGACGAAAGTCGGGCTCAACCTTTTTTAGGCCTATTCTTTTAGTATCCCAAATAAATAAAGGTATTCACACTTAAACTTTTAGGTGTGACATCTAAGGTCGTTTGTGTCACACCACCATTCATGGAAGTGGTGGTCACACTGTGGTTGTGATCGCCATTTGCAGTGAGCACGTTGGCATAATTAGCCGCTGCTCCAGCGGTCCAGTTAGAACTTCCTTCTTTCATGGCAGTTACGCCTAAATTGTATACATATAAAACAGAAGCATCATTTACATTGACTGAGTGGCTATGACTACCCGCGTTACTTGTGGTGGCGGTCAGGCTAACATTGGGAAGATTCGCCCGCGCAATTGTCTTTGCACTAGACCCTGAAACCGAGCCGAGTGTTGTACTATTTTGAACTAAAAATGCATTCGTCGCATCCGGCAAATTCGTTCCTATTCCCAAAGCAGTGGCCTGGGTTTGTTGGCTTGCACTCAAAGTCGATTTTGCCCGACCGTTTAACTTGACCCATCCACTGTGGTCGGCAGATTGAATCCCCGTTTTGATATCCCCATAATTTATAACGGTCATGGGTGTATTGCCGCTAATTTTTTTCCAAGTCACACCCGTCCGACCATTGAAGTCTGAAAAAGCATTATAACTCCCTACAGAAGACCATGCTTTTAACGTATAGGTTCCTGCCCCTGTGGTTGTCACACGTGCCAAGCCCGTTCCCGTGGATGCTAATTCACCATAGGCAGACAAAATCTCCGAATTGGGAACAAGCACACCTGAAGGATCAAACAAAGCACTTTCTCCGGCATAACCGGCTGCGCCTTGTGAGCGCGTGAAATAGATCACTTCCCAAGTTCCAGCGGATGGCAACGTAAAAGTAACGACCGTAACGGGTGTCCCTGATGTTACAGCTATTTGAGATGCACCCATCCATTCTGACCCATATTCAGCGGCGACAGAACCACTCCCTCCGGCTGTCGCAATGGTCGCCCAAAGAGCTCCATTCCAAAAATAATACCCCGCACTTAAGCCCGCATCCCCTTTACAGTAAACCAATAAGCCTGTTTGAGGATTCGAAATGGTTGAGGCATCCGTGGTACTTGTCAACGATACTCGTGGAGGCAAAAAGCCCTTGTTGTTGGCATATACTTCCAATTTTGCCGATTGATCCGGGGAACTAGTTCCAATCCCCGTTTGAGCATAAACCTGCATTCCGAACAAACATAGGAATATAGTAAAGAGACTTTTGTGCATTTGATCTAAGTAAAAGATGGACAAAAATACGAAATCTTTCCTATTTGATTAAAATAGCCAAGCAATCAGTAAGAACACCGATTTATTACATTAGCCAGACCTTCGATGGATCAAACTAATTGAATCAAGAATCCGTAAGCATGGCCTCCTTTCGCCGCATGGAACCCTTTGGCAAATATTGCTGACCCACTTATTACTAAAGAACAAATAATTTACAATAGCACTTGCATCTTAGTTCTTGATTTCCTAAATTTGCACTCCCATTTTTCGATTGAATGCCCGTTTGAAAGATAAAATAGGTCATAATCAAATCCTTAAGACAAATTCCGTGGTCTTGGTGGAAATGATTCAACAGTTAAACATTATTAATAGTGGATACTTTAAGTTACAAAACGATCTCTGCCAATAAAGCTACAGTTCAAAAGGACTGGGTGGTAGTAGATGCAGAAAACCAAATTTTAGGTCGCCTGTGCTCTGAAATCGCGAAAATCATTCGTGGTAAGCATAAGGCTTCATACACACCGCACGTAGATTGTGGCGATCAAGTGATTGTAATCAATGCGGAGAAAATTCGTTTGACAGGTAAGAAAATGACTGACAAGGTTTACATCCGTCACACGGGGTATCCAGGTGGTCAGCGTTTTGCTACACCACGTGAGGTTTTAACTAAAAACCCAAGAGGTGTTGTCGAGGCAGCTGTAAAAGGTATGTTACCTAAGAATCGTTTAGGTCGTGCTTTATTCAACAACTTATTTGTATATGCAGGATCTGAGCATCCACATGCAGCGCAACAACCTAAAGAAATCAAGTTTTAACGGACATTACAATTGAATAAATAACAAGTATAATTGGAAGAAGAAAGACGGCTATTGCTCGTATTTCTATGACTCCTGGTAAAGGCCAAATCAAAATTAATGGCCGTACATTGACTGATTACTTCCCATCTGAAATTCTTCAGATCGTGGTTAATCAGCCATTCGCTTTAACGAACACAGTAGGTTCATTTGATGTAACAGCTAACGTAGATGGCGGTGGTATCAAAGGACAAGCTGAAGCGCTTCGTTTGGCAATTTCACGTGCACTTCAGACGCAAGATGCAGAATTACGTTCTCCTTTGAAAAAAGAAGGATTCTTAACGCGTGACCCTCGTATGGTTGAGCGTAAGAAACCAGGACGTGCGAAAGCTCGTAAGAGATTCCAATTCTCTAAACGTTAAAAAGGGTTCGTGGAAAAGGCTTGTCTGTTGCCGATGCCTTTTCCACATTTTTATTATTCACATTCTTAAACAACCAAAATGGCACAATTAAGCTACAACGACTTGCTAGACGCAGGCGTTCACTTCGGTCACTTGACTCGTAAGTGGGATCCAAAAATGGCTCCATACATCTTTATGGAGAAAAATGGTATCCACATCATTGATCTTAACAAAACAATTTCTAGCCTTGAAGAAGCATCCCAAGCGATGCGTGCTATCGTACGTTCTGGTCGTAAGATCATGTTCGTTGCAACAAAAAAACAAGCGCAAGAAGTAGTAACTGCTGAAGCAGATAAATTAAAGATGCCATACGTAACTGACCGTTGGTTAGGTGGTATGTTGACAAACTTCGCGACCGTACGTAAGTCGATCAAGAAAATGTCAAGCATCGACAAGATGTTAAAAGACGAAGTTATCGTTAAAACTCTTGCAAAACGCGAGCGTTTAATGATGACTCGTGAAGAGGAAAAATTAAAGCGTGTGTTAGGTGGTATCACCGACTTGACTCGTCTTCCTGCGGCCTTGTTCGTGATTGACGTGAAGCGTGAGCACATCGCAGTATCTGAAGCTAAGAAATTGGGTATCCCAGTTTTCGCTATGTGTGATACAAACTCAAATCCTGAATTAGTAGACTTCCCTATCCCAGCTAATGATGATGCGTACAAATCAATCGCTATCATCGTAAAAGCAATCAGTAAAGCAATCGAAGAAGGTTTATCTGAGCGTAAGCAAGATAAGGACGACGCGCGTATCGCTGAGGAAGAAGAAGCAAAACGTGCGGTAGACGCAACGGAGGCTCAAGAAGCTGCTAAGGTAGCCGCTAAGTACGAAAAAGAAGCAGAACAAGAATAAACAATATTCATATTATGTCAATTACAGCCGCAGACGTTAATAAATTACGCCAAATGACTGGCGCTGGGATGATGGATTGCAAAAAAGCTTTGACTGAAGCCGATGGTGACTTCGAAGCAGCAGTCGATATCCTTCGCAAAGCAGGTCAAAAAGTAGCAGCAAAACGTGCCGACAACGAAACCAACGAAGGTGTTGTGTTAATCGCAATGAACGCAGATCACTCCAATGGTAAATTAATTGCCCTTGCATGTGAAACAGAACCCGTTTCTAAAGTAGATGCATTCAACGATTTAGCGAAAAGCATTTTAGATGCTGCCGTGAAATCACACGCTCCTTCCTCTCATGATTTATTAGCTGAGCCTTTAGCTGATGGCCGTTCTGTTGAAGGACACATCATCGAGCTTACTGGTAAAATTGGCGAGAAAATTACCTTAGCTGCTTACGAGAATATCTCAGCAGAGAAAGTTGTTTCTTACATTCACTCCAACAATAAAATCGGTGTTTTAGTAGCATTCGAAAATGTTCAAGGAGTTGATGTAGCTGAAGTAGGTAAGGACATCGCCATGCAAATCACGGCCATGAAACCTGTTGCATTAGATAAAGACGGCGTTGATTCTGAAACGATTGAGCGTGAAATCGAGATCGGAAAAGATCAAGCACGTCAAGAAGGTAAGCCCGAGGCTATGTTAGAAAAAATCGCTGTAGGAAAATTAGAGAAGTTCTACAAGGAACAAACTTTATTGAACCAACAGTTCGTTAAGGATTCTTCGATTACGATTCGTCAATATGTTGAGTCGGCTCAAAAAGGATTAACAATCGCTTCTTTCAAGCGTATTGCTTTAGTCTAATCCAAATCATACAATTGAAAAGGCCATTCGTCAGCTGACGGATGGCCTTTTTTTTGTTGCCTAATTCATTGCGCCCCCCCTAACTCACTTGAATTAATCGGGACAATTTTCTAAATTGTGGTAAATTTAGTATTAACATTTTCGAATAAAATAAGCTGCAATGGCCCAGATTGTGATATTAGGTGGTGGTGAAAGCGGTGTAGGTGCTGCCTTATTAGCGCAAGCCCAAGGACATCAAGTCTTTCTCTCCGACCAAGGGGAATTGAAAGCTGCGTATCAATCTGAATTAAGCCAACATCAAATACCATTCGAGTCAGGCCAACATACCCTCGAGCGTATTTTACAAGCGGATGAAATTATCATCAGCCCAGGTATTCCCGAAAAAGCAGGCATTGTACAAGCAATTAAAAAACAAGGTA
>ERZ1292640.2673-Hain-H43-02um-R1-2673-length-14151-cov-14_pt1 | contig 14151 bp, 11 predicted proteins | sample MGYA00564404_ERZ1292640 | MGnify/ENA primary metagenome ERZ1292640 (study PRJEB36523, sample SAMEA6512636) | groundwater metagenome | collected 2019-01-08 | study: AquaDiva: Metagenomics assemblies of 32 groundwater samples
TCCTCAATCAGCCCGAGGTGCGGAGCCGCTGGGTTTCTTTGGGCGCGGAACCCGCGCCCACGACGCCGGGGGCGTTCGACAAGCTGATCGCCGAAGACATCGCGGCTTTAACCAAGCTTGCCCGCGCGTCCAATATCAAGGCCGACTGAATCCAGAGCGGATTAAAACCGACGAATTATTGATCCACCTCAAAGACGCATGGCGGGATACGCGCAAGATTGTTACGAATTAAACCAGAAGGAGGAGACCATGAGCATCCTTACTCTGCTGATCCTGCTGGCCGCGGCTGCAACGATTGTTTCACTGGTGTCCGGAATTTCGGCAATGGCTTCGGGCGGTGAAGTCGGCCATCTCAACAGCGCGCAGTGGATGGTGTGGCGGGTCGTGTTTCAGGCAGCGGCCCTGGTGCTGATAATACTCGCGCTGATCGTCCACTGACGTCCACCCGCTTCGCGGTTCCACGCCGAGCTTCGGCCCGGCGCTCTTAATACGCGGTCGTTACCACCCGGCCGCTCGCCTCGACCAACCAGCGCTCGCTCGCAAACGGTTTGCCGGCAAGCCGCGCGTTCATCCAGTCAGCAACCAGCACGGCCGGCGTCGGCCCGAGATTCGCCGACGGAACATTGCCTACCGAGTGGCGCGAGTCCTGGTACACGACGAGTTGTTTCGGACATTGCAGCGTTGCGAGCAGCCGCTCGGTGTGAGCGAGCGGGCTCAGTTCATCGGCTTCGCCGGCCACGCACAAATACGGCACGCGGATTTTCCCGGCGTGTCCTTCCCACGTGAGTGTCTGGCAGAACTCGTCGAAAGCCGCTTCGTCGGTGTACCCCGACATATACATGAAGCGTTTCTTGAAAGTCGGCGACGCCTCCTCGAAGATCGTGTGACAGCCCGGCTCGAGACAAGTAGCGCTTACCGCACAGGCGCGGAAACGCGGTTCGTTGGCAGCGACGATGGTGCCGAAGAAAGAGCCGAAGCTGCTGCCGACCACGCCGATCCGATCCGGGTCGATTTCCGGCCGCGCTGCCAGCCAGTCCGCCACTGCGCCGCCGGCCGCGATCCAGTTGGGCATGCTCACGTGAATGCCGAGCACCGCGCTCTCGTACTGGCCCGGCCCTTCGAGGGTGAGCACCGCGATGCCGCGGGAGAGCCAGCGGTCGCCGTACATCGCGACGTTCGCTTCCTTGAAACCGTCCATTCCCGGAATCGACCATACTGCCGGAATGCGGCCGCCCCGGTAGCCGGGCGGCAAATGCAACCAGCCAGGAAGCGCTTTGCCCTGGAACGGCACCCACGCCGCTTCGACCGGGTGGTCCGCAAGTTTCGCGTAACGCGTGTAGCACTCGCGCTTTGCCTGGTTCAGGGACACGTTCTTGTCGTTGTTCTCGTCGTAAGGCCATTGCGATGCGGCGTAGTGGATGGCCGCCATGAAATAGTTCTGACGCGCGGTCACGAACTCCTCGGCTTCCTCGGCGGCACGTGCCTTCGCGTCGCGGCGGCGCGCGGTGGTCTCGAAAGCAGGCGAGATATCGGCAAACTTCTGCACGCGCTGACGGATCGCGGCAAAGTCGGCGTTTGCCTCCGGACCGCAGGGCGTGTTGTAGGTGACGCTGCGCGGCTGGTCCCAGTCGATGCCGACCGCGCGGATGATGTTGTCGAGCAGCCAGCGCTGCTCGACCCAGCGCCGCGTCAGGACCTCGCCGGTATGGGCGGGAGGTGTAGTTGGGGTGGCCACGTTAGAATCCTCGTCGGTATTGGTGGAGTGGATATTCTACTTGCGTAAGCGATTGCCGAGGATTGAGAATGGCGAGCAACGAACGACGGACCACGAATCACGAACATAAGGGGTTAAATGGCTAATAGCACCAAACGTTCAGGCAGGATCAGGGGAGTTGGCATCGCCGGTGGCCGCGAAGTGGTCCTGAGCGGCACGCCGCGCACGCTCGGCGTTCGCCTGATCGCGCTTACCCGCAAAAAGGTGACCGCCGAGATGCGCATCAAACCGCTGCACATCAACCGCAGCGGCCGCGTGAACGGTGGCACGATCATGGCGTTCGCGGATGTGCTCGGCGCCGCGGGGACGGTCGCGAATCTGAAACCCGGCTATCGCACCGGAACGCTTGAATCGAAGACCAACTTTTTTGCCGCGGGAGTAGGGCCGGTACTCTCAGCCGTGTCCATCCCGCTGCACATCGGCCGCACTACGATGGTGTGGCAGACGACGATCAAGAATCCGGACGGGCGTACCGTTGCGATCGTCACCCAGACCCAGATCGTGATCCCGGCCGGATCGGGCGCAACCTGACGCGCCGCACCCTGCGGGACTACTGCAGCGGCGAGAATGCGGAGGGCATCAGGATCTTGTTTTCCTGGGCGAGCAGAACTTCTGCCCGGCCGCCTTCCTTGATCGCTTTCACCGAGGATGGCCACATTCCGGTGTCGTGGGATTTCTTGCGGATTTCGGCGCGCTGGTCGAGCGACTGATAAGGCCAGATGTGGACGAATTTGCTGAGGGCGCCCAGTTCCGAATACCAGATCGCGCACACCGGGCCGAACTGCAGCCGCACGTCGATCGCGTTTTCCCAGTTCTTGATCATCGTCGGCAGTTCGCCGGGGGCGTACGTGTAGGTGCGCATTTCGAAGTAGGGACCCATCTTGCCGGGCTTGAGCGGCGGCGAGATCGCAAGCGGGATCATGATGTCCGATTGCTGCTTGACGATAAATTCTCCGATGTTCGGCGGCCAGGCTTTGTCCTTGACTGCTGCCTCCCGGATGCGCGCGCGTTCTTCCAGGTCTTTGTATTGCCAGACATGCAGGATCTGGTTCAGCGGGCCGATCTCGGTATGCCAGAACGCGGCGAGCTCCGAGTATTTCCTGCGTTTTTCATACATCTCGCCGAAGCGCTTTTCGACCTCGGGCAACGAGCGCGGCTTGATATCGTAGGTTCTCACTTCATAGATCATGGGATGTCCTTTTATCAGAAGGCGTGCATGGATGGCGCCGAAGCATTCCGCCTGCGGCGGGCGCATTACGGTTCCAACCGGGAAATGTAATTCAAAGCGGGCCCATTGGCCAGCGCCGCAAGAATCCGGCTGCGGGTGTATATTCTCAAGACTGCCAGAAGACTCTGGGATGAGGTGCGCCTTATGACGATTTTCCGGCCGCATGCAATGCCGTTTGCATTGGTTTGCCTGACAGCTGCGTTCGTGGCGGACGGCTGGGCGCAGAGTTATCCGGCAAAAGTCGTCCGCTACCTGGTGCCCATGTCGCCCGGCAGCGGGGCCGACACCATCGGCCGTATCGTCACGGGAGGCCTGACGCAGATCCTCGGCCAGCAGGTCATCGTGGACAACCGCACCGGCGCTGCGGGCAACATCGGGGCGGAAGCTGCGGCGCGGGCGCCGGCCGACGGCTACACATTGTTCCAGGCGAGCAGCACCCATGCCGCGAACGTCAGCCTTTACCGCAACCTGCCGTATGATCTGGTGCGCGATTTCGCGCCGGTGACGCAGCTTGCCTCCTCGCCGTCGGTGGTCGTCGTGCATCCTTCCCTGCCCGTGAAGTCGATCGCCGAACTCGTGAAGCTGGCAAAGGCGAGGCCGGGCGCGATCAATTACTCATCCACCGGCATCGGCAGCGCCACGTGGGTTGCGGGGGAGCTGTTCAAAGGGATGGCTGGTGTCAATCTGCTGCACGTGCCATACCGGGGCGGCGGTGAGTCGCTGACCGCGGTCATCGCCGGCGAAGTCTCGGTTTACTTCGCCCCGCTCGCGGCGGCGCTGCCACAAATCCAGCAGGGCAGGTTGCGGCCGCTTGCGGTGACGACGGCGAAGCGCCTGCCCTTGCTGCCCGGGTATCCGACCGTTGCCGAGACCGGTTACTCCGGCTACCAGGCCGGCAATTGGTACGGGATTGTGGCGCCGGCGAAGACACCGAAAGAAATCATCGCGACGATCCGCGGCGCGGTGGTTACGGCGTTGCACGATCCGATTGTGAGCAAGCGCCTGAGCGATCTGGGTTACGTCTCCGTCGGCGATCAGCCGGAGGAGTTTGGAGCGTTCATCAAATCGGAGATCGCGACGCTGGCGAAGATTATTCAGCAGACGGGCGCGGTTGCCAACTGAAAAAACCACGCGAAGACGCAGAGAAAGAAGAGACTGATATGAAGATGTTTGGACGTTGCGTAGAGCTGCTTGCATGGTTTTTTCTGCTCTGCCAGTTTGCAGCGACCAGCTGGGCGCAGAGTTATCCGGCAAAAACCGTCCGCCTGCTGGTGCCGTTCTCGCCCGGCAGCGGATCCGACACCATCGGCCGCATCATCGCCGCGGGACTTACCGATGTCTTCGGTCAACAGGTTATTGTCGACAACCGCGCCGGCGCCGCCGGCAATATCGGCGCGGAAATCGCGGCCAGGGCGGCGCCGGACGGCTACACACTGTTCGAGGCAAACATGGGCCATGCCGTCAATGTCAGCCTTTACCGCAATCTGCCGTACGATCTGATGCGTGATTTCGCGCCGGTGACGCAGTTTGCCTCGTCTCCGGCGGTCGTCGTGGTTCACCCTTCGTTGCCCGTGAAGACGATAGCCGAACTCGTGAAACTGGCGAAGGCCAGACCCGGCGCGATCAACTACTCCTCGGGAGGGGCCGGCACGCCCACGTTCATCGCCGCGGAGTTGTTCAAAGGGCAGGCTGGCGTGGACCTGTTGCACGTGCCGTACCGCGCCGGCGGCGAAGCCCTGACGGCGGTCATTGCCGGCGAAACCTCGGTTTACTTCGCGCCGCTTGCGCCGGCGCTGCCGCAGATCCGGCAGGGCAGGCTGCGGCCGCTCGCGGTAACCAGCGCGAAGCGCCTGGCTTTGCTTCCCGGGCATCCGACCGTCGCCGAAACCGGATATCCCGGTTACGAGTCCGGCAACTGGTACGGGATCATGGTGCCCGCGAGAACCCCGCAGGAAACGATCGCGACGATCCGCAGCGCGGCGATTTCAGTGTTGAATAATCCGGTGGTGAGCAAGCGCCTGAACGATCTGGGCTACGTGCCAGTTGGGGATCGGCCGGAAGAGTTCGCGGCGCACATCAAATCCGAAATCGACAAGCTGGGGAAAATCCTGCGCCAGCTGGGCGTAACCGCCGGTTGAAATTGTGTTCGTTGTTGTGGTTGCGCATCATTATCGACGATCAACCGCCGTTGCGGGAACCCGGCATCGGCCGCACCTGCGCGGTGAAATAGGTCAGAATGAGCGGGCGGCTGGACTCGCGAGGAAAAAAATGAAGACTGCTGCAGGCGTTCTGTCATTCGGCATTTGCAGCGCGTTGCTCGCATACGCATCAGCGGCTGGCGCTCAACAACCCGCTGGCGCTGCCGGATATCCGGCAAAGCCGATCCGCTTCGTCATCGCGCAGTCTGTCGGCGGCAACGCGGATTTCGTCGCGCGCGCTTACGCGCAGCGCCTGGCCGAGCGCGTCGGGCAGCAGATCGTCATCGACAACCGCCCGGGCGGCGCCGGCATCATCGGCACCGAGATCGTGGCGCGTGCGCTGCCGGACGGCTACACGCTGCTGCTCGCGCCGACGGGGCACAGCATCAACGCGGGACTCAACCGGAAGCTTCCTTACGATCCGCAGCGCGATTTTGCGGCGGTGTCGCTGCTCGGCATGAGCTACTGCGTGGTCGTGGTGAATCCTCAATCGGCGGTGCGCAATGTCCAGGACCTCATCGGACAAGCCAAGGCCAAGCCCGGGCAACTCCACTTCGCCTCCTCCGGCATAGCGGCCGCGACGCATCTGGCGGGCGAGCTTTTCAACGCGATGGCCGGCGTGAAGATCGTACACGTCGCCTACAAGGGAGCGCCGCCTGCGCTTACCGACCTCATGGGCGGCCGTGTGGAGGTGATGTTCGCAAGCCCGCCTTCGGCAATGCCGCTGGTGCGCGGCGGGCGGCTGCGCGCGATCGCAACCGGCGGCACCAAGCGCGCCGCGTTTCTGCCGGACGTGCCGACTGTCGCCGAGTCCGGCGTGCCGGGTTACGAGAACACCATCTGGCAGGCGCTGCTGGTGCCGGCGCGCACGCCGCCCGCGGTGATCACGCGGCTGCATCGCGAAGTCGCCGAGATCGCGCAGCTGCCGGAAATGCGCGAGCGTCTTGCCGCGGACGGCACCGACGCCGTCGGCAGCACGCCGCAGGAAGCGTCGAAGTTCATCGCGGCCGAGATCGCGCGCTACACCAAGGTGATCAAGGCGATCGGGCTCAAGGTCGAGTGAGCGCCGGGTGCACGGCTGATCCGCAAAGTCTATGTCTTCTTTGATCCAGGTCAAAGAACAGGGATAGCAAGCAACGGCAATATGCCGGTGGAACTCAGACATACGCCGGTCATAAGCGGGCAAAAGAAGAAAGCCGTTGCCGGCGTACCTTGCACCAACCAATGGAGATGACAAATGCTCAAAGACTATGAGGCACGCAGCAGGCTGGGCACTCCCGGCCGGACCGATCTTGGACTGATGGGCGTCGACTGGGAGGAGCGGATCAACTTTGACCGCATGCGCCGGCAGCGGCTGCAGCGCATCAAGGACACGCTTGCCAGGACCGAAGTCGACATGCTCTTCATATTTCGCACCGAGGACACGCGCTACAGCGTAGGATTCCGGCACCACCTCGGGCCGGCTTTCATTATCGGCAACGCTTCCGTCGTGATAGCGAAGAATTCGGATCCGATTCTCTTCACCCAGGATTATCCCCAGGCGCGGATCACCATGCCCTGGCTCACCGAGGACCAGATTCAACCCCGTGCCAACTTCCGTGAAGGAGTGGAAGCCGCGCAGGTCTGGGCGGACCGCCTCCAGGGATTGCTCGGTAACCAGCTCAAAAACAAGAAGATCGGCGTGGACGTGTGGACGCCCGGCATGGCGAAGGTCTTTCAGAGCGTGTTTCCCACGTGCGAATTCGTCGATGGCTATCCGATCATGCTCGACGCGAAGCGCATCAAGACCGTCGATGAAATCGAATGCCTGAAGGCCGCCAACAGCATGACCGAGGCGGCGATGGACGCGGCGATCCACGCGATCCGTCCCGGCATCCGTGAGTGCGAGGTGCTGGCGACCGCATGGCAAACGATGACGGCGCTCGGCAGCGAATGGACGCAGTGCTCGAACATCGTGGCGTCCGGACCCTATACGGCCCCCTACCGCCGCTACACGTCCGACCGCATCATCCGCCTGGGCGATCTCGTGATCATCGACATCGGCGCATGCTTTGCCGGCTACTGGGGCGATTTCACGCGCACCGTGATCTGCGGCGACATCATGCCCACGCGCCGGCAGCGGGAACTTTTCCAGGGCACGTACAATGCGCTGTTCAACGCGTGCGCCGCGTGCCGGCCCGGGAAAACGACGGCCGACGTGTACAAGGCCGCGCAACCTTACGTGCTCACCGACATGCTCGGGCATGGCGCGGGGACGAATCCGTGGGAAAGCCCGCATTTCAGCCTGATGTCGGAAAAGACCCCGTTCATGCTCGAGCCGGGCATCGCGATCAATCTCGAGCCGTACGGCGGCGAAGTCGGAGTCGGTGGTTTCCGCCTGGAAAACGATCTGATCACGACCGACGGCGACCCGGACATCTACACGACCTACCCGTTCGACGAACGGTTCCTCGATGATGTCCATCCGCTGGACCATACCACCGGCAGGACGAGCCAGCGGCTCTATGATAAAGTTCGCGACCGTTAAACCGCGTTTCGTTTCCGACAACCTGAGTGTGACGGCCGGTGGAATCCAGGCAAAGTATGCATGGTTCTTCGTCTGAGACGGCGCTGATTGGGCGCGACGGCGTTGCGTCGGCCAGGCGGCGCGTGTTGGCGCCCCAGGTCCTGTTTCCCGCCGTGGCCGTGCTGATCGGCGTCGCGCTGGTGGCGAGCCCGTTCGTTGCCACGGTGGCGCGCAGCGTGCTGGCGGGCCCGGAGGGTGAGCTCGCGCTCTCTCTGCACAACTTCGTCGCGCTGTTCAAGGACGACAGGTTCCATCGCGCGCTCGGCGTCACGGCGATCACGGGACTCGCGGCGACGGTGCTGAGCTGCTTCTTCGGGCTCGCGCTCGCGTGGATCGTCGCCCGCACCGACACGCCGGGCAGAAGCTGGTTCGATACGCTCAACCTGGTGCCTTTCTTCCTGTCGCCGTTCGTCGGGGCCGTCAGCTGGACCTATCTCGCCGCCCCCCATGCGGGACTGCTGAATAACATCGTCAGCAGGTATCTGTCCGGCCCGAGCGATTTTTTCAATATTTTTTCGGTCGGAGGCGTGATCTGGGTGCTGGCGCTGTTCTATACGCCGTACGTGTATCTGTTTTTGATCGGCCCGATGCGCCGCATGGACCCGGCGCTGGAAGACGCCGCGCGCGTGCACGGCGCCGGCTTTCTGCTTACGATGCGCCACGTCACGGCGCCGCTGATGCTGCCCGCGCTGCTCTCCGGTGCGCTGGTTGTCTTCGTGACGAGCGCGGGCCTGTTCGATGTTCCGCTTGCGCTCGCTTCGTCGCGCGGTATTCCTACGGTTCCCACCACCGTGTACTCGCTGGTGCAGTATCCGTCCGATTACGGCCGTGCGGCCGCGATTGGGGTCCTCGTGATGGCCGTCACCGTGTGCTTCGCCCTTGCACAGCGCGCCTATCTCAGCCGCCGCAGCTACGCCACCGTGACCGGCAAGGGTTACCGCCCGCGCACCGTGCAGCTCGGCAGGTGGCGCTACGCCGCGCTCGCACTGGAGCTGGTTTACGTTACGGCCGGCGTGATACTGCCCATGATCGCACTCGTATTCGTGTCACTGTCCTCGCTCTGGACGGGGTGGCCGACCTTCGCCTACCTGACGCTCGGCAACTTCGACCAGGTGCTGTTCTATAACGATCTCACGCGGCGCGCGCTGAAGAACAGCCTGATCGTCGCCGTGCTGGGCGCGACCATCGGCGTGGTGCTCGCAACCCTGCAGTCGTATTATCTCCAGCGCGGGCGCAGCCGGATGCGCACCCTCATGGACTCGGTATTGTCACTCCCGCTCGGCATTCCCGGCATCATCCTCGGGCTCGGTTTCCTGATACTGCTCATCCGCACTCCGCTTTACACCACGTTGTGGATCATACTCATCGCTTACGTTGCACGGTTCCTGCCGCTCGCAACGCGCGGCATCTCGGCGATGCTGCTTGCCATCGGCGGGGAACTCGAGGAAAGCGCGCGTGCGAGCGGGGCTTCCTGGGCACAAACGCTGCGCCTGATCATACTGCCGCTCATCAAGCCGGCGCTCGTCGCCGCGTGGCTGATGCTGTTCGTAATATTCATTCGGGAACTGGGCGCGACCATCCTGCTCTATGCCCAGGGCACCGAGACGCTCAGCGTGGCGATGGTGATTCTGGGAGAACAGAATTTCGGCCACGTCGCGGCGCTGGCGATGGTGCAGACACTCATGCTGGTGGTGGCGTTCATGCTGTTCCGGCTGACGCGCAGCTCGATCCTGGAGAGCTAGCTGATGATTACCCATGACGCGTCCGGCCGCTCTGGCGCCTCCGCCTTTGTGGAGGTGACGGCGTTGCGCAAGAGTTTTGACGGCACGATGGCGCTGCAGGGCGTGAGCTTCGATGTCGCGCTCGGCACGACAGTCTCGCTGCTTGGCCCGAGCGGGTGCGGCAAGACCACCATGCTGCGCTCGATCGCGGGCCTCGAGACGCCGAACGCCGGGCGTATCCGCATCGGCGACACGGTCGTTTTCGACAGCGAGGGCCGGGTCAACCTCTCACCGGAGACGAGACAGGTCGGGATGGTGTTCCAGTCTTACGCGGTCTGGCCGCACATGACCGTTGCAGAGAACGTCGGGTTCCCGCTGAAAATCCGGCGCGTGGCGGCATCGGAGATCGCCTCGCGCGTCGCCGATGTGCTGGCGTTGGTCGGACTTGCAGGCCTCGGTGGGCGTCCGGCGACGAACCTGAGCGGCGGGCAGCAGCAGCGGGTGGCGCTCGCGCGGGCCATCGTACACGAGCCGCGCCTGGTGCTGTTCGACGAGCCGCTGTCCAATCTGGATGCGAAACTGCGCGATCAGATGCGCACGGAGCTGAAGCTGTTGCAGAGTCGGCTGGGCTTTACTGCGATTTATGTGACCCACGATCAGGCGGAGGCACTCGCGCTGTCGGACAACGTGGTCGTGATGAATCACGGGCTGATAGAAGGCATGGCGCCCCCGAGGGAACTTTTCGCCCATCCCACGACGCCGTTCGTTGCCAACTTTCTCGGCTTCGACAACATGTTCGAAGGCAAAGTGGCGTGGGTTGGCGCTGCCGGCAACGGGGGCGCGAAGCCTGCTTCGGGCGACGGTGCGGCGCTGCCGATCGGAGTTACGGTCGGCAAGGACGTTACATTGCGCTGTTTCTGGCGGGGGGGCGCGGCGCCGTCCGGTGACGAGCCGGTGATCTTGGCTTTCCGCAGCGAACGCGTTACTCTTGGTCCGGCTGGAGGACAGAACAACGCAGACACGGACTGCTTTGACGGAAGCGTGGAGGCGTGCGTTTACGTGGGTACTTACCAGGATTACCTGATTCAGGCGGGGCCGATACGGGTGCGGGCGGTGGGGCCGGGCGATAGCACGTTCGGGCAGGGTGAGCGTGTCACCGTGAGCATCAGGCCGGATGACTGCCGCGTTTTTTCCCGAAAGAAGTTTCCAGAATGGAGAGGGTTGGGCGAACGGTAACTATGACAAACATTAAGGAGCATAGCCATGGCAAAGTTTTCTGAAAAACTGATGGTGGCGCTCGCACTGGCGCTATTCATGCAGGTCGTGCCTGCGGCGGAGGAACCACCCGCGCTCAAGGCGGCGCCGGGCGCACAGAAGGAGCAGTTGCGCGCGCTGATCGCCGCAGCGATCAAGGAAGGCGAGTTGAGCTACTGGGACACCATCATCCAGCCCGCCTCCCACAACGCCCTGCTCGAGGTTTTCCGTAAGCAGTACGGATTGCCTGCGAGCTTCAAGGTCAGTCACAGCTTGTCTGTCACCACCAACCTGGCTACCCGGGTGGACCAGGAAGTGGCCGCGGACCGGGTGACGATGGACGTCGCCTCGATTGCCTCGCTGCCGTGGGTGCACGCCAAGGTGAAAGGCGGGCACGTCATGCGCTACGACTCGCCGCAGTACGCCGCCTATAAACAGGCGTTCGAGAAGGGGCTGGGCAAGGAAGGCTATTTCATGTTCAACGGCGCGTACATGTTTGTGCCGATGTGGGATGCGGGCAAGCTTAATTTCAAGGGCACATCGTGGCAGGACGTGTTCGGTGTGGTGCCGAACGGCCGCATGAGCGTGGGCGATGCCGGGATTTCCCTAACCTACCTCGCGACCTACATAGGCCTCAAACCGGTGCTGGGAATCGATTACTTCAAGAAACTGGCGGCAATGAAACCCACTTTCATAGTGCGCTCCGAGCAGATCGCGGGCCAGATTGTCACCGGGCAGGACATGTTTGCATTTTCCGGCATGCCGACACGCGCCTACCAGTACAATCAGAAAGGCGCGAAACTGAAGTTCATGCTGCCCAAGGAAGGCGTGGTGCTCCTGCCGCAGGCAATGTTCATCCTCGCCAAGGCGCCGCATCCCTCGGCCGCGAAGCTGTGGGTAGACTTTATTTTGTCGGAAGCCGGCCAGAAAGTTCTCGTCGAGAAGGAGGCGTTGATCTCGGGGCGTGCCGGGTTCGTGAGCCCGACTCCCGAATATGCGCCGTCGATCGACAAACTCAACGTGATCAAGATCGATTGGGAGAAGATCACGGTCGAGGACCAGACCAAAGCGAAGGCCGAGTGGCTGAGCATTTTCAAGCCGTAACAGCGCGGCCCGGCAGATCGCTTTCAGCGCGCTGAGCTGCGGCGTGCTGTAGCCGCGCCGTGCAGCTGCGCTCGATTCCCCCGCCACCGTAGGGCGCGGATTTATCGCGCCGTCGATCCGGCGGAAACTATTCGGCGCGATAAATCTGCGCCCTACAGCCGCGTACGACTATTGCAGCGGCGAGAACGCGGAGGGCATCAGAATCTTGTTTTCCTGGGCGAGCAGAACTTCAGCCCTGCCGCCTTCCTTGACCGCTTTCACCGAGGATGGCCACATACCGGTGTCGTGGGATTTCTTGCGGATGTCGGCGCGCTGGTCGAGCGACCGATAAGGCCAGATGTGGACGAATTTACTGAGGGCGCCCAATTCCGAATACCAGATCGCGCACACCGGCCCGAACTGCAGCCGCACGTCGATCGCATTTTCCCAGTTCTTGATCATCGTCGGCAGTTCGCCGGGGGCGTACGTGTAGGTGCGCATTTCGAAGTAGGGACCCATCTTGCCGGGCTTGAGCGGCGGCGAGATCGCAAGCGGGATCATGATGTCCGATTGCTGCTTGACGATAAATTCTCCGATGTTCGGCGGCCAGGCTTTGTCCTTGACTGCTGCCTCCCGGATGCGCGCGCGTTCTTCCAGGTCTTTGTATTGCCAGACATGCAGGATCTGGTTCAGCGGGCCGATCTCGGTATGCCAGAACGCGGCGAGCTCCGAGTATTTCCTGCGTTTTTCATACATCTCGCCGAAGCGCTTTTCGACCTCGGGCAACGAGCGCGGCTTGATATCGTAGGTTCTCACTTCATAGATCATGGGGTGTCCTTTGATAGAGGGTTCGACCGGAGATCATAATATGAAATCCCGGGGCGGCGCTCGAACGCTGAAAATGTGAGCGTCCCGCCCTTGAATCGCGCGTATCCGGATTGGAGGAAATAGTGGGCGTCAGCAGGCATCGGGCATAGCCGGGACGCACCCGAATGCGAACGTCGCCAAGCCAGAATACAGATCGTTGATCCAGGTCAAAGAACAGGGGTGGCAAACAACGGCAAGATGCCGGTGGAATTCAGAGGCGAGCCAGCGGCTCTATGATAAAGTTCGCGACCGCTAGGCCACATTCGGTTTACGGCTACCTGGGCGCGAAAGAGAGAGGCTTACGATGGAAAGCAGCTTCATCATGAATGACGACCAGCGTGCCATCCTGGATACTGTCGCGCGTTTTGTGGAAAGCGAGGTGAAGCCGCGGGCGGCGAAACTCGATGCCAATCAGAACCCGGAAGATTGTTTTTCCTGGGAAATCGTCGAGAAAGCGCATGAGGTCGGCATCCGCACCATGACGCTTGCCGAAAAATGGGGCGGTCTTGGAGCCGATTCCCTGACCACTGCCATGGTCGTCGAGGAACTCGCCAAAGGTGATATGGGTGTTTCTGTAATCATGGCTCAGACATTCAAGATCGCCCAAATCATGCAGAAGGCGCTCAACGAAGAGCAGCAAGCCCGCATCTTTCCAAAGTTCGCCAAGGACCCGCGAGGCATACTCGCCAGCGGCAACACAGAACCCGGCATTGGTTCCGATAAATTCACCTCTCATCCGGTTCCGTTCCGCACGAGCGCTGTGAAAACCCAGGGCGGCTGGATCGTCAACGGACTGAAGCAGTTCATTTCCAATGGAAATCGGGCCAGCTACTATCTGGTGAGGGTGCAGACTGATAAGGCAAAGACGATGGCCGATGGCTCCACCATGTTCCTGGTGGAAAGAGACCGTCCGGGTTTTACCATCGGCCGCGTGCACGACAAGATGGGCGAGCGCCTTGCCAATAACGCCGAGCTCGTTTTTCAGGATTGCTTTATTCCGGATGAAAACGTGGTGGGCCTGGTGGACAAAGGCGCGAAGGAACGTGCCGAATTCATGGCGGCGTCGAACGCTTATGCGGGTGCCTCCGTCCTCGGCGTGGCGGTCGCGCTCCACAATAAAGCCATCGAGTGGGCCAAGCTACGCGTCCAGGGCGGTAAGCTGCTGGTGGAGCATGACGGCATCCGCGCGCAGTTGGCGGAAATGCGCATGCTGATTGATGCATCGCGTTCTTATATCCACCGTGCCGCCTGGCTGGCCGACCACAAGGAACACGGCTGGGACAGGACTTTGGGCGCGTTGCCCAAGGTGATGGCTTCACAGGCCGCCTGGAAAATCGCTACCTGGTGCCTGGAAATCCATGGCGGTTACGGCTATATGAAGGAGACCGGGGTCGAAAAGCTGGTTCGGGACGCGGCGGCGTTTCTGCATTCCGATGGCGTCAACCGGACCCTGTTCCTGA
>ERZ1292640.2676-Hain-H43-02um-R1-2676-length-14146-cov-6_pt1 | contig 14146 bp, 10 predicted proteins | sample MGYA00564404_ERZ1292640 | MGnify/ENA primary metagenome ERZ1292640 (study PRJEB36523, sample SAMEA6512636) | groundwater metagenome | collected 2019-01-08 | study: AquaDiva: Metagenomics assemblies of 32 groundwater samples
TCAGCCGATCATATCCAGAAGGCATACATGGGTCTTCCCAATAATATGCCGAGAATACTCCACGTTCCGCCCATCATATATTCACCCAATATAAACCCCAAAAAAAGCGGTATTGCCCGACGATATAAACTGAGTCCGCCATATCGCAGGACAATCATTTTGGTGATAAAGCTGATGAGAATCGGAAACCAGAGAAGGTTCATATCCCACGAATAAGCGATTGCATACCCGATCGGATGGACAGGCCACCAAAAGAATCGCATCCTCATAATCAACAGCACCAGACTAAAGACGAACCCAAACGCAGAAGCGCCAAGCCCTGTCCAATCGGTGTTTTGAGGATACGACAGCCACCATGCAAGCCGATTATATCCACCGATAGAGAACCATCTCGCAGGACCGCCAAACTTCACGTCAGAACCCAAGCTATAGCCAAACTGCAACGCCGATATAAAGCAAGAAAGCCCGCCAACAAACGCCCCAACCAGTATGGCGATAACCAATCTATGAATGTTAAATTGACCGCCTTCGGCTAATTTCATGCCTTCCATCTGATGGGGCATGGAAGAGCTACGGTATGATTCAGCGTTGATCCAGTATAGAAGCGTCATCGCCGTTAGATTTCTCGGACCCAATATGCGGGTTCCAGTGACACGGGTGATTATATAATCAGGTCCGGAAAGATAGAGATTATGCACCGGCGGACCTAGTTCTGCCCTGATACGTGTTAATGTTGCGCCGAGTGCAAAGTAAATGATAAAATACGCCAAAGCCATCCATACCGACATGCCCATCTGATTGCAAAGGGCTATGAGCAATCCTAGCCCCGCTACACCGCCTAGTAATGCAAGTTTATATGGCAGCGGCTCTTTTTCATTTTCTTCACGGGACATCTTTCCAAACGCGGCTGAAAGGACATGCTTTAGGTGATTTCTGCTAACCCAGATAGTGAAAACCAATATCCCCATCCAAACGCCAGAGGTCTGTTCGCCATAAAATGGGTATCCCTGCATGCCTATGCCAGCCGCACTTCCGATGACACGCTCAGCCTTCCAGACGAGGTAAAAAAACCAGCAAGAGAAAGAAAGGTCAAGCGGCATCAAGAATCCAATGCCTAAAACGAATGGATAAAAAGCAACCGGCATCCATCCTACCGCATCCCATGGTTTTTCGGTGAAATGGAATATCCATTGATGTTTTACAGGGATATATGGAATTGCTGGATAAAGATAGTTAATGCCGTTAATTAGGTTTATCCCTGCGGCGATGGTAAATCCTATCCACATCGTCTTGCTTCGCAAGATGCCTTTTACTCCATCGCCTCTAGCCATCTCCTGCGGAAGTCGCACTATGGGATATGCCAGACGTTCACGCTCAACCCATTGCTTTCTCAATATCGCATTAATGCAGAACATCGTCCAGATCAATAGGACGATAAATCCCATCCACAAAGCTATGGGAACCATCCAAGCCCTGATATATTTAATATTCCAGAATGACGATCCGCCCTCAAAGAATCCTCTGGAGATATCTTTGTCGGGTAAAGTGAAATATTTTGGAAGATAGGGATGGAAGATTTCCGCCCATTCATTTTCAGACGTGGCATATCTATATGGCGTAACTATTATATGCGTCAGTGTTTGCACTACGTCACAACCACAAAGCGACATTCCCTCTGCAAGCATAACATATATGATTAAGAGTTCTCCATAGCTCAAAGCTGATTTAGGAAATGATCGCTTCACAATCAAATTTAAGCCGATCACCAACATAAGGCTGAAAACTGCATTAAGAAGAAGCGTAAGCACGGAAGGATACGTTCCACCCCAAGTCATCTCAAGTTGAAGCAACCAATATGCGTTGGGTGGAATCAGCAATGCCCCGATCAAAACAGAGCGCCAAGTGACTCCTTGATTTTGTAACATTCACACTCCCAATAGTGACCAGTGATCAGTAAACAGTGATCAGTAATAAAATTCGTGCAATTCGTATATTTGTGTAATTCGTGATTATTCCTTAACTGAAAAACTCGTAATATATACGCTGTCTAACGCTTTAAACCGATCCTCTCTATTGGTATAGGCTTAAATCCGAGATTATACGCAGGCGAATCATCTTGCAACTGGAAACTCTCCGGCGGAGTCTTGACGAAATGAGGGTCTTGATCAACTAAGTTATCCTTTACTGTAACGTAAGGTTTCGCCTCGTTATATATACCGTCCCATTTCCCGCCAACCGATATGTTATGAGTGACTAGATTGCCCTTTGGCGCTGCTGGCTCATCATCAAGTATGTTGATCAATTTTGGATAGCGATTTATCCATAGCGATTCTTTATAGGGCATTTCTAATAATCTATCCGTCATAGTAGTTCCAACAGAATCTTTCGCCCAACCCATAGCACGAGCGTCAATGTGAATAGATGGGACGCAATCAACGAAAATGTTATTCTCTATTGTGCAATCTCTTCCCCCGCCGATGAACGCCGCCATAGTGACTTTATAGAATAGATTACCATATATCAGAGTTCCGCAGAACATATCGTCAAGGTAAACTCCGACACAACCTTTGCCCTCAAAACCGTTTATATGATGCAGGTAATTATATCGGATTTCTGTTCCACGCATAGTCCAATCTCGTCCAGAATATATTGCGCCGGCATCGTTGGATTCATAGCAAACGTCATGTATCTCGTTGAATTCCATGACATGATCGTTTCCGCTGAATGATATAGCTATATGGGGAGCGTTGTGTATAAGATTGTTGCTTGCACGATTGCCGACTCCCGCTATTGATATTCCCGGCTGATACATGCGATTCCATCTGCCGTAATTGTGAATATCGTTATTTTCGGCATAATGATTGGCAGGCACAAGTTTTTTTCGATCTCCGCCGGACATAGAGATTCCACCATTGCCTATATCATATATGTCACAGCCGACAACGCCATTGTTTTTTCCACCAGAGATATTAACTGCCCAACTACCGAGATTGCGCAATGTGCAGTTGACGATCTTACTATCATTTCCACCGGAGATATTAACAGCAGTTCCTCTTGCCACTTCAAACGTTATGCCTTTCATGGTTACATGAGCGACATTTTCCATACTTACATGGGTTTGAAGCACGGAGACAACAGCTTGTCCGCTTTCAATTGGCGAAGGGGGCATAAAGTAAAGGATGCCCGTTTCCCTATCAAGATACCATTCATTAGGCATGTCAAGTTCCGCTAGAATATTTAATCCATAGAACCACTGACCGACTCTATACCCATAACCATGATAGGGCGGTTTTACTGATATTATACGCTTTTCTGTGTCAATTGACTCGATAGGATGACGCTGATCAGACCAATCCCAGAACCAGTATCCATGAACATAAGCGTCTTTTTCGCCTACCCACCGTTTGGGGCGATCTCCTTCGTAAAAGAATTTACCGATTAGATCGCCTTTTGTTCCTCTAACGTCTACGGGATCGCCTCCGACAAGTCCTACTATTTTGATAAAATCGTCGTTGGGCCATCTAGTTAGTGTCATGGGTTTGTCGTTATAGAAAAGTTCAATTCCTCCGCCATTTACACCCCCAAAATCCGTTATGCCAAGGGCTTTTAGATCAGCTTGAAAGACTTTATCTCTTGATTCTGGATCAAGTCGTTCAAGGACATTTTTATCCGTAACTTTGGTGAAGTTTCGGACAGGCTTCCCGCCGACAAAACGAACCTCCTCACCTTTGCTTGCTTGATATGTAATCGGTGACTTTTCACTTCCGGAATCTTCATCGTTAAGTTGGAAATCCTGATCCCTGTAATATGTTCCGCCATTTATTTCAACAATAATTTCCCCATCAGGGATGTTGCCAGATTTTTTTATTTTGCGTATTTCATCACGGGCGCGCTCTAGCGTCGCAAAAGGTTTGTCTGGATTACCAGCCCAATTATCATTTCCATTTACAGCAACGTATACTGTCAAAGCAATCATCTGTTTTTTCCTCCAATATTAAGACATAATTAAGACATAAGACTTGATCTTGTATCCAGAAATATCAGTAGTTGGGTTGAAGTAATAAAACCCGATAAATAATATACAACTATAATTGCTTCAATTGCTAATAATCAAATGTTCCTTCTAATGGCACCGTTATGTGGGATTTTTGTTCCTCCCTGGCGATCCGGGACGGCGAAGATGGATTGAATAGGTTAAGCTGTAAATTCAAATCGTCAATTCTATTTTGTGCCATAATTTGATATTTGCTTACCAGTTCAATACCAATAAATTTTCGAGATAATTTGCACGCAACCACTCCAGTAGTGCCGGAACCAGTAAACGGATCAAGAACAAAGTCATGTTCCTTTGTAGATGCAAGTATACATGTTTCAACTAACTTTTCAGGATAAACAGCAAAATGAACATCCCGAAACTTGCCAAGTGGTATTTCCCATACGGTTCTCTTATTTCTGCCTTTTGGATGAAAGGCTTGATCCCATCTTCCGTCATGTAAGTTGCTATTTCCGGAATTTTTACCACTTTCGGGAGTTCCACCCACTTTTCCAAAATGGTTTCGTCCCCCTCTCATTTTTGATTTCTCGGTAAAAGTTACATGAGGTTCTCTAATTGCATCAGCGTCATAATAATACTCTTGGCTTTTCGAAAATAAAAAGATATATTCGTGATCTGTTGTCGGACGATCCTTAATAGATGAAGGCATTGCATTTGGTTTGTGCCAAATAATATCGCTTCGCAATATCCAGCCATCATCCTGCAAAGACAATGCAACTCTCCATGGAATACCTAGTAGTGACTTCCCTCTATAGGTATCCCCCAAATTCAACCATAGCAATCCATCAGGTTTTAATTTCCTTCTCAGTTCCCTAAATACATCTACCAATTTTGATATGTAATTTTTGGCATCACTCTCTTGACCAATTTCGTCTAGACTTTCATGCTCAGAATAATTTCTATGCCCAAAATATGGTGGACTTGTTATTATCGCTTGAAAAAAATCATCTTGAAGCGTGTAAACGATTTTTCGAACATCACCAAGAATTACCTTATTTTCCATGCTACTTGCTATCTCCACTCCCTAGAATAGTTTCAATATATTTATTGAATTTGATTTGTGATTCTTCATCAAATCCAATGAATTTGTTGGGATTCATATTAAAATAGAAAATCATATCAATTTGTTTGTTGATAGTCGCCATTTCAGATGCTGACCAATTCTCAGCAATTATTATGACAACTATATGATAATTATTGATTTCACTCTTGATATCAGTGATTGCAGTAATTATGTCACGGGTGAATAGATGTGAATGTCCTCCACCTTCTGTTTCTCTTGTTTTTACTGGAATCAATAACCTTGTTTTATTATTGCCCGTTTTCGGTATTAAGTCAACCGAAACATCAATGGTATGTTTTCCAACCTTTATTTGTTTGTCTGAAATTTCAACCTTCTTAAATCTCCCATAGTCTCCATAGATAGAATAGTAATGCTGAATTGCAGTTATTAGGCTTGTTCTTACATTAGCTTCAAGATTATGACCACTGATGCTACGACGTGACCCTTCTAATCGATCAATTACAACTTCCCTTATTGCATGCCACTCAAAACTCTTCACAATTGTACGATACTCGAATATTAGTTCGACCAATGAATCAGTTTCAGCAATCAGTTTTGTTACGTTATCTACTTTTTGCATACGAGAAATCAATGGAGATAGTCTTTGCTGAGGGGCATCTCTTATCATCCATGCAAAAAAGTAAAAGCACGCTTTAGCATGCGGGTAAACACGACCAATGCCATCGAATAATAGTGGCTTTTCATCATTTCCATCTGAATAGCAGGCATTTATTACTTTTTCGATTTCCATCTTTGAGCAGCTAAATAGAATTTCATTTAGGGATCTATGTGAACCAGTAATGCGTTTAGCATGTTTTTCGACCCAATTATAAAACGGTTTGGCTTGGTCAGCAAGTTTTGTAAGTTCTATCAAACGATAATGGGCAATATTGATTTCATGTATAATCAGATCGTTCATTATAACCAAATTTCCTAGTTTGTTATGTGCGGCAGTCGCTCTTCTCTTTATGCCTGCATAATAAATTACTTTTTACTCCTTTTGTCTTATATTCTCTTAACTTGACGCTTATGGGGGCAAACTCCACCCTACAATTTCAAAACCTCAGTTATTTTCCGAAAATTCTATAGATTGCATCACAAATCTCGTGTATAAAGTCTCATTTCATTGACATAAAAATCCAACAAAAACGCCAAATTCTGTTGCTTATACTATATACTTACGGATTCGTTATGTCAAGTATTAAGTGGTTTTCTCGCTAAATTTGCTTTCCTAATCTTCAATCTCTAATCTTCAATCTTCAATCCCCTTATACCTCGTGCATCGCTTTGAATACTTCCTGGCTTTGGACTTTGATCTCTACGGAAAGGCGATTTGCACAATCATCAAGGGCTTTGGTTAGGCTTATCATATCAAAATCATCGTCTACCTCAGCTCTGGCAACAACGGCATATTGAGTTATTTCATGGATTAAGTAAGGTTTGGCGGATAATTCCACAATGTTTATATTTATGTCTGCAAGAACACTCGTAACGCCTGCAATGATGCCTGTTTTATCGGAACCGATCACTGTGATTATAAGTCTATCTTTTGTTGGTTGGATATTAGTTGCGGGCATTGCTACGGCGATTCTCAGAAAGTGAGTAACCTCAAGTTTTTCACAGCGTTTTTTTAGGCTTTCATCAAGTTTCTTTATATCAATGCTCTTTGTTGGCTGAAGCAATAGTATCATGGCAAATTCATCGCTTAAAACGGTCTGGTTTAATTCGTGAATATTACATTCATAGTCAAATAATATGCTTGCAATACCTGCGACAATGCCCGGATGATCTTTACCGACAACAGTTAAAATAAATCTTTCGTTAGTCATAATTTATCTACGCCCCCATTCTTCGCATTTGCGGTCAATGACATTTTTCTAAAGATGCTTATTGACTTTAACCACAAAGTTATAATACAATATAGACAAAGTAATATCAAGGTTTGTTGGAAACAAACGGATTATTTTTATTTCCAATAATGTCTATTAAACGGTGTGCAAAAATGCTTAGAGTTCAAAGTTTAAGTTCGTTTTATGGAAATATACAAGCCCTGAGAGGTATATCCATTCACGTTGGATATGGTGAAATCGTTGCGCTATTGGGTGCAAATGGCGCAGGGAAAACGACTCTGCTGAATAGCATCTGTGGTTTACTTACCTCTCGTAAGGGCAATATACTATTTAAAGGCAAGGATATAACCAGCCTTTCAGCAGAGAAAGTCGTGAAACTTGGTATCTCACAGGTGCCAGAAGGAAGGCAATTATTTGGTGCATTATCCGTCCATGACAATCTCTTGCTAGGTTCATATTTGCGCCGCAAAAATGGCAAAAAAGAGATTCAGGAGAAAATAGAGACAATTTTCAGTATATTTCCCATACTTGACGAAAAACAAAAGCAACCTGCCGGAACTCTCAGCGGGGGACAACAACAAATGCTCGCTATCGGAAGGGCATTGATGTCGGAGCCGGAACTTTTATTGCTTGATGAACCATCTATGGGACTTGCGCCAAAGGTGGTTAATGAGATATTTGAGGTTATCAAACGCCTTCGTAATGAGCAGAAAACAACGATGCTGCTTGTTGAGCAAAATGCAAGAATAGCATTGAAAACAGCAGATCGTGGTTATATACTAGAGACCGGAAGGGCAGTGCTTGAGGGAACAGCAGAGGAATTGCTTGAGAATAAAGAAGTCAAACGAGCCTATCTCGGAAAAGGCTATAAAGAGATATGGGAAAAGGATTGAAGATTGAGGAATCTGTATTCCTAATCTTTAATCTTCAATCTTCAATTTTTAATCTTCAATCTTATTAAAGGGGTTATTATGAAACTGCATAGGGTTATTATTTTATTGTTTTCGGTAACGGTTCTTTTATTTGGCTGTGCATCCATGCAACAATCCTCATTTGTTGAAATAGATCAAGCACTTTTTACATGCACGGATTATCCAGAATTAGTCGATGGAGATTTGAATACCATATCCGCTATTAAAACTTCAAATACATTCGGTAATCCTGCAGCGATCATTAGATTTATTCAACCAACATATATAGCATACATTGAAGTATATGCTGAGTCAAAATTATCAAACATACACATATCTACGGCTAACATGAAGGAAATTGAAGGTCAGATAATTCCTTTCGAACAAGTGATTACATCAGGCACAAGTCCAGATATTGATAAAGGAGAAATGAAGGCAATACGCATCGGAAAAGTAGTAACTCATATAAGATTAATGGTAAATTGGCTTCGGGATAGAGAAAGGGGTGTAGTTTTAGATGTGGTACCGGTAAAAAGTCCAGAAATACGGGAAGTTAAGTTTTATACTACATCTGGAGGAAATTTTGCTCCTTTGCCTGCGAGACAACCATTATTTTATAGGATGTTTGTGCCATAGGAATACTAAAATACGTAAAAAACTAAAAATAATATCTAACATATCCAGAATACCATTTACAACAAGAGAAAACCATGAACCCATTCTACAATTATGCTATTTGATTATTTTTGACGATTACAATAAATAAAGGGGGATATAAATTGAAAAGCAAGATTTTGATTTTTACAACAATTCTACTAATGATATTAGCAAACTATGCTGTCTTTGGTTTAGAAGAAAGACCTTATGGTATAAGCATTGATCAAACCTCGCTTGATCTTCTCACATTAGCAAATAAACGTCTTAATGACCTTAAAAATTCAACAGAATTTAATCAAGTATTGTCGGTGAAAGCCAAGATCATAGTTGCTGACACTGCAAATCCCAAGTATATGTATATTCCGGGGGATATTGTATCGCAATTGCCAAATATCATCCTTGATGCTCGTATAGACGTCATAAAAGGGGACCCTGATTTAACAAGAGTAAACTTTATCACCAATTTTGGCGATATGTATGTAGTCGCTGATGGTGGTAATACAACAGCAGTTATTCCTGATCAGAATGTCTATGCAGAAGGAGTTATTCCGCAAATACTACCTCCAAGCCTAATTTTATTAGACGACAACTCAGGTCTTTTTACATTGATAAATATTCTTGGTGGAATACCATTTTGGTCATATCTAGTTGGCGCCCCTGTTGGCACAGGATCGGGAACTTATTTCGTTTATAAGATAGAACCAGAAGACTTAAAAGCTATCATAACTTACCGTGGCATTGATAATACAGCAGGCGGATTAGCCCATGTTATATCTATACGCTCAAACCTATATAAGCAATATATAAGGCTTTGGATACTTAGAGATACCCTTGACCTCTATCAAATATCTATTGAAGATGAGAGAGGAACAGAGGCATTTGTCCTATTTACTGAGATGGATATGACTATGCCCTCCCCGCTTAGTTCTTTCGATCTTAACACAGCGGGTATGGCATTGGTTACGCCCGAAGAATTAGCGCTAAGGTTTATGACGAAAATAATCAATGCTCCGTCCATTAATTCTCCTATTGTGGCGGATTTCTTTTTATCATACGATCCAGTCGCTCGCACTGGAACGGTAACAGCCAGCAGTGATGGCTTTGATTTGCAGGATAAAGAAGATCAGCTTTTATGTGAGATCCAATATAGAAGCCCAAGTGGGCAATGGACTCAGTTAAAGACAGAATATGCAGGGCTTGCGCCTGTTGGGCATTGGAACGCAGAATATCCTTTATCAGTAGATGCCGAACTTGGCAAATATAGCTTTAGAGTCCGATATACCGATACCACAAAAAATGCGAGCAAATGGTCTGAATACTTTGATATAATGACAGTTACCCCGGCTCCGCCACGTATTATCCAAACCGTTCCAAAAACCAATGAAACTGAGGTTCTTGTAACAACCAAAGCAAAGATAACCTTTACCAAACCGATGAATAAAAAATCTGTTGAAGATGCTTTCTCGATGATTTCAAGCACAGGAAAGATTATCAGGGGCGCATTTGAGTGGGACGGAAATACTATAATTTTCACGCCCAATGACTATCTTGAATATAACACTCGTCACCTTGTCAGATTAGCGGGAACGGCGATGGATACTGAAAAAATCGGTTTTGACGGAAATTATGATGCAAGGTCTGATGGACTATACTATGATGATTATGTTTGGGCTTTCACAACAGCCAAAGTTTCACCAATGCTGGCGTTTGAGCCATTTAGCAAATCTGCTTATACCGGCGATTTTATTGACCTAAAAGTGACAGTAAAGAATGTTTCTGCATTATATAAATTCAGTTTTAAGGTAACGTTTAACCCAAATCAACTAGAAGTTCGGGCTATTCAAAAGGAATCTTTCCTATCTTGGCGACCGGCTTTGTCATCAGCGGAAGGAACGGATCTCTGGAAAAATTCCGAGATTGATAATGAAAAGGGATTTGTGACATTCGCATGTAATGGCACAAGGAATTCTGGCGTTAACGGTTCAGGCTATTTAGCCGCAATATCATTTAAGTGTAAAATCGCCGGAAAATTGATTGTCCAATTCGGTGAAATGTCAATGATTGATTGGAATGGAAACACAATTCCTTTAACGGTAAGAGAAGCAGAAATTAATGTTTTGGACTTCAATCCAGCAGATACGAATCATGATGGAGTAGTTGATATTCTCGATCTAGTGACCGATAAAGACGTAAAAGCAGCGCCTTATGCTGGCAAATTCGATCTAGGTCAGAATTATCCAAATCCGTTTAACCCTGAGACATGGATACCTTATCAGCTTGCCCGTTCTGCCGATGTTACCGTTAAAATCTACAATGTGGCAGGCGAGATAGTCCGAGTTCTGGACATTGGATATAAACAGGCAGGCATTTATAAAGATAAAGACAGTTCTGCCTACTGGGATGGCAGAGACGAAAGCGGTCAAAAAGTCGGCAGTGGAGTCTATTTCTACACGATCAAAGCCGATAATTTTACCGCAACAAAGAAAATGCTAATAAGAAAGTGATCAGTGATCAGTAAACAGTGATCAGTATTTTGGTATTAATGATGGTTTTCCTTGCTGATTACTGATCACTCATTACTGATTCGTATTGAAAAGGAGATTATGATGGCTGATGTAATTAGAGGAGCGGTTATTGGCTACGGTGCGGCGTTTAATATGGGCAGGCACCATGCAGGTCAGTTGAAGGCAACAGAGGGATTGGATTGCGTTGCTATATGTGATGCCGACAAAGCGAGGACAGATGCGGCAAAGGTGGATTTTCCCGATGTAAAGGTATACAACGACTACAAGAAGATGCTCAAGACTGAAAAGAATATTGATTTGTGCATAGTCGTATTGCCTCATTATCTACATGCGCCGGTGGCTATTGACTGTCTCAAGGCAGGCAAGCACGTCATTACCGAAAAGCCATTCTGTATCACCATAGCCGAGGCTACGGAGATGATCAACATCGCAAGAGAGAAAGGCACAATGGTTACGGTCTTTCACAATCGCCGATGGGATGCGGATTTTTGGACGCTAAAAGAATTGGTTGATAGCGGAGTAATCGGCAAAGTTTTCCACGTTGAGATGTGGGGCGGTGGATACGGACACCCCGGTAAATGGTGGAGAGCAGACAAGGTTATATCTGGTGGTGCCTTCTATGATTGGGGAGCGCATTATCTTGATTGGCTACTCAACATCATTACCGCAAAAATGGTAAACGTCACTGGATACTTTCATCCAAACCGTGTTTGGTTAGATGCGACTAACGAAGATCACGTTGAAGCAGTGATTCGCTTTGAAGATGGCGCAGTTGCCAATGTCCAGATGTCGCAGATCGCCAAAGTAGGCAAACCGAGATGGCGATTGTTGGGCGAAAAAGGCGCAATAGTATCAGAAGGCGATGGCTTTAGAGTTCTTTCTGTTGATCCTGAATTTCCAGCAGATGAAGTCGTAAAATTTCACGGCAGACCGGGACCGGGCTATTACCAAAATATCGCAGTTCATCTTCTGAAAGGTGAAGAATTGATCGTCAAGCCCGAAGAGGCAAGAAGGGTCATTGCGGTCATGGATCTCGCCGAAAAATCATCAAAGAGTTTCCAATCAGAACCCGTTCCCTATGAGCATGAGGGATGCTGTTGTAAATAACTTTTGGTGCTAGTTAGGTTTGTAGTAGTTTGATTTATCAAACGTTTTCGAATAACGCTCAATAATGAAGGTTAAGAAATTAATCGGGTAATAACTAACACACCCCCAACCCCTCTCAAAAGGGGAGTTTTATTTCCCCCTTTGGAAAAGGGGGATAAAGGGGGATTTAAAAACCTTCTTGCTGGATTACCCGATTAATTATTTAGTGTTCATAATTGAGCTACTACAAACTGGCTTTATTCCTACACTAATTAAAACTAACACTAAAAGTTGTAGGATGGGTTCATGGTTTTGACCCATTGCCTAAGCCACTTAATTCAACAGATATTATCTACTGTAAACGCTAATCAATACCAAAAATATAAAACCATGAACCCATCATACATTAAAGTAAACAATAGATTGGATTAATAGCATGAAAAACAAAATAGAAAAACCAAACCTTATATTTGTCTTTGCTGACCAGATGCGCGGGATGGCGATGAAATGCGCTGGCGATCCAAATGTGATAACGCCAAACATAGATAAAATGGCAGAACAAGGCATTATGTTTTCCCATGCCTACGCAAATAATCCCGTCTGCACGCCAAGTCGTGCTTGTATGCTGACAGGTCGCTATCCCATAACCAACCGCACTATTACCAATGACCTGCCAATGCCGGAGGACGAAATAACTTTCGGCGAAGTATTGAAACAAGAAGGCTATCGGACTGGCTATGTCGGAAAATGGCATCTTGACGGCATCCCTAGAAATATATTCACTCCTCAAGGCAAAAGACGGCATGGATTTGATCTTTGGGCTGTCTGGAATTGCGCCCATAGCTATTTTGATGGCAAGTTGTTTTTTGATACGCCAGAACCCGTTTCATTAAAGGGATATGAACCGATAGCGCAGACTGATATTACGCTGGATTTTATCAAGAATAACGCTGATCAACCTTTTTGTGTTTTTCTTTCTTGGGGTCCTCCGCATGATCCATATAATCAGGTTCCTGAAAATTATCGCCAACTTTATAATCCAGATAAGCTAGAACTACCCCCGAATATACCTCAAAATCCGGATTTCACAAGATTCCCATTGGGTCGTGCTGATTCAGAAAGCGGAATGAGGAAAATACTCGCTGATTACTATGCGGGCATCACAGCATTAGATGAGCAGTTGGGCAGGATAATAAACACCGTTGATGAGCTAAATCTTGCGGAAAACACAATTATTGTCTTCACATCCGATCATGGAGATATGCTTTTTTCGCAGAACAGCGTTAAAAAACAACAGCCCTACGAAGAATCAATCAGCATCCCGCTTATTGTTCGCTGGAAAGATCATATTCAAGAAGGCATTGTCTCTGATACGCTTTTCAGCACCGCTGATTTTCTGCCAACGCTATTGTCTGCTATGAATGTTGGGCATCCCGCAGGTATAGAAGGCTTTGATTTATCATGGGCGTTGTTCGGTCAAAGCGGAGATGAGCCTGATTCGGTTTTTCTGATGGATTTGGTTCCAATGGACGAAGGCATAAGGCTTGGCATAAAGGAGTGGAGAGGCGTCCGAACGAAAAATTACACCTACGCAAGATGGCTTGATGGCAGTGATTGGATATTGTATGACAATGAATCCGACCCACATCAGCTAAATAACCTTATTAACGATCAAAAATACTTATCTATAAAACAAAGTCTTGAATCAGAGCTACAAAAATGGATGAAACTCACAAACGATGACGGGCTTAATTGGCAAGACCTGATAATTAAGCTAGGACTCGTTGATCTATGGAATACCAGAGAAAAGGTAATGCACCCCAATGATCCACGTATTATCAAATAGTAAGGTCATGCTGAACGAACTGAAGCATCTCATAGATTCTTCGCTGCGCTCAGAATGACATATATTTTTCATTATACCATTTTGATTTTATTGGTGTGTATTGTAAGGGCGAAGCATTTGCATATTAAGGTATACTCCATATCAAACGTTTAAC
>ERZ1292640.2678-Hain-H43-02um-R1-2678-length-14146-cov-4_pt1 | contig 14146 bp, 11 predicted proteins | sample MGYA00564404_ERZ1292640 | MGnify/ENA primary metagenome ERZ1292640 (study PRJEB36523, sample SAMEA6512636) | groundwater metagenome | collected 2019-01-08 | study: AquaDiva: Metagenomics assemblies of 32 groundwater samples
AAATATATGGTCTTGGATACTCTATAGTAAGATTATTTAATGTCTATGGTGTTGGACAGGTGGCAGAGTTTGCCATGTCTAGATTCATCAAAGCGGCTTTGGAAAACAATCCTCCTATCATCTATGGCTCTGGAGAACAAAAGAGAAGTTTTTGCTATGTAGATGACGCTGTGGCCGGTATTGCTTTAGCACTTCTGCATCCTAAAGCGAGTAACGAAATTTTTAATATCGGTAACGACAAAGCCGAAATAACCATGGCTGATTTGGCCCGCAAGGTTATTTCTTTAACCGGAAAAAAAATAAAACCTCGTTTTGTGGATATAGAAAAATCAGATCGTAGTATGGACAGAGAAATCATGGAACGTGTTCCCGATATAACTAAGGCAAATAAAATATTAAAATATTCACCAAAAGTTTCTGTCCAAGAGGGTATTTTGCGGATAATTAAACATGGTAAAATAAAGGCTACCTGGTAGTTATCAACCGTTTTTTGAAAAAAGCATTATGAAAATCACTAAAGTAGAAACTTTTCATTGCGATGCCGGGTGGAGGCCCTGGACATTTATTAAAATTTCTACGGATGAGGGATTGGTTGGCTGGAGCGAGTGCACGGATTCTCACGGGTCCCCGCGTGGAATAGAGGGGGTGGTGAAAGATCTGACCCCACTTCTCATGGACAAAGATCCCAGGATGGTGGAAAAACTGTTTTGGAACATGCATTCTCGGACCCGCCAAAGCCCGGGCAGTATAATCCAGAAAGCCATCGGCGGTATTGAAAATGCCTTGTGGGATATCAAGGCCAAAGATCTAAACGTGTCGGTGGCCGATCTTTTCGGGGGTCCGGTGAGAGAGCAGATATCCCTCTATTGGTCCCATTGCGGCACGAGCCGCGTCCGGGCCTGGCAGATGGTCGGTCAGGAGCAGATTAAAACGGCGGCCGACGTGAAAAAATTCGGCAAGGAAATTTTAAAAAGTGGGTTTAAGACTATCAAAACCAATATCGGGGTTTTGGGTAGCAAGCCTTATGTGTATATGCCCGGGTTTTTTAAAAGTCCCGGCGGACCGGAACTGAACGCCGACCGGGATATTTTAAACGCCATTGAAAAATGGGTGGGGGCTCTGCGGGGAGCGGTTGGCGATAAAATTGATATAATCCTGGACCTTAATTTTAATTTTAAAACCGAAGGATATATCAAAATCGGCCGGATGCTGGAAAAATTTAAACTGCTGTGGTTGGAGATAGATTCTTACGATCCAGAAGCCCTGCTTCAGATCAAACAGGCGGTTCGGACACCCATCTGCTCGGGGGAAAATTTATATGGCGCAAGACAATACCGTCCATATTTTGAAAAACACGCCATGGACATGGCCAGCATAGATATTATCTGGAACGGTTTTTCGCAGTCCAAAAAAATCTCCGATATGGCCGAGACCTATGAGATGAACGTAACTCCGCATAATTATAACGGCCACCTGTCCACTTTCATCAGCGCTCAGTTTTGCTCGCTGGTTCCAAATTTGCGTACCATGGAGGTGGATGTGGACGATGTGCCCTGGCGAGACGAGCTTTTTACCAATCTTCCCAAAATTAAAGACGGCTGGCTGCAAGTTCCTAAAGGTCCGGGATGGGGGACTGATGTAAATGAAAAAATCATCCGGGCCCACCCGTGGCCCAAATAAAACCTCTATAGCTATTTTAGGGCCGGGAGCAATCGGGGGGTTGCTCGCGGCCGTTTTTTGGAAAGCGGGCTTTCCGGTTACTTGTGTTGCTCGAGTTGACGAGGTAGAGCTATTGAGTAAAAAAGGAATCCATATCCGAAGCAAGGTATTTGGTAATTTTACGGCTCGACCCGAAATAGTTTCTAAACTAGAATCAAAAGTAGATGTTTTATTGGTGGCCACCAAGGCCGATTCTCTGTCCAGGGCCCTGGAGTCAGTACCCGGCAAGTATCCCAAAGTAGTTATCCCCCTCCTCAACGGCCTTGAGCATATAAAAATTCTGCGTGATCATTTTGGCACCAAGATAGCCGTGGGAATGATTGGCCAAATTGAAGCTCAAAAAAATAAAATTGATCTGATAGCACATCCTTCCAAATTATCTCCTCGTATAGAGTTGGCCTCGGACAAAGATATTGCGCCAAAGCACCTCCGGAAAATCTCCCAAATTTTTTCTAAAGCCGGCATTGAAACCAGACTTTTAAACAGCGAAGCTGAAGTAATTTGGCGAAAGCTGGTCCGACTGAATGCCATATCTTGTCTGACCGCTTTGACCAATAAACCTTTGGGTTTTATCCGTCAAAATAAAAAATGGAAAAAAATGCTGGAAGATTGCGCGCGGGAAGGAGTATCGGTTGCCCGAGCAGAAGGAGTTAGTTTAAATTTCGCCGAAATTATAAAAAAAATAAATTCTCTACCCGCCGGTCTTAAAACTTCTCTCCAGCGAGACATCGCCGGTAAGTTTGATTCGGAATTGGAAGCTATACCCGGGGCGGTAATACGGCGTGCCCGACAGCGTCGCCTCAAATGCCCAGCCATAGATGATATTTATCAAAAACTCGTTAAAAAGACTTTTAAAACTCGCCATAAACCTACAAAACTAGCTTTATAAAAGATAGGTTGTATTGGTATGAAGGGCAACAACAAGCTTAAGATAATGGGTATTGTGGGTATACGTTCGGGCTCCAAGGGCGTGCCTCACAAAAATATCCGGGAGTTGGCCGGCAAACCCCTGGTGGGCTGGATTTTGGATACGGCCAGAAAATCAAAATACATAAACCGCCTAGTTGTGTCCACTGATTCTAAAAAGTATGCTGAGGTGGCGCGCCGGTTCGGAGCGGAAATTCCTCGGCTTCGTCCCAAAATTTTGGCGCAAGACAAATCTCCAGAATACGAATATGTAAAACACATGGTGGAATACCTGGAAAAAACAGAAGGATATAAACCGGATATCGTGGTGCGAATGATGGCCACTGTCCCGTTGCAGAGTGCGGAAGACATAGATTCCTGCATCGAAAAACTTATGCAAAACTCCAAGGCGCACTCCGCGGTGGCTATCGCCGAGGCACGCCAGCATCCCCACAAAGCTCTCAAGTTGATTGACGACGGACAGGGCGGAAAAAAATTGGTGACTTATTTTACGGACAGCGGACGCGAAGTGACCCCTATCGCCAGGCAAAATTATGAGAAAGCTTATTTCCGAGCCAATCTTATCGCCTGCCGAACTCCGGTAATTTTTAACACCGGTTCTCTTACCGGAGACCACGTGCTTTATCACGTCATCCCGCAGGAAAGAGCGGTGGATATTGATTCACCGACAGATTTTTTTGTTCTGGAGCAACTACTGAGCCGATTTAATAAAAAAAATAATTATGGCGGATAAAAATCTCTTAAAGGACTTGGCTAAAATAAAACTGCTGGCTTTGGATTTTGACGGAGTGATGACCGACGGCTTTGTTTATCAAGATCAGGATGGCCGGGAATCTGTCCGCTGCAGCCGGCGGGACGGAATGGGTATTGGGATTTTAAGAAGAAGCGGGGTTGGGGTGTGCGTTATCTCCACCGAAAAAAATCCGGTGGTCTCCGCCCGCTGTCAGAAACTTAAAATACCTTGTACGCAGGGTGTTGAAAGCAGTGGAGGAAAGGGAGAAGTTCTAAAAAAGTTTGTAAAAGACAGCGGTTTCTCCATGAAAGAGGTGGCGTATGTCGGCGATGATGTAAATGACTTTATTCCGCTGAAATTATCCGGCATAGCCATGACGGTTGCCGATGGACATGTTTTGTTAAAAAAGATTTGTCGGTATGTTACCAAAGCGAAGGGGGGAGATCACGCCGTCCGGGAAATTTGCGAGCTTATTTTGAAAGCTAAAAACATAAAGCCGAAATATTAAAATGGATAAATGCTTTTTGTTAACCAAAAAAATGGTAGAAAAAACTCTCCAAACCGAAGCCCGGCCGGGCAAGAATTTGCTTGAGCCGTTAAAAACTTTGGCGTCTGAGAAAAAACTTCCCTTCAAAATCCTAGAAGATAAAGAAGTTGTAAACGAAGCCGAGGCGCATAAAACCGAGGGGGACCTATGGTACTGTTTGGAAGGAGAAGTAAAATTTATCTACGGCGGGGAATTGGTTGAGCCAAGAGAAGTAAAAACCAACGAACTGAAAGCCGTGGGTATAAAAGGGGGAAGCGAAATAATACTAAAACCGGGCGACTGGTTCTGGATACCGGCCGGTCAGCCGCACCAGCACTCATGCTCCGGCACGGCTCGACTGATGATTATTAAAATTCCTAAAAAATAATATGGATCCCACACATAACTTAGCTATACTTAACACGATTGCTTGCTAAATATAAATGTGGGTAAAAATCATAATTATCAAGACTAATAATATAAGTTATGGATGGGATAAATAAAAATTATATAACCAAAATGTTTGATTTGACGGGTGAGACGGCCATAGTCACGGGAGGAGTGGGCCAGCTCGGATCCGAATATGTAAAAACTCTTGCTTTAGCCGGCGCCAAGGTGGCCGTCTTGGATATTGCTAAAAAAGACAACTCTAAAATAAAAGAGCTGATAAAAAATAAATATCCCGTAGCGATATATCAGGCCGATATAACCAAGAAAAAAGAAGTGCAGGATATCTTTAAAAAAATAAAAACAAAACTGGGGGTGCCAACTATTTTGGTAAATAACGCCGGATTGGATTCTCCCCCCGGTGCCTCTGCCCAGGAAAATGGCCCCTACGAAGACTACCCGGAAAGTTCCTGGGATGCGGTGATTGACTCCCACCTCAAGGGTATGTTTCTGGTTTCGCAGGAATTTCTCCGGCATATCAAACCGGCCAAAAAATCGGGCAGTGTTATAAACATTTCTTCCACCTACGGAGTAGTCTCGCCCGATCAATCGCTTTATGATTTCCGCCGCAAAAAGGGAGAAGATTTTTATAAACCGGTGGCCTATAGCGTGGCCAAGTCGGGGGTTTTGAATTTTACAAGGTGGCTGGCCGAGTATTGCCGCCAAGCAAAAATCTCGGTGCGGGTAAATACTCTGGTCCTGGGCGGAGTTTTTAATAATCAACCCGAAGAATTTTTACGCGAATATAACAAAAGAAACATTTTAAACCGTATGGCCCGGCCGGATGAATATAACGCCGCGATTTTATTCCTTGCCTCCAACAAATCCTCGTCCTATATGACAGGATCTACACTGACTGTAGATGGAGGCTGGACGGCACGGTAGATGCTATGAAATACCCCCCTAAAATAGGACATTGGATAGCGGATAAAGAGGTGTTCTCTCCGGGCAGCCAAGTTTTTGCTAAAAAAAACCCGGCTACGGGAAAAATTTTGACGGAAGTAGTTAGAGGAAAATCTGCCGACGTAAACAAAGCCCTGCGCGTGGCGCAAAAAGCTTTTTCGATATGGTCAAATATCCCGGTTATAAAACGGGCTGAAATTTTACGCGAGGCCATTTTACTGATGCAGAAAAGAAAAAATGAATTGGCCGCCATAGTGGCGCTAGAAAGTGGTAAATCTAAAAAATCATCTTTGGCGGAAGTAGAAGCGGCGATTGAATGCGGATTCTTTTTTGCGGGAGAAGGCAGGAGATATGGCGGGGAAGTTTTACCGAGTGCACTACCAAACCGCAGTGTTTCCTTAGTCCGCCAGCCGGCAGGCCTCGGCGTATTGATAACTCCTTTCAACAATCCGGCGTCCGGTATTGCCTGGAAACTTTTCCCGGCGCTTCTTTGCGGAAATGCGGTGGTTATAAAATCGCACGAGTACACTCCTTATACGGCAATTTGGTTTGCCAGGGTTTTTAAAGATGCCGGATTGCCGACGGGAGTGATATCAGTTTTACAGGGTATTGGTTCAGAAGTTGGAGTGTCTTTGGTGGCGGACAGGCGTATAGAGTTTGTAAGTTTTACCGGATCGGTAAAAACCGGCCAGAAAATTTTGAAAGCTACGGCCGACCGTTTGGCTAAAGTATCCATTGAGGCGGGAGGAAAAAACCCATTTGTAGTCTGTGATGACGCCGATTTGGAGAAAGCGGCATCCGTGGCCATTTCTTCAGCTTTTGTGGACGGGGGACAGAGATGCGCCGCGGCGAGCCGCCTCATTGTTTTTGATAAAGTATACGATAAGTTTAAAAATTTATTTTTAGAAAAAGTTAAGAAATTAAAAATCGGCACCAAGGATACGGATGACTATGGAGCCATAATCAGCCAGGAGAGGATGGAGGCGATTTTGCGGGCCGTGGAAGACGCTAAAAAAAGAGGAGCGGGAGTTATGATTGCGGGTAGGCGCCTGTCCGGCAAGGGTTATTTTCTTTCCCCGACCGTTTTGGAAAATGTTTCCCCCAAAGATTCTCTATCTCGTGAAGAACTTTTCGGGCCCGTGGTTATTTTATACAAAGTTAAAAATTTAAAAGAGGCAATTAAACTCGCCAATGATTCCGAGCTTAAACTTAGCGGGGCCATACATACTAAAAGTATAAATCGTGCGCAGGCCTTCATAGACCAATATCGGGCGGGAGTAGTGCGGGTCAACGGCCCCACGCATGGCAGTGAGCCGCATATGCCCTTTGGTGGCTTAGGGCTCTCGGGCAACGGCTGGCGCGAACCGGGTCGCCAAGCCCTGGATTTTTATTCTGAATGGAAACAGGTGAGTATTGATTTCTAAACTTGAATAGCTGAAACTGTACAGAGAAAGAGGGGGTTACAAAGATATCCTAATGATTTTCTATGGGAGAGAGGTTTTCCGAGGACAAAAACATAGCTAAAATTTCTTATGTGCCGTTAGCGGAGATAAGCAGGATCAGAAAAAATATTTCTGCTCCTTTTTTGCGTTCCCAAATTCTGGCGGATGTTTTTCGTCTTAACGCGCTTTACATGATCCGCCATACCGGCTCTGGTCATCCGGGCTCTACTTTCAGCTGCGCCGACATCATGACTTGGCTCTGGTTGGAAGATATGAAAAAACCCAACGACAAAAAAGCCAGACACGCGGATATATTTTTTTCGTCCAAGGGTCATGATGTGCCGATGCTTTATTCCATCTTGCTAGGATTGGAAAAAATACCTTTTGTCAAAATCCATACTCTGCGGCGGCTCCATGGCCTGCCCGGGCATCCGGACGTGCATACTCCGTTTATTGCGGCCAATACCGGGTCGCTCGGCATGGGTATCTCCAAGGCCCGGGGTATGGCGCAAGCCAACCGTCTGCAGAAAAAAACAGGGCGGATATACGTCCTGACCGGAGACGGGGAATTGCAGGAGGGACAAATCTGGGAAGCCCTCCAGCCCACGGCCAACGGCAAATTTTCGGAAATCACCGTCATTGTAGACCGCAACAAAATCCAATCTGATCTGCAAGTGCAAGACACCAGCGACGAAGGAAATTTGGTGCAGAAGTTTAAATCTTTCGGTTGGGAAGTGGCAATCTGCGACGGAAACGACATCCGGCAAGTTGCCAAGATTTTGTCGGGCTTTAAAAAAATAAAAGATCGGCCGCAGGTTTTGTTCGCCAATACCATCAAAGGCAAGGGCGTATCTTTTATGGAGAGGATGGGAGAAGACGGATTTTATAAATTCCATAGCGGCGCGCCAACGCCCGAACAGTTCCAAGACGCCTTGCGAGAATTGACCGAGCGCGTAAATAAAAATTTAGCCAAAGCCGGACTTAGCCCGCTTAAGTTGGAATCACGGCTCATGCCGATATCATCGGTGGGTCAAAATTGGCAGAGACTCGTGCCGGCCTACGGAGACGAGCTTTGCAAAATAGCGCGGAGGAGAAAAGATTTAGTGGCGATGGATGCGGACTTGGTGCTGGACACAGGGTTGATACCTTTTAAAAAAGAATTTCCGGAGCGGTATCTTGAATGCGGTATCGCCGAGCAGGATATGGTGTCATTTGCGGGGGGGCTGGCCCTGCGCGGAGCTTTGCCCGTAGTGCACTCTTTTGAATGTTTTCTGACCACTCGCGCCAACGAGCATTTTTACAACAACGCTACAGAGGATACTAAAATAATTTATGCCGGCACTCTCGCCGGGCTTCTGCCCGGAATGCCGGGACATTCCCACCAATCAGTACGAGGTATTTCTATTTTAGGTTCCATACCCGGTCTAACGCTCATCCAGCCGTCCTGTGAACAGGAAACGAGAATGGCTATCCGCTGGGCAGTAGAAAAAAATCCTAAATCCACTTATATCCGGCTGGTAAGCGTTCCCTGCGAATGCCCATTTGAATTGCCGGAGAAGTATATCCTGAAGCCCGGCCGGGGAGTTGTATTAAATAAGGGTAAGGATGTGATTATAACGGCCTATGGACCGGTTATGCTGGGGGAGGCCCTAAAGGCCTCTAAACTGCTCCAGGAGCAGGGTATTTCGGCCAAAGTGGTCAACATACCCTGGCTGAACTGCCTGGACGAAAATTGGCTAAAAAGGGCTTTGTTGGGCTCTGCGGTCAAACTGTTGGTTACCTTAGACGACCATTATGTAGAGCTGGGGCAGGGGATGCAAATAAGAAGCGCGCTGGCTGGATATTCTAAAATAAAAATGGTTTCGTTGGGGTTGACGGAAGTTCCAGAGTGCGGCCACAATGAGGAAGTTTTGAAACACCATAAGCTTGACTATACATCTATAGCCGAGCGGATAAAAAAAGAATTAAAATAATAAACCCCCACACCTACTTTACTATTGAATCTTTATTATCAATAACAAGTTTATCTGTAATATCCTTTATGTTTTTGATTTACATTTAGCAGTAAAGTAGGTGTGGGGGTAAAAATAAAATTATTGGTTTAAATATATTAAAATGAATTTAAAAAATATTGGGATTCCCAAAGCAATCAAAGTTGGTAAAAAATATGTCGGCCGCGGCCTGCCTAATTTTATTATTGCCGAAATCGGCAACAACCATAACGGGGATATGGGGTTGGCCAGAAAAGCGATTGAGACAGCGGCCAGAGTTGGAGCTGACGCTGTAAAATTCCAAAAAAGAGACCTGTCCGAAGTTTTTATACAGGAAATGCTTTCCCGTCCGCAGACTCATTCTCGGGCTTTGGGAGCTACCTATGGGGAATATCGCCAGAAAATGGAATTGGACGAGAAGCAATTACGTGAATTAAAAAAATATTCACATTCTTTGGGGCTGGCCTTTTTCGTGACGCCTTTTGATTTAAAGAGTGCGGCGCTCTTGGCCAAGATAGGTATGGATGCCTGGAAAATATCTTCTTTTGACGTGAATCACAAACCATTATTGGAATTTGTGGCTAAGCAAAAACAGCCGGTTTTTATATCCTTCGGGATGACTACTTCGGAAGAGTCGGATGAAGCGATACAAACTATTTTGAAATACAACAAGCAATTGATTATAAATCATTGCGTTTCGGTTTATCCTACTCCTCCGGAGGAATTAAATCTGGGAGCGGTGAAAACCATGATTAAAAGATATGATCCGTTGCCGGTGGGATATTCGGGGCATGAAGTAGGATTTATACCTACAGTGGTGGCGGTTGGATTGGGTGCGTCTACAGTGGAGCGTCATTTCACTCTGGATAAAAGTCTGCCGGGTCCGGATCATGCTACGGTAAGTTTGGATGTGAACGAATTTGCGGAAATGGTGAAGCAGATACGAGCGGTGGAGAAAGCCGTTACAGACGACGGTCTGTACCTGCACGAAAAAGAAATGGGTGCTCGCAACAAGCATAGTAAAAGTGTGGTAGCGAGAATAGCTATACCAGCCGGTACGGTAATTGCGGCCAGGCATTTGGCCTGCAAAAGTCCGGGGCATGGTATCAAACCCTCGCTGATCCACACAGTAGTCGGCAGAAAAATTAAGAATGACATATCAGCCGATACCGTAATTCTACCGGAATTTTTGGCGTGATTTTATCGTTGATAACTTTTAAACAGGAGGCGGCTGTCTATGAGAATAATGAATAGGTTTTTTAGATACTATGACCTGCTTAGGGAAACTTACGCTCCCTACAAATGGCAGATTGTGGGGATGGCGACATTAAGTTTTTTTAGCAGTGTTTTGGAAGGTATAGGGGTTAACGCTGTTATCCCTCTTTTTTCATTTATGGGAAAAGACCAAGGAATCTCTTTGGATTACGTTTCCAGATTCATAAAAACACTTTTTCAGTTTTTGGGTATAAGTTTTTCGGTTAAGTACTTGCTGATTTTTATCGGTTTATTATTTATAGTAAAATCTTTACTTTTATTTATCGCCCAATACATAAACGTAAGATCTGTTTCCGAATACGAACGAAACTCTCGTAGTAAATTATTTCAAATGCTTTTAGAAAGCAACTGGGTTCATCTCTCCAAACAAAAACTTGGCTATTTTGACCAATTGCTTACTGCTGACATTAAACTGTCTTCTGTTCTTCTTTCTAAATTTTCGGTTATGTCTCTAATCTTAGCTAATTTGTTTATTTATAGTTTTTTGGCTGTTAACGTTTCGCCGGCCATAACTCTACTTGCTCTTATGTCCGGAGTCGTGGCCTTTTTGGTCTACAAACCGTTATTTTATCGGAGTCGGGCGGTATCCGGTGAGAACATTGTTATTCATAAAAAACTGGTACACCATTTGAATGAAAATCTTATTGGGATGAAATCGGTAAAATCCAATTCGGTGGAAAAACAAGTTTGGCAAAAAGCGGCGGATTTCTTTAGCACCATTAAAAAACTTAGGATAAAAATTGAAATTCTAAAAAATTTTGCCAACGGTTCCTTGGGTCTTTTTCCACCATTTTTTATCATCGGCATTTTTATCTTTTCTTATAAGACCGGTTTGTTCAGTTTTGCTTCTTTCGCGGTTATAATTTATGCCATAAACAAAGTTTTTGACAACATACAATTGGCGGTATCGGAAGCTCAAAACGTAAGCGGAGAAATTCCCAGCCTGGTCAATCTCTCGGAGTTTAAAAAAGAAGTATTAAAATATAAAGAAGAGGACGAAGGAAAAAAGGGTTTTGTTTTTACCAAACTTTTAGAGGCCAAGAAGGTTGGTTTTACCTATGAAGGGTCTCGCCAGCCGGTTTTAACAGACATAAGTTTTTCTATTAAGAGGGGAGAAATGGTGGGTTTGGTGGGATCTTCGGGAACAGGTAAAACCACGATGGTTGATTTATTGCTGAGATTGTTAAAACCGCAAGAAGGAAAGATGCTTTTAGACGGCGAGGACATATCCGAAATAAAACTATCGCAATGGAGAAAAAGTATAGGATATGTGCCGCAGGACCCCTTTTTATTAAACGATACCATAGAAAATAACATAAAATTTTACAACAAAGATCTCCGTCAGGAAGATATTATTAAAGCGGCCAAAATGGCGAATATTTATGATTTTATCGAGAGTCAGCCGCAAAAAATGGATACCGCGGTGGGTGAGCGGGGGGTCAATCTATCCGGCGGTCAAAAACAAAGAATAGTTCTGGCCAGGATTTTAGCAAAAAAACCCCAGCTTCTTATCTTGGACGAGGCCACCAGTTCGTTGGACAACGAATCTGAAATCATAATTCAAAAATCTGTTGAAAAACTAAAAGGCAAGATAACCGTTTTAGCCATTGCCCATCGATTGTCTACTATTCTGAATTTTGATAAAGTTTTTATCATGGGAAATGGGCGGATAATAGAATCTGGAAATCCTCGAGAATTGTTGGAAAAACAAAACTCTCATTTTTTTAAAATATATAATCTAAAAAACTAGAACATGCGTATTTTGTTGTCTTGGGCGGACGCCAGTTCGGAAATAGCCGAACTGATGCAGGAACTTAAGTCCCATTCGCATGAAGTGGTTTATTGGATAGGGCATGAAGGCGGTGAGAGATATAAACTGCCCGAAACAATTTTTCATTTCTATCAGGATGCTATAGACGCTAAACCGACTATAGGGGTTTCCGGGTCTAATTTTAATCCGCCGGGAAAGGATTTGTTGGAAAAATTGCATAAGACCGAGTCATTGGTCTTGACCATGATGAATCGGCTGTTTGACAGATCCTGCGTGGACGAAAGGCGCCATATTTACTACAACATGATCCAATATTGGCTTGGGGTTTTAAACGAATATAAACCAGAAATCATAATCTTTCCCAACATGCCGCACTTCGTTTATGACTTTATAATTTATGAATTGGCTCATTTTTTGGACATTAGAACCCTAGTTTTTGACGATACCAGAATAAGTGGCCGACTGCTTTTTTTTAATGATTTGCACCGGGGGAGTGAGCGCCTACAACAAGAATTGGAGAAGAATAAAGGATGTGTTTTTAATTTGGACGATTTAAGCGAAGACATTCAAAGATATTGCCGCCCTCGGATGGAAAAAGATTATGACAGGGTTCCACAGTATATTGTCGATCGGAAGATAAAACACCCATTTTTAAAGTGGCTGATTTCTGATCCCAAGGTTCAATCCTCCGTAAAAAATCTCTCTTTTGTTTATAAGGCCCCGCGGTATCTATATGAGATATTGCGGCAGAAAAGACTAAAAATAATAAAGAAACCCCTCCAGAAAATGTTTTATAAAATGAGATATAACCTCAAGGACGAATATAACAAAGTGCAAGTTAAACCTGATTTATCCCGAGATTTTATATATTTTGCTTTGCATAATCAACCAGAACGTTCTACCAGTCCCCAGGGGGGTATGTTTGTAGACCAAATTCTGGTAATAGAAACTATTTCCAGTTCGCTACCTGATGGATGGGTTTTATATGTAAAGGAACATCCGGTGCAGTGGATTCGTACAGGATTGAATTTTTCCAGTAGCAGATACCGGGGATATTATGAAAATATTGCTAATATCAAAAATGTTTTTTTAGTACCGGAAGAAACCAGTTCTTATGAGCTTATAAAAAAAGCTAAAATTGTAACTACTGTAACCGGAGCAGTAGCTTGGGAAGCGGCTCTCCAGCTAAAACCGTCTATAATTTTCGGTACAGTCTGGTATCAGGACTGCCCAGGCATATTTAGGGTTAATGGTGTTGATTCTTGCCGAAGAGCCATACACGAAATAAGAAGCGGGTTTGAGGTGGATAGGAAAAAACTGGTCAGCTATCTTAAATGTTTTGATAACGCCACTATTCGTGGTTTTACATCACCCTTTGCTGGCAAAGAAGCGGGAATGAACAAATCCGAAAGTTTACGTAATATGTGCCGACAGATATTAAAAGAAGCAGCTAGTTTGGGGTTTAAACGGAATTAATTATGAAGTTTTTTTTATTCCATTGGCCGATCAGTAATAAAGAATACGTTGAAGCTGTTTTAGATTTGGAAAAAAGGGGGCATGAGATAACTTATTGGGCGGACAGTATGAAAAAAATCAATGAAGTTAAGGATAAATTTCCGAAAACAATTTTTCATGATCACTCGGAGGCCTGGTTTGGCAGACCGGCGGCCGAACTAGAATCAATTTGGGCACCTCCACCCGCTGATTTAATACAGAAAATGTATAAAGTCGAGTCTGTGATTTTGACGATGATGAACAAACGCTTTGATTGGATGTGCGTGGACGAGAGGAAACACCTTTATTATCAGATGTTGGGATATTGGGGGCCCGTGTTAAAAAAATATAAACCAGACTTGATAATATTTACCGCGGTACCGCATACCGTTTATGACTATCTGGTATATGAGTTGGCACAATTGTGGAATATTAGAACGATGATGTTCGATAGTACCCTGATAGGAGATCGGCACTTATTTATGAATAATTTTAAAGAAGGTAATCTACAGTTATATAAAACTATATTAAAAAATAATGATAAAAATTTTTCTATACTAGACCTGGATCCGGATTTACGGGAATACTTCAAACTACATACCGAAGAAGGAATGGATGCCACCCCCCTCTATGTAAAAGAAGAAAGAAAAAAACACCTTTGGTACAGGCGGGTGCGGTTTAAATTAAAACTAGTTTTACAAAATATAAGACATTGGTCTTTTTTTGCCAAGGTGTTTATTTATTTGCTTAAGCTTGTCAAGAAAAATATCCAAAGAGAATATCGAGGTGTTCAGGTTGTTCCGAATCTCAACCAAAAGTTTATCTATGTACCCTTAAACTATCAGCCAGAATGCACAACAAGTCCGCAGGGGGGTGTTTTTGTAGATTTGATACTGATGTTGGAAATACTTTCAGCTT
>ERZ1292640.857-Hain-H43-02um-R1-857-length-25271-cov-6_pt1 | contig 14146 bp, 7 predicted proteins | sample MGYA00564404_ERZ1292640 | MGnify/ENA primary metagenome ERZ1292640 (study PRJEB36523, sample SAMEA6512636) | groundwater metagenome | collected 2019-01-08 | study: AquaDiva: Metagenomics assemblies of 32 groundwater samples
CCCGGGGAGCACTTCCTCCGCGCCTTCGGCCAGCGCCCGCGCCACGTCCACCGAGACCGGCACGCGCGCCCCGCCTTCACGCCTCAGCAGCTGGACCTGGCTCAGGTCCGCTCCGGGCGTGGGCCCGCCCGCCTGGTTCAGCACGTCCACCAGGTTCGGGATCTTCTCGAAGCCGTAGCGCCCCGGTCGCGCCACCGCGCCCGAGATGTAGACGCTGCGGCTCAGGTACTGCGCCACGGTCACGGTCACCGTGGTGGTCCGCCTGAGGTAGGTCGAGAGCCGGTCGCCGAGCCGCGCGGCCAGCTGCGCCGGGGTCTGCCCCGCCGCCTTCACTTCGCCCAGCGGCGGGAAGGTGATGTCGCCGTCCGCGCTCACCGTGAGCGTGCGCTCCAGCTCGGGGTGCATCCACACCGACACCTGCAGCACGTCCTCGGGTCCGATGGTGTATTCCTCCGCGCGCAGCGGGGCCGCGGTCAGCAGCAGCAATCCCACGGCGGCCAGCAGTCCGGCCGTCCGCTCCAGCGTGAACCTTCTCATCGAGCCACTCCTTTGGCAGCGGGCGGGGTGGACGCGGCGTAGCCGTTGCCCGCGCACGCGCCGAGAGCGGGTGCGTGGACGGCGCCGGATTCCCGGACCGCGGTGGTGGGGCGCCGCACCGAGCCGCCCCCGAGCACCAGGCGGACGGAGCGGAACAGCGTGCGGATGTCCAGCAGCAGCGACCGGTGTTCGACGTAGTAGAGATCGTACTGGATGCGCAGCGCCACGCTCGCGGGGTCGTCGCCGAACCGGCCCGACACCTGCGCGAGTCCGGTCACGCCCGGCAGCACGGTGAAGCGCCGCTCGTAGTCCGGCATCAGGTCCTTCCAGCGCAGCACCGTGTCCTGCTTCTCGGGCTGCGGCCCGATCAACGCCATGTCGCCACGCAGCACGTTGAGCAGGAGCGGCACGCCGCCCAGGCGCCGGCGCGCGACCCAGCGGCTCAGGAGTCCGAGGTCGTCGCGGAAGCGCAGACAGGTGACGGTCGAGCCCAGCAGGTTCTGCGTGCGCCGCTCGAAGCTGCGCCGGTCGATGGGGGTCTCCCCCCTCCCGGCGCGGCGCTGGAAGCGCCGCCGCGTGCGGCCGATGCGGGTCTCGTGGACGAGGATCTCCCGCAATCCGCGGGCGCGCGCTTCGAGGGTGAGCAGCACCCACAGCGGGCTCGAGGCCGCGAGCAGCGCCATCGCCACGCCGGCGTCGAGGGTCCGGCGCGCGGTCTCCCCCCAGTCGGGGAGCCGCGCCGGGCGCCGTTCCGGTGCCCCCGCCGGGAGTTCGACCACCGGCGTGTCCGCCACGGTGGCCGGCACTGCCTCGTGCCGAGGCTCGAGGTACTCCGGCACCAGGTGGTGCAGCTGGCGTCGGATGGCCGCGGCGTCGCCGGCCACCGCGAGGCGCTCGAGCTCCGCGACCTCCTCGAGCAGCTCGCGCTCGTCACGGGCGTCGAGGTCCCAGACCAGGATGCGCTCGTGGCGCGTGATGCGCATGCGCTCGGTGTCCGAGTGGAGCTCCTCGAAGAGCTTCTCGCCGGGCCTCAGACCGGTGAAGACGATCTCGATGTCCTCGCCCTCGCGCAGCCCCGACATGCGAATGAGCTGGCGGGCCAGGTCCACGATCCGCACCTGCTCGCCCATGTCGAGCAGGAACACCTCGCCACCCCGCCCCATGGCGCCGCACTGGAGCACCAGTCGGACGGCCTCCGGGATGGTCATGAAGTAGCGGCGCGCCTCCGGGTGGGTCACGGTGATGGGGCCGCCCCGCTGGATCTGGCGCTGGAACAGCGGGATCACCGAGCCGTCGCTGCCCAGCACGTTGCCGAAGCGCACCGCGGCGAAGCGCGTGGCGCTGTGCTGAGAGCGGCTCTGGCACAGCATCTCGCACACCCGCTTCGAGGCCCCCATGACGCTGGTCGGGTTCACCGCCTTGTCGGTCGAGACGAACACGAACTTGCCCACGCCGTGGCGATCGGCGGCGTCCACCAGGTTGCGGGTGCCGACGATGTTGTTCAGCACCGCCTCGCGCGGGTTGGCTTCGAGCAGCGGCACGTGCTTGTGCGCCGCCGCATGGAACACCACGCTGGGCCGGTAGCGCCGGAGCACCCCCTCGACCCCCGGGGCGTCCTTGACGTCCGCCACCACCGCGTGGAGGGCGAGCCCCGGGTACTGCGCGGCCAGCTCGTTGTGCACGTAGTACAGGCCGTTCTCGGCGTGGTCGAGCAGGGTGAGGCTCGCCGGCTCGTAGCCGGCGACCTGGCGCGCCAGCTCCGAGCCGATCGAGCCGCCCGCGCCGGTCACCAGCACGCGCTGTCCGCGCAGGAACTCCGCGACCTCGCCGAGGTTCAGCTGCACCGGCTGGCGCCCGAGCAGGTCCTCGATGCTCATGTCGCGCATCTGCGAGAGCGCGGTGCGGCCATGCTGGAGGTCCGAGAGTCCCGGCAGCGTCTTGACCCGGACGCCCGCCTCGGCGCAGAAGCGCGCGATCTCGCGCACCACCTTCGCCGGCATGGCGGCGTCCGACACGATCACGATCTCGATGTGCTGCTCCGCGAGCACGCGCGGCAGGTCGGCGATGGTGCCGAGCACCTTGACGCCCTCGACCTGGTGCCCGGTCAGGCGCGGGTCGTCGTCGATGAAGCCCACCGGCTGCAGGGTCTCGAGCCCCTCCGGGGCCCGGCGCATCTCCTGGATGAGGTGGACGCCGGTGTGCCCGGCTCCTACCACGATGGCGCGCCCGGCGCGCAGAGGCGTGGGGCCGAGGATGCGCTCGCGCGACAGCCGCCACGCGAAGCGCGCGCCGCCGAGAAGCACCAGCTCCCACACCCACACCATCACGATGAGGCTGTGCGGGAACAACGGGCTCGGGGCGAACAGGGTGACGACGACCATCGCCATGGCCGAGAGCGTCACACCCTTGAAGACCTGGAACAGCGTGACCGTGCTCGCGTAGCGCCACAGGCCGTGGTAGAGCCCCGCGAGGAAGAAACCCGCCAGCGAGAGCACGGTGAAGAACGGCGCGGCCACCAGGTAGCCGTGCCAGAAGCGCGGCGGGACGTTCCCCTCGAACCTCAGCACCAGCGCCGCCAGGTAAGCGACCTGGAGCAGGAACGCGTAGCCGATGGTGAGGACCAGGAACCGCGGCGACTTTTTCAAGCCCATTGCTTCAATCCTGGCGGTCCGAGTCCGAGGGGACCAGGACGTGGAGACTACCCGTGAAGCACACAGGCGAAGCGCCGACAGGGGGTGCCGAGATCTCGGCGGCCAGGGTACCGCGTCGCGGGTCGGCCAGAGCGTCCGGACGGCGGCTGCGAAGAACGGGATCCCAGCGGCCGGGCCGGCCGCCCCGTCCAGGGGTTGCCCCGGAGGGAGGACACCGCGAGGGAATCGCCTCCGTACAGGCCAGCCCGGTGCCGGTCATCCTACCTCCCAGGAACCTGCCTGAACGAAGAGCATTCTAGGGACCACCTCCGAGGGTGTCAAGCAAAGCGACTGTAATGTGTTAGCCGAACTGACACGGGCCAGCGGCAAGCGGTGCCGCGAGTTGCAGGGCAGGGCGCGTCCGCCCGACGGCCCCGCCAGGTCACCCAGCCCGGGGCGCGGGCGTGTCAGCGTGCGCCGGACAGCAGTTCCGCCGCCTCCGCGCGTATGCCCTCGCTGAATGGGCGCGGCGCGAACCCGAGCTCGACCCGGGCCGGCGTGATGTCCACCGCCTTCGTCTCCTCGATTCGCAATATCTGTTCCGGCCGCAGGGGGGTGGGCAGGCCGAGCCACCGTGCGATCTGCAATACCCGCCAGACCGGCCGCAGGGGCAGCGGGAGTACCAGGACCCGCCGGCCGACCGCGGCGGCGCTCTCCGCGATCAGCAGGCGCAGGGTGAGCGGCTCCGGACCCCCGAGGTCGTAGTCGCGCCCCGCGGCCGCGGGCCGCTCGAGGGCGGCGAGGATGGCCGTCACCAGGTCGTCCACGTGCACCGGCTGCTGCGGCGTGCGGCCGCCGCCCGGGATCGGCACCACCGGCATCACTCGCAGCCAGCGCAGCAGCCGCGCGAGGTTCCGGTCGCCCGGCGTGCCGTAGATCATGCTCGGCCTGAGGATGGTCCACGCGAGTCCCGAGGCCCGCACCGCCGCCTCGCCCGCGCGCTTGGCCGCGGCGCCCGCGCTCGGCAGCCGCGTGTGGACACCTGCCGAGCTCACGAACACCGCACGCTCCACGCCGGCGTCGCGCAGCGCGGGTACCAGCCCCGGCGCCTGCGCCACGCCGGCCAGATGCACCACCGCGCGCGCGCCGTCGAACGCCCGGGGGTGAGCCGCGGGCCTGGAGAGGTCCGCGAACCGGACCTCCACGCCCGCCGACGCGAGCCGTGCCGCGTCGCGGCCCGGGCGCACGATCGCGATCACCGTGGTGCCGCGCCCGATCAGTCGCGGGATCAGTCGCGAGGCCACGAAGCCGAGCGCTCCGGTGACCGCGACCGGACCGGCCAGCGCGCTCATCCCGGGGCTCCTGTCCCGCCTCGGCGCGCGGAGTGCGCAACGTGTACCCTGCGGTGCACCCGCGCGCCGGGGACCCAGCTCGTGGGAGCGGGTCCGGCGCCGCTTCCACGGGAGGGACCCGCATGACTTCTCCTGACTTCGCCCCCACGCTCGAGCAGCGGCTGGAAAGGGTCGAGCGGCGGAACCGCCGCCTCACGGCGCTGGTCGGACTCCTGTTCCTCACCACGCTCGCCGCGCTGGCCTGGCACGCGCTGGCCGGCCAGACCCTCGAGGCGCGGCGTTTCGTGCTGCGTGACGCGCGCGGGATGGCCCGTGCCGAGCTGGGCCCGCGCGAGGACGGCGCGCCCGCGCTCCGGCTCAACAACGCCGCCGGTCGCGCGCGCCTGATGCTGTTCGTGCGCGACGACGGCACCGCGACCGTGCGGCTCAGCGACGCGCGCGGCGTCCACCGCGCGCTGCTGGCGCTCGGGACCGACGGGAACCCGCAGCTGCTGCTGGCCGGGCGCGACGGGAAGAGCCGGCTCGCCCTCGAGCTGTCGGTGGACGACGTGCCGCACGTCGAGGCGCGCGACGCCACGCTCGGGAGCCGGTGGCCGGCGCAGTGAGTGCGGGTCGCACGGCGCCCCCGCTCCGGCACCCGCGGCCCGGCGTGCCCGGGCGCGCTCGTGACGGCATGGGACTGGTAGCGCTACGGGGATTCGAACCCCGGTCTGATGGCTGAGAACCACCTGTCCTGGACCCCTAGACGATAGCGCCACACAAGAAGCGGGCGGCACTCTAGCCGCGCCCCGAACGCCCGGTCAAGGCGGGCGTGATCCGGGGATGCGACCGCGACGCGCCCGCGAAAGAGCCCATCGCGGGACGCGATGGGCTCCAGGCTGTGGCTGCCCGGCAAGGATTCGAACCTCGACTAACTGGTCCAGAGCCAGTCGTGCTGCCGTTACACCACCGGGCAGCGAAGGGCGCCGCGAAACTATCAGGGCCCCGCAGGCGAGGCAAGCCGCACGCGTCTCGCGGTCCGGTCCCCTCAGTGCCGCTTGCGTGGAGCCCCTCCCCGCGCCCCTCCGGCGGTTCGCTCAGTCGCGCCGGACCCCCGCCCTTTCCGACCAGCGCGCGGCGGCTTCCCGCAGCCGGGTCACCACCGCCTCGCGGCCCAGCAGCCGCATCACCTCGAAAAGCCCCGGCGAGGCCTTCCGTCCGGTGAGTGCGACGCGCGCCGGCATCATCAGCACGCCCGCGTTGATCCCGAGCTCGGCCGCGAGCCCCCGCGTCGCGCGCTCCAGGCTCTCGAGGTCGAAGCCGGGGTCCTGCTCGAGACGCTTCGCCAGCAGCTCGAGGTGCGGTCCCGCGTCCGGGGCTCCGGCCAACTCGGCCCAGGCGCCGGGCTCCATCTCCACTCTCGGGACCAGCGCGAAGCGCCCGTAGCTCTCGACGTCGGCCAGGGTCTTCAGCCGCCCACCGAGCGCCTGCACGAACGCCGCCCTCCACTCCGGCGTGCGCTGCGAGAGGTCGTAGCCACCGGATTCCAGGAAAGCCACGACTCGGCGCGTACGCTCGTCCTCGCTCAGGCGCTTGAGGTGCTGGCCATTCACCCACTCCAGCTTCTCGACGTTGAAGATCGCCGGGTTGGCTCCCACGCGATCGAGGCGGAACAGGCGTTCCAGCTCGTCGAGGGTGAAGAGTTCCCGCTGACCGTCGTAGGCCCAGCCCAGCAGCGCGAGGAAGTTCACCATCGCTTCGCGGATGTAGCCCTTTCCGGCCCAGGCCTCGACCGCGGTGGCCCCGTGGCGCTTCGATAGCCGCGTCCCGTCCGGTCCGAGGATCATGGGCACGTGGGCGAACGCCGGCGGCTCCCAGCCGAAGGCCCGGTAGATCAGCAGCTGGCGCGGCGTGTTCGAGATATGGTCGTCCCCGCGGATCACGTGGCTGATCTCCATGCCATGGTCGTCCACCACGCACGCGAAGTTGTACGTCGGGAACCCGTCCGAGCGCAGCAGCACGAAGTCCTCCAGCACTTCGGTCTGGAACGAGACGGTCCCCCGCACCACGTCATCCCACGCGACCGCTCCGGTCTCCGGGAGGGCGAAGCGCAGTGCCGGAGCCCGTCCCTCCGCATCGAGCCTAGCGCGCGCCCCGGCGTCCAGCCCGCGGCAGCGCCCGTCGTAGCGCGGGGAGTCGCCGCGCGCGAGCTGCTCCTCGCGCCGCTGCCGCAACTCCCCGGCGGTGCAGAAGCACGGGTAGACCCGGCCGGCCGCGACCAGCTCGGCGGCGCGCTCGCCGTAGAGGGCGCGGCGCTCGGACTGGAAGTAGGGCCCGTGCGCCCCTCCCGCCTCCGGCCCCTCGTCCCAGTGGAGCCCCAGCCACCGCAGGCTCGAGAGGATCCCGGTCACCGAGGCGTCGGTCGAGCGCACCGGGTCGGTATCTTCGATGCGCAGCACGAACACCCCGCGGTTCGCGCGGGCGAACAGGTAGTTGTAGAGGGCGGTGCGGGCGCCGCCGACGTGCAGGTGGCCGGTGGGGCTGGGCGCGAAACGGACGCGAACGGACACGACGGGACTCCTCGAAGGTGCGAAGCGTGCCCGCGCACGCTACGGTCGTGCGGGGCGGGCGGTCAAGCGCCGCGCTGGCTGCCGCCCGCCGCCTGCTTCTTCTCGATCCTCGCCCAGGCGTCCTTGAGCGTCACGGTGCGGTTGAAGACCGGCGCCCCGGGTCGCGAATCCGCCGCATCGGCGCAGAAGTACCCGAGGCGCTCGAACTGGACCGGGACCCCCGGCTCCGCGTCCCCCAGCGCCGGCTCGACCTTGCACCCCTTCAGCACCTCGAGAGAGCGCGGGTGGAGCGCGTCGGTGAAGTCCCGTCCCCCCCCGACCTCGTCCGGCTTCTCGACGGCGAACAGCGTGTCGTAGAGCCTCACCTCGGCATCCAGCGCGTGAGCCGCGGAGACCCAGTGGATCGTGGCTTTGACCTTGCGCCCGTCCGGGGTGGCGCCGCTGCCGGTCTCGGGGTCGCAGGTGGCGCGCACCTCGACCACCTCGCCGGTGGCCGGGTCCTTCACCACGCCGGTGCAGCGGATCAGGCAGGCGTAGCGGAGCCGGACCTCGACGCCCGGGCTCAGCCGGTAGTACCTGGGTGGCGGGACCTCGCGGAAATCGCCCTGCTCGATCCACAGCACGCGCGAGAACGGGACCGGGCGCGTGCCCGCCGCCGGGTCCTCGGGGTTGTTCACGGCCTCGAACCGCTCGACCCGGTCCTCCGGATAGTTCTCGATCACCACCCGCAGCGGGCGCAGCACCGCCATGCGGCGCGGCGCCCGCCGGTTCAGGTGCTCGCGCACGCAGTGCTCGAGCAGGGCCAGCTCGACCATGTTCTCCCGCTTCGCGACCCCGATGCGCTCGCAGAAGTCTCGAATCGCCGCGGCGGGGAAGCCGCGCCGGCGCATCCCGGCCAGCGTAGGCATGCGGGGGTCGTCCCAGCCGCTGACCCGACCCTCCTGCACCAGGCGCAGCAGCCTGCGCTTGCTCATCACGGTGTGCGTGAGGCTAAGCCGCGCGAACTCGTACTGGTGCGGCAGCGGGCGCGGCAGGTCGAGCGCCTGCAGGATCCAGTCGTAGAGCGGGCGGTGGACCTCGAACTCGAGCGTGCAGATGCTGTGGGAGATCCCCTCGACGTAGTCGCTCAGGCCGTGGGCGAAGTCGTACATCGGGTAGATGCACCAGCGGTCGCCGGTGTGGTGATGGGAGGCGTGGCGGATGCGGTAGAGCACCGGGTCGCGCAGCCACACGTTGGGCGAGGCCATGTCGATCTTCGCGCGCAGCGTGCGCGTGCCGTCCGGGAACTCCCGCTCGCGCATGCGCCGGAACAGGTCCAGGTTCTCCTCGACCGGGCGGTCGCGGTAAAGGCTCTCCCGCCCGGGCCGCTCCGGAGCGCCGCGCATCTCGTCCACCTCCCCGGGGGTGTGGTCGCAGACGTACGCCCTGCCCCGCCGGATCAGCTCGAGCGCGAACTCATAGAGCGGCTCGAAGTAGTCCGAGGCGTAGAAGGGCTCGAGTCGCGCGTCCCCCGCTTCCGCCGGCAGCACCGCGCCTAGATGGGAATCCCTCGCCCCGTCGCGTTCCACGCGCTCCGCCGTCCTGCCCGCGGGTTTCAACCCCAGGCAGTGGTCGGCCCACCCCGCGATCAGCCACCTCACGTCGCCGGTGATGGACTCGACGTACTCGACGTCCTCCTTGGTCGGGTTGGTGTCGTCCATGCGCAGGTTGCAGCGGCCGCCGAACTGCCGGGCGATGCCGAAGTTCAGGTAGATGGACTTGGCGTGCCCGACATGGAGGTACCCGTTCGGCTCCGGCGGGAAGCGGGTCACGACCTCGCGGCAGCGCCCGGCCTCGAGGTCCTCACGAACGATCTCGCGGATGAAATCCTGGCGCTCCGCCGCCGCCTGGGTTTCGCTCGAGGTCACGGTCGGTTCCGACACGGGCGCTCCCGGTTGGCATCGTCGCGGGTTCACGAGCCGGCGTCACGGCCCCCGCGGAGGATCGCGGAAGCCGGCCGGCCGCGGTCCGACACTCCGCCGTCCGTCGGCGGCGCCGGGCGGCCGACTGTATCACAGCCACCGGCCCTCTCACGCCGGCGCGCGGGCCCGGAGAGGTGCCCGCTCGCCAGGGAAGCGTCGCCCGTTGGCTCCAGCAGGCTGCTGCAGGAACGATCACTGGACCCGCCTTCGGCGGGTGCCCGGCTCGGTCGCTCGTCGCTGCGACGCATCTTGCAGATACGACTCCGGGCACCCAGCTGGTCCAGTGGACCAGCTGGGTCGCGCTTCCCCGCCGCCCTGTCCTCCGCCTCTTCGGCGGCCTGCCTGGCAGGTTCGCGCCATTCGGCAGCGGGGCCGCGGCGATGGCGAGGGTCGGGTGCCCGGGGCGAGCCCGGACGTCGCAAGCTCCCCCGGATCGAGCCTACGGGACCACCACGAGCTTGCGCGACTCCGAACTCCCGCCCAGCGACAGGCGGGCGAAATACACCCCCGCCCCCGCTCGCGATCCGTCCTCCGCTCGCAGGTCCCAGGCCGCCGAGAAGCGCCCCGCCTGCGCGGGGCCGCGCTCGAGCGAGCGCACGCGGCGGCCACTGAGGTCGTAGATCGCCAGCTCGAGCGGCTGCCCGGCCCGGTCGGAGGGCACGCCGTACCACAGCCGGCTGGTCCCGCGCGCCGGGTTCGGCGACGGTGCGGCGAGCTCGATCCGCGCCGGAGCGCCGCGGCCCTCTTCCTCCACACCGGTGAAGGGCAGGTTGGAGGCGAAGCCCGTGCGCAGTGCGTCGTGGTGGAACTGCGGCCACGGTGGGATGACGCCCGGCGAGAACGAGAAGTCGTAGTCCCACATGTAGAGGTTCTTGTCCCAGCCGGCCACCAGGATCTCGGTCATGCCGTCGCCGTCGCAGTCGCACAGCGCGGGAGTGCCGCGCACCTCGCCGTCGAGCTGGATCGGGAAGCCCGCCATCATCGAGCCGTCCGCACCCGAGAGCGCGGCGAGCTGGCCGTTCTCGTCGCCCATCACCACGTCCGCGAAGCCGTCGCCGTTGATGTCCGCGACCACCGGGCTGCTCTCCGAGGCGTAGTTCGTGAGCGTGCTGTAGCGCTTGCCGTTCCAGGGCGCCTGCAGCTGGCCGTTCCGGTTCCACACGTAGATCGCGCCGTTGGTGCTGGCGGTGACGATGTCGAGGTAGCCGTCGCCGTTCATGTCGGCGAGCGCGGGCGAGGGCGACTTGCTGCTGCCGCTGAACTTCTCCCACAGCGGGAAGCCCGTGCGCACCGTGCCGTCGGCGCGGACCGCCGTCAGCGCGTCGGTGGCGGTGGTCACGACGATGTCGAGCTGGGTGTCGCCAGCGCCGTCGAGGTAGCCCACCGCCACCGACGAGGTGATGGCTCCGCCCAGGTACACGGGGAAGCCCGGCACGCTGGTGCCGTTGGGCCGCCACGCGTACAGGTTCCCGTCGTAGGAGCCGTAGATGATGTCGAGCTGCGAGCCGCCCTCGAGCGGCGCGAGCGCCGGGGTCCCGAAGTTGTAGGGCTGCCCCACGACCTTGAACACCCCGGTGGTCGCAGGGTTCGCGTCGCCATCCATCCACTCGGTCCCGTTCGACCGAAACGCGTAGATGTACGGGCCGTTCGAGCCGAACACCAGCCCCTTCTGCCCGTTCCCGAGCAGGTCTCCAACCGCCACCGAGGACCACGTGCCGGGCGGGTCCGTGACCACCATCCACACGGGCCACCCGGGCTTGGGAGTGCCCGTGAGGTCGAAGACGAACAACTGCCCGCTGTCCCAGGTCGGGGCGATGATCTCCTTCGATCCGCCATCCACGTCCGCGATCGAGGCGCCCGCGGCGTAATAGCTGCCCTGGTTGGTGAAGTCACCCGACGTGGTGCCCGCGCCGTCCGCGTCCACCGGGGCGTTCCCGTCCGCGTGCCAGACGTACAGGTAGTCCGCGCCGGCCACGAGGTCCATCGGATAGCCGGAGTAGACGTGGTCCACCGCGACCGACGAGGGCGTGTTGCGTCCCATCGGGATCGGGAAGATGGTGTGGGTCGGCGGGTTGGTGCTGGCCGACTGCGCGGCCGAGGGCGTGGACTCGTTGCCCGAGGAATCCACCGCCGACACCTTGTAGTAGTAGCGCGTGAGCCCCGCCAGCCCTCCGTCCAGGAAGTAGGCGGTGCGTTCGGTGGGCACCGGGTTGATCTTGGTGAACGGCCCGCCCGGCGCGGTGCTGCGGTACAGGTTGTAGCCCCGCAGGTCGGACGCCAGGCTCTTCGCCCAGGTCAGCTCGATGCTGGTCGCGGCTCCCACCCCGAAGAGGCTGGCGGGTGTCGCCGGCACGGACAGGTCGAGCGTCTTGCTCCAGAGCTGGCCGTACTGGTCGGAGACCGCCAGCTCGAGCTTCGCGTTCGCGCTGGCCGGCACGAAGGTGAGCGCATCGCCCTGCAGCTCCTGCCCGGACACGAGGTCGCCCCACGAGGCGGTGCTGTCGCTCACGGTGGCGAGTCCATCGTGGTTGCGCAGCCGGGCCGAGACACCCTGTGCGACCCCGGTGCCGAGGTTGCGGAGCTTCACGTAGTAGCTCACCGTCTCACCCGGGTCCGGCTTGCCGTCGGAGTTGCCTCCCACGTCGAGCACCCCGTGGCCGATGTGCGCCAGCTCCGGGGCGCGCACCACCACCTGGAGCTTCTGCACGAAGGTGCGCCCGTTGCCGTCCAGCAACCGCAGCGTGAACGGAACCTCGCGCTGGTCGGGCGCGTTGAACGGAACGCTCACGCGGAAACCCGCGGGCGGGTTCGCGGTGGCGCTGGCGGCGATGGTCCCGTAGCTCTGCGCGGGAACGAGCAGGGTCACGAGCGGATCGGTGGTGCTGAGCGTCCCGGTCACCGACGGCGCGGAGATGGCCCCGTTGTTGCGCACCGGCACCACCAGGTCCACGGTCTCGCCCGCATCGAACAGACTGTCCGCGTTCCCGGCCGTCCCGTCCAGGTTGTCGTCGTCAACGGTGACCGCCAGGTCGGCGAGCACCTCCTGCCCGCTCGCCACGACCGGGACGCTGGCCTGGTAGGGCCGGGCGTTGAACGCGGTCACCGTGAGCGTGAAGTTGCCGAGGCTGTCGGGACGGAACGGCACCACCGCGTCGCCCGCGCCGTTCGTGAGCACGCTCTCGAACTCGTCGCCTGGCTTGTACGCGGTGACGCGCGCCCCGTACAGCGGCGAGCCGCCGATCGTGACGTGGACCGTGAAGCTGGAGTCGCTCACCGGCACCGACGCCGGCCGCGTCACCGTGAGCGTGCGCGGCGTGTTCGAGAAGACGCGCAGCTCGGGCTCGCCGATCAGCACCAGCGTCATTTGCGTCCAGCGGTTCACGCCGTCGTAGGTCGAGAAGCCGACGAACGGCAGCTTCTGCCGGGCCTGGGACTCGCCGATCGCCGTGACGCTGTCCTGATAGACGAGTCTGAAGTACTCCTTCTGGTACGAGCGGCCGGCGGTCGGGAAGTCGAACCGCGTGGAGCCGATGTTCGTGACCGCGCCACCGTTGGGCGCCTGCAGGAACGCCTCGCCGATGCTCGGGAAGTCGATGGCGTTCGAGGTGCAGTTGATCGAGTAGAGGTTGATGAGCCGGTTGCCGTTCGTGAGCGCCATCGCGTCGGCGTTGGTGAGGTTGTCGTCCCCCACGGACATGACGTTGCGGTAGCCGTGGCCGACGTGGACCGCGATGTTGTAGCCGCGGTCGAGCGAATCGAGCACCGCGGCCCGCGTCTCCCGGAGCGCGCCCGGCCGCCACCGCGCGTCGGTGTAGTTCTCGTAGAGCCGTGCGTACTTGATCCACGGCACGGTGTCCATGATCGGGAGGATGTCATCCTCGATCAGCTCGGCCCCGTCGAGCGAGGTCCCGGAGCCGGGCGTCCAGTCCTGCGGGAACAGCACCTCGGCGAAGAACAGGATGTGGTCCTCGTAGTCGCCGACCTGCGTCTTCTCGTACTGGAAGCACTTGTTCACGAACAGCAGGGCGTCGGCCGCGGTGAGGACGGGCGCGCGGCCCACGTAGACCTCGGGCAGCAGGTCCACGCTGTCGCCGGGGTTCGAGGCCGAGTAGTAGCCCTCGCCGTAGAGGCTGTCGCCGTCCGCGTTCCAGTTGCCGTCCAGGCACGAGTAGTACATGTCGCAGGCGATATACTCGCCGCCGTAGAACGTGGTGTAGGCGAGGCGCGTGGGGATGATGTCGGTGTCGCCGCCCAGCAGCACCCATTTCGTCCCCCAGCGGGTGTAGGCGTCGCGGATGAAGAGCCGCACCCGCTCGGCGTCGTCGGCGCCGAAGGGGTACTCCTGCCGGATGAAGGACATGGTGCGCACCACCGCGGGCACGCCGCTCTGCGTCTTCCAGTCGGCGAGCTGCTGGAACGTGGCGGCCATGACATCGCTGGTGATGATGAGGTACGCGACCGGGCTCCCGAGCAGCGACGGCACCTGCGTGGGCTTGAACGGCTGCGCGGCGCGCGGGCGACCGGCCAGAGTCGCGGGCTCCGCCTGGCGCGGCGTGGCGGGATCCCCGCCCTCCCATTCGGGCACGATGCGCTGTCGCTCGAGCGGGCGTTCGACCGCGGGCTCGAGGGTCAGGCGCACGCGCACGCGGCTCACGCGCTCGAGGGCGCCGCTCGCCGCGTCCCAGCGCAGCGGCGTCACGTTCAGCGTCGCGACGTTGCGGCCGCGCGCGAAGCCCTGCGCCCCGAGCCGGACCGGCACCTCGGGCTGGAAACCCGCGTGCAGGTAGAAGGCCGGGTCGGGGGCGCTGCGCTCGACCGGCTCGACGCCGGGCCTGGCGACGATCGCGCTCGCCATCCGCACGCCCGCGCCGAGGGGGGCGGTCTCGAGCGCCACCACCTCGACCTGCGCCACGCGCATCCCGGCCGGGAGCTCGAGGGGCTCGCCCCGCTGCGGGAGGTCGGGGCGTCCCGGGGTGAACTCGTGGATCGCGCCGGGCATCTCGACCACCGTGGTGCCGTCCGCGAGGCGCGCGAGGGCGAAGCGCTCGGGCCCGTAGCGGAACTCGCGCTCGAGGATGGTCGAAGCCGGAGCGACGCCGGTCAGAACGGACACCACC
>ERZ1292640.2679-Hain-H43-02um-R1-2679-length-14145-cov-12_pt1 | contig 14145 bp, 10 predicted proteins | sample MGYA00564404_ERZ1292640 | MGnify/ENA primary metagenome ERZ1292640 (study PRJEB36523, sample SAMEA6512636) | groundwater metagenome | collected 2019-01-08 | study: AquaDiva: Metagenomics assemblies of 32 groundwater samples
TGTGTCATACCGACATTTTGAGAAAAATCTTGCGAACCCTCTTTGTGTGTGTAATCGATCGGACTAATTTGCGCCGACGAATACCCAGGCTTTTCAAATACGGCGTAATACTCACTTGGGCCAAGAAGAAACGCATAACGACCGCGTGCATCTGTAACCTGTGTGTCGAGCAGTTTGTTGTAGCGCGGTTCAAAGATACGCGCGACCACATTCTGAAGAGGGCGATTCGTTTCTTTGTCGTAAACGATTCCCCAATTTTTTGGTTTGCGTGGTCTGGCAAGGCGTCGCGCGAGCAGATACACAAGTACCTGCACACCGATCATCACGACCGCAAGCACGCTCGGTCTGATGATGGTAACGACCACCGAAACAAGGACGCCGGAAACAGCAACGATTTGCTGTAACACACGCAACCGCCCTTGCCACACCACACGTTTCGATTTTGTCTGACTACTTGCCTGAAGTGGGTCAAGAGGAATATTCGGTGTGAGGACCGCGTCATCCTTTTGCACTTCAATGGTTTCTTTGTGGTACACGTCCAGAAAGACGCCGTCGTCTTTTGTCTCCTTAAGGAAGGCTGTTGGAAACAGGAAGCCTCCTTTGGTAACAACAATCTGATACGTTCCTGGCTGAACGAGAAAGAAGAATCGTCCCGCCTTGTCTGTGACTCGACTCTTGAGTAGTCGGAGTCGTCCAGGGTTTGCCTGATCCACTTGGAATAGACGCACCATGGCTAAATCAACCGGAGCTTTTGAGATGGCGTTATAAACAACTCCAAATCCTTTTCGTTTGCGACGCCAGAAAAAGAGAAATGGCGCGGTAAAAAGATAGTGAAGGAACGGAATGAAGTCGAACGCAACACTGAGGACCACGACGCTTGCTCCTGCGGTAACCGCAAGCGTTGGTGTGGCAAAATCCGCTGCTCTATTTGCAACAGGACTTTCTTGAACGGCCTTCAATGTCTCCTGTACTGGAGTTTGAAAGACCGTTGTAACGGAATTTGTGAACGTTTCTACAGCCGTTGTTGCGGATGTTTCTGGTTGCTTGGCAACGGGACGCATGGAAATGCGCGCGTTTACAATATTGTTTGCAACCGAGAAAACGTTTCCATGAAACACTTCGAGCTTTTCTGCAGATGATTCCACCTGATAGGCACCATTTGAAACATACCACCCATATGTTCCTTCTGGGCCTGTTGTTGTTGGATTGAACTGATTGTATGGGGACCCATCCCAGACAACCGATTTACCACCAACGATTTGTGAAAGGGTTACCCGAGCCCCTTCAACAGATGCTTCTTCCCCATCGATGACCGAAACGACCTGCCCAAATGGCAAAACGTTCAGGTAGGAAGAAACAGATTGTGTGGACTGATCTGCGTACTGCACCGAAAGCGTCAATGTATACAGCTGTGGCACCGATGGTGCCGCGACGTCCGTAATGTAAAGAGCGTTTCCGCCTCGTTGATCCGCGAGGCGCATAAGATACAACTGTGACCCAATGGAAATCTGCAGGTTCTCCACTGCGTCAGACAACTCATCTTCACTCACTTGAAAGCGAACAGGCGTCTGTGCAAGAACATCAGTAACTCCTTTCTGATTTGCAGAAAGAATAATGTTCTTGTTTCCAACAATGATTCCCAGAACGTCACGCGAAAGTACTGCCTCCTTCGTACCCAGCGAAGTTGGCTGACTTGGCGTTGGTTCAGGCACTGTTGGATTATCAGGTAACCCACTTGGACTACAGGCCGTTCCACAAGGTGGCTCCTCCGGCGGAGTCACGGGTGGAACTTCTGGCTCAGGTGGTGCAGGTGGCCCCTCTTCTTCTGGTGCGGTTGGTTGTCCTGAACCAACAGCCCCAGAAGCGAATTGCCCTGCAGCGTCATAAGCGAACACTCCGTAATAATAGGTGGTGCCATTTGTCAGTCCGGTGCGTGTCAGAGATGTGGCAACACTGTTCAGCACCTGTGTGCATGCCGCATCGTTTTGACTCGTTGGAAATGCGGTTGGACATTGAAGCACGCGAACACCCGCAAGATCTGTATCGCTTGGGTTTGTCCAACTCAGCGTGAGTTGTGCATTGCCTGTCGTAATCGTCAGACCGGAAACATTCGCCGGTGGAAAATCCACAGCAGTCGTGAAGGTTTGATCAGAAGTCACGGTCGCATTTGAGGATGCGTCTGCAGATCGCGCACGAAAGTGATAAAGCGTTCCAGGTGTAAGAGCGCTGAGAATCACACTGTGGCTTGTGACAGAGACGGTGCTTGAACGTGAAAGACCATAACTTACCGTGGTTCCATACTCCACCGCACTTGTTGCCGCCTCACTCGTTGTCCAGGTGATGCGCGCGCTGGTTTGCGTCACATCAACCACAGAGACCGAAGTGATTGTGGGAGCCGTCTGATCAAGTGTGGAAAAGGATTGTGTCGAAGAAGATGCTTCGTTATTGCTGGCATCCTTTGATCGCACACGGAAATAATAGGTCTTTCCCTCACTGAGGCCAGAAAGTGAAATGGTGTGAGAACCCTCCATTGCGGAACTGGTCACAGCGCCAAGCTCAAAACTTTGCGTCAGACCATAGTCCACCGCACTGTCGGCATTTTCACTCGTTGTCCACGTCACGGTCGCAGAGCTTGTTGTGATTGAGGACACAACAATTCCACTAATTGTTGGCGCCGTTGTGTCGCCTGGGCCTGGGCCACCTCCTCCTGTGTCCCCTCCTCCTCCGCCACTTCCACCACCACTCATGGAAGGAATGGCCACAGAAACAGCGACCTGATCGTTCTGTGTGCTGATTGGAAGTGCAATCGACCCTTCGTCCCCAAAGGTTCCACCAATCGTGACAAAATAGGTTCCAACACTGCTTGGATTCACGATGCGGTTTGCACCTGTTCCGGAACTGGTTGCATTTGTCCCGATTTCAACAGTGACCTGACTTGCGGCGGCAATGGCTCCTGCGTCCCCCGCACAAATTGTGATCGTAAGCACGTCCGAAGCGATCGCCACCGAAGCTTTTTCCGATCCCGCACAAGAGGAAGCCGTCGTTAATTCCACGCCGTCATCTAGAACATCGACATCGTCTTCTGTGAGAGAAGACGTATCAAACGAACTGGAAAATGTGAGCGTGACAGTCGCGCCTTCTGAAATACCGGATGAAGTTGTAAAGACCACTTGGTGATTCGCATTTTGGCTGGTACGAAGTGTGGATGGATAATCATTCGCACTTGTCACCGTTGCCGCATGGACTGAAGACACCAAAATCATTGTCGCTCCAAGAGCGGCGATGATTATGATGTTCCAGATGGATCGAGCGAGATGATGCACACAGAAAATTAACGAGGTTTTTTAAGATGAAAGAGTCCGAGCAGAACAATGAGCGGAACGCCGATTGTGACCAGAAGCTGCCATGGGAAATGCCAGAAGGAAAATGAGCTGTAAATCTGCTGCCCCTCTTCCCCATAAGACAGATCGAGTGTGGCCTTGATCGGACCGATGGCAAAAAAACCGATCTGATCTTTTACAATCCAGAAAAAATCTTTCTGCGTTTCTATTCCCAGCTCGTAGGCGCGTGTTGATCCAGGAAGCACACGTCCTAATTCCGGATTTGCATCAGACTCAATGAGGGTTCTTCCAAACAAATCCGTAAGTTTTAGAGTGCCTTTTGGTGTGACATGCACGTTTCCCTGATTTTGGAGTCGATACGTGAATACTCCTCCAAGCTGTGACGTCAGATCAGACTTGTCAGAATGGAAATCAAGCAGAGCTAATTTCTCTTCTGTTTCCCCTTCCACAGTAAGGAGTAGAAGCACGGCAACTTTCGCCTCGATGATGGCTCCATTGTCTGCAACCACCTCTCCAGGCGCCTGAGAAACAGTTAGTGCTGCGTAATATCCCCCCGATTTCACATCGAGCGGAACAGCAACTTCAAATGGCACTTCTGCTTTTGTATTCGCCGCAACACGAAACTCCGTAAATGGTAATCGAATCCATTGTGGAAGTTCTGTCTGGTCTTCTTGTGGTGAAATGAACACAGGACTTTCCCCCTCAACGCTCGGCTTAAACTTCATGATGCCGACAAAATACGTTTGTTCCGTTCCTTTTGTATTGATCACACTGATCGTTTGTTGAACCACCGAACCGCGAGTTGCGGTCATCTCGAGCACGGCAGGTGCAAGAGAAATAGCCCGAACCGAATGTGGGATCAATGCAAGAAGAAGGAAACTGATGATTATCGAGAGTCGCATACGCTAGAAATTCCCGGAGGTAATAACAGTAAGGGTTTGACTATAGGTCGCCGAAGGTGTGCTTGTTGCCCCCGCAATCTTGAATGTGAGAAAGGATCGATCATCAAAGGCGAAGGTACTTCGACTCACCACTTCCTGTGCAGATGAGGTAAGTGCGCTATCTTGCGTGTCAAAAGTCGAACTGCTTAGACTGGAATCGTTAGAACGCGCTCCAAATTCCTCACTTCCGAGAGTCACACTCCCATCTGCCACGTCATCGATGCTGTTTGCGCCTTCACGAAGCTCCCCATCCTCAAGAATCTGCACAACATACCCGCTTTCATTGTCGACCGTGACCTCAAAGGCGAGAATTCCTGTCCCGACCGAAGATGTGCTGACTGTCTCGAGTGTGAGACTGCTTCCATTAAGGAGATAGAGATAATCATTCGAACCATCAATAGAAGGACTGCTTGATCCGCTCACTAAACGATCCAAGACAATGCTACCTACCCCAACGGTTTGAATTTTTCCGATCGCCGTAACTTGGCTTGCCCCATAATCCTGAACGATCGCAACATAATCACCCACAGAAAGACCTGTCGTGGATGTCATTGAGACAGTTGTACTCGAAAGAGCGGTGATTTCTCTTTCGTTGGTAGAGTTTTGAATGAACAGGTCAGAGGTAATGATCTGATCGAACACACCTGCACGATATCCATCTGTCACCTGATAAGAGGAGCTTGAGGAGGCGCTTCCTGCATTTGGGGCGACAGAGTCACGAAGAATGTAGGAGGCTGAACTTGAAGTATCCGAACCACCAGCACTGAGTGTGTCCCAGCGAATGTTATAGTTTGTGGAGGACATTGCAGCCGACGCAAACTGCGCGTATACAAAAAACCCCACAAGAATAAAGGCTGTTGCTGGTCGCTTCATAAGATTCAACCTTACGTAGGTATTCTATCATGAATACCAAAAGTAGTCAAGCTATTATTACGCTAATTTTAGCAAAGATTTTAACCATTACATTCAAAATAACCAAAAAGTTTGACCGAATTTCTCAAAAAACCCCTCTTTTTGACAAGTTATCCCCTTTTTCTCATTTTTGTATACTCTAGTTTATACAAACAGTGCATTTTTTAACAATTTTTGTGTTCAAAAGAGTCATCTCACCAACAATTACCCATTTATAAGGCTTTAAATGGAAAATTTTTAATGAATACTTTTTGTGCACACTGGTGTAGACAAAATAACTCGCAGTAAGTCCGACATACCCACCCCCTATGTCATCTCGAGTGCACCCGAGAGATCTCACGTTCAGAACATCGCTTTCAAATGATTCGATCTATTGCGAGAACTCTATATCTAACAGGCATATCGAGATAATAAAATAACCACCACGAATGGACTGATAATTCTCGTGGCCTACCACAAAAGCACCAATACTATCTGTCAGCCAACCATCCAAACCCACTTTCGTTAGTTGTTAAATCTATACGTAAAAACACCAACCGAAGTTGGTGTTTTTACGTGGTGGACTTGAGGGGAGTCGAACCCCTGACCTTCGCAATGCGAATGCGACGCTCTACCAACTGAGCTACAAGCCCGCGTAGATGTTTCACGTGAAACGTAATTTCTATTTTCAGGAAGAATATCGATACCACCGAAAAGTCTCAACCTTCGAAGTAAGCCTGGTTCGGAATTCGCAAATTTATTTACTCAGTACAATCAAATCGAGAATCTTGTGGTCGCCAGACCATGAGCGAAGTGAGTCCAAAGGCCGAACGAAGTCGAATGGTGATCCGAGGGGGAGTCGAACCTCCATCAACAGCTTAGGACGCTGCTGCTCTATCCATTGAGCTATCGGACCCTCAGTTACAACCAACTCCTACCTAGTAACTTCTAGCGATAATCAACCTAAGTGTCGTAAAATACTAATCTGTCTCTTTATGCTATACTGAACGTGAAACATGATACGTTCAAAGAGACGTATCGTCAAAATATCGCTTACTTATGGAAATTGTTCTTCTTATTGCCGTCATCCTTCTCGTGCTCATTGTTGTTTTTCTCGCAGCCAAGCAACGATCTGTATCACCTTCTGACACCAACGATCGTCTTTTGACGCTCATAAACGATCTGCGTAAGGAACTGCAGGACTCAGGAAATACCCAAAGACGCGAAGTCCACGAAAAACTAGATGTCATGCAGGATCGTCTTGTCAAAAACATGTCGGATTCGTCTTCAGCGTTGCAAAAACACTTTCTCAATACGACATCTCTGGTTAATGGTGTCACGGAACGTCTCACAACAATCGACTCAACCAATAAGCAAATCCTTGATTACTCCGAACAACTTAAAAGCCTTGAGAATATTCTAAAAAACCCAAAACAAAGAGGAATTCTTGGGGAATATTGGCTTGAGGCGCTGTTAGGCCAAGTTCTTGCAGTGGGGCAGTATCAAATGCAGTATCCTCTGGGAGTTGATGAAAAAACAAGCCAAAAACTGATTCCAGATGCGGTTATTTTTGTGAAAGAAATGTTGATACCTATTGACGCAAAATTTTCGTTAGAAAACTACAACAGAATTTCATTGGAGACAGACGCAACACGCCGAGAAGAACTTGAAAAGCTTTTTAAGAGCGACGTGAAGCTCCGAATCGACGAAACATCTAAATATATTCAGCCAGAAATGGGCACCACGAACTTTGCGTTCATGTTTGTCCCAGCCGAAGGTGTTTATCATAATCTCATCAGCTCAGATATTGGTGCCGTAAAGGTAAACACTCGCAATCTCATCGAATACGCCTTTGAAAAACGCGTCATGATCGTTTCGCCCACCTCGTTTTTCGCCTACCTTCAAACCGTGATTCTCGGCCTCAAGGCTTTGCAGATTGAGGAATCCGTCCGGGAGATTCAAAAGCATACAGAACAGCTCATGCGGCACATGAAGGCCTATGAAGAACATCATAATAAGGTCGGAAAGCAGCTTGAAACGACGGTTCGAACCTATAACACCTCTTCAAACGAGCTCAAAAAAATCGATAAGGATGTTTATCGAATTACAGAGGGCGTTGCGGGGAAGGAACTGTCTCCGCTCGAGGTGAGCGAGGTTTTGCTCGAAGATAGGCAAATGAATTGACAAATTACGAGATTGGATTAAAATACCCGCCATCGAGCTCAAGCGCTCACCAAACCCAAATATTATGCCAAATTTAGCAAACGCAAAAAAAGCCCTGCGCCAAGCAGATAAACGTGCAGAGCGGAATAAGCTTGCCAAAGCCGAAATCCATTCACTTCGTGTGAAGCTTCGCAAGGCAATCACCGCAAAAAATGCCGCCGCCGCCTTGGAGGTCGCACGTAGCCTCGGAAAAAAGTTTGATAAGGCCGTAGGAAAAAAGGTCCTCAAGCAAAACACCGTCGCACGTCTCAAATCACGCATGATGCAAAAAGTAAACGCACTGAAGAGTGCATAAAAACAGCCGAAAGGCTGTTTTCTCTTTCTTCACTCTCAGGCAAGCAACGCGTCTGCGGTCAGATCAACCGCCAGTTCAACCCCCATTCTTCCGCTTTTAATTTTCTGGTCAAACTCAAATAAAAAGTCGTGAACCATCACGAGTTGTGAAAAAGAAAACGCTCGTGCCTGTTCCATGGCTTTTTGGGCCACAAACGGATGCATGCCAAGAGCAGAAGCAATCTCTTGTTTTGTGATGCTTGAATTTTCGTCCAAAAGTGAGCGTGTACTTAAAAGAATCCGCACCTGTCTTCCAAGCATGGTCAGTAGGTAATGGTCATCGGAACCAGCAGAGCGTTCTTGCGAAAGCAGTTTGATCGCAAGACCTGTTTGTTTTTTTGAAATCGCATCCATGAAACCGAAAATTTGTCCCTCAAATGAAGCCCGAACAAGTTCTTCTACCATGGAAATGGTAATCATTTTTCCTGATGCGTACGCAATTAACTTTTCGATCTCATGACTCATGTGCCACAAATCAGATGAAACACGCACAGCCAATTCCTGAGCCGCAGAACGGTCAATCGAACCACCAAAAGTTTTCACGCGATCGGTAATCCAACTCACAAGTGCAGCGCCTTCGAGATGTGGAAACGGATAGGTATGAACCTCACTCATTTTCAACAGGGAAGTGAAGAACGGCTTCTTTTCAATCGCTTTTGGTTCTCCTGTTTCAAACAACACCGCGATCGTAGAGTCCGGCATGCGCTGAAATCCTTCCTCCCATTGTGCTTGTTCTGCTTTTTTCGTTGTAGAGATTAAATCCTGAATAATCACCAAACGCTTGCTTCCTAAAAAAGGATAAGAACACAGCGATTGTAAAATCTCTGCCGGATCGAGTTTTGCGGATCTTTCATTTGGAAAAACCGCGACATTCATGCCGCTTGGATCATGTTTTTTCACGAAGGCATCTTTCAATTGTTTCACCTTTTCCTTTACGCGAAAGGTGTCGTCACCGTAGGCCAAGATGATCATAGTAGGATGAGTGTACCTTCATCCTTCGGTAGACTCAACTTGTCGCTTTTCTTTTTTTGTTTTAGGGCTAAGATGAATCTGTAAGAAATAAAAGGCTGAATCGTCAAATATCGTGCTATGCAAGAAGCGGAAGTGAAGGAGCAATTCCTCAAAGCTTACGAGGCTTCAGCAGATGCCATTTACCGGTATTGTTTTTTTCGTGTTCGCAATAATTCCACCGTGGCAGAGGATGTTGTTCAGGAAACATTCATGAAAGTTTGGCGGTATCTCTGTGAGGGGAACGAGGTGGGCAATATGCGTGCGCTTCTTTATCAAACCGCAAGAAACACGATCATTGACCGTCATAAGAGAAAGGATGCCACAAACACTTCATTGGACGCACTTCATGAACAAGGATTCGATGCAGTGGGACAAGATGCTCAATCCATTTTCACAGAGATCGATTGTAATCAACTCCTCAGCGAGATGGATCATCTCGAAGAAGAGGAAAAAGAAATTTTGGTTCTGCGCTATGTCGAAGGACACGGTCCAAAGGAAATTGCTGCTATTCTTGGAAAAACTCCCAATCAGGTTTCTGTCCGCATTCACCGCGCAAAACAAATACTCAAACAACGTTATGCAACGTAAATTTGAAAAAACCCTAAAAAAATTTCGCAAAATTCATCTGCAGCCAAAAACCAAAGAAGCAATTCATGGACGACTCCTTGTGTTTTTGGAAGAGAATCCGCTTCAGAAGACCGTAAATTTAAAAACAGAAAATCAAAGATGGTATTCTGGAATGTTCTTTCCTGCATTTCAAAGACTCTCCATCCCTCTTTTTGTCGCTTTTCTTGTGTTCGTCGTTGCGGGTGGAGGAACGGTCCTTGCGGCAGAAGGGGCGATTCCGGGAGACGTTTTGTATCCTGTAAAAATTCATATCAACGAAGCTGCGCGCGCTGCTTTCGTCTTTGACGAAAAGTCGTCAGCAAATTTAGATATTCAACAAACCCAACGCAGAATGAACGAAGCGGAAAAACTGGAAACGAAAGGACAGCTAAATCCGCAAGTCCAAAAAAAGATCAGCAGAGAAGTGGAGAATCATGTAAAGCGAGTAGACGCTGCGGTCATCAAACTCGAAGCGAAGGGAAATACACGTGCAGCCGCAGAAGTCAGACTCGAGCTTCGTGAGTATTTGGAAAAGACGTCAGAAAAATTTTCCGCTCTAGGAATTCAGATTAAGGAAGAAAAAGAGGAACGCGAGGAACGTGTCGATGAGAAAAAATCCGATCGAGAAAAAGAAAAGGAAGTGAAGAAAGAGGAAAATAAAAAACGATCAGACAACAACGAAGAAGATGAAGAAAAAAAACAGGAAGAACAACGGATAAATATTGAGACAGACATTGAGGTAAATCTCAAAACCCCATTTTTAAACACTCGGGACTAGCCCGAGTGTTTTTTATATTTCGTAAGATTTCATCTCTCCCCAATTTCCTCCGGTTTCGACATCGACGGCAAGCGGAACTTCGAAGCTCGCGATTCCTTCCATCATTTCTTTTACTCCGCGTGCGACAGCTTCAACCGCATCTTTCTCAACCTCGAACACCAATTCGTCATGCACCTGCAAAAGCATTGTCGCAGGAAGCCCACTTTGTTTGAGCCATCCATCAACCGCGAGCATGGATTTTTTCATGAGATCTGCGGCGGTTCCTTGCACGGGCATATTGATCGCCATACGTTCTGCAGCCGCGACAAGTTGTGGGATACCGGATTCAATCTCTGGAAACGAGCGGCGGCGACCAAATAATGTTTCCACATATCCTTCGGTGTGCGCCTTCAATTTTGTTTCATCAAGATACGCACGAATCGCATGATGAATTTCAAAGTAGCGATCAATAAACGATTTTGCTTCTGCAAAAGAAAGTCCCGTTGAGCGCGAAAGGGAGTGCGGACCCATTCCGTAGAGCACACCAAAGTTAATCGCTTTGGCCGCACGGCGTTGTTCGGGGGTGACATCTACTTCTGCGACCTCCCAAACTTCAGATGCGGTTCTTGTGTGAATATCCGCTCCTTCCTGGAAGGCTCGAATGAATGGTTGATCTTTTGCGATCACGGCTGCGAGACGAAGTTCGATCTGCGAATAATCTGCCGCGATAAGAACTTTTCCTTTTGGGGCAATAAACGCTTTTCGAATCTGGCGACCGAGTTCTGTTTTGATGGGAATGTTTTGTAAGTTTGGTTCGATTGAAGAAAGTCTTCCGGTTGCGGCGATTGTTTGATTGTATGTGGTGTGAATGCGGCCGTGACTGTCTACGAGTTTTGGTAATGTCTCGACATAAGTCGATTGCAACTTAGACAACTCTCGAAACTCTCCGATCAGCGGAACGATCTCGTGCGCATCCCAAAGTTTTTCAAGTTCTGAAGCCGCTGTTGAATATCCTGTTTTCGTTTTTTTAATTCCTTTGGTTGGAAGGCTCAAAGTTTCAAAGAGAACATCTGCAAGTTGAATTGGGGAAGCGACGTTAAATTCAACACCCGCAAGTTTTTGAATTTTCTTATCAAGTCCTTCAATGCGTTTTTTCAACTGCACAGAAAAATCATTGAGCGCTCCGGAGTCGAGCAAGATGCCGGCCGTTTCCATTTTGTACAAAACGTCGATGAGGGGGATGTCGATTTCTTCAAAGACAGAAAGCAGGGAAGAGTCTTCCAAAGATTTTTTTAACGTCTTTGCAAGTTGTGGAAGTTGGCAGACAGCAGATCCGAGCTTTTCGTAATCTTTTTGTGTTGCGTAGGCGATCGGAAGTTCGAAGGGAAGTTCATACGCGCGCGAACCGGAATCAAGCAGATAAGACGCAATAAGCGTGTCGAACGTCTGACGAAAAGTCCATCCGGTTTGATGCATAAGATGTTTCACGTCGTGCACAACAACCAGTGAAGCGTGTTCTAGGAAATCCTCGATTGGTTGGAGATGCTTGGGAGCCGGATTTGGAACGACCACGGTTGTTTTTCCATCGGACAGGGCGAGCGCTGCATGAGTAGATCCAAATAAATCGGCTTGTTGCTGTGCGAGCAAAATACCAATCGTGAACTCCGATTGTTTTTGCATCTTCGCGAGCGCTTCTTTTAATTGTTCGACATCTCGGACAACCAAAACCGGTGAAGCACTTTTCTTTGTCGAACTTTTTTCTGTCGTCGCAGGCTTCTCTGGAATTTGTTGTTCGTGTTTTCGCAACAATGTCCGAAACTCAAACCGACGGTAGGTTCCCAAAAGTTTTTCCCAATCTGGTTCTTGGACTTTTGCAGATTCAAAGGTGAAGGGAAGTTGGATCGTACGTACAATTTCGACAAGCTCGCGGGAATCCATGGCGGCTCGTTCTTTTCCTTCCAATTTTTTCGCCATCTTTGATTCCACTTCTCCTTTTTTAAGCGCAGAAAAAATTCCCGCCAAAGAACCATAAGTCTGCATGAGTGTTGTCGCGGTCTTCTCACCAATTCCCGCAATGCCCGGCAAGTTGTCTGAAGGATCTCCACGAAAGGCTTTGTAATCAATCAATTGATGTGGCGTGAGTCCGTAACGTTCTTTGACCGCATCAATGTCATACAACTTTGTTTCAGAAATACCTTTTTGAAAAAAGACGACGTGTGTTTGTTCATCCACGAGTTGAAGTGCATCAAGATCTCCGGTCACGATGAGTGATTGAAAATTTTTCTCTCCCGCCATTTTTGAAAGTGTCCCAATGACGTCGTCTGCTTCAAATCCTTTTGCATCGATCGAAGGAACATGAAACTCCTCAAGCATTTTTTGAATCAGCGGAATCTGATCGTAAAGTTCCTGTTCTTTTTTTACGCGCGTGGCTTTGTACGCCTCAAATTTTTCATGACGAAATGTTTTGCCTGGAAGATCCCAAGCCACGGCCATGTAGTCCGGCTTAAATCGCTCACGCATTTTTTCAATCACCATCGCAAAGCCGTAGACCGCGTTCACCACGAGCCCATCTTTGGTCGTCAGTGGGGGAATCGCATGCCAAGCGCGATGCAGAAGCGCGTTGCCGTCGAGGATGAGAAATGTTGGGGGATTGGTAGACATGCCTGCAGTTTAACACGGCATCTGCGCCTTGTCCCAGATCAAATCAAACAAGGTTTCGTAGGTGCGGGCGATGTCTCCGGAGGCAAGCAAGATCATCGCATTTTCTTTTCGTGTGGTGATAAATGCCACGTTCTCGCCAAAGACGATCACGGTCGCAGGAACGGTTGTGCCCGCAGGAAGAAAGCGTGATTCGCGCAACTCTGCTTTATCTTTTTCAACAATCTTTTTTGCATTCTGTCCGATCGGAATGAGTTGCTTGCTGTGAATGCCACGTTCGACTCGTTCCGCAATGAGACGCTTCACAATGTACGGCTCTTTTACATAATCGAGTAGACCAGTTCCTGTGGTGATCAATCGATATTCTTTCACGCCCGACCGAAGCATCTGTTTCCACAACCGTTTGAATCCGTCTGTTCCTTCATAAAGAGTCACGCTTCCACCATGCTCGGCTGTGTCTTTTAAAATCTCGAGCATTGGGATTGTTTTGTGCAATTTGTCTCCGCGCTCCGTCATGATGCGCTCGAGGACGGAGGGAGGTTCTGCAGAATACACGGTCGTCTTTTTGCGCAGACCAACGCGAAAGACCCCTTGTTTACTCAACCGCTCAAGAAGCGGGTAGAGCGTTGTGCGCGGAAATTCCGTGCGACGGGAAAGTTCTAATGTGGTTGAAGGGCCAAGTTCGAGCCCGGCTAAATAAATTTTGACTTCTTTTTCGTCAAATCCAAATGCAGCAAGTCCACGCCGAACTTCGGGGGAGTAATGCATACGCATATATTTTGACGATACTCCGTTTGTTTCAACAGCGGTAGTGTTGTCGAAAATCTGGACGTTACCTCTGGGAGATCCTTGGCGAAGGAATATGCTGAATAGGAATCAGGAGGTCTGCCATGGAACAGCCATTTCGTTTCATCGACCTATGCGTCCTTTACGCGGCTCTTCACTTCGTCGGCGACTTCGCGTTCCAGAGCGCGTGGATGGCGATGGAGAAGGGCAAGAACAAGGAGGTGTTGCTCTACCACTGCCTGACGTATACAGCGCCATTCGCGCTCGCCATCGTCCTGCTCGGTCGACTGAGCAACTACCACCCGAACATTCTCTCAGTCCTCATCATCTTCCTCTCGCACATCGCGATCGATACGTGCAGCGCGCGACTCAAGGTTATCAAGACCGTCTGGGGCGATCAGCTCTGGCATCTGTCGGTGCTCGGTGGCCTACTGGGAGTGGGATGGTTGTGAGATGTCTGCCCGCAGCAACCGCTGCGGGTCTTTTTTTGAACAAAAAAAAGAGCGCCTCAGGGGGGAGGCGCGTGGAGGGGGAGGCCCGGTGGCCTCGAGATGCGGCTTGGGCCGCGGGCTACGCCGTGGCGTAGACCTCGTCGCGG
>ERZ1292640.2681-Hain-H43-02um-R1-2681-length-14144-cov-12_pt1 | contig 14144 bp, 13 predicted proteins | sample MGYA00564404_ERZ1292640 | MGnify/ENA primary metagenome ERZ1292640 (study PRJEB36523, sample SAMEA6512636) | groundwater metagenome | collected 2019-01-08 | study: AquaDiva: Metagenomics assemblies of 32 groundwater samples
TGGTCGTGATCACGGGGCTCTCGGGGTCGGGGAAGTCCTCGCTCGCCTTCGACACGATCTACGCCGAGGGGCAGCGGCGCTATGTGGAGTCGCTCTCGGCCTACGCCCGGCAGTTCCTGGAGCAGATGGAGAAGCCGGACGTGGACTCGATCGAGGGGCTCTCGCCCGCGATCTCCATCGAGCAGAAGACCACCTCCAAGAACCCGCGCTCCACGGTGGGGACCGTCACCGAGATCTACGACTACCTGCGCGTCCTCTTCGCGCGGATCGGCGTCCCCCACTGCCCGTCCTGCGGCCGGGTCATCTCGGCCCAGACCGTCCAGCAGATGGTGGACCGGGTGGCGATGCTCCCCGTGGGAACCAAGCTCCTGATCCTGGCGCCCGTGATCCGGGGCCGGAAAGGGGAGTACCGGAAGCTCTTCTTCGACCTCCGCCATCAGGGCTACGCGCGCGTCCGGGTCAACGGCCAGCAGCGGGAGCTGACCGAGGAGATCGAGCTCGACAAGAACAAGAAGCACACGATCGAGGTGATCGTGGACCGCCTGATCGTCCGCGAGACGCTGGGCAATCGCCTCGCCGACTCGCTGGAAACCGCCCTGCGACTGGCGGATGGCATCGTCCAGGTGGAGACTCTCGACGGCCAGGCCTCCGTGTTCTCCGAGCGCCTGGCGTGCGCGAAGTGCGGGATCTCGTTCCCCGAGGTGTCGCCGCGCATGTTCTCGTTCAACAGCCCCTACGGTGCCTGTCCGGACTGCGGCGGCATCGGCACGCGTTACGAGCTGGATCCGGAGCTGCTCGTCCCCGATCCGCGGAAGTCGCTCAAGCAGGGGGCGCTGGCGCCGTGGGCGGGCAAGGAGTCGGTGTACTTCAAGCAGACCCTGCAGGTCCTGGCCAAGCGCCACCACTTCAGCCTCGACACGTCGTGGGAGAAGCTCCCGCGAAAGACGCGCGAGCTGGTGCTCCGGGGCGAGCCCGACGGCGGCTTCGAAGGGGTGCTGAAGGTCCTCGACCGCCGCTACAAGGAGACGCTCTCGGAGGAGACGCGCCTGGAGATCGAGCGCTTCATGTCGCTCCGGGACTGCCCGGCGTGCGGAGGGTCCCGCCTGCGTCCCGAGGCCCTCGGGGTGAAGATCGCGGGCCGCTCCATCGCCGACGTCGTCAGGCTCACGATCAAGGGCGCGGCGCAGTTCTTCGAGGGTCTCAAGCTCTCGGAGCGCGAGACGACGATCGCCCGCCGGGTGCTGAAGGAGATCCGGGAGCGCCTGGGCTTCCTGACCAACGTGGGACTCGATTACCTGACCCTGGACCGGGCCGCGGCGACGCTGGCGGGCGGCGAGGGGCAGCGCATCCGGCTCGCCACCCAGATCGGCTCGAGCCTCGTCGGCGTCCTCTACATCCTGGACGAGCCCTCCATCGGCCTCCACCAGCGCGACAACCGAAGACTCCTGGAGACTCTGAAGCGGCTGCGCGATCTCGGCAACACGGTCCTCGTCGTCGAGCACGACGAGGAAACCATCCGCTCCGCCGACCATGTCATCGACTTGGGGCCGGGAGCGGGCGAACTGGGAGGCCACGTGGTGGCGGTGGGAACGCCCGACGAGATCATGGGCAATGCCGCCTCGCTGACCGGCAGGTACCTCGCGCGTGAGCTGAGAATCCCCATCCCCGACCTCCGCAGGAAGCCCAACGGCAAGTTCCTCACGATCCACGGCCCCCGGGAGCACAACCTCAAAGGGATGCCGGTCCGGATCCCGCTCGCCACGTTCACCTGCATCACCGGCGTGTCGGGGTCGGGCAAGTCCACCCTCGTCAACGACATCCTCTACCGCGCGCTGGCCCAGATGCTCCATCGGGCTCAAGAGCGCCCGGGCATGCACGACAGGATCGAGGGCGCCCAGCACGTGGACAAGGTCATCGACATCGACCAGTCCCCCATCGGTCGGACACCGCGCTCGAACCCCGCGACCTACACGGGCGTGTTCACGTTCATCCGAACGCTCTTCGCCCGGACCCAGGACGCGCGCATGCGCGGCTACAGGCCGGGGCGCTTCTCCTTCAACGTCAAGGGCGGCCGCTGCGAGGCGTGCCAGGGCGACGGCCTGGTCAAGATCGAGATGCACTTCCTCCCCGACGTGTACGTGACCTGCGAGGTCTGCAAGGGCAAGCGCTACAACCGGGAGACGCTCGACATCCGCTACAAGGGCAAGAACATCGCCGAGGTGCTGGACATGACGGTCCACGAGGCGCTGGGGTTCTTCGAGCCGGTGCCGCCGATCAAGGCCAAGCTCCAGACCCTCCACGACGTGGGGCTCGATTACATCCGCCTCGGTCAATCCGCGACCACCCTCTCGGGAGGCGAGGCCCAGCGGGTGAAGCTGTCGACCGAGCTCTCCCGGCGCGCCACCGGCCGCACGCTCTACATCCTCGACGAGCCGACGACCGGGCTCCACTTCGCCGACATCCAGCGCCTCCTGGACGTCCTGAACAAGCTGGTGGACCAGGGCAACACCGTGGTCATCATCGAGCACAACATGGACGTCATCAAGACCGCCGACTGGGTCATCGACCTCGGCCCCGAGGGGGGCGACGAGGGCGGCCGCGTCGTCGCCACGGGGACTCCCGAAGAGGTGGCGCGCCAGGCGGCCAAATCCTATACGGGCCAGTTCCTCGAGCGCCTCCTGGCCTCCTGATGCGGCGCACGAAGATCGTCTGCACGATCGGGCCGGCCAGCGCCTCCGCCGATGTCCTCGACCGGCTCGTGGCGGCGGGGATGGACGTGGCCCGCCTCAATTTTTCCCATGGCGATCACGCCTGGCACGCCGAGGTGATCCAGCGGATCCGGGAGGGTCAGGCCCGCTGGGGCAAGCCTGTCGCGATTCTCCAGGATCTCCAGGGGCCCAAGGTCAGGCTCGATCGCTTCGAGGGGGGCGGCGTGGAGCTCAAGACGGGAGCGACCTTCACGCTGACCTCGCGGGCCATCCTCGGCACGGCCGCCCACGCGACGATCAGCGAGCCGGCGCTCCTGGCCGAGCTGAAGGCCGGGGACCAGGTCTGGCTGGCCGACGGCCTGGTGCAGCTCACGGTCGAGACCGTGGAGGGAGGCGACGCCCGCTGCCGGGTCGCCGCCGGCGGCCCTGTGGGAGACCACCAGGGCGTGGTCCTGCCCCGCGTGACGCGTCCGGCGTCCTGCCTGACGCCCAAGGATCGGGAGGACCTCGAGTTCGGCCTCGAGCATGGCGTGGACTACGTCGCGGTCTCCTTCGTGCGCTCCGCCGCCGATATCCAGGAGGTGCGGAAGGTCCTCCGAGACCGCGGTGCCGAGGTGCCCCTCATCGCCAAGATCGAGCGCGCCGAGGCCGTTCAGAACCTCGGAGGCATCCTCCCGCTGGTGGATGGGGTGATGGTGGCGCGCGGCGATCTCGGGATGGAGGTTCCCCTGGAGGAGGTTCCGCTGATTCAGAAGGAAGTGGTCCGCCAGGCCCGGCTGGCCAAGGTGCCGGTGATCGTCGCCACCCAGATGCTGGAGTCCATGGTGGAGCACGTGCGGCCGACGCGCGCCGAAGTCTCGGACGTGGCAACCGCGATCTTCGAGCGGGCCGACGCCATCATGCTCTCCGCGGAGACGGCGACGGGCAAGCACCCCGTGGAGACCGTGGAAGTGATGGCCCGGATCGCCGAGCGCGTGGAGCGATCCATGACCCCGCCCGTCTGGGAGCGGCGGCGCGAGGAAGTTAGCGGCTTCCCTCAGGCGATCGCCGAGGCTGCTTGCCACGCCGCGAGCGACCTGGGGGCAAAGGCGATCGTCGCCTTCACCCAGTCGGGTTCCACCGCGCGGCTCATCTCCCAGGAGCGCCCCGAGGCGCCCATCATCGCGCTGACGCCGTCGGCGGAGGTTCAGAGACGGCTGGCGCTCTGCTGGGGGGTCTCTTCCCGACTCATCAGGAAGGTCGAGACGACCGACGAGATGATCGAAGAGGTAGAGTCCACGCTCCTGGGCGCCGGCTCGGTCCGCCCCAACGATGTCCTCGTTATCATCTCCGGGGCCCCCATGTGGGCCACCGGCACCACCAACCTGCTCAAACTACACCGCGTAGGAGAACGCAGATAGATGCCTCTCACCTCTTCTCCTCCCCCTCACCTTTGTCCTCTCCCCCAGCGGGGGAGAGGGTGGGGTGAGGGGGAGAGGTAGGGTGAGGGGGGAGAAGGAGAGCGGATCATGAAGACCGGAGAGATGTTCATCGGAGGGGCCTGGCGTCCTTCCCTGTCCGGCGAGACGTACGCCACCATCAATCCCGCCACCGAGGAGGAGAGCGCGCGGGTCGCCAAGGGCGACGAGCGCGACGTGGACCTGGCCGTCGCCGCGGCCCGCAAGGCTTTCGACTCGGGTCCCTGGCCCAAGCTGAGCGCTGCCGAGCGGGGAAGGCTCGTCTGGAAGCTCGGCGATCTCATCATGGCCAACCTGGACGAGATGGCGCGCCTCGAGAGCCTCTGCACGGGGAAGACGCTCTTCGACTCGGGGAAGGTCGAGATCCCGTTCGCGGCGGAGGTCTTCCGCTACTACGCGGGCTGGGCCACCAAGATCCACGGCGAGACTCTCGCGCTCCGGGAGGGCGCCTTCACCTTCACGCTCCGCCAGCCCATCGGGGTGGTGGGGGCCATCGTGCCCTGGAATTTCCCCTTCCTCCTCTCCTCCTGGAAGATCGCCCCGGCGCTGGCCGCGGGCAACACCGTCGTCCTGAAGCCCGCGTCGCTCACCCCGCTCACGGCGCTCAGGTTCGCCGAGCTCTGCCAGGAGGCCGGGCTCCCCGAGGGCGTCTTCAACGTCGTCACGGGCCCGGGCGGCAAGGCGGGAATGGCGCTGGTGCGCGACCCGCGCGTGGACAAGATCGCGTTTACGGGTTCCACGGAGGTCGGCAAGCAGATCATGCGCGAGGCCGCCGGGACGCTCAAGCGCCTCTCGCTGGAACTGGGGGGCAAGTCGCCCAACATCGTCTTCGCCGACGCCGACATGGAGGCGGCGGTCAAGGGGGCGCTCACCGGTATCTTCTACAACAAGGGCGAGGTCTGCGCCGCGGGCTCGCGGCTCTTCCTGGAGGAGAAGGTCCACGACGAGTTCATGTCGAAGCTCACCGAGCGGGTCAAGGGCCTCAAGGTGGGCGACCCCATGGACAAGGCTACGCGGATGGGCCCGGTGGTGTCGAAGCAGCAGATGGAGACGGTCCTCTCCTACATCGAATCGGGCAAGAAGGAAGGAGCGCGATTGGTGGCGGGTGGCGGCCGCGCGAATATCGGGACCGGCAAGGGCTTCTTCATCGAGCCCACGATCTTCGACGGCGTCTCGAACAAGATGAAGATCGCGCGGGAGGAGATCTTCGGCCCGGTCCTCTCGGTGATCCCGTTCAAGTCGGTGGAGGAAGGGATCGCGGAAGGCAACGCGACGACCTACGGGCTGGCGGCGGCGGTGTGGACTCGCGATGTGGGGAAGGCGCTCAAGGCAGCCCGGGCCATCCGGGCAGGGACGGTCTGGGTGAACGCGTACAACCTGTTCGACGCGGCGCTGCCGTTCGGGGGGTTCAAGGAATCCGGCTTCGGGCGGGAGATGGGATCGGCCGGGCTCGACCTCTACACGGAGGTGAAGAGCGTCTGGGTGGATCTCACCTGAGCGCCGGAGGAGACGACCATGGCCTACCAGACGCTGCTCGTAGACGTGAAGGATCAGGTGGCCACGATTACCCTGAACCGCCCGGACGCGTACAACGCCCTGAACCTCGAGCTGGCCAGCGAGTTCTTCCACGCCGCTCTGGAGGCTGACGAGGACCGGGACATCCGCTGTATCGTCGTGACCGGGGCAGGGAAGGCGTTCTGCGCGGGCGGCGACGTGAAGGACTTCGCCGACAACCTGCCGACGGTCGGCGTCCTGATCAAGCAGCTCACCACGTACCTCCACGGTGCGGTCTCCCGCCTCTGCCGGAGCCCCAAGCCCGTTATCATGGGCGTCAACGGCATCGCCGCCGGCGGCGGGATGAGCTTGGCGCTGTCCGGGGATCTGGTCATCGCAGCGGAGTCGGCCAAGTTCGCGATGGCCTACTCGAAGATCGCCGCCACCCCCGACGGCTCCTCGTCCTACTTCCTGCCGCGGATGATCGGCCTCCGCCGCGCGCTCGAGCTCCACTACACGAACCGCGTGCTGAGCGCCAAGGAGGCGCTGGAGTGGGGCCTTGTCAACCGCGTCGTGCCCGACGCCGAGTTTCCCCAGGCTCTGTCGGCACTCGCCCGTGAGCTGGCCCAGGGGCCGACGCTGGCCTTCGGCGGGGCCAAGCTGCTCTTCCACCAGTCCACCCAGGAGAGCCTCGAGACCCAGATGGAGCTGGAGGCCCAGGCCATCGCCCGCTCGGGCCAGACGGAGGACTTCAAGACCGGCGTGACGGCCTTCGCCCAGAAGAAGGCGGCGACCTTCACGGGGCGCTAGTGAAGACGGTTGCGGGCTTCCCGTTCCGCTCGAAGTTCCACGCGGTCGAGGGCGTGAGGCTCGCCTACGTGGACCAGGGCCGGGGGGAGCCCGTCGTCCTCCTCCACGGCAACCCCACGTGGGGGTACCTCTACCGGAAGTTCATCCCGCCGCTGGCCCGGACCAACCGCGTGATCGTTCCCGACCACATGGGCTTCGGGCGCTCCGACAAGCCGCTGGACCCCTCGCGCTACCGCCTCGCGCGCCACATCGCGAACCTCGAATCCCTGCTCCTGAAGCTGGATGTCCAGAACGCCACGCTCGCCATGCAGGATTGGGGCGGCCCCATCGGCCTCGGCTTCGCCGTGCGCCACCCCCACCGGGTCAAGCGGCTCATCATCATGAACACCTGGGCCTGGGTGATCCCCGCGGGGACGCGCATCCACCCGCTCCTGGAGCAGTTCCGCCAGCCCGGGACCGGCGAGGCGCTGGTGCAGGGGTTGAACCTCTTCGTCGAAGGGTTCCTTCCCGCCGGCATTCACAAGAAGGAACGCGTGACCGCCGCGCTGATGCGCGCCTACCGGGCACCGTTCCCCGACTGGAACTCGCGCGTCGGTATCCTGGCCTTCCCCCGCGACATTGTGGTCGGGGACGACCATCCCTCGGCGCCCGCGATGCACGAGATCGCGCAGAAGCTCCCGACCCTCAAGGTGCCGGTGCTCCTGATCTGGGCCATGAAGGACCCGGCCTTTCCGAAGGCGATGATCGGCCTCTGGCAGAAGCTGTATCCCCACGCCCAGCTCCACACGCTGGAGCAGGCCGGCCACTACCTCCAGGAGGACGAGCCGGAGCGCATCGTCGAGCTCATGCGGGAGTTTCTCAAGCGATGACGAGAGCCAGTGCGACGGGAGCGACATTAAAGGATAATGGGAACGGCTGGTCCTGGTTGACCATACCCACGGCCCAAAGGAGGCGGTGACCTATGAGCCCGCAGAAGCCGAGCGAACAGGAGGAGGAGTACTTTGCTCGTCAGGAATTCGAGCGCCGCAAGAAGCTGGCCGAGGAACGCGCCAAAGCCCTTGAGGCCCAGGATCGGGGGCGGCTCTCCGAGCTCCATTGGATGCGCTGCCCCAAGTGTGGGTCCGAGCTGGTGGAGGTGGAATTCCGTGGCGTACGGATCGATAAGTGCATCGGTTGCGCCGGGCTATGGCTTGATAGCGGTGAGCTAGAGCAACTGACGAGGAAAGAAGACTTCCTCGTTGGCCTGTTGGGCATCTTCGGAAGGAAATAGACCCATCTACCCGGCGCCGAGTTCACCCCGGACCTCAGTGCGCTGAAGTGCAGGGAGGTCGCCATGAGGCTCAGAACCCTCGGGCTCATCGTCACGCTGGGCTTCGGCATCCTCCTGGCACCGCCCGCCGCCGAGGCACAGCCACCGGGGAAGGTGTACCGAATAGGGTTTCTATCGACCGTCTCGTCTTCCGCTGCCGTACCCCGCGTCGAGGCATTCAGGCTGGGGCTGCGCGAACTCGGCTACGTCGAGGGGCAGAACATCACCATTGAGTACCGGTGGGCCGAGGGGAGGGATGAGCGGCTGCCTGGCCTCGCGGCCGAACTGGTTCGCCTCAAGGTTGATGTCATCGTTACGCAAGGAACGGTGCCAACCCTTGCTGCCCGGCAAGCGAGCACCACGATCCCGATCGTTATTGCTGTGGCCGGCGATCCCGTCGCCATGGGGCTCGTGGCTAGCCTCGCGCGGCCCGGCGGCAACATCACGGGGCTGTCCCAAATGAACCCGGAGGTGAGTGGGAAGCGGCTGGAGCTACTCAGTGAGATCATTCCTGGTCTGACCCGGGTGGCTGTTCTCTGGAATACCGGCAATCCCGTGTCCGGACCAGTTGAGAGAGACGGAATCCGCGACCCGCTCGTTGGGGTGGCGGCTCCAATCCCTGGGCGTGAGAGATCCCCATGGGTTCGACAGCGCCTTCTCCGCGATGAACAGAGAGACCGCGGGTGCTCTCATCGTGCTGTCCGACATCATGTTCCTTGGTCGACGAAGACAGATTTCGGACCTCGCGGCAACCAACCGGCTGCCGGCAATCGCTTGGACCAGGGAGTTTGCGGAGTCGGGCGGCCTCATGAGCTACGGGCCGAACGTGCTCGAGATGCACCGGCGCGCCGCGACTTACGTGGATAAAATCCTCAAGGGTGCCAAGCCCGCCGACCTCCCCGTCGAGCAGCCGACGAAGTTCGAGCTCGTCATCAACATGAGGATCGCGAAGGCCCTGGGCCTGACGATCCCACCGTCCGTCCTAACTCGGGCGGACCAGGTAATTGAGTAAACCGGGAGAAAGGCTTGAAGCGGCAGATCTCTCTAGGCTGTGTCATAGCACTCGCCGCAGCGCTGGCAGCTGGCGTCGTCAACGAGACATCCACATTTGCCGAGTCGGACCTTCCACGCCGCCTGCCCGAAGACTGGACCACGTCGGTTTTGTACGTTGCGCTCGGTGATAGCACCGTGTATGGAGTCGGCGCGAAGACGCCCCAGCGAACCTACGTGAGCCAGTTCTTCGGCCGCCTTCGTTCGGTGTACCCCGAGGCCCGCATGGTAAACCTCGGGGTCGGCGGCGCCACCGCCGCCGATGTGGTGGACAAGCAAGTCGGCCAGGCCATAGCGCTTCGTCCCGACGTTGTCACGCTCTCGATTGGGCCGAATGACATCACGCGAGGTCGGGAGGTAAGGGAGTACGAACGCGACATCGAGACGATCTTCCGCCGACTCACGCAGGGGACGGCCGCCGTGGTCATGGTGAACCTCATCCCGGACCTCACCGTCACACCTCGCTACCGTGGACGGGACGGGGCCGCTCTGATCGGGAAGCGGGTTCTGCTATTCAACGGGGCCTTGGAGCGCCAGGCCCGGGTGTACGGTGTCGAGGTGGTGGACCTCTACACGCCTAGCCGCCAAGAAGTACCACGCCGTCCTGAGCTGATCTCTGCCGACGGGTACCATCCGTCGGACCAGGGGTATGCTCGGTGGGCCGAGCTGATGTGGCAGGGCCTGAAGGCCCGGATCGCCGTGGTCCCAGCTGACGCAACCTCTACGCAACCAGTACGGCGGTGAAGGCGAATCAAGATGGCTGAGAATGCTTTACAAGTACCTGTAATACCCGTGAAACTCTATTACCGTCCTGGCTGATCCTCCTGCGCCAAGACGAGAGAGTTGCTCTCGTCGCTGGGGGTGGAGTTCGAGGCCGTCAACGTGGACGCCGATCCCTCCGCGCTCAAGGAACTCGAGCGCCTGGGCGTCCCGCTCGTGCCCGCCGTCGCCGTCGGAGACCGGGTCGTCCACGGCTGGAATCCCAAGGGCGTGGCCGAGCTGGTCGGCGTGGTGTACGCCGAGCCCGTCAGGCTCCAGCCGATCGAGCTGATCGACCGTCTCGACCGGATCCTCGCCGCCGCCCAGCGCGCCATTCGCCAGGTCCCCACGGACAAGCTCGAGTTCAAGCCGCCCCAGCGCGACCGCACGATCCGCCAGCTCGGCTATCACGTCTTCCGGCTGAGCGTGGCGTTCCCCCTGGCTGTGGAGCAGAACCGGTTGCCGGAGGAGTGGCTCACCGAGCCGGCGCCGCGGTCCCTGCAGGACGGGGACGCCATCGCCCGCTATGGCGAGGGAGTGCGGGCGCGGCTCAAGGAGTGGTATCACGCGGCCCCCGCGGAGAGATTCGACTGGGTGGTGGACACCTACTATGGCCCTCAGACCACGTGGGGGCTGCTGGAGCGCACCACCTGGCACGCCGTCCAGCACCTGCGCCAGCTCTACGCGCTTCTCGAGATGCTGGGAATCGCCCCCGATCGACCTATGACCGACGCCGACTTCACAGGGCTGCCTCTACCGAAGGCATTATGGTGAACCATGGTGACTGAGAACCAGCGAGCCAAGGCACAGCGCTTCCTCGAGCTGCACACCGGTGGCCGGCTCCTCGTCCTCCCCAACGCGTGGGATGCGGGGAGTGCCAGGATCTTCGAGCAGGCCGGCTTCCACGCCCTCGGGACCACGAGCGCGGGGGTCGCGCTCTCGCTGGGCTACCCCGATGGTGAGCGGGTGAGCCGGGCGGAGATGCTGGAGGCGGTGCGGCGCATCGCGAGCGCCGTGGCGATCCCCGTCACCGCGGACCTCGAGGCCGGCTACGGCCCCACGGTGAACGACGCCGTGGAAACGGCCAAGGGAGCCATCGCCGCGGGGGCAGTGGGCATGAACTTCGAGGACAGCACGTCTGACGACCGTCTTGTGGACGTCGCCGTGAACGTGGAGAGGATCCGGGCCGTCAAGAAGGTCGCCGAGGCCGAAGGGATCGCCTTCGTGCTGAACGCCCGCACCGACGTCTTCCTGCTCCAAATCGGCGGGTCGGCGGGGCGCTTTGACGAGACCGTGCGCCGGGCGAACGCCTACCGCGCGGCCGGCGCCGACTGTCTCTTCGTGCCCGGTGTGACCGACGCCGAGACGATCGGCCGGCTCGTCCGCGCGATCAAGGGTCCCATGAACGTGCTCGCGGGGCGGGGCACCCCGCCGACCGGCGAGCTGGAACGACTCGGCGTGGCGCGGGTCAGCATCGGGGGTGGGCCCATGCGCGCGGCGCTGACCCTGACGCTCCGGATCGCCCAGGAGCTCGCCGAGCGCGGCACCTACACGAGCTTCACCGAGAACGCCCTTCCGCTCCGCGACTTCAACCGCCTCTTCGAGCGGTAAGCTAGTTCCCGGCTGAGGCGCGGACCTGGCGGAGAAGCTCCAGCACTCCTCTGGCCGCCGCTCTCTTCTCGAGCTCGGGAAGGGGACCGGCGCGCTGGAGCAGGTCGGCGACATCGGCGAGGTCGGCTGGCCCTCCCGCCATCAGCTTAAGGACGATGAGATCCTCGATAGCGACGACAGGAATCTCCAGACCTTGGGGAAGGCGGAGACGAATCGAACGGCTGAGCATTTCCCGCTCCCAGGCCCTAGTGGCGCAGACCACGTCAATCTCGGGACCGGAGCGGCTGCGCAGCCGGAGCAGCAGGGGAATAGGATCGTCAGGCGCTCCCCGCCGCCATTCGGCCTCGAAGCCTCTCGCGTGGAGGGCCGCATCAAGCTCTTGAGAGGGGCTGAGGTCGGCCAGGAGGTCAATGTCCTCGGTCGCGCGCGGCGCCCCCCACGCGGCGACTGCGAGGCCTCCCATCAGGGCGTACGCGACGCCTCGCTCCTGGAAGATAGCAGAGAGGTTCGCCAGAGCGTCTTCGAACCGCCCTCTCTGGATCACGAGGGTCGTGGGAGGCGGGCCGATTCGCGGAGATCGAGCGCGAACGATGACAGCGCGAGGGCACGGGCCAAGCGTTCCGCCGGGTCCATGGCGGCGTAGGCCCTCCGGCGCTCGGCCTCCACGGGATCGGTAGTGGAGGATGGGCGTCGGCGGTGCTCCAGGACCCAGAGCGCTGGTGTTCGCGGCCGGGGCTTCATGGCTTCACGCTCTCACACGCGGGAGAAGGCAGTCAAGTCGTGCCTCACGCCAGCCGTACGACGCGGAAGCCGTAGTCGGAGTAGCGCAGTTTCGGCGGGATGCTCGAGCGGTGGGCCACGGGGCTCCAGGGGACCTGGTGGCGCCAGGCGCCGCCGCGGGAGACGCGGCGGGTCCCCGCCAGCGGGCCGTGGGGATTCAGGGTCGGCGAGGCGAGGTAATACCCTTCCTCGTACCAGTCCATGCACCACTCGTGGCAGGAACCCGAGAGGTCGGTGAGGCCGTAGCCGTTCGGCCGCCCCCAGCCGATGTTGGGAGGGCCGGTAAGGGGCAGTGTGACGCGGGCGAAGACCGTCTCGGGCTTGTCGTTGCCCCACGGGAAGCGACAGCCGTCGAGGCCGCCCCGCGCCGCCTTCTCCCACTCGGCCTCCGCCGGGACCCGGTGGCTCTCCCCCGTCGTCACGGTGAGCCATTCGCAGTAGGCGACCGCTTCGACCCAGTTGATGCCCACGACGGGCTGCTCGGGGTCGCTGAAGCGGGGGTTGTCCCAGAAGGGTGGCGGGGCCACGTGGGTGGCTTCGACGAAGCGGGCGTACTCGGCGTTGGTGACCGGGGTCCTGGCGATCAGGAACCCGTCCACCATGACCGGATGGCGCGGGCCTTCCCCCGGCAGGCCGTCCTCCCACCCCATCCAGAACTTGCCCGCGGGAATCTCCACGAACTCCACGGCGCCTAGTATAATGAGGCGGTCTCAGGGGGGTCCGCCATGAAATTTTCTGATCGGATGTCGCGGCTCGGGACCGAGTCCGCCTTCGAGGTGCTGGCGCGCGCCAAGGCGTTGGAGCGTCAGGGGCGGGAGATCGTGCATCTGGAGATCGGCGAGCCCGACTTCGACACGCCCGCCCACATCAAGGAGGCGGCCAAGCGCGCCCTCGACGCCGGGGCGACCCACTACGGTCCCTCCGCCGGCCTTCCCGAGCTTCGGGAAGCGATTGCCGCGCACGTCTCGCAGACCCGGGGGATCCCCGTGAGCCCCGAGGAGGTCGTGGTCACCCCCGGGGCGAAGCCGATCATGTTCTTCACGATCCTGGCCCTGGTGAACCGCGGCGACGAGGTCATCTATCCCAACCCGGGCTTCCCCATCTACGAGTCGGTGATCACCTTCGTCGGCGGCGTGCCGGTGCCGATCCCGCTCAGGGAGGAGACGGGCTTCGGCTTCGACCTCGCCCTTTTCGAGAAGAAGGTTTCGGAGCGGACGCGGCTCATCATCATCAACTCCCCCCAGAATCCGACCGGGGGCGTCCTCGAGAAGGACCAGATCCAGCGCATCGCGGAGCTGGCCCGCCGCCATCGGATCCCGGTGCTGGCCGACGAGATCTACCGCTATTTCCTCTACGAAGGCGAATTCGGCTCCATCGCGTCGCTCCCCGGGATGAAGGAGCACGCGATCATCCTGGACGGCTTCTCCAAGGCTTACGCCATGACCGGCTGGCGGCTCGGCTACGGCGTGATGCCGGTCCCGCTCGCGGAGCACGTGACGCGCCTTGTGGTGAACTCGGCCTCGTGCACCGCCACCTTCGTCCAGCTGGCGGGCCTCGCGGCGCTCCAGGGGGATCAGTCGCCGGTCGCCCGGATGGTCGCCGAGTTCAAGCGGCGCCGCGACCTCATCGTGGACGGTCTGAACAAGCTCCCCGGCGTTTCCTGCCGGAGCCCGCGCGGGGCGTTCTACGCCTTCCCCAACGTGAGCGCCCTGGGGCGGCCGGCGGGGGAGATCGCCGACCTTCTCCTGAACGAGGCCGGGGTGGCGGCGCTGCCGGGGACGGCCTTCGGCCAGCACGGGGAGGGGTATCTGCGCCTTTCGTACGCCAACTCCGAAGCCAACCTGAAAAAGGCCCTGGATCGGATGCGTCCCGTCTTCGAGCGCCTGGCCCGCTGATGGGTTTCGACATCTCCCGCGTCAAGGTCGCGTGGGAGGGCTACGAAACCCCGCTGATGCCCGGGCGCTACCCCGTCGAGTTCGACCCGATCCGCCGCCACTGCCACATGGTGGACGACCAGAACCCGCTCTTCCTGGAGCAGGGGTTCTGCCCGCCCGTGATGGTGGACTACTTCGCCTCCCGCGGCGCCTGGCCGCCGGGCGAGCTGGACATCCTGGGGCTGATCCGGAAGATTCCCACGCCGGGGGACCGGCTCGTCAACATGAACCA
>ERZ1292640.2682-Hain-H43-02um-R1-2682-length-14144-cov-3_pt1 | contig 14144 bp, 15 predicted proteins | sample MGYA00564404_ERZ1292640 | MGnify/ENA primary metagenome ERZ1292640 (study PRJEB36523, sample SAMEA6512636) | groundwater metagenome | collected 2019-01-08 | study: AquaDiva: Metagenomics assemblies of 32 groundwater samples
CTCTGGCGACATCGGATTGATCCTTGGCATCTCAGCCCGGACCGTCGATGGGCACGTCGCTGAAGCCTGCGCCCGTCTAGAGGTCAGAACCCGCGTTCAGGCGGTCGCAATGGCGACACAACTAGGATATCTGGAGCCTTCAACCCCGTAAGGTTACGGGGCGACTAGTCGCTGCTCTCGCAGTGCCGGGGCGCCGTCAATCCCGTAAACTAGCGGGGTCGTCGCCTCCCCCAAAACCGCTCCACGCTTCGGTCCGTCACATGCCCTGACGGGGAGAACGCATGTTCGGGCCGATCGAGAACACTGCAGAGCACATGGCGAGGATCGGCGCATGATCCTCGATCTCGCCGCGGCGCTCAGTCTCGCCCAGGCCTGCGCACCGCAGGTCGCCACCGAGACCTTGCTGGCCATTGTTCAAGTCGAGAGCGGCTTTGACACCCTTGCGATCGGCGTGAATGGGGGCTCAAGGCCCGGCGCCCGGCCATCGTCTGCTCACCAAGCCGCGCGCGAAGCCGAACGGCTTCTTCGGGCGGGCGCAAACCTCGACCTCGGCCTTGGACAAATCAACAGCCGCAACCTCGCCTGGCTGGACCTCAGCATCGAAGATGCCTTCGATCCCTGCCGCAATCTGGCCGCCGCAGGACGGGTTTTGACGCTCAACTATCGTCGCACCTCGCGCGAGACCGGTCATGGCCAGACTGCGCTGAGCCAGGCCCTCTCACTCTACAACACGGGTGACCAGGTCCGAGGTCAGCACAACGGCTATGTCGCCAAGGTCCGCGCCGCCGCCCGCGCCATGGCGCCTTCGCTCACTCAAACTCTTGGTGCGCCTTCCACCGCCAACGTCCCGTCGCACGACGTCTTCTCCGGCGCAGCCTCCTTGGCCCTTGTCTTCATCACGCCAGACCAGCGCGAGACCTCCAGCCTCGCCTTACCGGAAGGAGCCGGTCGATGAAAAATCTTGCCTTACGCCAAGCGGGAGCCGCGGCAAGCGTCGGCCTCCTTGTGGCCCTGGCCTACTCGACGCCAGCTGCCGCCCAGAACGTCGAGAGCCTGCTGCAGAACGTCGTCGACTTGCTGACCGGCAACACGGCGCGCCTCCTGGCGATCATCGCCGTCATTGTTGTCGGCGTCCTCTGGATGTTCGGGCTCTTCGATCTTCGTCGCGCCGCCACTGTGGTCCTAGGCGTCATCGTGGTCTTCGGCGCGGCCGAGATCGTCGACATGCTGACCGGAGGATAGGGTGATGGCGAGTGAGCGCCTTGTCGAGGACACCCTGTTTCTGGCTTGCACCAGGCCAGCCATGGTTCTTGGCGTGCCGATTGAGGCGATGGGACTCAACATCATCGCCTCAGGTCTCTGTTTCCTGCTTGGCGACGATCTAACCTACCTGTTGGCCGCTCCGGCGCTACATGGCGTCTCCCACGCAATCTGCCGGACCGATCCCAACGCCTACCGCCTGCTGTTCGCCTTCCTGAACACCAAAGGCAGAGCGCGCAACATCAGGCTCTGGGGCGGGAGTTCGCCCTCGCCGCTACCTCTGCGCCGATCGCGCCGCCCGAACGAGCTGCGCCATGGCTGAAAACTCCACCGTGTCGCGACGCTTGTTGGCTAGAGAGCCTCACCCCCGTTCGACCTTGCCTTACGCTCGGCATGTCGATGAGCAGATCATCGCCCTCGACACAGGGGCGCTGATGGTCAGCTTCGCCATCGACGGGGCGAGCTTCGAGACCGCCGACGTCGGCGAGCTCAACAATCGCCACGACAAACTAAATAGCGCCTGGCGCAATCTGGCGGACGACCGATTGGCTGTCTGGCACCACATCGTGCGCCGCCCCGTCAGCGCCTACCCTCAAGGAGAGTTTCGTTCGGCTTTCGCCCGCGAACTCGACGACGCATACCGCCGTCGGCTCGCCAGCCGGCGAATGTTCGTCAACGACCTCTATCTTACGCTGGTTCTTCATCCGGACCGCGATCCACACGACCGCGCCCGCGCTTTCCTCGGACGCCTGGGCGGCAACTCGGCGGCGAGCCGCGAGGATGACGTTGGACGGCTATACGAGGTCGCCCGCGACCTGACCCAGCATCTCGGCCGCTACAATCCACGACAACTCGGCATCTACGAGCACAAAGGTCTTTGCTTCTCAGAACCGATGGGAATGCTGCGCCTGCTGTTCGGCGGCGCCCCGGAACGTATGCCCCTGGTTCAAGGGCACCTTGGCGAAGCGCTGTACTCCGACCGTGTGATCTTCGGGCGTGAGGCGCTCGAGATCCGGACCGCTTGCCAGACGCGGTTCGGCGCCATGCTGGCGGTAAAAGAATATCCTGCGGTCACACGACCGGGGCATTGGGATGAACTCCTCCAGGCCCGGTTTCCTTTCGTCGCGGCGCAATCATTCACCTTCCTCTCAAAATCCGCTGCGCGGGGGGTGATGGAGCGCAAGCAAAACCAGATGGTGAGCGCTCGCGACCGCGCCGCCAGTCAGATAAGTGCACTGAGCCAAGCGCTCGACGACCTCGCCAGCAACCGTTTCGTCATGGGCGACCACCAGGCCTCGGTCCTGGTGTTCGGCGACAGTCCAGACGAACTGGGTGATGCGACCTCACAAGCGCGCGCGATGTTGGCTGACTCCGGCCTCGTCGTAGCTCGAGAGGATCTGGGGCTCGAAAGCGCATTCTGGGCCCAGTTCCCCGGCCTCTTCTCGCGCCGCACGCGGCCAGCAGCGATCACCTCACGGAACTTCTCCGGGCTAGCCCCCCTCCACACCTATCCGGCCGGCCGCGCGAGGGGAAACTGCTGGGGCGAGGCCGTCAGCCTGCTGCAGACGACAGCAGGCTCACCGTTCTACTTCAACTTTCATGTGGCCGACCTTGGCCACACCTTCATCTGCGGCCCGTCAGGATCGGGCAAGACCGTCATCCAAAACTTCCTACTCGCTCAGCTTGAAAAGCACAGCGCTCAGCAAGTCTTCATCGACAAGGATCGCGGCGCCGAGATCTTCGTACGCGCTTGCGGAGGATCCTATCTTTCGTTGCGGCCTGGACGCCCTACGGGGCTCGCCCCCTTCAAAGTCCTACCGTTCACGCCGGCCAATCAGGTTTTCCTCTGCGACCTTATCCGTAGAATCGTAACGCTGCCTGGCGAGCGGCTCGGCCCGGGGGCCGAACACGCCATTTCGACAGGCATAGCCGCGCTCGCGGCCCTACCTGCGCAACACCGTTCGATTGGGGCTTTGCGCACCCTGCTTGGCCATCAGGACATCGGCGGGATCGGCGCGCGCCTCGAACGCTGGGCCTCCGGCGGTGCGCTCGGCTGGGCGTTGGACGGCGCTGTCGACACCATGGCGCTGGAAGCACGATTGGTCGGTTTCGACATGACCGAACTCCTCGACCACCCGGAGATCCGCAATCCGGTAATGATGTACCTTTTCCATCGGATCTCCGGCCTCGTGGACGGCCGTCGCCTTGTGCTCGATATCGATGAATTCTGGAAGGCGCTCGGTGATGAGGCCTTCCGTGATCTTGCCCAGAACGGCCTAAAGACCTGGCGCAAGCAGAACGCATTCATGATCTTCGGTACGCAGTCGCCGGCCGATGTTCTGCGTTCGCCGATTGCTCACACTGTCGTGGAGATGTGCGCCACCAAGATCTTTCTCCCGAACCCGCATGGCGCCGCGCAGGACTATGTCGAGGGCTTTGGCCTGACCGGTGAGGAATTTCGCCTGATCCGTGACGAACTCTCACCAGAGCAGCGGCGCTTCCTCGTCAAGCAGGGGCACGACAGCATTGTCGTCGAACTGGACCTCAACGGCATGGAAGCCGAGCTCGCGGTCCTCTCTGGCCGCACTGCGACCCTTGAACTGATGGACCAACTGATGGTCCAGCACGGAGAACGCCCCGAGGCCTGGCTACCCCACTTTCACGACCAGTGGAGGCACCGCGTATGAAATCGCTTCTGCCAACCTTCATCGCATCCGCTGTGTTTGTGAGCGGCGGACCTGCGGCCGCTCAAGTGCTTGTCCATGATCCGGCGGCCGTAACCCAGCTGATCACCCAAGCCCAGACCGCCGTCTCCCAATTGCAGAAGCTGCGCGAACAGGTGACCCAAGCCGAGCGGCTCTACGAGAGCTTCAATGACGTCTCGAACGTCAACGCCATCGCCGGTCAGCTCTTGACCCCAGAACTGCGCCGGTTCGTGCCCGGCCTAGACAAGCTGGAGGCTGCGGCCAGGGGCGACCTCAAGGCGCTAGGTGAACTTGCCGTTCGGGCCGAAGAAATTCGCGCGACCTACCGGGCATACACCCCGGCGCCTGACCATCCTGAGGCGCTCAGTATCGAAGCTGCGGGCGCTCGCGGCGCCCGCGATATGGCGCTCGGAGAAGAGGTGACACGTATCGCTGAAGCGCGGCTTGATGGCCTAGACCAGCTCCGTGAGGCATTGGATGACGCGCCAAGCGCCCGAGCCGTGATGGACATCAGCGCTCGCCTAGCTTCCGAACAGGCGATGATCCAGAACGATCAGATGCGCCTGCAAGGTGTCATGATGATGCAGCTCGCCGAAGACCGGCTTGCTATCCAACGTCAACGGGAAGAAGCAATCGCGGCGCGCGAGTTGCGAATGGACATGTTTCGTCGCGGGTTCACACGTCCATGACCCCGGCGACGACGCTCAGCATCGCGGCCACCGAAGGGCCAGGAAGGCCGAAGACGCTCGCGAGCCCGATGGGCGCCGAGCCGCAGGGTCGTTTCCGCGCCGGCAACGGGAGCCTAGCGAGCTAGATGGCGAGCGATCTCACGTTCTTTGCACCAGCCTATGATTTCGTCGACGAACGGCTGACGACCGTTCTCGACGACGGGTTAGCTGGAGTCCTAGCAGAAGTGGTCGGTCCGCTCCGGGTCGCGCTGGTCCTCTATATGGTACTCTATGGCTTCGCGATCCTGCGCGGCGCTATCGCCGAACCCGTCATGGATTTCGCGGTCCGCAGCATGAAGCTGGTCTTCATCTACGCAATCGCGACAACCCCGGCCTACGCCACCTACGTTACGACACCGCTGTTCATCGAACTTCCAAGCACGCTCGCGAGCGCGATCAGCGGCGGCGCTGCGGTGACCGCCGGCGAGGCCTTCGACGAACTGATCAACTACGCCGGCTACCTGGCGGACAAGGTAAGCCAGGAAGGCACCGCGTTCGACCCTGCGCCATGGATCGTTGCTGGGACGGTGTTCGTGATCGGCGCGGCGGCCTCAGCACTCGGCTTTGGTGTCGTGCTTGTCGCCAAGATCGCCCTTGCCCTCCTAGTGGCTCTCGGTCCGATCTTCATCGGCTGCGCGCTGTTTGAGGCCACGCGTCGCTACTTCTTTGGCTGGCTTTCGCAGGGTGTGAACTTCCTCGTCCTTTTCGCCCTCATCCTAACCCTGGTTCAATTGGTGCTCGACCTGGTTCGCAGCCAATGGGGCTCCATAGACGGCCTTGACCCCGTTGGTGGCGGCCTGATTTTCATCGCGCTTTGCGTGCTGGGCGCATTTTTCTTCCTGCAGATGCCCGTCTTGGCGGCCGGAATTGCGGGCGGAGCGAGCGCCGGCATCGCCGATTTCGGACGTGCGATGACCACAGGTCATGGCGGCGGTCTCGACAGGGGAGCGGTTAGGACAGCGCGGGCGTCGCCGGTCAGCTCGGGGAATCAGACGCGATGAAGCGAACCATTCTTCTAGGCCTAGCTTTGCTTGGCCTCGCCGCTTGCGCGACCTCAATTCCCTCGCCGCTGGTCTGCGAAGGTCAACATCGACGCCCAGCCAACCCTCACGGCTCGGTCCTATCGCCAACACCCAGCGAGCGGCCTTCCGGAGCCAGGGCTCCATCTGGGCCGAGCGCCTCGGCTCGGCCTAGCGTCGCGCCAAGCTCCGCGCGCACCCATAGCTGTCAAGGGCTCGATCAATGACAGGAGTTCACGACGAAGGACTCAAGGCCTATTTCGAGGCGGCCGCCCGGTGGGACCATGATCGGCTCAAGGCGGCCGTCCGGTCCCGCACCCTGGCCTGGATCCTGGCTGGCTGCGCGTCCGTGCTTGCGACCGCCTCCGTCGCTGCGGTGGCCGCCCTCGCGCCCCTAAAGAGCGTCGAGGCCTTTGTCGTCCGCGTCGATCGCACCACTGGAGCCGTCGACGTCATGACCGCACTCTCGGGCGCGAAAACGATCGGCGCCGATGAAGCTGTCTCAAAGCACTTCCTCGCCCAATATGTCCGGGCCCGGGAAGGCTGGCTGCCGGCCTCGGCCGCCGAGGATTTCGCCCAGGTCGCAATTCTATCGACGCCGGTCGAGCAACGGCGTTTCGCCGAGCAACATCGGGTCGGGGCCCCCACCAGCCCCCAGGTCCGGTTCGGGATAGACGGCGCCGCAGAGGTGCAGATCCGCGCTGTCAGCTTCATCAATGGGCAAGTCGCCAACATCCGATTCCGCCGGATCGTGCGCCGCGCCCAGGCGACAACTACCGAAGACTGGATCGCCACGGCGGCGTTCACCTACACGCGCGCGCCCATGCTGGAATCTGATCGCCTGCGAAATCCACTGGGCTTCCAGGTGGTTTCGTATCGCGCCGACCCAGAGGCCGCCCCATGATCTGGCGCCTCCCTCCAACACTTGCCCTCCTGGCGCTCTTGAGCGGCGGACCGGCGTTCGGCGCCGTGGCCGACCCACGCGTCAGGACGCTCCAATATGACCCAGATCAAGTCTATCGCATCGTGGGAGTCGTTCGCTCGGCCACCCAGATCGTTTTTTCCTCCACAGAGACCATCGAGCATGTGGCGCTAGGCGACAGCGCGACCTGGGAGGCTGCGCCGCAAGACCAGGTGCTGTTTCTAAAGCCCCTCGTCACAGGCCGCCCCACCAACCTAATCGTCACGACACGGCTCGGGTCTCTGCAGCGCCACTACGCCTTTGAACTGGTCACCCGTAGCGGATCGATTGGCCGCAGTACGGCGGAGACCTACTTCCAAGTCCGCTTCTCCTATCCCGCAGATCAGCGAGCCGAACTCGATCGGGCGTTGGCTGCTGAAACCGCTGCGCTCGAACAGCAGGTGCTCCAGCTGAAGCTGGATCGAGCGGTGCTCGAGGGCCCGCGCAACCTCTCCTACGAGGTTCAAGGTGCCCAGGCGCTGGCGCCGTCAGAAGTCTCCGATAACGGCCGCTTCACAGTCCTGCGTTTCCCCGCCAACCAGCCGCTTCCAGCGCTCTACATCGTTACGACCGACGGAACCGAGACGCTTGCGCCCTTCGATGTACGTGGCGAGTTCGTCGTCGTGCATGCGGTCGCGCCCCAACTGCGCCTGCGCCGAGGCCGTCAAACTCTGTGCATCTTCAACACGGCCTACGATCCCCATGGCGTCAATTCGGGCCTTGGCACCGCAGCTAGCGACGTCGAACGCGTGATTCAACCGGAGCGCCGACATTGAGCGGTCCCAACCCCGAAGACCCAGTCAGCGCCCTGAGCCAAAGTGGATCCAGGGCCGGCGCTGACGTCGTTGATCGCACGATCACCCCGGTTTCCGGCTCGCTCTTCGGACGGCCAGCGCTGAAGATCACGGGCCTGGCCGCGCTCTGCCTCAGCACAGCCGCCCTCCTGGCCGCCACCTGGGAACGTGAAACGCCAATTGCCGAGGTAAGGCGAGACCCCGCCCGCCAAATCGTCCGTTTCGAGACGCAGGTAGCGCCGACACCCGCTCAGCCCGGCCCCAAGGCGCCCCGCCTCGACGATGGACTGACTGAAGTACCAGCCATCGATGTCAGCCCCGCGCAGCCCACGAGTGAACGAACGTCCGGCGGCCGAACTACGCAGGCGGCGGCCTCCCCCTTGTTGATCTACTCGCGCTCCTTACGGGAACAACCCGTGAGCGCCACAGGGGCGACCGCAACCAACAAAGGCGCAGGAGAAATACGCGTTTCCCCCACCGAGCTTGAAACCCGAGCCAAGGCTCATCGGTCACGACCTTGTCGGCTCGCCGCCTTCCTGATCGCAATTTCCTGATTGTCGCCGGCGCCAGCCTCCCCTGTATTCTTCGCACCGCCCTAGACACCACCGCGCCGGGTTTGGTGTCCTGCGTAATCCCGCTCGACATTCTCTCAGACAACGGCGCCGTCGTGCTGCTTGAAAAAGGCACCCGCGTACTTGGAGAGTACAGATCCTCAATGGGGCAAGGCCAGCGACGGGTCTTTGTGCTCTGGACGCGGGCCGTGACGCCTCAAGGTATCGTCGTCGCTCTGGCTTCGCCGGCCACAGATCAATTGGGCCGCTCCGGCTTCGATGGCGATGTCGACAATCATTTTTGGACTCGCTTCGGAGGCGCGCTCCTCCTGAGCCTGGTCGATAGCGCTTCTGGCGACATGGCCGGTGACGATAATGACCTACGCCGACGGGGTTCTGAGGTCGCCAACACCGCCCTTGAGGCCACGGTCAACATCCGACCTACCCTGCGCAAGGATCCGGGAGCCGGCGTTGCGATCTTCGTCGCCCACGACCTCGACTTCTCTGCGGTCTATGGTCTGAGGAGCCGATAATGGCCGACGCGTCAGTCCTTGAGCACTACCTCGCACCGCTGACTCATCTGCTCGCATCTCCTGGCGTCACCGAACTCGTGGTCAACCGCCCCGGCGAGGTCGGCGTAGAGACCTCCGGACGCTGGAGCTGGCACAACACCCCCGAACTCAGCTTTGAATGGCTTTCGACCCTGGCGACAGCGGCGGCCGGCCACACCCGCCAGGACATCGGAGCGGACCGACCGATCTGTTCGACAGTCCTACCGGGCGGCGAGCGATGCCAGATCGTAATCCCTCCGGCGACGCCGCCAGGCCTGGTCTCGCTCACAGTGCGCAAGCCCTCTCAGGCCCGCCTTGGCCTCGACGACTTGGCCCATTCCGGCTTCTTCAGCGCGGTCGCCTCAAGCGATAGCGTCTTGCAGCCGAATGAAGAGGAGCTCCTGCGTCTGCAGGCAGCTGGCCAGTGGCCCGCCTTCTTTGATCTCGCTGTGCGTGCACGGAGAAACATCCTCATCAGCGGCGCCACAGGCTCGGGCAAGACCACGTTCGCTAAGAGTCTGATCGCACTCATTCCGCTTGAGGAACGCCTGCTGACGATCGAAGACTGCCGTGAACTCATCGCCCCCCACCGCAACCTCGTGCATCTGCTCTACTCCAAGGATGGGCAGGGCGTTTCGAAGGCCGACGTGAAAGCGTTGCTTGAAAGCGCACTGCGCATGCGCCCCGATCGCATCCTGCTGCAGGAACTGCGCGACGGGATCGCCTTCTTCTACCTGCGCAACATCGCCAGCGGTCACCCCGGATCCATCACCACGATACATGCGGATTCGGCCGCTCTCGCCTTCGAGCAACTCACGCTGCTGGTGCGAGAGTCCGATGGCGGCCGCAACCTTCCGAGAGATGACATCCACAGCCTCCTGCGATTGCTCGTCGATATCGTCGTCCAGGTCAGAAAGACGAGCGACTGCTTCGGCGTGACCGAGGTTTACTATGAGCCGCTTCTTAAACGCCGGAGCCCAGTCTAGGGCCCTCATCCTTGGCGGCGGCCTGTTCGTCGGCGCCGTGCTCATTGGCGCGCTGACGATATTGGTCGCGCTCGCCGGGCTGCGGCGGCTTGGCGACGACACCGACTTGCTCACGGCGGCCGCCTGGCTCTGGTATTATCGGTTCGATCCAGAGGTTGCGCGCTGGACACGACTTGGACTGCTCACCTCAGGCCTGTCGGTCACCACCATCGCGTTCTCCATTATGCTGAACATCCGAAGGCCTTTGCATGGTGCTGCGCGCTGGGCCCGCGCTGGAGAGCTGCGCAGAGGGGGCCTGCGCAGCCGCGAGGGCATAGTGCTCGGCATCCATGGGCGAAGGCTCATGGTCTTCGGCGGGCCCGAGCACGTGATGCTCTACGCTCCCACTCGAACGGGGAAGGGCGTTGGCGTCGTCATCCCCAATCTACTGTCGTGGCCTCATTCCCTCATCGTCCTCGATATCAAGCGCGAGAATTGGGCCGCCAGCGCGGGTTTTCGGGCCGCTCACGGCCAGGACGTGCTGCTTTTTGACCCGTTCGCCGCCGATGGAGCGACAGCGCGCTTCAATCCGCTGGGGCACATCGATCGCTCCGACAGTAGCGCCACGCTCGATGAGCTTCAGAAAATCGCGATGATGCTGATCCCGACATCCGAACATTCCGATCCCTTCTGGTCGGAGGCGGCTCGAACCGGCTTCATTGGAGTGGGCGCGTTCGTCGCCGAGACATCGGAATTGCCTCTAACCCTGGGCGAAATCCTCCGGCAGCTCACCACCGGCGTCCCACGTGCGCGACTTCAGGAGTTGGTCGTCGACCGGGCCAGGAGCGCGCGCCCGCTCTCCAGCGGCTGCGTCAGCGCCCTTGGCGACTTCTGCAGCGCCAGCGAAAATACGTTCAGTTCTATTCGCCAGACGATTACGTCGCGCTTAGGACTCTTCCTCAATCCTCGGGTCGATTGGGCCACAGCGGCATCAGATTTCGATCTGGCGGAAATTAAGGCTCGGCCGACGTCGCTCTATCTGGGCGTGAGCCCCGACAATCTCTCCAGGGTCGCACCCCTTTACAATCTTTTGCTGCAGCAATTCATCGACTTGAATACGCGAGGCCTCCCCTCTCACGACAACTCAAAGCCAATCTTGGTCGTGCTCGATGAATTCGCGCGGCTGGGCCATGCGCACGTCATCGCGCGCGGCTTTTCCTTCGTGGCCGGATACGGGATTCGCCTTCTGGCCGTCCTCCAAAGCCCGTCACAGCTACGGGCCGAGTACGGCCCTGATCTCGCCGACGAGATTATTGGCAATTGCGGCGTGGAAATCGTCTTCGCCCCCAAGGATGTCAGGGTGGCGCAGACACTCTCCGAACGACTGGGCTACTATGGGGCGCCTGCGCAGTCACACTCTCGCCCGTTTGGCCTAGCTAATGGCCGGCACAGCATCACCCAGAGTGATCAGCGTCGCGCCCTCATGCTCCCCCAGGAATTGATCGGTTTGTCGCAGGACGAGCTCATCGTACTGCGCGCCAGCCTGCCCCCGATCCGCGGTCGGAAGCTCTGCTACTATAGGAATCCGGAATTTCGCCATCGCGTTTTGGCGCCTCCGAAACTCCGGCCGCGGATGGATACGTTCAGCGCCCCGCCAGGTCAGCCCTATGCCGACGCTCAGGGGCGCGAAGACGCGATAGATGCATCGCCCGCCAATCGAGAAGCCGCAGTACGCGCTTGGACCGAAGCTGTTCTTGATCGCGACCTGAAAGCGCCGCCACCTCATGAAGGCCGATCCAAGTCTTAACGATACGAGCGAACTACTGGGCCGAACTTTGTGTGACTCTGGCGACTTGGCGCAGCGTCAAGACCCTCCGCGCCTGCAGGAGATCGCTCTTGATTAGTCCAGAACGACTGGGCCGTAAGTTCGTCGCAAACCTGGCTGGGTTCGTCCACTTTAGGGATGTCCCGACTGCGCCCACCCGCTAGCTGGACTGATCATCCAGTCCGTGAGCATCCATTGCCCAATTCCCAGTCCCCGTCGGCGGCGATCGCACCGCGGTCCGCTCGCTTGTTGACGCTGCTGTTGCTTCTGGCGGCCTCGGGCGCCGCCTGGGGCTATTTCATCGCGACCTTCGGATGGTCGGGCGCGCTGCTCGGATGGTGGCCTGCGGCCGTGATTGGCGGCGGCGGCGGTCTCACGACCCTGCGGGGAATCGAGCTTTGCTGCGCCGGCTTCAGGAGGCGGCCCGCAGGGCCTCCACCGGCTCCTGCGGGCGCTCAAGTTCGGTAAACCAGCACTCGTCGTCGCGGCAGTGCATGATCAGGGTAGCCTCGCCGTCAGCCGGGCTCAGCTCGTACTGGCCATACCAGGCACGGTCCTGAGCAGGGTCGCAATCCAGTAAGACGGCGGCGTCGCCAAGCTCACGGAACAGCTGCTCAATGTCAGCGGGCGCGGCAAAAATCCGTCTGATCTCGTAGCCCTCTCCCACGAGTTCAGCGACCCTGGCGTCCAATATTTCGGCGAAACGCGAAGTCATCGGGGGCAAGCATTAACCAAAAACAGGCATCGCGCACTTCAAATTGTGTTGGCCGGTCAAAGATCTCGAGCCTAGCGATCAAACTCAGAAGGCACGAACGCTTCAACAGAGAGGCCCAATCTCAGCAGAGAGACCGCGCCTTGAACTGTAAGGCAGGAATTCAGGCGAAGGCCTGCAAACGACAACGATTGCTGCGAACCATGGCGCCTGCCGCCCCCCAAAGCCGATGATGATCATCGCCCGCGTTGAGAGTTCCGGAACACGTCGCCGGCGCACTTGCTGGTGGGACGCCCCTCCCAGTCAGTTGGCTACGCCCTTAGAAAGCGATCGATTTTCTGAGTGCGCTCCAAGAAGCCGGCCGCGATCGGCCCGCTCACCGACGGCGGAAAGGCCTCTGGCAGATCTTTCAACACCTGGTCGAGCGCCGCTGGCCCCTCGATGACCAGGTCGCTCAGCAGTGCAAGCATCGCGGTTTCCGCTAGCCCGGCCTGAACTCCTGTCTGCACGAAGTGCCGCGGGGTGATCTCATCGACCCGGTAACGGCGCTTGTCGCCAGCCGCCATCGCCAGTTTCATCTGGCTCTGGCGGATCTGGCCCGCGGCGAGGTTGGGCTGCGCCGAGAGCACGTCATAGAGCGGCGTCATACGTGCGCCACCTCCAGGGAACAGGAATAGGCTGAAGTTCTTAGCGTGGCCGTCGGTCGCGGCCAGGAGCCAGAAGGCGATGATCGCCTTCATGAACGTTAGGCGGTCGAGATTGGGCTCATCGCTGACGCTGAGCAGGTCAAGGCATCGCGCAACGCCAGGACCGCCGTCGCTCTCGTGCTTCAGCGTCCACGGCGTAGACAGGGCCTGGCAGAAGTCTTCCTGCGGAAGACGCAAGGGCCGGCCGTCCTCTAGCCATCGGCGATCGAACCGTTCGACAACGAGCGCCTGCTTGGCGCCGAACCTCGCCATTTCCACACTAGCGGTTGGTAGTCCCAAGGCGCGCAGCAAGGTGAGGCAGAAGTACTCGTTTTCGACGCTATTGGAGAGGTCGAGGCCGTTCGGAAGCTGACCGATCTGCGGCTTGAAGATATGGGTGGTCGGTGTCGCGCCGATCGGCCTTTTCCAGCCATCGACGGTCCTGAGGAAGGCGGTCTTTTCCTGGGCCCCAGCGATGGAAATACGAAAATTGATGTCGCGCTCGACGCCAAGTGGAGCTCGGGCGAGGTTTGAAAGGATCTCCTCGATCTGCTCATCGCTAACAGCTTCCCCCTCCGGCAAACCAACTTGCGGAGGGTTCAAGCCGTCTGGTGCGGGCGGTCGGAATCGAACCGACACGAGCCTCTCGGCCCTACGGATTTTCATACCACTTCGGTTTTCACCGCCGCACCTGGTTGTGACAGGGCGTTCGTGGTCTGGACTATCCCTTCATCCTAGCCTCGAAAGAGGCCTTAGACGCCGCCCGTCTAGTCTCTACACCTTCCCTCCGAAGAGGGCTTGGCTCGGGATCGCCATCTGACAGGGTTCCCCGAATTTGAGCGGTTCTACGTCCGAGATTTCCCCCAGCGCACTCAATCCTCAGCTTAAGTCCGTTGCGTCTACCAGTTTCGCCACGCCCGCGAGCCGAGCGGTCGGTATAGCGAGTAGGCCTGTCCAGGCCAAGGCGCTCACGCAGCGTTCACCGCTCAGACCACCCATTGTCTTGCTAGAGTGGCGACGCCGGGCTCGGTCCACCCCGACCGAAGCATGAGACTAAAGTGGCTGTTAACCACGGTCGGGGATGGTGGCGACGTCAAAGGATGGCCGGCGCCTAGGCTGGCCTCGGGAGCCGTCGATGAACGCCATGATCGCCGCTGACGCCAAGTCCGACCAGGTCGTCGCCGACTTCATTCGCGACGGCGCCCATCTGTTCCCCGAGCAGCTCGACCCGGTGGCCGCGAGCGACCTGCTGACCAAGGTCCGCGCCACCCGCGCCTTCGACGAGACCCTGTTCCTCAGCGAGGCGGAGTTCGACGCCGATCCCCAGTACACCGGGGTCAATCCACGTCCGGGCCGCAACCTGCTGGAACAGTTCGAGACCGGGCTT
>ERZ1292640.2683-Hain-H43-02um-R1-2683-length-14143-cov-4_pt1 | contig 14143 bp, 12 predicted proteins | sample MGYA00564404_ERZ1292640 | MGnify/ENA primary metagenome ERZ1292640 (study PRJEB36523, sample SAMEA6512636) | groundwater metagenome | collected 2019-01-08 | study: AquaDiva: Metagenomics assemblies of 32 groundwater samples
GAAGCTGGCGCTGGAACCCGTGCTGCCATCGCTCCTGAAGGGAAACGGGGGGGCCATCCTCGGCGGCACGTTCCCGCCCCTCCCCGCGCGCACCGCTTCGGGCGACGTGCTCGCGCGGGGGGGCAGCGGCCTCTGCGACAGCCTGAGCGGGCGCCAGGGCTACCTGTGCAGCACGCGGACGCGGCGCGCGGAGGAGGGCGACTGCCTGGAACCCCCGCCGCCCCCGGAGGAGAACACCATCATCCTCTCGCCCTGCACCCCCGCGTCCGCCACGGGGTCGCGCGTCCTTCTGGACATCTGCAAGCAGCTGCGCGGCTCTTCCTCCTCCGCCGCGCCCTGCGCCCCGGGAGGGGAGACGGCGTACCCCTACACCGTGCTGGGGCACGCGTGCTTCGTGCGGGAGTGCGCCGAGCGCACGTACGGCCACACGGTGGTCCCCCGGCGGGAGCCGCTCGTGGCGCAGGAGACCACGTCCCCCTGGGACCACTGCCGCGAGCCGGACCCCGAGCCTATCCCGCTCAAGATCCCCACCACCGCCTCTGTCCCCGTGTTCCCCGCCTACAACCCCGAGGCGCGGGCGAAGGAACTGCTGCTGCAGTACTGCCAGAGCCGGGGCTCCGCCCCCTCGCTCCCGCCCGTGCTCTGCCAAACCTCCCCCTCCGCCTCCCTCGCCCTCACCAACGCGATCGCCGCGTTCACCGGCCTCTCGCTCACGCGCGAGGGGGATGAGACCGCGCAGAAGGAGCAGCTGGAAGCGGCGGAGGCGCAGGGGTTGGACCGGGGGACCTCCCTGGAGCGCGAGTACCTGCGGCAGGTGAGCGCCGCCATCAACGGGACGCTCCGCGCCACGGTGGACGTGCTGCAGCAACTGGCCCTTACCGCTTTCCCCACCGCCATGTGCCCCCTGGATCCCCGGGAGGACCTGATGGTCTGTTCCCAACCGTGACGTGATGCGCTGCTCCACCCACTTCCCATCGGCGCAAGTACCAAGTATCAAGTACCAAGTACCAATGGCTCATGACCATTGTGCAAGGACCAGTTCTTTCCCCTATTGGTTATTGGTCATTGGTGCTTGGTGCTTCACCCTCGGGATCTCCTTCTCCCTCCTTCCCTCCCCCGTCCAAGCACAGGAACTCGGCGTCTCCTCCTACACCCGCCGCGTTTTGGAGCGGGCGCACCTGGCGGAAGACGCCCTCACTGCTTCCGGCGGCACCGCCGTGTGGAGCGCGGGCGACGCGTGGAGCTGGTTGCAGAACTCGATGTCCGCTGTGTTCGGCACGCGGGACTCCGCGATCACGCGCACGGCCGAGCAGCTGCGCCTCTCCCACATGACGGCGTGCCGGTACGCGGACGTGGCGCTGGTGCTGCAGGAGATGGAGAAGGTCCGCGGGCTCCTCAAGCAGGCGCGGGCGGAGAAGAACTCCCTCTCCATCCTGCGGCTCATGGACCTCTACGCGTTCCTCAACGAGCGCCTGCAGGTGCTGGAGTGGGGCGGCACGCTGCCCGGCGCGAAGGATGAGGAGTGGAGCGCCGTCTGGAGCTTCGACCCCCCCGGGGAACGGGAGAGGATCAAGGGGGAGCGGCTCTGCCCCTTCAGCACCGCGTACGCGGACGTGAGCCTGGACGCGCGCTACGGATGCACCGCGGCGGCGATGGATGAAGCGTTGGCTGCGCTGTACGCCGCGAGCGCCACGGCGGGGACCGTGGCTTCCGTGGAAGCGGAGCGCAACGCCCTGGCCGCCCTTCTCGCCAAGCTGCAGAACCTCTCGCCGGGAGACGGGGAGCCGGCCACGGTGGTGAGCGAAGGTTGCGTCACCGAGTGGCCGGAGGAGTACCGCACCTGGTCCTCGGGGAGCTTCTGGGAAATCCCCGGCGGGCGGTACCTCACCCTCCTCAAGCTCATCTGGCACGTCGAGCTGCTGCGCCCCTCCGCCTACATGCCGGATAACCCGCTCACGTGGAACATCGGGCTTGATGTCTTCAACCCGCTCCTCGCGCTGGAGACGCGCGCCTTCAGCACCCAACAGGCCAAGGACAACGCGCTCCTGCGCATCGGGGTGGTGGAGTCGCAGGGCATCGAGGAGGCGTTTGCCCCCCTCACGAACACCATCGGCGACCTGGCGCGGCTGGTGCAGGGCATCCACCCGCGGGAGGGCGACACCCTCACCCCCGCCCGCACGCTGCGCGACTTCGTGCGGGACGCCGCCTTCTTCCTCCGCCGCTCCTGCATGAACAGGGAGTGCAACGCCACGCTGGAGCGCGTGATGAAGATCACCACGGCGGACTCCTGCTTCCCCTACACCTCCGGCGCCGCCGACCTCCCGCCGGACGCCACGGCGCAGCAGAGGGAACGGAAGGCGCGGGAACTGAAGGAAGCGTGCGCGAGGGAGTCGGAGCAGGAATTATAAATGGAGAATGAAGAATCAAGAAGGACTTCATTTCCTAATTCCTCATTCATAATGCTGTATTCCTCTCAATACACCTCCTTCAGGTAACAACTCTCGCAATACACGGTTTCAGGACGTTCAGGGCTGTACGTCGTCTCCATCTCTTTTCCACACTTCATGCACGGCCGCTTCCACAACTTCCGCGGATTCCTCAGCGCCATTCTCTTCCTATGCCGTTCGTCGGGATGCAGCCGCGGGACGGGCAACCGCATCTTCCGGTAGAACTCCAACTCCTGCTTGATGATCTTGAACGGCCTCTTGGTGATTGCACACTCGATTGCCCAGTGCAAAATGTCATCGGGGATATCATCAATGGAATCGGGCAACTTCGCAGCGGGTATGACCTTGGACACCTTCGGCACATCATCGGTCTCCTCCCGCCATTTCCATCCTCTCTTCTCCACTTCATCTTTCGTCATGGGAAAGTACTCCTGCGCCACGGTCTCGTTGTAGGCGAAGGGGCTCATGGTCACGGGGAAGAACTCACCGTATTCGCCATCCGCCCGCATCTTCTCGATGATCTTCGGAACCAATCGTTCATACTCCTCCTTCGTGTACTGCTTGTTGAGGATGCAGTACGCCTTGTGGTGGATGTTTACGCAGCCGAAGCAGGAGGAACAGTAATGCGCGTTGTGGCAGTAGTAGACGTCCCTGTTGCCGTAACCCCAGCTGGAGAATAGGCAGTGGTAGGAATTGAGGCCGAAGTTGTTGATCTCGTAGAGAAGCTCGCTTGGCAATCCGAAGAAGGTGACATCACGGCTCTCCTTCACGTCCGCGATGAATTGGCAGTATCTACAATCCTGCGATTGGCGCGCGTTAAAGCAGTTATCGCAGCGTTGTGATTCGTAGATGAAATCCCCCGTGCAGTCCTCGGTCATCCTCTGGTGCGACCATGGATGGGGTGAGCGCCGGTACAAAACTTCCTGCGCTCGGGCTATGTCCGCCCGCCGTGACGGATGGACGAGAAAGTCCCGGAGGCGCCGCTCGTATTCGTCTTTCGTGAGCTGTTCGTTGAGCCAGCAGTAGGATGCGTTGCGCAACCCCGCGCATCCCACGCAATTGGTACAGCCCGTGCAGGAAGCGAGGTACCAGCCGGACTGGCAGTTAGAGCAGTTCCACGAATACTTGAGGTCGTAACAGCGGAAGCACTCGTTGCATTCGTAACATTGTTCGCTGTGCCGGACGCTCGTACAGTCTACGCAGGATGTGGAGTTCTGGATCCAGTAGCAATGGAGGCACTCCTCGTTGAAGCTCCCGCAGAAGAGCATGTAGCAATCCTTGTTGTACGTCGCGTTGTGCGTGTAGGCGCTGTTCTGGCTGTTCACGTTGAGCAGGCTGATCTGGGGCGTGTCGCGCATCAGCGCGGCAACCTGTTGCGAGAAAAGGATGGACGCATCGAATGGCCTGCCGAAATCCCGCCCATCCCACGCGTCCGACCACCATACTGCGTTCGCGTAGACCGTGAGGGGTTTATCGGCCGAGTAGGCGGAAACCATTGCCTCGCCCGTTCCATTACAGACGCGGTGGTAGAGTCTGCGCTCGTTCCGAAAGGCGCATCGTCGCTGCATTCTACACTCCGGGCACAGCGTCGGCGGGGGGATCAGCTCCTTCTTCCCCGCAAACACGGGGCTCACCTTCTCGTAGAAGGCGAGATCGGAGGGGGCGATTTCGAAGATGGCGCTGCATTGGCGGCAAGAAGGCATTGGAGGCAAGTATAGCAGAGATAACCGGAGGGGCTGGCGCGCCGCGGGGGGTGAAGGGGAAGGCCCTGCTTCGACATGGCTGCCGACGAGTCAGCCCCGAAACCTTGCAGGGGCTGACGAGGAGGCACAGGGCCGGGCAGAGGGGGGTTCGGCGCGCCGGCGTTTGGCGCCACCTTTTCGCCGGAAAAGGTGGCAATCAGATCAACGGCTCCTCGAACACCTCCTCCGGCCTTCGCCCCAAAGGGGACTTCTGCCGGCAGGCCATCGCCGTTAGATAAGAGGCTCTTCAAATACTTCTTCGACGGATGCAATCTCCTCCTTGGAAGGCGGCGCCGAGGCGGCCTCATCCCATTTTGAAAGCATCTCCTCCACCTCCTTCCTCGGCACGCAATACTTGCGGCGGGAGGCGGCGATGATCTCCTTCGTGAAGTCATCCTTGATGTGCGGCGCGTCCAGCGTGCGGCCGGAGAAGGCCTCGCGCAGTTCGCCGTTGACGGACATCTTGACGTAGAACTCCCGCACGCCCAGGTTGATGATGTCGCGCTCCTTGAAGATGGGGTTGTACTCCTCGGCAAGGATCACCGCGTCCTCCGCCCCCACGCGGAAGCTGATCATGGAGCCCACGTTGCCGAACACCGTCTTGCGGACCACGTCGTTGAGCTGGCCCATGTACTGGTGCGCGAGCGTGAGGTTGAGGCGGTACTTGCGCGCCTCGCTGAGGATCTCCGCGAAGGTGTCGGTGGCGAAGTTCTGGAACTCGTCCACGTAGAGGTAGAAATCCGTACGCTCCTCCTCCGGCGTGTCCGCGCGGCTCATGGCGGCCTGGTAGAGCTTGGTGATGAACATGGCCCCGATAAGGGAGGAGTTCTCCTCGCCGAGCAGCCCCTTGCTGACCTTCATGAGCAGGATCTTCTTCTTGTCCATGATCTCCCGTATGTCGAACTTGGTCACCGGCTGCCCGATCATGTTGCGGATCATGTTGGTGGCCACGAACTGCCCCACCTTGTTGAGGAGCGGGGTGATGGCGTCGGCGTCGAACTTCTCGCTCCACGCGGCGAACTCCGAGACCCAGAAGCTCTTCACCACGGAGTCCTGGATGCGCGAGACAATCTTCTGCCGGTAGTTCTTGTCCGTGAGCATTTTGAGGATGGAGAGGACGGTGGTGTTGGGGCTGTCCAGGAGCGCCAGCGTGGTGTAGCGGAGCACGTGCTCCAGGCGGTCGCTCCAGTTGGTGCCGAAGAGCTTCTTGAAGATCTGCAGGAAGCCGATCGTCACCTGCATCTTGTAGGCTTCCTCCACCTTCTCGAGCGGGTTGAAGGCGATGGGGAAGGAAATGTCCGAGGGGTCCAGCAGCACCACGTCCTCCGTGCGGTCCTTGGGGATGAACCGCATGATGTTGTCGATCAGGTCCCCGTGGGGGTCCAGCACGGCCACGCCCTCGCCGTTCACAATGTCCTCATGGATGAGGAGTTCCAGGAGCTTGCTCTTGCCGGAGCCGGATTTCCCCACCGCGTACAGGTGCCTGCGCCTGTCCTCCCTCCGGATGCCGAAGGGGACGAAGTTGTTGTGGTAATTGGTGATGGCGAAGGGGCTCACGCCGCCCTCGCCCGCCTTGGGCAGGTCCTGCGGCGGCTCCGATTTGCGCGCGAGCACGTGGACGATGTGGGGGACGTGGTCGGCGTTGGGGAAGTGGTAGAGGGTGGCGGCCTCCTTGGCGTTGAGGACCATCTTCGCGGCGTGCGTGCGGGCGCGGTAGTCCCGGATGAAGGACGCGGCGTTGCGCGCCGCGGCGCCGCGGAAGCCGTTGATGTCCCTGTCGTTGTACTGGGTGAAGGCGGAGATGACCGCCTGCAATTTGCGCCGCGCCGTTTCCGCGTCGTCCGCGATGTAGGCGCAGCGGATGCTCACGCGGTAGGGCTTCACCTTCGTCTTCTCCACCGCCTTCTCGCGGCGGATGGCGTGGATGCCCTTGCGCCCCTCCTCCCGCAGCCGGTCGCGGATGCTTAAGGCTTGCTTCATCTCCGCCATCCGCCGCGACCACTTGCGCGTGAAGTGGAACCAGCCGGTGTCGTCCTGCGGCTCGGCGATAATCTGCACCCACACCTGGTCGTTGGCGCCGATCTTGCTGATCATGGAGAAGATGCGCGAGGCGCTGTCTTCCTCGAACATGTCGTAGGTCTTGATGGGGTACGTGTCGGAATGCCTGAGGGTGATCTCCGCGCCAGCCAGCGCGCGCTTGGAAGCATCGAACAGCTTGGTGTAGTCGTCCGCCTCCTTGATCTCCGCATCGGGAAAGTTGCTGTAGATGAGGCCTTCGATGGTCTCGAAGAGGCTGTCCTCCACCACGATGAAGAAGTACGTGTACTGGTCGAAGCCGTAGTACTCCAGCCCGATGCGCTTCCCGGTGAGGGTGTTGCGCAGGTTGATGAGCATCTCCTGGAACTTGGATTCCAGCTTGGGGTCCCCTTCCGTTCCCTGGGGAATGACAATATGGAGATAACGGAGCTTCATAGGATGAGTGACCAGGTATTGACATTATAGCATGAAAATGACTTTCCTTATATTTGGAGAATGAACCAAGGGAAAAGTGTAGGGCGTTCCACGCGCCAATGGAACCGATTTGAAGAGGCGGGCAAGCGGAAAAGGACCTCTTCTGCATTTTCGATGTTCCCCACCAGTTGTCCTCTTCCTGTTTCAGGATTACGATCGCGTTCTTCCCTATTTCCACTCCCCATGCCCTGGAACGACGACACCATCACGCCGAAGGTTCTGCTGGAGCACATGCAGGGAATGAAGCAGGAACTCATGCAGAGAATGGACGCACTCGGCAATGGGCTCGATGGACGAATGGATGGGATGGAGAGACGAATGGATGGGATGGAGAGACAAATGGATGGGATGGAGAGACAAATGGATGTAATGGGGAAGGATATCTGTAACATCAAGGTCTCCCTCCAGCATCTCTACAGCCATCGCGTGGACATGGCGGGACGTATCGAACGATTGGAAGAAGTTGCAGGGGTCGGTCAGTAGACGGCAGCCAGATAGCACTCCTCGCAAAACATGATCTCGGGCCTCTCTGGTGCATAGGTGGAGGGGATGTTCTTCCCGCACTTCGCGCAGTTCCTCTCCCAGAGTTTGCGGGGGGGACGCAAGAGGAGGCGCTGCTCGTGGCGCTCCTCGGGATGGAAGCGCGGAAGAGGGATATCATTGGCCCGGTAGAAGAGCAGTTCCTGCTTGGTGATGCGGAATGGCCGTCCCGTTTCCTCCGATGTGATTGCCCAGTTCAAGACATCATCGGGGACGTCCGTGACCGCAGATGGCAGCTGCGCGGCAGGGATCACCTTGGGAACGTCGGGCTTCTCCTCCCGCTCATCCCGCCACTTGTACCCGCGCTTCACTGCTTCCGCTTTCGTCAGCGGGAAGTACTCCATGGCAATCGTCTCGTTGTAGCCATACGGGCACACGTCCTTGGGGAAGAACTCACCGTACTCACCGTGCTTCCTCATCACGTGAATGAGCTGCGGGACGAGTTCCTCATAGTGCTTCTTCGTATACTGCCTGTTGAGGATGCAGTTCTGCTTCTTCTTCAACCCCACGCATCCGAAGCAATTGCCGCATCCCGTGCAGCCGTCGCAGTACGCAAGGTCGCTGTTGTTGGTGGTGCAGGTGGTGCAGAACATGAGGTTGAACGCGTTGTTCCCGCACGCGGCGCACTGGTAGAGGCGCTCGGCTTTATCCCCCCACGAGGTGTAGTCCACGCAGGCTTTGACCCCCATCGCCACCTTGGCGCAGTGCATGCAATCCTCCAAGTCCTTGCAGTCGAGGCAGTCCGTGGAGTTCTTGGAATCGAACAGGTGGTCGCCCACGCAGTTCTCGTTGCGCTCGGCCTGCACGGCCTTCTGCGGCTGCGTGAGGAAGAACGCGGTACATTGCTTGCGGAACGCCTCCCGCCCTTCCACGGTGTTCAGCTCGAGTGATGATGCCCGCTTCTCATACTCCTCCTTCGTCAGCTGCTCATTCAGAATCATGTACTTCTTCTGCCGTTGGTTGATGCAGCCGATGCAGTCGCTGCACCCGATGCAGTTCTTGAGGAAAAGGCTCTCGGAGCAATTCTGGCAGTCTTGGGAGTAGAAGAGGCGGTTGCCGGCCACACAGTCGACGGATTCGTAGCAGACCTCGCTCTCGTAGCAGTTGCTGCAATCCACCATGTCCTTGCAGTGGTAGATGCGGTTGGAATACTCGCAGTCCTCGTTGTAATCCGCCTCGAAGCACAGGTAGCAGTTCTTCATGAACCCGGCGCAATTGGTGTATTCGCTGTTCTCCATGGTGGACCCGATGACGAAGCGCGCCTGGTGGGGGACGCGGTTCTTAAGCGCCTGGAACTGCGGGAAGAACGGTTTCCCGAAATCGATGTCCTGTCCGTAGTCCAGCCCGTCCCAGGTGTCGCCCCACCACGCCTCCGGGCTGTAGACCGGAAACGTATGGTCGCTGTGGTACTGCGAGAGGATGCGCTTGCTCGTGGCATCGCACGTGCGCCAGTACAGCTTGCGCGCGTTGCGCTCGTTCATCCGCCGCATGAGGCGGCATGCGGGGCAGGAGCGGGGAGCGGGGACGCCCATCTCCTTCTGGAACGCCCGCTCGGTGTCCGTCACCTCATATCCCTGGCCGCATTCCCGGCATGTATAGGACATGGGGAGAGCATACATCGGCTCAGACGGGAATCCCATGGTGTCTCACTTCCTGCGCGATGCCGAGGAATATGTTGTCGAGATCTTCGGGATGGAGGCAGACGATGTCCATGGGAACGTCGAAATCCTCACGCGCGGAGCGGATGCGAAGGCGTTCCTCAATGTCGTGAGGCAGGAACGGCCGGTAGACGACGGCAATGTCCACATCGCTCCACCGGTGCGTCTTCCCCCGCGCGAGGGAACCGAAGAGGTAGACATTCACCACCGGCACGTTCTCCGCGAGGAGGCGTTCCTTCATGCGTTTGGCGATGGCCAATCCCCGTGCCCGTGTCGGCGTCCTATGTTCCATGGAGAAAGGAGGTGAGTAATGGCTCCGCGATGCCGATCCACTTCCGCGCGTTTTCCGCGGTCGCTTCCTCGGCCGCCCAGCGGGGATCGTTGTAGCAGGCATCCACGGCAAGGGAGGAAAGCTGTTCCAGATCTTCCCTTGTCTTCGCGTTCAGAGGATGCCCGAGGAGTTCCACGAGGTACACGAGATCGTGTGTGAAGGGATGATCTTCCTCATGCTTCTTGATGTACGCGGCTTTCAGCGCCTTCTCCACCGCCAAGTGGCAATGGAAGAGAACTTCTTCTTATTTCTGCGCTTCAAGGCACAACTTGGCCACGTCCAGGGAATTCCGAGCGCCTTTCCGCCAGTGCGCAACGACTTCTTCCTTTGTCATGCGAACATGTTAGCATACGAGCACATGCTTACTATACCTCTTTGAGATAGCAGGATTCACCCATCCTTCGCTCCTCATTCCATTCGGGGCTTCGGAGGGCTTCGCTTTCGATGAGGGAGATGAAGGAAGACATGATCAGTATACGGTTTCGAGATAACAACTTTCGCAGTACACCGTCTCCGGTCGGTCGGGAGCATAGGTCGTTTGGATCTCCTTCCCGCATTTCGCGCAACGGCGCTTCCACAATTTCCGAGGATTCCGCAGCGCCATCCGCTCCTTGTGCCTCTGATCGGGGCACTTGCGTGGGATGGGGATGCCCATCTGCCGGTAGAACTTCAATTCCTGCGGGATGATCTTGTAGGGCTTGCCTGTGACGGAGCAGCGGAGGATCTGCTTGGTGATGTCGTCGGGGACATCGTTGATGTGCTCCGGAATCACGTAGTCGGGGCCCAGGTACTGGTTCTGCGGATCGGTTTCCTCGTGCCATTGCCAACCCTTCTGGAGCACTTTCTCCTTGGTGAGGGGAAAGTAATCCTGCGCCAGCGTTTCGTTGTAGCCCATGGTGGAGAGCTCCGGACGGAGGTAATCGCCCCATGAACCACTCGTCCCTTCGGGACTCGGATTCATAGCGCTGCCACTTCCCTCCTTCCGCATATGCGCGATGATCCTGGGGACCAGCGCTTCGTATTCCTCCTTCGTGTATTGCTTGTTGAGGACACAGTACTGCTTGTGGCGCATGCCCACGCACCCGAACACGTTGGAACTGCGGTGGCACTCGCGGCTGTAGTACGCGTCCGATCCGTACCACGCGAGGAACGTTCCCATCGCACGCTGTACTCCCACCGTGGAACCCACGTTGTAGCACCACTCGATGCCGTCGGGCGCGGTGTAGTTGGCGTCCCTGCTCCACTTCCCCTTGGGTGTGTTGCTCACGTATTCGCACTCCTCGCAATCCGTGATGTCGAAGCAGTGATGGCAATTCTTGGAATTGAACACCATGTCGCCCGTGCAGTCTTCGCTGCCGAACACGTGGAGCGAGCGGTGGGGGAGGGTGGCCACAAGCTGCACAAGCTCCTGCCGCATGGCATTGATCCCGCTCACGGTGAGCGGGAAGTGCGACCGGATCTTCCGCTCGTACTCCTCCTTGGTGCACTGCTCGTTGAGGTAGCAGTACTCCTTGTTCCGCAGGCCATAGCACATGCAGCAATTCTTGCACGACTGGCAATCGTCCACCATCACGCAGAACGAGCAGTCCCTGCAGTGGCGGAAGAAGAGGCAATTGTAACAGCGCTGGGACGCCACGCCCTCGTAGCACCACTCGCACCCGTACAGGGAGAGGCCGTCCACCACGTCGTGCCCGCTGATGATGAAGCGCCCGAAGAGGCAATCTTCCAGGTTGGTCGCCCCCGCGATGAGGTAGCTGTTGCGGGTGTTGATGGAATGGTTGGTGTAGTAGCTGTTCTCCGCATTGGTGGTGAAGAGCGACTGGTGGGGAACCGCGAGGTCCAACTCCTTGAACTGCTCGGTGAACGTGCGGGAGAAGTTGAAGTCCCGTCCGTAACTCAACTCATCCCAACGGTCACTCCACCACTCGTCCTGGTCGTACACTTTGTACGGTTTGTCCGGCGCATACATGGAGATGATCTGCTTGCCGGTGAGGTCCGACGTGCGGTGGTACAGGCTCAAGTCGTTGCGGAAGAGGAGCCGCCGCTGCATGCGGCAGGCGGGGCAGAACGCGGGCGGCGGGATCAATTCTTTCTTCCCATTGAATGTGGGGCTCACCTTCTCGTAGAACGCGAGGTCGGAGGGGGTGATCTCGAACTGCTGGCCGCACTGTCGACATGTACGATTCATAACCTCTGAAAATAAGAGATGATTTGTTGAGTGTGCAAATGAACTCTTTGTGCTACAATAGAGCCATGTTCACGGCAGTCATCCACGAAGAAGACGGCATTTTCGTCGCCGATTGCCCCGAAACGGGCACGGTCAGTCAAGGGCGCTCCATCGAAGAGGCACTGAGAAATTTGAAAGAGGCGACGATCCTGTACTTGGAGGAATTTCCCCAGGCTATACGGTCGCATCCCATCGTGACGACGTTCGACATGGCGCATGCCTAAGCTGCCGCGCACGTCGGCCAAGCGGATCATCGCCACTCTGGAACGGATGGGCTTTTCCGTCGTACGCCAGCGGGGAAGCCACATAATTCTTCGGAAGGGGAACTGCGGTTGCGTAGTCCCGAACCACGATGAAGTTGCCATTGGAACTCTGCGTAGCAGTCTTCGGCAGGCAGAGGTCTCCCCGGAGGAATTCATGAAGGCCTTTGAGGCATAATGGCAAATACCCCGCATGGTCAATACACGGAAGAAAGGTAACATTGCTCGCAGGAGACAATCTCGGGCCGATCGGGAGCGTAGGTGGTTTCGATCTCTTTCTGACACTTGGCACAGCTCCTCTTCCACAACTTCCTGGGATTCCGCAGCGCCATCCTTTCTTGATGCCTCTGGAAGAACGTCTTGCGGGGCAGGGGAACGTTGAGCCGTTGGCACAGCTTGAGTTCCTGTGGGATGATCTTGAACGGCTTCCCCGTCGCCTCGCACCGGAGGATGTTGGCGCAGACGGAATCATCGGCATCCGCGATGGAATCGGGGATCACCACGGGCGGCCCCATGTACTGGTCGGACGCCTCGGGCTTGTCGAACCACTTCCATCCGCGTTCCTCGACTTGCGCTTTTGTCAGCGGGTTGTAGTCCTGCGCGAGCGTTTCGTTGTACCCGTGGATGGACAATTCCGCCGGGATGAACTCCCCCCACTCTTGCCCCGCGAAGCTCCCATCAGGGGAGCGGAGTGGGGTCTTTCGCATGTGCTCGATGATCTTCGGGACAAGCCGCTCGTACTCCTCCTTTGTGTACTGCTTGTTGAGGATGCAGTACTCCTTCCTGTTGAGCCCCACGCACCCGAAGCAGTTCTTGACGTGGTGGCAGTGGTGGCAATAGAACACGTCGTTCACGCTCGTGAGGGTAAGCGTGCAGAAGCCGCTGTTCTTCATCCCGTACCCGCACACGCAGCACTCGTACAGGAGCTCCGCATCCCCGCATTCCTGCACATCCATGCAATTCTTGAGCGGCATGAATCCCTGGTACGCGTGCCGGCAATCCCACAGGTCCTCGCTGTCGTAGCAGAGGTACGCATCCTTGCAGTTCACCAGGTAATCGCCGAGCACGCCCTCGTTCTGCACGCCGTGCATGTACTTCTGGGGATGCTCCAGCTTCAGCTTCCCGAAGCGCTCCTTCGCAGAAAGGACCATATCGCGGGAACCGAGCAGAGACCGGAACCGCATGAACTCCTCCTTACTCACCGGCTTGTTCTCTACGAAGTACTCTTTGTTCCGCAGATTGCTGCACATGAGACTATGCTTGCATCCGGTGCAGTTCTTGAGGAACATGCTGTCGGCGCAATTGTCGCAATCCTGCAGGAAGGCACTCGCGTAACAGCGCACGCAATCTACGCACTCGTAGCACAGTTCCGATTTCCTCGTACGGAAACAATCCGCGCAATCCATGCAGTTGTTGATGCTGTATGAGTAGTAGCACGACCTGCACTCATCGGAATCGAAGATGAGGTAGCAATCCTTGTTCTTCCCCGCGTGGTTGGTGTACTCGCTGTTCTCGTCGAACTCGAAACCCGTGAACACGTTGGGGCGCGGCACGGTGAAGAGCAATTCTTTGAGCTGCGCGAAGAACGGACGGCTGGGATCCCACTCCCTCCCGTACTCCAGCGGATCCCACTTGTCGCTGTACCAATCCTGCTGCCGGTACACCTTGCATGGCGCTCCGGGATGGATATTGGAGATGATGCTCGCGCCGGTAAGGTCGCACTTTCTCTCGTAGAGGTTGAGCTGGTTCGCCTGCGCCAGCCTTCTCTGCTGCCTGCAGTCCGCGCACAGCGTCGGCGGTGGGATCAGTTCCTTCTTCCCATGAAATGTCGGACTCACCTTCTCGTAGAACGCGAGATCGGAGGGGGTGACCTGGAAGGATGCCGAACATTGCCTACAGGTTCGTTGCATGGGACAAGGAATATCCGCGGGAAGAAATGGAAAGGGGAACGGAAAGGTGATAGAATGGAGCCATGTTTACCCGATACGTCGCCGACGTCATGTCCCGCCTCGCGCGGTACGAACGCATAGGCAAGGAACGAACGTATTTCGGCTCCATCAAGGGATTCCGGGGCGTGTGGGCGGAGGGGAAGACGAAGAAGGAATGCGAGGCGGAACTGCGGGAGGTATTGGAAGAGTGGCTCCTGTTGAAGATCCGCAAGAGGCAGTTCGTGCCCACGACGCGGCAGTACGATCTCAACACTCTGCTCTCCGCATGACGCGGTTGCGGCCTGTTTCCCGGACGGCTCTCATCCGCCGGCTCCAGGGGTTCGGTTTTTCGGGGCCATTCTCCGGCGGCCGCCATTCCTTCATGTCGCGCGGTGACATTGATGTGCGAATTCCCAACCCGCACGGCGGGGACATCGGCGTTGCGCTTCTCCAGCGCATTCTCCATTTCCTCGAATGTCTTCTTCAACACGTCGTTCAC
>ERZ1292640.2684-Hain-H43-02um-R1-2684-length-14138-cov-5_pt1 | contig 14138 bp, 17 predicted proteins | sample MGYA00564404_ERZ1292640 | MGnify/ENA primary metagenome ERZ1292640 (study PRJEB36523, sample SAMEA6512636) | groundwater metagenome | collected 2019-01-08 | study: AquaDiva: Metagenomics assemblies of 32 groundwater samples
TATGGATAAAGCCATATTTTACCATTTAGGTGGTTCCAGTAGTTTAGATTACTGCAATCTCGTTTAAGTTCTTGACAGCAAAAGAGCTTTGTTATATACTGTTTCCAGAACGTATCTAAAGTCTCGTGGCTGAGCAACAAAACCGTTCAGCTTTTTTATTTGCGAGTTTCAAGTTTTAAGCATTAAAATTTTTATGCCAACGATTAATCAGTTGATAAAAAGACCAAGGCAAAAGCAGTCGCGCAAAAGTAAGACGCCGGCTTTGCAGTTTACCATAGACAATTTGCACAGACGCAAAACGATTTTCCCAAAAGGAAGCCCGTTTAAGCGCGGGGTTTGCACAAAGGTTTACACGACCACTCCAAAGAAACCGAACTCGGCTTTGAGAAAAGTCGCGAAAATTCGTCTGGCCAATGGCCAGGAAGTCATCGCGTATATCCCTGGAGAGGGCCACAATCTTCAGGAGCACTCCATTGTTTTGATTCGCGGCGGACGCGTTAAGGATTTGCCGGGTGTCCGCTATCACATTGTTCGCGGAATTTACGATACGCAGGGAGTTGAGGGGCGCCGACGCGGTCGAAGTCTTTATGGCGCGAAGAGGCCGAAGGCGGCAAAAAAATAACTTGTGTTCCGATTATTTAATTAAAATGTTTTTATATGAGAGGCGGAAGAGGAACCCTAAAAAGAGAAATTAAACCAGACCCAAAATTTGGAAATGTTGTTGTCGCAAAATTCATCAATCATATAATGAAAAATGGAAAAAAGAGCACTTCGCAAACTATTGTTTATGATGCTTTTGATATCATCACGAAAGCTCCGGCCCAAGGTGAACACGGCGCCTCTGGCGGAAAAAAAGATCCTGTTAAAGTTTTTGAAGAGGCGATAAAAAATGTTCAGCCGCAAGTTGAAGTAAGAACAAGAAGAGTCGGGGGCGCCAATTATCAGGTTCCAATGCCGGTAAGCGCCGCCAGGCAATTTTCTTTGACATTCAGATGGATTATTGACGCGGCTAGGAATAAAAAAGGTCAGCCAATGGCGGAAAAATTAGCCACTATTTTGCTGGACAGCTCTCAAGGAGTCGGCGACGCTATCAAGAAACGCGACGATGTCCACAGAATGGCCGAGGCTAACAAAGCTTTTGCGCATTTCGCGAGGTTTGCCAAATAAAATTCCGCAATTGCTCAATCTCTAAAAATAATTATATATGCCAAGAGAATTTACTCTGGATAAAACAAGAAATATCGGCATCATGGCGCACATAGATGCCGGCAAGACCACCACCACGGAGCGCGTTTTGTTTTACACCGGAAAGAAGCACAAAATCGGCGAGGTGCACGAAGGCGCGGCTGAAATGGATTGGATGGAACAGGAAAAAGAGCGCGGCATCACCATCACATCCGCCGCCACGACTTGTTTTTGGAAAGGTTGCCGCATTAACATAATTGATACCCCGGGACATGTTGACTTTACCGTGGAAGTGGAGCGTTCTTTGCGTGTTTTGGATGGAGCGGTCGCGGTTTTTGACGGCTCTCAAGGAGTTGAGCCGCAATCTGAAACTGTCTGGCATCAGGCTGATAAATATAATGTCGCCCGCGTTGCTTTTATAAATAAAATGGATAAGATTGGCGCTGATTTTTTTATGAGCTTGGCTTCTATTCAGGAGCGTCTTTCAAAGAAAGCCTGCGCGGTTCAATTGCCGATCGGCGCTGAAAGCACTTTTTCCGGCTTGGTTGATATTATTGAGGAAAAAGCATTCAAATTTGAAGGTCAGTATGGAGAAAATATTATTGAGATTCCGATTCCGGATGACATGAAAGAGCAAGTGAAAGATTACAGAGCCAAGTTGGTTGAGAAGGTTGGCGAAGCGACCGAAGAAACGATGACAAAATATTTGAATGGTGAGGCTTTGACAATTGATGAAATTAAAAATGGAATCAGAACTTTGGTTTTGAATGGTGAAATTTACCCGGTGCTTTGCGGTGCCGCTTTGGGGAATATTGGCGTGCAGATGATGTTGGATGCGGTAGCTTGGTATCTTCCTTCCCCGTTGGATGTGCCTCCGGTAAAAGGAACAAATCCGGATACGGAAGCCGAAGAAGTAAGAAAAGCTGATGACAGCGAGCCGTTTTCCGCTTTGGCGTTTAAAATTGCCACTGATCCGTTTGTCGGCAAATTAATTTTCTTCCGCGTTTATTCCGGACATGTTTCCGCCGGCAGTTATCTTTTCAACTCAAGCAACGGCGCGAAAGAACGTTTGGGCAGAATCGTCCGCATGCACGCGAATCATCGCGAGGATGTGACGGATGTTTATTCCGGCGAGATTGCCGCCGCGATTGGATTAAAAACAACCTTTACGGGCGACACCCTTTGCGACGAAGATCATCCGATTGTTTTAGAAAAAATCGTTTTCCCGGAGCCGGTTATTTCCGTGGCGATTGAACCAAAAACCAAAGCCGATCAAGAAAAAATCGGCATGGCCATGCAAAAGTTGATGGAAGAAGATCCGACTTTCAAAGTGCATACAGACGAAGAAACATTGCAGACCATTATTTCCGGCATGGGCGAATTGCATTTGGATATTATTGTTGATCGCATGAGACGCGAATTTAAAGTTGAAGCGAATGTCGGCAAACCGCAAGTCGCTTACAAAGAAACAATCAAAATTTCAGCCGAGGCCGAGGGAAAATATATCAAGCAATCCGGCGGACGCGGTCAGTATGGCCATTGCTGGTTAAAAGTAGAACCGCAAGAAAAGGGCAAGAGCTATGAATTTATTGATGAAATTAAAGGCGGAACGATCCCGAAAGAATATTTGCCTGCCATTGAAAAAGGCGTGAAAGAGGCGCTTACAAGAGGCATCCAGGCGGGTTATCCGGTGGTGGATATAAAAGTAACTTGCTTTGACGGTTCTTATCACGAAGTTGATTCTTCTGAAGCCGCGTTTAAGATGGCTGGCTCAATGGCTTTTCAGGCCGCGTGCAAAAAGGCCGGTCCGATGATTTTGGAACCAATAATGAAAGTGGAAGTTGTGGTGCCGGAGCAGTATATGGGAGATGTAATTGGCGACTTAAATTCAAAACGAGGCCAGATTTTGGAAATGTTTGATAGGGCCCAGATGAAGGTGGTGCGCGCCATGGTGCCGCTCGCCAGCATGTTCGGTTATGTTACAAACTTGCGTTCCATGTCGCAAGGCCGCGCTTCTTCTACAATGGAATTTGACCACTACGCCGAAGTTCCGAATAATGTCGCCGTGACTATAATTTCCGGAAAACAGAAGTAATTGACCTTTTAATTTTTTGTGTTAATATTAAATGGCTATATATGAAGAAATACGAATTATTGCTGGTACTGCCCGGGACCCTGGACGATAAAGAAGTCGCGAACCATTCCCAGGAAGTATTGGAACTTGTAAAAGCCGGCGCTCAAGATGTTGAGATGAACAATCTTGGCAAAATGCGCTTGTCATACCCGATCAAACAAATCAGGTATGGTTATTATTACACGGTGGTGTTCAACGCGGAGCCTAAAGATGTAAAAATTTTGGAGGAAAAATTAAGATTGAGAACCGATGTTTTGCGCGGAATTATAACTCATTTCAACACAAATATAACAGCGGCGAAAAAGATCGCGTACTCAACGAATGAATTGGGCGTTACAACGATGATTGAGAAAACTGCCGCGAACGATCAAGCGAAGGAAGAGAAAAAAGAAGTTGATCTTAAGGATATTGATCAAAAGTTAAATGAAATTTTGGATAACGGCTTAATACCCGGAGTTTAATCATTAATTTTTATTTGTATGGATTTAAATCGCGTGATGATTATCGGTCGTTTGACTCGCGATCCTGAATTGCGCAGTATTCCAAGCGGAAAATCGGTAGCGACATTGGGCGTGGCAACGAATAGAATGTATACCGATGCAGGCGGTCAAAAACAAAAAACGGTTGAATATCACAATGTTGTTTTGTGGTCAAAGCTTGGAGAAATTGCCAATCAATATCTCAAGCGTGGCGCGAAAGTTTATATTGAAGGTCGAATTCAGACGCGAGAATGGACAGGGCAGGATGGTTCAAAGAAGAAGACGACTGAAATTGTCGGTGAAAATATGATTATGTTGGACAGCGCGCCAAGAGATGGTTCGCATGGGGCGAGCGTAGCAAGTTCCAATTTCAGCGCTCCGGCCAGCGTCGGCGAAGCGATTCCGGTTATCCAGCAGGAAGTAATTGAGGAAGAAATAAAAGTTGAAGATATACCGTTTTAAGTTAAAAGTTATAAAGTTGAATTTTTATGAATAATTCGACAAGAGAACGGCAGCAAAAAGATAAGGCGTGCTACTATTGTGTCAACAATAAGTTGGCCGTTGACTACAAAGATATCGGCACCTTGAGGCGTTTCGTTTCTTCTTACATGAAGATCGCGCCGCAACGGAGAAGCGGGCTTTGCGCCAAGCATCAAAGACAAGTCGCGAACGCGATTAAGCGGGCGCGCCAGGCATCATTGATGCCTTACACAGCATAACATAAAGCCCCGCGAGGGGCTTTTGAAATATGTCAACTTGGAGCGAATTAAAAGATAATCCGCGGTTGAAAAAAATTCACGGTGAAAGAATTAAAATTTTAAAATTAATTCGTGAATTTTTTTGGTCGCAAGATTTTTTGGAAACCGAGACGCCGATTGCGGTGCGATTCCCCGGACAAGAGCCGTATTTAAATCCGATTCCGGTTGAGTTTACTGATCCGGCCGGAAAAAAAGAAAAATTTTACCTTCATACTTCGCCGGAGTTTGCGTTGAAAAAATTGCTGGCGTCCGGTTATGAAAAGATTTTTTGCGTTACCAAATGCTTCAGGAATTTTGAGCAGTTTGGCGGCAACCACAACACTGAATTCACCATGATTGAATGGTATCGCGCGCCCGGAAGTTATCAAGAAATTATGGATGACACGGAAAATTTATTTAAGCGCATTGGAAAGAAGTTGAAAATTAAGAGATTAAGAAATTTAAGAGCCGTTTGTCATTCCGAATCCCCCGAAGTGGGTGAGGAATCTCTGTCCAATTCACCAGACCGACAGAGATCCCTCGCTGTAGCTCTGGATGACAGAATAAATGGCGCTGAAATTAACTGTGCATGGGATCGGTTCAGCATGAAAGAAATCTGGCAAAAATATGTTGGCGCGGATTTAGACGGATATTTGGATTCAGAGAAAATGAGAAGTTTGGCTGAAAGCAGGGGATACGCGGTCGCGGAAAACGAAGAATATGAAAATATTTTTTATAAAATATTTTTAAACGAGATTGAACCCAAGCTCGGCTTGGAACGACCCGTTTTTATTTATGATTATCCGGCAATAATGGCATCGCTTTCAAAATTATGCGATGATAGCCGCTATGCCGAGAGGTTTGAATTGTATGTTGGTGGTTTGGAAATAGCGAATGCCTTTGGCGAACTTACCGACGCGGAGGAACAGCGAAACCGTTTGGAGGATGACAGAAAAAAACGCGAAAAACTTGGCAAAGAGACATGGCCGGTTGATCCTGATTTCATTTCAGCTCTGAAATCGGGGATTGGCAACGGCTCTGCCGGGGGTATTGCGTTGGGTGTGGATCGCATGGTATTATTGTTTACCGGCGCTAAGGATTTAAATGAAGTAATTTTTCAGTCGGTTGCCGACCAATTGGGCTATTAATTGTGTAAATAATGTTTTTGCTTTCCTCGCTCGCGAGAGCTCAGGCATGGTCGCTTCGGCGACCATAAGCCGCAAAAACATAATTTATACAATTAATTTATTTTACTATGGCATCAACATCAGAAGTGCGGAAAGGAGTGGTTATCCGCCATCAAAATGATTTGTATGTTGTGACTGAATTTCAGCATGTTAATCCCGGCAAGGGCGCGGCTTTTGTGCGCACAAGAATGAAGAGCTTGAGCACGAATAAAGTGATTGAGATTACTTATAAGACAAGTGAAACCATTGATATCGTGCAGGTTGATTTTAGGACCATGCAGTATTTGTATAAGAGCGGGGAGAATTTTGCTTTCATGAATATGGATACATACGAACAGATTGAAATGAGCGGAGATTTTATCGGCGATGACGCGAAATATTTTAAAGAAGGCATTGATGTCGTCGTCGGTTTGTACGAAGGCACGCCGGTAAACATTCAAATTCCCAAAAAAATTAAGTATAAAGTAGTTGAGGCTCCGCCGGCGGTTAAAGGCGATACGGCTTCGGGCAATGTGACCAAGGAGATTGTTCTGGATAACGGTTTAAAAATTCAGGCGCCTATATTTATAAAAGAAGGCGAAGAATTACTTGTTAACACCGAAACCGGTGAATATTCCGCGAGAGCTTAATTTTTGAAAATTAAAATCCCCCGATTGCTCGGGGGATTTTTGCATTATATGGTTTCGTCTTCGTCTTCTTTGTCGTCTCCGCCGTCTGTTTTTTCGTCGGTTCCTACTTTTTCATCAGCATCTTCGTCATCGCCCGCGATTAAATTTTCCTCGTCAAAATTGAAATTTGACAACATACTGCTGAGTTAGTAATTAAAACTTCACATATCATAATAACATTTGGGTTATTTTTGTCAATAGCAGAACAGCTTGATTAAAGTGATATTTGTTGTATAATTAAGCCTATGTTTACCGATTATATAAATTCTATTATCGCCAAATTGGAGCATTTCTCCCCCTTTGCTTATTTATTTGCATTTTTAAAGAAGAGAATAGATTTAAACAAATCTTCCGGCCTCACCTTGACTGTTCTGCTGTTTGTTTTCGGCTACGCGGCTCTTTCTTTTATATCAACTTCGGCAATGAACGATTACACGCTTAACATTGATTACGCATTTTCAAACCTGCTTTACACTTTTCGCCATCCGCTCACGGTAAAAGTTTTTATTTGGATAACATTTTTGGGTGATGCGCATGTTGTGGCGCCGCTCGCTCTCGGCGTTTGCGTTTTGTTTTGGATTCTGAAAAAAAGAAAATACATTATTCCTTTTGCCGCGTCGCTTGCCACGAGTTTTTTCGCGCTCACATTTCTTAAAGAAATCTGGGCGCGTCCAAGGCCGTCCGGTCTGTTGCCGGTTTTTTTCGCCGATTCGTGGTCGTTTCCAAGCGGGCACGCGGCAATGTCCATAACCCTCTATGGTTTTTTGATCTATTTTTTTTGGAAAATTTTTAAGAAATGGAATCACAAAATAAACGCGGCTTTTGTCGGGCTTTTATTGATTTTGGCCGTAGGATTCAGCAGAATTTATTTAGGCGTGCATTATTTAAGCGATGTTTGGGCAGGATATATGGTTGGAGTTATGATTTTGTCAGTAAGCATCGGCTGGCTTGAATGGAAAGAAAAAAGCGCGCCGGAAAAGCCGGCGCAACCGATCCGGTGAGCCATTATTTAACATCGGTAAAGTTTAATATTGTGAATTTCCTCATGATTACTTGTTGGTCAATTATAACCGGGCCGTCTTTGTCCAATTCAAACAGATTTTTTTCCCCTTTATTATGGCGAAGCATTGCCGCCAAATTTTGAGTCAGTCGAGTTTTGTCGCTGATGATCACCTTTGTATTTTTTGACTCGCCCATGCTGACTTGTGTCACCCCGATTGCGTCGCCTATAAGTCCGGCGTCATTCACGGCGTGAATGCTAATCCATCCGTCTACAGGCGTGACAATTTTTGAAATATTCAGCCGATTGTCTGGCTCGAGATTTTGGTCGGCGATCTGAATATCAGCGGCGGTGGTTAGCGGCGGTTTGAAAATTTCTTTGTTTTTGTTGAGGCATCCGACTCCGGTCAGAATCAAAGCCCCCATGATTAGCCCCCCCAGTATGCGGTTCTTTTGAGCCATAAAATATTTGGTAGTTGATTTATAGTTTTTTTTATTGTATATCCTATTGACCATTTTGTAAAATTTTTATACAATAGTCGCCAAACGCGAGTATAGTATTTCACTCATCGCAGGTATCATATATTTCATATATGATACCCTTGTTTGGAAATGCTTAAGAGTAAGCTCTCGCGCTTAATTCACTGCGGGTATCGTATAATGGTAATACCACAGGTTTCCAACCTGTTGCCAGGGGTTCGATTCCCCTTACCCGCTCAAAAAACCGGCATGAAATGGCGGTTTTTATTTTACCTGCAATCTTTGACAAAACCGAGCAATATGTTAAGCTGAATTTTAGGACTAAATTTATGCAGTTAAGTGAAGAAAAAGAACTTATAAAACAAGCCCAAAAAGACCCTGAAGTGTTTGGCCGGATTTTTGATGAGTATTACTCAAAAATTTTCGGATTCATTCTGAAACGCACGGGCAATCTTGAAATCGCCCAGGACATTACTTCGGAAACATTTTTTAAAGCTCTCAAAAAACTTTGGCAGTTTCAGTGGCGCAACGCGCCTTTTTCTTCGTGGCTTTATAAGATTGCCGTGAATGAGATCAATTATTTTTTCAGAAAAGGCAAATACAAAACAGTTTCACTTGAATTTTTGCAAGAGCGCGGTTTTGATCCGACCGCTTCGCGCAATCCGCAGGCGGAACTGATTGAAGCCGAAGAAAAATTAAAACAGCATAAAGATTTTTTGATTTGCCGGGAACAGATCGGCAGGTTGGGCATTAAATACCAAGAAGTCGTGACTTTGCGTTTTTTTGAGAAAAAACAAATCAAAGAAATCAGCGAGATTTTGGGAAAAGCGGAAGGGACTGTAAAATCCCTGCTTCATCGCGGTTTGGAAAAACTGTGCGACGCGATGCAACCTTTTGGAGAAAACGGCATTATAGATAGCGAAAGGTCGAAAGAGCCAATCGCTAAAGAAACCATGTATGAACAAAGACGATCTCACTAAAAAATTAGAGAATCTTGAGCTTCCTCAAGTAGAGCTTTCAGACCATAGACGTCGGCTGAAATCAGCTTTGCTCAATTCAATGGACGCAAAGTCAAAATTTAAATATATGTGGGCTTTGCCTCATATATTCTCATTCATTCGGAAAGTTAAAACACATTTTAACTTATCCTCACTCATTTCTAATATGGAAGAAGTCAAAAAAGGGCTAAGCCGTACCACTATCGCAGTTTTGGCAGTCGCGGCAATAGTGCTCGTGTATAGTTTTTCTAGAACAAAAAATCAGCCGGTTCAGCAAGCGCAGACTGCCTTGGGGGCGCAGTTGGTCATGATCCAGGGTGTTGTTGAATACAAGGAGGCAAACGGCGAATGGAAGCGCGCCTCAAAGGATTTAAAATTGGCCGAAGGATCTTCGGTGGAAGTGCTTGGCGTCGGAAGAGCCGTTATTAATTTTGATGACGGCAGCGCGGTTCGATTAAATAAAAACTCCAGAGTGACGCTGGTCAACCTGAAAGCCGACAGCATGGTTATTCTTAATGAGAAAGGCCAAATTTATTCTCGTGTCGTAAAATCCGACACCAGACAATTCTTGGTAAAAGCCGGCGATGTTTCTTATCTTTCGCTCGGCACAGCTTATAAAACCTTGAATGATGATAAAGTTAAGGGCGTTGAGGTTTATGAAAGCAAAGTAAAAATTTTGGGTTACGGCGACAAGGAAATTTTGGTTGATCAGGGCAACAAATATTATTTGCTGAATAAAGATAATAAAAAAGTTGAAAAGGTAATTACAAAAATCGCCACGGCTGATATTAAAAAAGATGAATTCACGATGTGGAATAAAGCAGAAGATGAAAAAGAAGAAGAATTTAAGGATGAAATGGGTGTATTAACTTTTGATGACAAAGAAGAGGAAGCCGCGGTTGTGAAAACGTCTGTGCCGGCTTCGGGGATTACTTTAACCGGATACGCGACCAAGGACGGAGTATCTCTGAATTGGAAAGTAAACGGAGTGGATGTTTCAAGCGGATTCAAGTTGGTGCAAAGCACCGCGATAAATCCAGTATATCCCGGCAGTGATTATGTGTATATCAGCGACAAGACCGCCAGAAGTTATAAGTGGAAAATTAATGATGGCAAAGTTCATTATTTCAGAGTATGCCAGTATCTCGGCGGAAAATGCGGAAAGTACAGCAACAATTTATGGATAAGAACGGTTGTAAATTCTGGAACCGGAACAACCTCTGGGGGCGGCGTTACATCTTTGTATCTGTCCGCGGGCGGAGAAGGCGTGAAGTGGGCTGTCGGCGGTTATTCTGAAAGCGGGTTTAAGGTCGTGTGGTCGGTAATTTCCAGTCCGACATATCCGGCAAGACCGGGCGATCAGTATATTTATTTGAGCGATCCATACGCAAGCACGGTGAGACTAAACGCTTTTGCGGGCACAGGCGCGTATTATGTCAGAGTTTGCGAATATCTCGGAGGCAAATGCGGTAAGTACTCAAATGAAATTAAGGTAAATCTTGTAAAATAATTTAGAGATTAAAAAAAGCTTCGCCAACAGCGGGGCTTTTTTGATGCACCTAAGTATTTGTGAAACTCGTTTGATGTGGTATAATTGAACTGCTGGTTGATTTATCTATAAGTTAATCCCATAGGTTCTAATTATGCGTTCGGACGTTAAGATAGCAATAAAATTACGGAAACAGGGGAAGAGTTATAATGAAATAAGCGTTGCTTTAAATGTTTCAAAAAGCACGCTTAATTATTGGTTTAAAAATAAAAAATGGTCTGAAAAAATTAAAAAAATTTTGGTAGAAAACGCGCGCAAAAGAGCCGGCGGCAGAATGAGAGAGATGAGTTTAAAAGCTAAAGTAAAACGGCTGAAGCTATATGTCGACATGCGCAAGGAGGCTGGGCGCTTGTATAAGATATTCTGCAAGGATCCTCTGTTCGTTGAGGGGCTAATGATTTATTGGGGAGAGGGTGACAATAAATTGGAAAACGGCCAGATGCGTGTGACAAACTCCAACTCGCTACTAGTAAAAAATTTTTATTTATTTATTAAAAAATTTTTACCACAAGTATTCCAGAAGACTAAAATGTATCTCGTGTTATACCCGGATTTGAATGACTGTAAATGTAAAGAACATTGGTCGAAAATGGTAGGCGTACCGCTTGACAGATTCTACAAAAGTCAGTATATTAAAGGTCGTTCAGCTAAAAGAATTTTGCTATTTGGTGTAGGGACATTAATAGTTTCAAGCAGGGCTTACAAAGAAATGATAATTCATTGGCTCGAGTTGAGGAAAAAGGAAATAAGTTTAGTGCGGGTGTAGCACAACGGTTAGTGCGTGTGCTTGCCAAGCATAAGACGGCGGTTCGATTCCGCTCACCCGCTCGGAGTTGGTTGCCAATCATATACCGGGGTAGAGCAATTGGCAGCTCGCAGGGCCCATAACCCTGAGGTTCCCGGTTCAAGTCCGGGCCCCGGAACAAATAAAAAAAACGAGGTTAGCGCCTCGTTTTTTTATGCTATTTTTTTAGCCATTTCCATTATGGTCCAATTCGCTGTGATAATATTCTTCATACATTTCCCAAAGCGAAAGCAATAGAGCGGTTATTATCGGCCCTATAACAAATCCTGAAATTCCAAAGAAAATTAAACCCCCAAGAGTGGAAAATAAAATCAAAAGCGGATGCATTTGCGTGTCTTTGCCAACAAGAATCGGTCTGATGAAATTATCTATTGTTGAAATAATCAGCGTGCCAACCGCAACAATCACTATGCCTTGCCAAACATTCCCGATCAAGAACATGACGATCGCGGCCGGCAGCCAAACCACATAAGATCCAAAGCCGGGGATTACTGAAAACAACATCATCACTATGCCCCAGATTAAAGCGCCCTGCACTCCGACTATCGTGAACAGCAACGCCCCCAGCGCGCCCTGAATCGCTCCAATAATCAAAGTTCCTTTTAGAGTTGCCCGCGATGTGGAGGTGAATTTTTTATATAAGATAATTTCATGCTTGTCCCCAAGCGGGCAAATATGCATTATTTTTTTTAGCATTTTTTCCCCATCGCGCAGAAAGAAAAAAAGAGTATAAATGGTGATAACGAACATCACCAGGAATGTGAGTGAATTTTGCGTGAGATTTTTTACCCCCGTAAAAATGTAGCTGGTTATTGTTTTTGTGATGTCAGTCAGCCTTTCCGCCAGTACCTGTTCGTCTATGTTAAATCTCTGCGTAATTTGATTATTTTTTATCCACCCTATCAAATTTTTGATACTCTCCGAAATGGCGCCTTTGTTATTGTTTATTGAATCGTAAATTTCTAAGGATTCTTTCACAATTAAACTTCCCAAAATAACAACGGGAATGATAATGATAAAGACTACTATCACCACCGTCAGAACTGAACTAAGATTTGGGCTCTTCGTTTTTTTTGCCATTGATCTGTAGATTGGGTAAACGACGCTGGCCATCACTGCGGCCCAGAAGATCGGATAAAAGAATGGCTTGAGAATATATAGGAAGCCGCTAGTGGCTAAAACCAGCAGGCTCAAAAAAATTAAATTTTTGACTTTAGAGAAGTCCATATGGGAAATGAGTGAGTTAAATAATTTACGAGCGACTATGGATATATTCTACCAAAAATTATAGTTTATCACAATCCACTCGGATCCGATGGTTCCTTAAGCGGCATTATTTCCATGAGTGTTCGTTTTGAGACGGTTCGCAAAGCGATAATGAATATTGAATAAGTTGCCATGCCGACAAATATGGAGGTGATAATGTTCAGTGGTTGAAGATAGAAGATGATTGCCCCCATGCCAATGCTGGCAATCGAGATTTTTATGAAATTTTTTAAGCGCGGCCAATATGAGGCATAATAGGAGGATATCAAGAGCAAGCCGATGCCGGCGTAAATTTCGGAGAAGATCGCCACACCCGCGGCTCCGTACATCCCATATTTTGGAATGAAATAAAAATAACCGATTGTGGACAAAATAGCGTCGGAAAGATAAACAACGATCGCCTGACGTTGTTTGTTCATGGCCAAGATTATGTAACCGAAAATATTCCCGATTGAAATTCCCAAAATCGTGAATGACAGAAATTTTAGAATTTGTTCAGATCCTTCAAAACCATTGCCGGCGACAATTTTCATGATCGGTCCGGCTAGAATGTAGATTCCCACGAGCATTGGCATTAAAATTAGCAGAACTAAATCAAAGCTTGTTTGAAGTTTGTTTTTAAAATCATTTTTTAAATTTCTAGACCAGGCAAAGGTGGCCAGAGGCGTCATGATGCCCATTGTCATTGCCGCCACTTGGGTTATTATATCTATGATTCTGTAAGCGGCCCCGTAAATTCCGACTTGCGTCTGGTTGACAAAAAGCGGAAGGATAACCCTGTCTCCCAAAAGATAAAAAGCGTTAAAAATAACCGACAGACCCATGGGCCATATTTTTTTGAAAATTTCTTTTGAGATTGGCCTGTCAATTTCAAAACGCACGGCCGGCCCGCGCGCCCAAAGAAAAGCGGTGTAGGCGATTGAGGCCAGAGTGATAATTGACATCGTGTATATGTATCCATTGCCATAGAATGATGAAAGCAGAAGCCCGCCGACCAAAACAACCCGGCCGATAATTTCACCGGTCATTTGCGTTCCCATACGCAAGTTCGCCTGATAATACCCGATGAAAATATTGTTTAAGGCAATGCAAAAGAAAGAAAGCGTGGTAATTGCCACGCCGATCTTAACCTGAATGGGATATGGAAAAAAAAGAAAAACCAGGGGTGCGAGAAGATGAAAAAACGCGGCGGACAACAATCTCAAAGTGAAAAGATTGTTAAGAAGTTTTGTTTTGTCAAAATCCGGTTCGGAAAGCATTTTTGCGGTAAGGACAGTAAAACCGAAGTCGCTGAAGATCCCGACGAATTGCAAAAAGCCGGTTGCGGTTACGTACCAGCCGAATTTTTCCGGTCCCAACGAGCGAGTCATAATGGCGACTGCCAAAAGACCTAGCAGAGTGCTAATTGCTTTGCCGGCGATTTGGATTGTGGTATTTTTGGCGATGGCGCGGGTGAGGGACATAAATCGAAAGCAGAATAAAACAAAATAAGGCAGATTAAGTATAACAATTGCTTGGCATGAAGTAAATTTTATTACTACTTTACCTCTTTTTCTATATGTTCCATTTCTTTTCTAAGTTTGAAAACTTTAAAATAAAAATTGAAGCCCATATAAAAAATTTTGTATCAACCATTTCCAACTGTTAATAA
>ERZ1292640.2685-Hain-H43-02um-R1-2685-length-14137-cov-44_pt1 | contig 14137 bp, 6 predicted proteins | sample MGYA00564404_ERZ1292640 | MGnify/ENA primary metagenome ERZ1292640 (study PRJEB36523, sample SAMEA6512636) | groundwater metagenome | collected 2019-01-08 | study: AquaDiva: Metagenomics assemblies of 32 groundwater samples
TGCGGCGGGCACTATGATTTGAGCATCAGTCTTTGGGAGGAGTGGAATGCGACGATTGGGGTTGTTTACAGTTGTTGCCGCCCTGGCGGCAGTGTGGCCCCTGGCCGCCCAGGAGACACGCGGCAGCCTGCTGGGCCGGGTCACAGACCCGTCCGGGGCAGTCATGCCTGGCGCCAACGTCGAAGCGGTGCACGCGCAAACCGGCGTGGCCGTCAAAACGGTGACCAACGAAGAAGGTATCTACCAGTTGCTGTACCTGCTGCCCGGGATGTACAACGTCACGGCGCAGGCCAGCGGATTCAAGACGCTCGCCCGGCAGGGGATCGAGATCCGCATCAACGACCGCGTGGAGCTGAATCTCACCCTGGAGGTGGGGGCCGCCACCGAGCGCATCGAGGTGGTCGGAGAGACGCCCCTGCTCCAGACCGCGACCGCCTCCATGGGCCAGGTGGTGGACCACCGGCGCATCTCCGAGTTGCCGCTGTTGCACGGCAACCCGATGGCCGTGCTGGAACTCACGCCCGGCCTGGCGCAGGCGCGCACCGCCGACCTGGGGTTGTGGGGCGGCCGCGTGTTCGACAACGGCTGGACGACGTCCTTCCAGATCGACGGTTCCGGCTCGAACACGCACGAGGTCACGTTGGACGGGGTTTCGAACACCACGAACCTGGGCGGAGCGGGAAGCGGACGCCGCACCGTCGCCTACACTCCGCCGGCCGACCTGGTTGAGGAGTTGAAGGTGCAGACCGCGAGCTACGACGCCAGCGTCGGGTTCACCTCCGGCGCGGTGATCAACATGAGCGTCAAGCCGGGCAGCCGCGACTTCCACGGCACCGCGTACTACTTCAAGATCGCGCCGGAGATGAACGCCAACCAGTGGTTCGCCAACCGCGCGGGCCTGCCGAAAGTGGATTTCAGCTACAACCGCTGGGGCGGCAGCAACACCGGCCCCGTGTACATCCCCAAGCTGTATAACGGCCGGGAGAAGACGTTTTATTCGTACGGGTACGAGGGCCACCACGACAGCCCGCCGTGGCCGATAACCTACACCGTCCCCACGCCCGAGGAGCTGAGCGGCAACTTCTCGGCCCTGCTGAAGGTGGGGCCGGAGTACCAGGTCTACGACCCGGCGACGGCGCGGCTTCTGCCCAACGGGCGCGTGCAGCGCGATCCGTTCGCGGGAAATGTCATCCCGTCGTCCCGCTTCAGTTCCTTCACGCAGCCGCTGACCAAGTATTGGGGCGCGCCGCGAACGGCGGGTACGGCCGACGGGGCGGACAACTTCCCCGACCCGGCGCAACCCGATCCCAACCTGTACTACTCGCACGTGGCCCGCATCGACCACAGCGTGTCGAACAGTAACCGGCTCTATGGGCGCCTCGGCGTCAGCAAGAACATCGAGAAGAACTACCGGGACGCGTGGAAGAACGAGGCTTCGGGCAACAACCTGCTGCGTTACAACCGCGGAGTGACCATAGACGACGTACACACCTTCAGCCCGAGCCTGGTGCTCGACGTGCGGTACGGGATCACGCGCTTCCGCGAGGACACGCAGCCGAAGAGCGCCGGTTTCAACCCCACCCAGGTTGGTTTCGACCAGGCCCTGATCTCGCGGATCGACCCGCAGGCGTTCGTGTTCCCGTGCTTCACCTTCAGCGATTTCGCCAGTCTGGGCTGCAACAATCCCAGCAAGAACTCCAGCGACGTCCACGACCTCACGGTGGCCTTCAACGCCATGCGCGGCGCGCACAACCTCAAGTTCGGCGGCGCCTACCGCGCCTACCGTTACACGCGGTACTCGTTCGGCCAGGGCGTGCCGCGGCTGGACTTCGGCAACGCCTTCACCAGGGGTCCCCTGGACAATTCGCCCGCGGCGCCGATCGGCCAGGGGCTGGCCAGCTTCCTGCTGGGCATCCCCACCGGCGGCAACATCGACCGGAACGCCAGCTTCGCCGCGCAGAACCTGAACGGGGCGCTGTACGTGCAGGACGACTGGAAAGTCACCCGCACGCTGACCCTCACTTTCGGTCTCCGTTGGGAGCACGAAGGCCCCATGACGGAGCGTTTCAACCGCGGCATCAACCAGTACGATTTCAGCGCCCGCAGCCCTCTCGAGGCGCAGGTGAAAGCCAATTACGCCAGGAGCCCGCTTCCCGAACTCCCGGTGGAGCGGTTCAACCTGGCGGGCGGCTACCTGTTCGCCGGAGTGGGTGGCAACCCGCGCGAGCTCTACCGGACTCTCGGGTCCATGTGGATGCCGCGAATCGGGCTCGCGTGGAACGTCACGCCGAAAACCGTGGTGCGCGCCGGCTACGGCACCTTCTATGGCTACCTGGGCGTGCAGCGTGGAGGCCCGAACCAGAGCGGCTTCAGCCAGAACACCAGCGTGGTCTCGTCGCTCGACAACGGGCTGACGTTCCGCCTGAGGAGTCTCGCGAACCCGTTCCCCGACGGGTTGCTGGACCCGCCAGGCTCGAGTCTCGGCCTCAGCACCTTCCTGGGACGGAGCATCAGCTACTTCACGCCCGACCAATTGCCGCCCTACATGCAGCGCTGGCAGGTCAGCGTGCAGCGGGAGACGCCGGGCCGCATCCTGGTGGACCTGGCTTACGTCGGCAACCGGGGCACGCACCTCGAGATCGGCCGCAACCTGAACTCCACGCCGCTGAATTACCTTAGCACCTCCCCGGTGCGGGACCAGCCCTGGATCGACCACATGACCCAGCGCTTCCCGAACCCGTTCTATCCTCTGCTGCCCGGCACGGGACTCTCGGGCACCACCCTGGACCGGGCCGGCCTGGTCACCCCATATCCGCACTTCACGGGCTTGTCCGGCACGAATTACCAGGGCTTCTCCTGGTACCACTCCCTGCAGCTCAAGGTGGAGCGGCGGTTCGCCAACGGCCTCACGTTCCAGAGCAGTTACACGTGGTCGAAGATGATGGAGGCCATCGGCTACCTGAACGGATCGGATCCTTATCCGGAGCGCGTGATTTCGGGACAGGACTTCCCGCAGCGTTTCTCGGTGAGCGCCATCTACGAGCTGCCTTTCGGCAAGGGCAGGCCTTTCCTGGGATCGGCCCGGGGCGTCGGGGGCCATATCATCAGCGGATGGCAGGTGCAAGGAGTTTACACCGGCCAGAGCGGCCAGGCGCTGGGGTTTGGCAACGCCATCTTCTTCGGCGACATCAAGCAGGTCCCGCTGCCCAAGAGCCAGCGCACGGCCGAACGATGGGTCAATACCGACGCCGGTTTCGAGCGCCGGTCCGCCCGAGCGCTTTCCTTCAACCTTCGCACCCTCAACTCGCGCTTCAACGGCGTGCGCGGCGACGGGATCAACCAGTGGAACCTTTCCCTTATCAAGAACACCAGGATCACGGAATCCAAGTCCGTTCAGTTCCGCGCCGAAGCCATCAACGCGCTGAACCACGTGCAGTTCGTCAACCCCAACATGACCCCGACCAGCTCGGCATTCGGCACCATTACCGACGAGAAGAGCAGCGGGCGCGCGATTCAGCTCGGGTTCAAGTTCCTCTTCTAGACGCGGCCGCGCGTGGGGCGGGCGGTATCGCCCGCCCTCAGAAACCATGAAACCCGCCCTCCTCCTTCTGGCTCCGCTCCTGGCATGGAGCGCCGAGAACGCCTGGATGCTTGAAAACGACGCGCTCGCCGCGCGCGTGGAGTTCACGCCCGGCGGCGCGTTGCTGCTCACGTCGCTGAGTTCCCGCTCCGGCGTGCGTTTTGCGGACGCGAAATCTCCCTCGCGCCTGTTCCACTTCCGCGTGCGGCTGGAACGCCAGGCGCAAGGCCCGAACGGCGCCAATCCGCCGCCGGCTTATGGCGTCCTGGAGAAGAAGGAGTACGACTTCGATGGCGTCGGGCCTTGGGAACTGCTGGCCGCAAGCGCCGGCAGCCGTGAAGGCTCGCATCTTGAAGTGCGTCTCGGCGCCAGATCCGAACCGCGGCTCGCAGTGACCGTGCACCTGCGCTGCCGGCCGGGCGCCGCGCCGCTCGAGGTCTGGTACGAGGTGAAGAACACGGGACGGTGGACGCTTTTTCTCGACCGGTTCGACAGCTTCAACTGGAACCTGGCCAAGGCGCCGCTGGAGAATGCGACCATCTACTCGGTCCGCAAGGGAACCACGCGTACGAACGTGCTGCAACTCGAAGCTAAGCCCATGGGAGGGTATCTCATCAAGAGCGGGCCGGTGCGCGACAACGACGTGGAGGAGTTCGTGCCCTGGTTCTCCATCCAGCGGCCCGGCGATGCCGGCGGCGTGTACGGCGGCTGGGCTTTCTCCGCATTCGGCTCCATCCTGCTGCGCCCGGAATCGGACGCGTTCCGCATCACCGGCGGGCTCGACCCGGCGCAGTTGTCGGTTTCCGTGCAACCCGGCCAGATCAGGCCCGCCCCGATGGCTTTCCTCGGCCCGTACGAGGGAGGGCTGGATGACGGCGCGAACGCCCTGCACCGCTGGATCGAGCGCTGGCTGGCGCCGCGATCAAGCGTCGCGCTGCCGCTGGTCAACTACAACACGTGGACCGCGGTAGGCATGAACGTCACCGAACAGAACATGCTGGAGCACGTCCGCATGGCCAAACTGCTCGGCTGCGAACTGTTCCACATCGACGCGGGGTGGCACCCGGCGGCGGCCGAGTGGGAGCCCGACCCGGCTCGCCTCCCGCGGGGCCTGCTGCCCATCCGGAACGCGGCCCGCGAAGCAGGACTGAAATTCGGCCTGTGGGTGGCGTTCACGCAGGCCGGCCGCGCGCTGGCCCGCAAGCGTCCGGAATGGCTCACCGCGGCCATGCCGCTCAACTGGGACCCGCCTTCCTACGCCGGGCTGACCATGTGCCTCGGTTATGGGCCGGCGCGCGAGCACATGGCCCAGGTGCTCGAAAAGGCGGTCTCGGGATTCCAACTCGACTACCTGGAACACGACCAGTCCATCCTGCAAACCTGCCGACGGGATTTCCACGGCCACAGCCCGAATGCGGGCACCTACGAGCAGACCCTGACGTATTACCGCCTGCACGAAGACCTGCTGCGGAAACACCCGGACCTGCTGCTGGAGAACTGCATGGGCGGCGGCAACATCCTGGATTTCGGCGTTTTGCAGCGTTTTCACCTGTTTTCGCTGACCGATCTGTACGATCCCCTGGGCAACCGGCAGGCGATTTACGGCGCCACCTTCCCGTTCCCGGCGCGTTACGGCGAGGGCTACATGAAGGAGGCCGAAGGCGTCTCGTACCACTACCAGTTCCGCAGTTACATGATGGGCTACTGGTCGCTCTCGGCGGACACTACCCGTTGGCCGGGCGAAAAAGTGGAAGCGTGCAAGAAGGACATCGCCGCTTATAAGAGGATCCGGTCCATCCTGCGCGACGGTAACGTGTACCATATCCTTCCGCGCCCGGATGGATGGCACTGGGACGGCATGGAGTACTTCGATCCCGTCACGGGCCGCGGGGTGGTCTTTGTGTTCCGACCGGACAGCCCGGACCGGTCCCATACGCTTTATCTGAGAGGTCTGGATGCCCGGGCATCCTACCGGGTGACCTTCGAGGACACCCCGGAAGCGTTCACCCGCACCGGCGAGAGCCTCATGGGCGAGGGCCTGCGGGTGAATCTGGACGGCCGTTACACATCGGCCATCGCCTATTTGAACCGCAACTGACGAGCAATCCTATGAAATCGCTACTGGTATTCGCGGCCGCGCTGGCCGCGCTGCCGGCGCCCGCGGCAAACGTCGACGTGGCGCCTTTCGGGAAAAAGATCGCGTCGCCGGACTCGGTTGGCGTGGAGTGGGGCGAGATGAGGCGCATTGCGCGCGTGGAAGTCGTGTTTCCGGAAGGCGCCGCCCCGCCGCCTCCGGAGAAGATGAAGGTGGAGTACTGGCGCCGCGTGTGGGATGGCCGCGCCATCCGGCGTTACGTGGAGCAAGGCGCCGGCGGCGTGGGCTGGGCCGCCATGGACGACTGGTACAACGGCGAGTGGAAGACCGCCGACGTGCGCGCCAGGTCTGCCGGGAGGACGGTGGTGTTCACGTTCGCGCCGTCCCACGAAAAAGAGTTCTCGAACTTGCAGCAGCGCGGCCCCACGTACCGCGCCACGCTCAAGCTTCGCGTCTCGCTGCCGTCCGCGGCGAAAGCGCCGGAGCTGCGTACGTTCAGCGACGCCACGTGGCAAACTTCCAACCTGGTGATCCGCTTCGAGAAGCGCACAGCCTGCGATGACCCGCTCGAGATCTATAACGGCTCCCTGGTGAGCAAGACCGCGGCGCCCGCGCCGGGCGGGTGCGCGCTGCGCGCGGCCGTCCGCTACGCGTTCAACCCCGAAGACGCCGACACGGACCGCACTATCGTCACGGTGCGCAGCGCCGCCAATCCGTTCTCGTTCGCGGTAGACGAGGCCGAGCGCGGCGACCGCATCTACGTCAAGGATTTCGGCGTCCTGGTGACCCGCGCCAGCGACCCGATTACTATCCAAGAGCACCGCCACATTCTGGAGGAGAGCGGCGCAAAGACCATCTACGACCGGGTTGCCGCGCATCCCGAGCAGACCTTGAAGCGGGCGTGGGCCGATATGCCGCTGAAGGAGCCGTACTACTTCATTCTCGGCTGCGAGGGCGGGCGCCAAAGGTTCCGCGTGCACCCGAACGGCGATCTCCAGATGGCCTGGCCGAGCCACCCGCAGAAGAAGGGGCCGAACAACACCGGCCTGCTTTGGCCCAATGGCCTGCGGCTCCGTTTCGGGCTGCCTGAGACCCGCTTCCAGGACCAGTTCCGCGCGGACGGATATCTGCCCATACTGACCACACGCTGGATCGAAGGCGACCTGCTTTACGAGCAGGAGGCTCTGGCCACGACGCTCGCCGGCGATATCGACACCGCGCCGCCCATGCAGGCTGACGATCCCGTGGTCGCGCTGGTCCGCTTCCGGGTGGTGAACCAGTCGCCGGAGCCGCGCAAGGCGGCGCTGAAGCTCTCCACCGAAGCCCAGGCGCGCGGCGAACGCAGCCCGCGGGTAGTGGAGGAGCTTACCAGCGAGGGCAGCCGCGTATTCGGCGTGTACGAGGGGCGGCCCGCGTTGCGCTACATCATCGACACCCGCGGAGCGGGGCGGCTGGCCGGCGCCGGCGCGGGACTGGCCTACGAGATCGAACTGGCAGGCCGCCAGGAACACACCTTCTTCATCAAGGCGCCCTTCAGGACGCCGGTATCGGAAGAGGAGATCGGCCGCCTCAATGCGCTCGACTTCGCCGCGCAGCGGGAGAAGACCGCGAACTTCTGGCGGCGGCGCGTGGCCGCGGGTTCGCGCATCCGCACCCCGGAGCCCTGGCTCAACGATTTCTACAAAGCCGCGCTCACGCACCTTTTGATCAACAGCGAGCGCGAAGTCGGGTCGGACCGCTACTGCGCGCGCGTCGGGTCGCTCAGCTACGGCGCTTACGGCAACGAATCCATCATGATGATCAGCGACCTGGACCGGCGCGGCTGTTGGAAGGAGGCCGAACGCGCTCTGGAACTGTTCCTGCATTACCAGGGCACGGTCAAACTGCCGGGCATGTTCGCTTCCACCAAGGGCATGCTGTACGGAGCCGGCGGCTACGAAGCGGGCGGCTACAACCAGCACCACGGCTGGATCCTGTGGGGATTGGCCGAGCACTGGCGGTACACGCGGGACCGCGCCTGGATGGAGCGCAACGCGTCGAAACTGGTGGACGCCTGCCGCTGGATCGCGGAGGAGCGTAAGGCGACCAAGAAGCTCGACGCGCAAGGCCAGCGCGTTCCCGAGTACGGCCTGCTGCCCGCGGGGTCGCTGGAGGATGTCACCGATTTCTGGTTCTGGCTGTCCACCAACAGCTTCACGTGGTGGGGCCTGGACAACGCCGCGGCGGCGCTCAAGGATTTCGGCCACCCCGAGGCGTCGAGCCTTGCGGAAGAAGCCGAGAGCTACCGGCGGGACGTCTTCTCCGCCTACCGCGAAGCGGCGGTCCGTTCGCCGGTGGTGCGCCTTCGCGACGGCGCGTACGTCCCGAAGTTCCCCTCCAATGTGTACACGCGGGGCAGGGCGTACGGCTGGCTGCGCGAAACGCTGGAAGGCGCCATCATGCTGCCGATCACCCGGCTGCTCGACCCGGCGAGCCGCGAAGCCGAGTGGATCATGAAGGACTTCGAGGACAACCTGTACATCTCCGACAGGTTCGGCTACTCGGTCCCGGTGTTCGACCGGTTCTGGTTTTCGCGCGGCGGCTTCTCCATGCAGCCCAACCTGCTGCACGGGCCGCTGCCGTACTTCTACCGCGACGACATCAAGCAGTTCGTGCGCGCCTACTTCAACCCGTTCGCCGCGGGCTTCGATCCCGGGTTGCGGCTGCTTCCGGAGCATCCTTTGCCGGAGCTGGGTTATCTCGGCGGCCAGCACTTCAAGACCTCGGACGAGTCGCAGTCGGCTTACTGGCTGCGGCTGATGTTCCTGGCCGAACTGGACGGCGCGTTGCACCTGGGGCGGGGAATTCCGCGCTACTGGCTGAAAGACGGAGAGACGATCGGGATCGAGAATGCGTCCACGTACTTCGGCAACGTCGGCTACCAGATGAAATCGGGCGGCGGCAGAATCGCGATGACGCTGGAACCACCCGCGCGCAACGCCCCGAAGCAGATCGTGGTGCGGTTCCGGCACGCGGAGGAGAAGCCGATGCGAGCGGTGACCGTCAACGGCGCGCGCTGGACCGGCTTCGATCCCGTGAAGGGCGACATCCGATTGCCGGGGGATTTGAAGGGGAAGACGGAGATCGTTGCCGAGTATTGACGTGCCTGAACATAGCGTCAGAAGTACGTGCGCATCCGCTCCCTCACGGTCGCGGCTCTGTTACGGAGCCGCGCGCGTTAGCAAGCGGTCTTCCGCAAACAGCGGCCTCTCCAGGTCCCGGGACTCCTATGCTTTGAATCGGATCACTGAGGACGAAAGCCATGCGGTATCACTACCTCTGGGCGTTGGCGATGGCGTTTCCGGCCATGGCCGCGCCCGCCGCGCCGGGCGCACCGGTTGACCTGGCATCCTTCGGCAGGATCAAAGGCTGGCTGGGCGGCGATGCTGAATCCGCGTACTCCAGGAAGAACGCGCCCTGGCGCGCCGTAGCTGAAACCGGCGCGCCGGGCTCGAATCTAGGGATCGAGTGGGACGAACCGCGCGAATTCACCGAGATCCGGGCATCCTTCCGCGAACCCGTGCCAGCGGATGCGGTGACGGCGGAGTACTGGGTCTCCAGTTGGCCGCCGCCGGAAGGGCGCGGCGGGTGGACCCTGACCGACAGCCCCTTCAACGGCAAGTGGATGCCGATCCGGGCCGCGCGAGAAGACGAATCGGGAATGCTGATATTCCGTTTCGCGCCGCTTGCGGCTGAAGAGAATCCGAATGCGCGGCGCGTGGCCGGTTGGGCGCCGCGGTTCCGGCGCGCAGTGAAAGTGCGGCTGCGGTTTGCGACTCAAACGCCCCCGGCGGTCACCTCGCTGGAAGTGTATGGCCGGTCACGGTGGAATGCGCGTGACCTGGTCGTCGAGACGGGCTGCGAGGGGAAGGCCCCGGCGGAGGTCGCCGCCGACGCCTATAACGGCACGATCCTCAGCGCGACCCGCGATGCTTCGCGCCTGCGAATCCGCTTGCTGTACACGGAGCACGAGCCCGGCTCGAACGACCGCACCATCCTGAGGCTATCGACCTCCACGGTTTCATTCGGCGTCGCCATCGATGATCTCATCGCCCAGAAGGGCATCTACGTGCGGGACGCCGGTGTCTTTATCGGAGACGGCGCTTCGGGAGAGACATTCGAGTCGTTTCTATCTTCCGGGCGGATGCGGTTGGGACGCGACATCCGGAGCCTCGTGTCGAAGCAACCCGAACAATCCCTGGAGCGGGCGACCGTTGAACTCCCCGCGCTGGGGCTGACCAACCGGCGGCCGTTCCGATACATCCCGCTGGGGTTCACCGGCAATCGGGAGAAGTACGGGCTGCTGTTCAACGGCAACGTTTTTATCGGCAAGCGCGACTCGAAGCTGTTTGCGGAAGAAACCGCGCGCATGCTGTGGAGCGGCGACACGATCACGTACCGGATCGGGACCGGCGCCGCGCCGGATTTTCGTGAGCGCGAGCGATCCGCCCGGCAATGGTTATTGGACGACGAAGTGCCGGTCGCGGTGACCACCTGGACCAGCGGCGGGGTGGAGTACCGGGAAGAGGCGTTTGCCACGTTGCTCGATGCCCCTCTCGATGCCGCAAAGAACCGCGGCGATGAGCACAGCGTGTTACTCATGCGCATCACGGCCACCAACGCCGGGGCCGCGGCGCGCGACGCCGCGCTATGGCTTTCGGTGCAGCCGGCCGGGACGCTGCGGCTGCGGAACGGTATCCTGGAGGCCCTTGACGGAGATGGGCCGCCCCGCGTTCGGGCCGCTCTCAGGCCGTCCGCGGGCGCGTTCCGGGTCTCGCCGCTGCCGCCTGAATCGGAGTACCGCGGGGACGCCGTGCGGTGGGACGGCCGCATTCCTCCTGCAGGCTCCGTTACGTTCGAGATCCGAATCCCGTTCATGACGCCGGTTGACGGCGCGACGGTGGAGCGGATCGCCTCGATCGATCACGACCGCGCCCGCGCCGGCGTCATCGGCTACTGGCGGGACGCGCTGAATGCCGGAATGCGCCTGCACGTCCCCGACGAAACACTGAACCGCTTCTACCGCGCGACGCTCCAGCACATTCTGCTCTCGGTGTACCGCGACGTCCCCACCGGTCTGTACATGGCTCCCTGCGGCACGTTCCGGTACAACATGTTCGCCAACGAAACGAACATGCAGGCCAGGCTGATGGACATGCGCGGCCTGCACGACTGGGCGGCGAAGTTCATAGAGCCGTTCGTCGCGATGCAGGGATCCAAGCCTTTCCCGGGGCGCTTCCGGCAGACCGATGCCATTTTTCACGGCGTGCGCGTAGACAAGGATCATGATTATACGAGCTCCGGGTACAACCTGAATCACGGCTGGACGCTGTGGACGCTGAGCGAGCACTACCTGTTCACCCGCGACCGCTCATGGCTGGGCGCGAAGCTCGCGGCCATGAAGAAGGCAGCCGATTGGATCGTCTCGGAACGCGAGGCGACGATGCGGGTGGACGAAGACAACCGGCGAGTGTGGGAATACGGCCTGCTCCCGGCGGGACAGCTCGAAGACAACGAAGAATGGCTCTACTGGTATGCCGTTAACGGCTACGCGTACCGCGGGCTCCGCGCTTTTGCGCTCGCGCTCCGCGATGCGGATCCCGCGGCGGCCGCCCGGTATGAGGCTGCGGCCGCGAACTACCGCGGCGACATTCGGGCGGCGGCGCTGCGGTCCATGGCGGCGGCGCCGGTTGCGCGATTGATGGATGGCACGTCCGTGCCGGTGGCGCCCTCCCGCACTCACATGCACGGGCGGGACCTGGGTTGGATCCGCAACATCCTGTACGGGGCGCTCGCTATGATCGATTGCGGCGTGTTCGATGCGGACGAGCCGGCCGTCGAGTGGATATTGAAGGACCACGAAGACAACCTGTTCATGGCGCCCTGGTCGTTTTCGGTTCCGGAGAGCGACTGGTTCAGCCGCGGTGGCATCACCTTGCAGCCGAACCTGGTGAACACGCCCCTCACCTACCTGGCGCGCGACGAGATCCCGCAGGCGCTGCGCGCTTTTTACAATACGTTCGCGGCCAGCTACTACCCCGACGTCAACTGCTTCACGGAGTGGTCGCCGTCGTTCGGGACCAGCGGAGGTCCTTTCTACAAGACCTCTGACGAAGCCGGGTTCCTGACATGGCTCCGTTTGTTCCTGCTGCGCGAGGACGGCGACGCGCTGAAGATCGCATCCGGAGCGCCCCGGCGGTGGTTTCGGACCGGCCAGCGGATCGAACTGGAAGACGCCGCGACTTTCTTCGGGAAGGTGAGCTACCGGATCGAGTCGCACACGGCGGATGGATACATCCGGGCGGAGGTGCGGCTGCCAGCCGGATTCTCGGCGAAGCGCGTAGCGCTGCGAGTGCGGCACCCGGAACAGAAGGCGATGGCCGGAGTGGAAAGAAACGGAACCGCGTGGACCCGATTCGACGCACAAAAGGAGACGATCGAACTCCCGGCGGAGGCGGGAGTCCAGCAGGTGACGGTGCGGTACGAACGGTAGCGCCCTATTCCTTTGAGAGCAGCCAGGCGGCCACCGGGGCGAGAAGAATGCCCGCCCAGTGCGCTGCGGTGATCTGCTCGTGGAGGAAAACGCGCGCCAGCACCACCGTGATCAAAGGGTAGAGATACATGATCGGCACGGCGACGGACGACTTCGCCCCCGCCCCGAACGCCGCGAAGCTCGTCAGCGCGCCCAGCGAGTTCAGCACGCCCCCGGCGATGCCCAGCGCCAGCACGTGCCAACTGAGAGCCGTTTCGACCGGGAACACCAGCACGGTGAAGATCGCAATCGGAATGAAAGCCAGCGCAAATCCCAGGAATGAAAACCGCGTGCCGATGTGGTTCGTGCTCAGTTTCTGGGTATTGCCGGTGATGCCCCAGCAGACCAGGGCGAAGATCGAAAGAACCAGCCAGTTGCTCATCCTACAGGCTCAGGAGGTAAATGGCGGCGAGCGCCAGCGCCAGTCCGATGTACTGGAACCAGCGCATCTTTTCCTTCAGCGCAACAACGCCGACCAGGACCGTCACCAGGGGTGACAGGGACGTCAGCGGCACGATCACCGAAGCCTTGCCCTCGGCAAGCGCAACGAAGAACGCGATGTTTCCGACGCCGCCGAGCAATCCCGTGAGCACCGCGAAGAAGAAGCCAAGCCCGCGGCGCTTACCGGCGAAACGCTTTGGCGAAAACAACACAACCACGGCCGGGACGAGGAGTCCAAAGGTGAACAGCACCTGTCCCGTGTACGGGGACGCGCGGTCCACCAGGAGCTTCGATGCGAATCCCCACACGCCCCAGAACAGGACCGTGAGGAGGGTGTAGGCCAGCCAAGCGGGTATCATTCGATGAAGCCGCCGGAGTCCGACACGCCGCCGACCTTCGAGAGACCGGTCTCCACGCGGAGCGCCATTTGCGTTTCCAGGGACGCCCTCGGCGCCAGCGCCCGTGCCGTGCCTCGCTCAATGGCTCTTTCGATTTCGAAAGGGTACGTGGTGGAGGGTTCCAGGATGGCCACGTTATGACCTCGCCAGCCGCCGAAGCTTGCGAACAACCAGCAGGAGGGAAACACCGAGGCGGAAAACGTCAAGCCGTAACTGAGCCGCGCCGCCACATCGGTGATGGCGCACCAGCCCTGTTCATACCCCGTTCCGTAGAAGAACAGCGCTTGCTTAGACGCTTCCGGCGGGACCTGGCGCAAGTCGATGCGGCCTTGCGGCGTTTCGGCGTGCGGCCACGGGAAAGAGGCGGGAGCGCCGGTCAGGCCGGCGGTGAACGCCGGTTCCAGTTCGACCGTCATGGGCGGGAAATCAATCCGGCAACCGGAGGAGACGCGGAAAGCCGGATGCATCTTCCACAGGAACGGGAATGTGTCCAGCCCTTCGTTGGTCAGGCGATGCTCCGTGAACACCGCCGCTTCGCCGGCCCGAAGTGTGATACGCCTCTCGAGCCGAAAGCCGCTGATGGGCGTACGGCACGAAAGCGAGACCGCGGCCGAATCGTCGACTGCGACTGCGCTCCAGTCCCACTCGATGGTGCAGACCTCGCCGTGATCCGGATACTTCTCCCCGAGGATCGTGCCGGGCACGTCGTTCGGAAAAAGCTCCTCCCAGCCGCCGCACCAGACATCGTCGTAGCAGGAGCCGAACGGAACCCGGCGCGGAGGAACGCGAGGGTTCTGCCAGAGGATCTCCCGATCGAACGGTTTGTATACGATGCTCCAGACTCGCCCTCCCAGCTCGGGCAGGACGACAACCTTCAGCGCGCGGTTCTCCAGCACCACGGCACGGCTGCCGAGCAGGGACCAGCGGCTGTCGATAAAAGGCTTCATGGGCCAGCACTTTATCTTAGTACACGATTTCACAAGTACGGTTGCACATTCGATCGGGTCGAGTGACGGGGATTGCGCCCCGCCACCCTCCCACACCACCGGACG
>ERZ1292640.2686-Hain-H43-02um-R1-2686-length-14137-cov-9_pt1 | contig 14137 bp, 10 predicted proteins | sample MGYA00564404_ERZ1292640 | MGnify/ENA primary metagenome ERZ1292640 (study PRJEB36523, sample SAMEA6512636) | groundwater metagenome | collected 2019-01-08 | study: AquaDiva: Metagenomics assemblies of 32 groundwater samples
GGCTTTTTATTTTGTACTTTCAGCCTCTGGATGAACACCATGAACCGCTGTCTGCTCCTACCCCGCCACCTGATGGCGGCATTGTTCGCCCTGTCTGCCGTGCTGGCTTGGCTGCTTCCGCTCCCGGCCGCGGCACAAGACACGATACGGCGCCCCATCCCCATCGCTGCCAAGCGCGGCGTGCTGGGGGTCACCCAGCCGCCCGAGGTCCTGCTCGATGGCCGCCCCGATCGGCTGTCGCCGGGCACGCGCATCCGTGGCCGCAACAACCTGCTGGTGCTGTCGGCCTCGCTGGTCGGCCAGGAAGTGCTGGTGCGCTATGTGCGTGGCCCGGAAGGCCAGATCCACGATGTCTGGATCCTGACCGAGGCAGAAGCCCAGGCCAAACCCTGAGACGGCGCACCCGCGCCGGATTCAAAGCATTTCAGGGCATCCGCCCTCGTCTTCATTGCGCGAACAGCTATTGATTTGATAGCAAAGGGATTTCCCATGAGCAAAAAAGTTTTCATCAAGACCTTCGGCTGCCAGATGAACGAGTACGACTCGGACAAGATGGCCGATGTGCTGGGCGCGGCCCAGGGCTACGAGCCGACGCAAAACGTGGAAGAGGCCGACCTGATCCTCTTCAATACCTGCTCGGTACGCGAAAAGGCACAGGAGAAAGTGTTCTCCGACCTCGGCCGTGTGCAGCACCTGAAGAAAAAGGGCGTGAAGATCGGCGTCGGCGGCTGCGTGGCGAGCCAGGAAGGCGCCGAGATCATCCGCCGCGCGCCCTATGTGGACGTGGTGTTCGGCCCGCAGACCCTGCATCGCCTGCCCGAGTTGCTGGCCGCACGCGATGCGCAGAGGCGCCCGCAGGTGGACATCAGCTTCCCCGAGATCGAGAAGTTCGACCATCTGCCGCCGGCCAAGGTGGACGGCGCGACCGCCTTCGTCAGCATCATGGAAGGCTGCTCCAAGTACTGCAGCTACTGCGTGGTGCCCTATACGCGCGGCGAGGAAGTGTCACGCCCGTTCGAGGACGTGCTGGTGGAGATTGCCGGCTTGGCCGAGCAGGGCGTGAAGGAGATCAACCTGCTGGGCCAGAACGTGAACGCCTATCGCTCGACGATGGGCGGCACCGCGGAACAGGCCGACTTCGCCACCCTGATCGAGTACGTGGCCGACATCCCCGGCATCGAGCGCATCCGCTACACCACCAGCCACCCGAATGAATTCACGCCGGCGTTGATCGCCGCCTACGACAAGGTGCCCAAGCTGGTGAGCCACCTGCACCTGCCGGTGCAGCACGGCAGCGACCGCATCCTGATGGCCATGAAGCGCGGCTACACCGCCATGGAATACAAGAGCACGGTGCGCAAGCTGCGCGCCATCCGCCCCGACATGTCGCTCAGCAGCGACTTCATCGTCGGCTTCCCGGGCGAGACCGAGGACGATTTCGCCAAGATGATGAAACTGATCGACGACGTGGGCTTCGACAATTCGTTCAGCTTCATCTTCAGCCCGCGGCCCGGCACGCCGGCCGCCAATCTGCACGATGACACCCCGCACGAGGTGAAACTCAAGCGCCTGCAGCAGTTGCAGGCGGCGATCGAGGCCAACATCAAGCTGATCAGCGCCAGCCGCGTCGGCACGATGCAGCGCATCCTGGTGGAAGGCACCTCCAAGCGTGATGCGGGCGAGCTGATGGGCCGTACCGAATGCAACCGGGTCGTGAACTTCGCCGCACCCGGGTCAATGGCATCAGCCAGCCTGATCGGTCAACTGGTGGATGTGACAATCACGCAGGCCATGCACTACTCGCTGCGCGGCACGGTCTGCTGAATTCGGGCGCGCCCCTGGGCGCAACGCCAGTCAGCGCCTCAGTTCCTGAGCTTGTAGCCGGTCCGGAACACCCACCATATGAAAATCAGGCAGAGCACGAGGACCGCCAGGGTCATGCCGAAGCTCACGGCCATATGGACGTCGGCAATGCCGTAGAAACTCCAGCGAAAACCGCTGATCAGGTAGACGACCGGGTTGAACAGGGCAATGGTCTGCCACAGCGGTGGCAGCATGCTGATCGAGTAGAACGCCCCGCCCAGAAAGGTCAGGGGCGTGACGATCAGCAATGGCACGACCTGCAGTTTCTGAAAACTGTCGGCCCACAGGCCGATGATGAAACCGAACAGGCTGAACGTGACAGCGGTCAGCAGGAGGAAGCTGACCATCCAGACGGGGTGGGCAATCTCATAGGGCACGAAAATGCGCGCGGTGCCCAGGATCAGCAGACCGAGCATGACCGACTTGGTGGCGGCTGCGCCGACGTAGCCCAACAGCACCTCGATCCACGACACCGGCGCCGAGAGCAGTTCGTAAATGGTGCCGGACCACTTGGGCATGTAGATGCCGAACGAGGCGTTGGAAATGCTTTCATTCAGCAGCGACAGCATGACCAGGCCGGGGATGATGAAGGCGCCGTAGCTCACGCTGTCGATATCGCCCATGCGCGCGCCGATCGCCCGGCCGAAGACGATGAAATACAGCGAGGTGGTGAGCACCGGCGCGGCGATGCTCTGCATCACGGTGCGAAACGCGCGCGCCATCTCGAAGCGGTAGATGGCGCGGATGCCATGCATGTTCATGCCGATGTCTCCTTCGGGCTGCGTACCAGGCTGACAAAAATATCCTCCAGCGAGCTCTCGCTGGAACGCAAGTCCTTGAAGTCGATGCCATGCGCGCCCAGCGTGCGCAGCAGTTCGGCGATGCCGGTTTCTTCCTTTTGCGTGTCGAAGGTGTAGACCAGGGCCTGGCCGTCGGCGGCCAGTTCCAGCGGCCAGGCCGCCAGTTCGGCCGGCAGGCTGGTCATGGGGCGTTGCAGGGTCAGGGTGAGCTGCTTTTTGCCGAGCTTGCGCATCAACACATGCTTGTCTTCCACCACGATCAGCTTCCCATGGCTGATCACGCCGATGCGATCGGCCATGTCTTCAGCCTCTTCGATGTAATGGGTGGTCAGGATGATGGTGGTGCCGCGGTCGCGCAGTTCGCGCACCATGCGCCACATGTCGTGGCGCAGCTCGACATCGACGCCGGCACTGGGCTCGTCCAGAAACAATATCTTCGGCTCGTGCGCCAGTGCCTTGGCAATCAGCACCCGGCGCTTCATGCCGCCCGACAGCGTCATGATCTTGGCGTCGCGCTTGTCCCACAGCGAGAGGTCGCGCAGCACCTTCTCCAGATAGGCGGGATCGGGCGCGTGGCCGAACAGGCCGCGGCTGAACGTGATGGTGGCCCAGACCGATTCGAAGGCATCGGTATGGAGCTCCTGCGGCACCAGGCCAATGGCGGCCCGCGCCGCGCGGTAGTCGCGCACGGTGTCGTGGCCGTCGGCGCGGACAGTGCCTTCGGTCGCATTGACGATGCCGCAGATGATGCTGATCAGGGTGGTCTTGCCGGCCCCATTGGGCCCGAGCAAGGCAAATATCTCGCCGCGCCGGATGTCCAGATCGATGTTCCTGAGCGCCTGGAAGCCACCGGCGTAGGTCTTGCCAAGGCCACGCACGCAAACGATGGCGGCGGCACGTCCGGCGGGATCGGATTCGGCAGGGGACGAGGTGGTCATGGGGGGGGGTGATGTCAACAGAAGACCGGAGGCGTTGGGGCGGCGGCGGCGCCCTGGGCTTCGCTGCCGCCTGCGCCGGAGCGTGTCAAAACGGCATCTTGGGCATGCCCTTCATGCCGCCCATGCGCTTCATGAGTTTCATCATGCCGCCGCCCTTCATCTTCTTCATCATGTCCTGCATCTGCTCGAACTCCTTGAGCAGGCGGTTGACGTCCTGCACCTGCACGCCGGCACCGGCGGCGATGCGGCGCTTGCGCGTGGCCTTGATGAGCTCGGGCTTCTTGCGCTCCAGCTTCGTCATGCTGTTGATGATGCCTTCCTTGCGCCGGATGTCCTTCTCCACGCGCTCCATGTCCATCTGGCCGGCCTTGGCCGCCATCTGGGTCGGCAGCTTGTCCATCAGGCTGGACAGGCCGCCCATCTGTTTCATCTGCTGGATCTGGGCCAGGAAGTCATTGAGGTCGAAGCCTTCGCCGCTCTTGACCTTGGCCGCCAGCTTTTGCGCCGCCGCCATGTCGACGCCAGCCGCCACCTGCTCCACCAGGGCCACGATGTCGCCCATGCCCAGCACGCGCCCGGCATGGCGTTCGGCATCGAACACCTCCAGGCCGTCGATCTTCTCGCTGGTACCGGCGAACTTGATCGGCACGCCGGTGACGGCACGCACCGAGAGCGCCGCACCGCCGCGCGAGTCGCCGTCGGTCTTGGTCAGGATGATGCCGGTCAGCGGCAGCGCGTCCTTGAAGGCCTTGGCGGTATTGATGGCGTCCTGACCCTGCATGGCATCGACCACGAACAGCGTCTCCACCGGGTTGATGGCGGCATGCAGGTCGCGGATCTCGCGCATCAACGCCTCGTCGATCGCCAGCCGGCCGGCGGTATCGACCAGCAGCACATCGAAGAAATGCTTGCGGGCATAGTCCAGCGCGGCAAGGGCAATGTCCACCGGCTTCTGCTCCGGTGTGCTCGGGAACCATTCGGCCCCGGCCTGGGCCGTCACGGTCTTGAGCTGCTCGATGGCCGCCGGACGGTAGACGTCGCCGGAGACCGTCAGCACTTTTTTCTTGCGCTTGTCGATCAGGTGCTTGGCCAGCTTGGCGGTCGTGGTGGTCTTGCCGGCGCCCTGCAGACCGGCCATCAGGATCACCGCCGGCGGCTGCACCGCCAGGTTCAGATCGCTGATGCCCTCGCCCATGGTGGCCGCCAGCTCGCAGTTGACGATGCCCACCAGCGCCTGCCCCGGCGTAAGCGAGCCCATCACCTCCTGGCCGAGCGCTTTTTCCTTCACGCGGGCCACGAAGTCGCGCACCACCGGCAGCGCCACATCGGCCTCCAGCAGAGCCATGCGCACCTCGCGCAGCATGTCCGTCACATTGGATTCGGTGATGCGGGCCTGCCCCCGGATTTCCTTGACGAGGCGGCTGAGTTTGTCGGTAAGGGCGGAGGCCATAGGGGGTATTCCGGCGAACGGAACCAAAGTTGGGTGTCAACGGCGAAATGACACTGTGCAAAACGCTAAACTGTACCCATGATTCTAGCGAGTGCTTCCTGGCTCCCCGTGGCGCTGACCGTGGCCACCGCCATCGCCTATGCCATGCCGGCCACGGCGATCCGCCGCCTCGGACCGCAGGCCATGCGCCGCGCCATGGTACTGGCCTGGCTGCTGCATGGCTTGGTGCTGGCCTACAGCCTGCTGGGCCAGCACCCGCATTTCGGTTTTGCCCCGGCACTGTCCGTCACCGCCTGGCTGGTCGCGGCCGTTTATGCCGTGGAGAGCCACGTCTACCCGCAGCTGGAAACACGCTGGGCTTTCTCGGCCCTGGGTGCAGCCACGGTGGTTCTGGCGCTGCTGTTCCCGGGCCAGCCCTTGCACGCGGCGGCTTCGCCCTGGCTGCCCTTGCACTGGGCTCTGGGCATCGCCTCCTATGGCCTGTTCGCTGCTGCTGCGGCCCACGCCTGGCTGATGAACCGAACCGAAGAACGCATCCGCCTGGCGGCCGATCCGCACAGCGGTCTGCCGCTGCTGACGATCGAGCGCCTGACCTTCCGCTTCGTCAGCGCCGGCTTCGTGTTGCTGTCGGCCACCCTGCTGGTCGGCATCCTGTTCGGCGAATCGCTTTACGGCACGGCCGGTGCGCACTGGAAGTGGGATCACAAGACCGTCTTTTCCGTGCTGTCCTGGCTGACCTTCGCTGTTCTGCTGATCGGCCGCGCACGCTTTGGCTGGCGTGGCCGGCGTGCCGCACGCATCCTCTACATGGGCTCGGGCCTGCTGCTGCTGGCCTATGTGGGCTCGCGCTTCGTGATCGAAATCATCCTCGGCCGCAGCACATGAAATTCCTGCTGTTGCTTGTGGTGGTATTGGTCGCCGTGTGGGCATGGCGTTCAGGCCGGCTGGCCGATACGGCCCCAAAACAGAAACCGCCAACGACGCCTCCCTCGCCCCAGGACATGGTGAGTTGCGCCCAGTGCGGCGTGCACGTCCCCCAGGCTGATGCCATTGCTGGACGCAACGGGCCGTACTGCTGCGTCGAACACCGGCAACGCGCGGAGTCCTGAATGCAGGCGACCGACGAGGTGCATTCCTGGTTTGGTCCGTCACTGCTGGACACCGACCTGGAACCCACCGACCACGCGCTCCCGGAACTCAGCCGGCTGTGGCGCGGCTTCATGACGGCACGCGCCACCATTGGCCTGGTGCTCCTGCTGCTGCAAAGCGTCCTGTACGGGCTCGGCCAGGTCAGCAACCTTTGGCTGCTGGTCGTGTGCTTCGGTTATTTCGCCAGTGCGCTGGTGGTCCGGATTGGCTTTCGCCCGCGCCGGCTGGGCCGGACCTTCGATCTGCAATGGGTCGCCGTCATCGGTGTTGATGTTCTGGTCTTTGCCACCCTGCAATTCCTGCACGGCAGCAGCATCAACTACACGCCGCTGTTCGCCCTGCCGGTGCTGCTGGCCTCGGTGCTCGGATCCCTGCTGCTGGCCATGGGCACGGCGGCGGGCGTCACGCTGATGCTGATGCTGCAGGCCCTCAGGCTGTCGCTGCAAACCCACGGCGACGTGACGCCCCACTTCATCCAGTCAGCCCTCACGGGTGCCGGCAGCTTCGTGATTGCCTTTCTGTCTCACCAGCTCGCCACCCGCCTGGCCAGCGAGGGGCAGCGCGCCCGCCGCAGCCAGTCTGCTGCTCGCATCCAGCAGCAGGTCAACGATCTGGTGATCGAATCCTTGAACGATGGCATTCTGGTGGTCGATGCCCGCGGCACCGTGCATGCCGCCAACCCGGCCGCACGCCAACTGCTGCAATCAGACACTCAGCCACTGAACAGAATCCCCTTCACGCTGAACGACGAATCCGCCTGGCAACCTTTGATCGACCTGACGCAACAAAGCTTTGCCTACCGCGGCATCCAGCAAGCCGACGTCAACATCCAGCATGCCGGCCAAGGGCCGCGGCACATCCGGGTCCGCACCCGCCTGACAGCGACGCGTGGCGGTGGCGCCAAAAATCTGTGTGTCGTCTTCCTGCAGGACCAGCGCGAGATGGAAGCCCGCATGCGCACCGAGAAACTTGCCAGCATGGGGCGTATGTCGGCAGCCATGGCGCATGAGATCCGCAACCCCCTGGCCGCCATCGTCCAGGCCAATGCCTTGCTGGAGGAAGACCTCAGCGACCCGCGGCTCAGACAGCTGACCGGGTTGGTACAGCAAAATGCCCGCCGACTGGAAAGAATCGTGGAAGATATCCTGGACATCTCGCGGGTGCATAAACGCGGTCAGGTCCAGACCCAGCCGCCGGAAACCCTGGTGCTCGACGAGACCGTGAACCGCATCTGTCTGGACTGGGCGCAGCAGACCCAGAGCCAGCCCCTGCTGCACCTGGATCTCGCCGCCGCACCGCTGGCCGTCGATTTCGCACCGGACCATCTGCGGCGCGTGCTGGTCAATCTGCTCGACAACGCCCGCCGTTACGCCAGCGGGCAGACCGGCTCGATTCAGGTTGCCACCCAGGTCTCATCCCGAGGGGAGGTCAGCCTGGCCGTCTGGAGCGACGGCCCGCCCATGGAACCGTCGGTGGAGCGCCACCTGTTCGAGCCCTTCTTCTCGTCGGAAAGCCGCTCCAGCGGCCTGGGTCTGTACATCTGCCGCGAACTGTGTGAACGGCACGGAGCCACCATTGCCTTCCAGCGGGTGCAGCGCATGGCACGCGGCACCCCCATGGACGGCAATGAATTTTTCGTATCCTTGCGCCGTCCCCGTCCAACCCACGGCAACAGTCCCGCCCCTAACCGGCCTACCTCCTCATGGCACTGAACTCCTCCACGAACGCAGCGCACATTCTGGTGGTCGACGATGAACCGGATCTGCGCACCCTGTATGAACTCACCCTGTTGCGTGAGGGCTACCGCGTGGACGTTGCCGAAAATCTGGAAACGGCCTGGCAGCACTTGAATGAGCGCCGTTTCGATGTACTGATCACCGACATGCGCCTGCCCGACGGTCTGGGCATTGAGCTGATCCAGCGCCTTCGCGCCCAGCAACGCAACGAGCGTTGCGTGGTCATCACGGCCTATGGCTCGGCAGAAAATGCCGTCGAATCGCTCAAAGCCGGGGCTTTCGACTACCTGACCAAACCGGTCAATCTGCGGCAGTTCCGCGCCGTCATTGCCTCCGCGGTGCAGGATGCCACCGCCCAGCCAGTCGATGCCGCGACGGCCCGCACGCCGACGCTGGACGCACCAAGTCAGTCGCCCGCAGCAGAGGCCGCGCTACAGCGTCTGGTCGGTCCGTCAGCGGCCATGCGCCAGGTCAAGGAGCGCGTTACCAAGGTGGCACGCAGCATGGCACCGGTCCTGGTCTGCGGCGAATCCGGCACCGGAAAGGAACTGGTCGCCAACGCGCTGCATGCCAACAGCCACCGCGCGAACGGCCCCTTCATCGCGGTCAATTGCAGTGCCATCCCCGAGACTTTGCTGGAAACCGAATTCTTCGGCGTCAAAAAAGGCGCCTATACCGGCGCCACACAGGATCGCGACGGCTACTTCCAGGCGGCGCGCGGCGGCACCCTGTTTCTTGACGAGATCGGTGATCTGCCCCTGGCCATGCAATCCAAGCTGCTGCGTGCCATTCAGGAGCGCTGCGTACGCCCAGTGGGTGCGACGCAGGAGGAGCCCGTCGATGCGCGCATCGTCAGCGCCACCCACAAGAACCTGGCCGATGAGGTTCAGGCTGGTCGCTTCCGCCAGGACCTCTACTACCGGCTCAATGTGATCGAGATCGACATCCCGCCCCTGCGCGAACGCCGCGAGGACCTGCCGGCCCTGTGCGAGGCCCTGCTCAAGCGGATTGCTGTCGAATCCGGCCTGCCGGTGCCCGCCCTCACACCACAAGCGCTGGCACAGCTGGTCCAGCATCCGCTGCGAGGCAATGTGCGAGAACTGGAGAACCTGCTGCACCGCGCGCTGGCACTGAGCGACGGCCACGAACTGCAGCTCGAAGCGGCCGTCCCACCTACGATGCAGCCCATCGACACAGCGACGGTATCAACGCCGGCCACCGAGCCGGCGAGCGCGCTGCCCGACGATCTGCAGCACCACCTGGATCAGCAGGAGCGCGAGATCCTGATCAAGGCCCTGCAGGAAACCGGCTTCAACCGCACCGCGGCTGCCGCCCGTCTGGGCCTGAGCCTGCGCCAGATCCGCTACCGGATCACCCGCCTGAACATCGACATGCCGCAGGACCATGATGCCGCCTCCGACACTCCATGACGAACCCATCGCCGATGCGCTGTGGGACGACGGCTGGTACCGCTTCGCCCGCCGCTTGCCATCCCCCAACTTCGGCTCGCGTCCTGTGGGCGCGGTGGTGGACCTGATCGTCATCCACTCCATCAGCCTGCCGCCCGGCCAGTATGGTGGCGACGAAGTGCAGCGCCTCTTCACCAACACCCTGGACTGGAACGCCCATCCCTATTTCCGCACCATCGAGGGCCTGGAGGTTTCCTCCCATTTCTATATTCGCCGCAATGGTGAACTCTGGCAGTTCGTCAGTTGCGATGCACGTGCTTGGCACGCTGGCACCTCACACTACCGCGGTCGCGACAACTGCAACGACGATTCCATCGGCATCGAACTCGAAGGTCTCGAAGGCGAGTCGTTCGAAGCGGCCCAGTACGAAACCCTGGCCGGCCTGTGCGCGGTCATCCCGCAGCGCTATCCCGTTGGCCACATTGCCGGCCACGAGCACATCGCCCCCGGCAGAAAAGCCGACCCCGGCGCGGGCTTTTCATGGCTGCATCTGCGACAGACCCTGGGCTGGCCGACTCAGTGTTTTCCCGAAGACGTTGCATAGATGTCGCTGCGCTGAAAATATTTTTTCGCACACGTGTGAGGCATTCGCCGATCGCGCACGCAGACTGTGCATCGTGCGATGCGTAGGAACCATGCGGCGATGCGGGGAAAAATCCGCGGTATTGCTTGTGTTTTCTGGCTGCCGCGCGACAACGACTGATCTGGCCATGCATTCAGCCCGGCCGCCTCACTTCTCCCACCGCATTTCACCGACTTGGTGCGAACCACTTTTCCAGGCCATTGCCACGATGGTGTCATTGTGGCGCGATACACTACCCGTAGTGGCTTGTATTCACACAAGACCCCATATATAGTGTTTCCTGTTTACACCACCGACCCTGCCGACGGTGCACAAAATGCCACTAGACGAGATCGAAATAACCAATAAATTGCTGAAGACGAGGAACAGATGCAAACCGCCCAGAACACAGCCCCCTCCCTCCACACCGGCGTCCTGACCATGCAGACTCAGGAGAGCACAGCAGCCCAGCCGCTCAACCATTACCAGATCATCCGCCGCAATGGCGCCGTGGTGCCGTTCGAGCCCAACAAGATTGCCGTGGCGATGATGAAGGCCTTCCTGGCCGTGCACGGCACCCAGGGCGCTGCCTCCGCCAGCGTGCGCGAAGTCGTCGACGAACTGACCCAGGCCGTGGTACGCGCTCTGATGCGCTCGCGCCCTGGCGGCGGCACCTTCCATATCGAAGATGTGCAGGACCAGGTCGAGCTCGGCCTGATGCGCAGCGGCCACCATGAGATCGCCCGTGCCTATGTGCTGTACCGCGAACGCCGCACCCAGGAGCGGGCGCGCCAGACCACCGCAGAAGCACCCAAGACGCCAGAGCTGCATGTTGTCGATGGCGATCAACGCATTGCCCTGGACCTGGGTCGCCTGCAACACCTGATCGAATCGGCCTGTTCCGGCCTGGGCGCCGACATCAAGGCCGAGCCCATCATGGCCGAGACCATGCGCAACCTCTACGACGGCGTTCCCATCGACGAGGTCTACAAGGCCGCCATCCTGGCTGCGCGCACGCTGATCGAAAAAGATCCCGACTACACCTACGCCACCGCGCGCCTGCTGTTCCACACCATCGCCAAGGAGGTGCTGGGGCGCGACGTGCCGCCGTCCGAAATGGCCGAAGCCTATACCGACTACTTCCCCGGCTTCATCAAGAAGGGCGTGGAAAACGATCTGCTGGACGAAAAACTGCTGCAGTTCGACCTCAAGCGCCTGGGCGCGGCGCTCAAGGCCGAGCGCGACCTGCAGTTCGACTACCTCGGTCTGCAGACGCTCTACGACCGCTACTTCCTGCACGTGCGTAAGACCCGCATCGAGTTGCCCCAGGCCTTTTTCATGCGCGTGGCCATGGGCCTGTCGCTGAATGAAGTGGATCGCGAAGCCCGCGCCATCGAGTTCTACGAAGTGCTCTCCAGCTTTGACTTCATGTCCAGCACGCCGACCCTGTTCAACAGCGGCACGCTGCGCTCGCAACTCTCCAGTTGCTACCTGACTACCGTGCCGGACGATCTGGACGGCATTTACGAATCCATCAAGGAAAACGCCCTGCTGTCCAAGTTTGCCGGCGGCCTGGGCAATGACTGGACGCGCGTGCGCGCCCTGGGCTCCCACATCAAGGGCACCAATGGCGAATCGCAAGGTGTGGTCCCCTTCCTCAAGGTGGTCAACGACACGGCCGTCGCCGTGAACCAGGGCGGCAAGCGCAAGGGCGCTGTCTGCACCTACCTGGAAACCTGGCACCTCGACATCGAGGAGTTCCTGGAGCTGCGCAAGAACACCGGCGACGACCGCCGCCGCACGCACGACATGAACACGGCCAACTGGATCCCGGACCTGTTCATGCGCCGTGTCATGGAAAAAGGCCAGTGGACGCTGTTCTCCCCGTCCAACGTGCCGGATCTGCATGACAAGTTCGGCGCCGACTTCGAAAAGGCCTATGTCGCCTACGAAGAGAAAGCCGCCCGCGGCGAGATCAAGCCGACGCGCACTCTGCAGGCGACCGACCTGTGGCGCAAGATGCTGACCATGCTGTTCGAGACCGGCCACCCCTGGATCACCTTCAAGGACGCCTGCAACGTGCGCTCGCCCCAGCAACACGCCGGTGTGGTGCACTCCTCCAACCTGTGCACCGAGATCACGCTCAACACCAGCGATACGGAAACCGCGGTCTGCAACCTGGGCTCCGTCAACCTGCGCCGGCACCTGAAGGATGGCCAGATCGACCACGCCAAGCTGAAGAAAACGGTGGCCACGGCCATGCGCATGCTGGACAACGTGATCGACATCAACTACTACGCCGTCAAGAAGGCACGCGACTCCAACCTGCGCCACCGTCCGGTCGGCCTGGGCATCATGGCCTTCCAGGACGCGCTGTATGAATTGCGCATCCCCTACGCCAGCGATGCTGCGGTGGAGTTCGCCGACCAGTCCATGGAAGCCGTCTGCTACTACGCCTACCTGGCTTCGACCGATCTCGCCAGCGAGCGCGGCCGCTATTCCAGCTACCAGGGCTCGCTGTGGGACAAGGGCATCCTGCCGCCGGACACGCTGGACATGCTGGCGCAGGCACGTGGCGGCTACGTCGAAGTCGATCGTTCGTCCACCCTGGACTGGGATGCCCTGCGCAAGAAGATTGCCAAGGACGGCATGCGCAATTCCAATTGCGTGGCCATCGCTCCGACCGCCACGATCTCCAACATCATCGGCGTGGATGCCTCCATCGAACCCTGCTTCGGCAATCTGTCGGTGAAGTCCAACCTGTCGGGCGAGTTCACCGTCATCAACAGCTACCTGGTGCGTGACCTCAAGCGCCTGGGCCTGTGGGACGACGTCATGGTCATGGACCTCAAGCACTTCGACGGTTCGCTGGCCCCCATCGACCGCGTGCCGCAGGAGATCAAGGCCCTGTACGCCACGGCGTTCGAAGTGGAAACCAGCTGGCTGGTCGAAGCGGCCGCACGCCGCCAGAAATGGATCGACCAGGCGCAATCGCTCAACATCTACATGGCCGGCGCTTCCGGCAAGAAGCTGGATGAGACCTACAAGCTGGCTTGGCTGCGTGGCCTGAAGACCACCTACTACCTGCGTACGACCTCCGCCACACAAGCGGAAAAATCTACCGTGGCGGCCGGCCGACTCAATGCCGTGTCCTCCGGCGGCGCAGCACAAGGCGGTGCCGGCATGAGCGCGCTCGAAGCCGCGGCCGCTGCGGCGCAGGCACAGATGGCGACGGCCGCAACCGACATCAAGTTCTGCGCGATCGATGACCCCGGCTGCGAGGCCTGCCAGTAAGTCGACGCCAGCTTCGCATGCCATGCGATGCTATTGAGCAACACAATTGAGCAGCGATGTGAATGAATACTTTTCATTTCATCTCGCTGCTCTCATAATCCGCTGATTGGAATCTCATATGTTGAACTGGGACGAAGAAGTCAAGCCCACATCGCAAATGCCTTTTGCACATGGCTCATCCAGCAGCCGTACGACCGAGCTTCCCCTGCAATCTTCTGAACTGCGCACGGCGCAAGCCGCGAGCGCCACACCCTTCGCATCCGCCACGACGGCGGTGCCCGCGATTGCGCACCGCATCAAGGCGTCCGACAAGCGCATCATCAACGGCCAGACTGACGTCAACCAGCTGGTGCCGTTCAAATACAAGTGGGCGTGGGAAAAATACCTGGCTACCTGCGCCAACCACTGGATGCCGCAGGAAGTGAACATGACGCGCGACATCGCCTTGTGGAAAGACCCCAACGGTCTGACCGAAGACGAGCGACGCATCGTCAAGCGCAATCTCGGCTTCTTTGTCACAGCCGACTCGCTGGCCGCCAACAACATCGTGCTGGGCACCTACCGCCACATCACGGCGCCCGAGTGCCGTCAGTTCCTGTTGCGCCAGGCTTTTGAAGAGGCTATTCATACCCACGCCTACCAGTACATCGTCGAGTCGCTCGGCCTGGATGAGAGCGAAATCTTCAATGCCTACAACGAAGTTCAGTCGATCCGCGACAAGGACGAGTTCCTGATCCCGTTCATCAACGCGATCATGGATCCCAACTTCAAGACCGGCACCGAGGAAACCGACCAGACGCTGCTCAAGTCGCTGATCGTTTTTGCCTGCCTGATGGAAGGCCTGTTCTTCTATGTCGGCTTCACGCAGATCCTGGC
>ERZ1292640.2687-Hain-H43-02um-R1-2687-length-14137-cov-6_pt1 | contig 14137 bp, 11 predicted proteins | sample MGYA00564404_ERZ1292640 | MGnify/ENA primary metagenome ERZ1292640 (study PRJEB36523, sample SAMEA6512636) | groundwater metagenome | collected 2019-01-08 | study: AquaDiva: Metagenomics assemblies of 32 groundwater samples
GAATCAATGGCCGGAACAGATTTACCAATTAACACCCTCAAAGCAAGCCGGGATAATTTGTGGCCGCATGAAAGAGAAACGCAACTTGGACGCAATGCCTCAGTCACGGCGGGGGAACCAACCACGCACGAATTGGAGCGCCGGTTTCCAACCGGCTTTCACGCCTGGGACCGCCCAAAGCCGGTTACAAACCGGCGCTCCGTCCGGCGGGTCGCCGAGCGGGGCGGGCGAGTCGCCCGCGCTACCCGCACGCCAAACGGAGAAATTGCCGCGCTCTTGTCCCCTATGACCAACACCAACAAACAAGATCATCCATTCCAGAAACCACGCCAAGCACTCCCCCCAAAATGAACCCACACCCTTTCCAATTTAATCTGGTTGTTGCCTGGCTCTGGGTGCTGCTGGGCTTTCTCTCGGGGATGGTGCTGGGCTTGAAGTTCCATCAGGAGAATTGGCTGGGCGGCTACGCCAGCCATCAGCGGCGCCTGTACCGGCTGGGACACATTTCCTTCTTTGGCTTGGGAATGGTCAACCTGATGTTTTACTTCGCCGCCCAAGCCTTTCCCGCCGCCAAGCTGACCGTCCTGATCGCTTCGTGGGGGTTTCTCATCGGCGCGGTGACGATGCCGATTTGTTGCTTTGTCGTGGCGCAGGACGCCAAATGGCGGCATCTGTTTGCCATCCCGGTCGTCAGTTTGATTGTCAGTGCAACCTTAACTCTATGGGAGGTTATCCATTTATGAAAATCGGTTTGATTGCCATGAGCGGCGTGCGCGCGCACAATGAACAACTCACTCAACTCGGTCTCACGCTGCCGGGATTTGTGGAACGGAACAAAGTCATTGCTTCCCTGCCGAGCTTGTCGCTTTTGACCTTGGCGGCGCTGACTCCGAGTCGGTTTGAAGTCGAATATCGGGAAATTGCAGACTTAAAAACGGAACCCGGCTTGCCGGAGGATTACGACTTGGTCGCCATCAGCTCCTTTTCAGCCCAGATTGATGAAGCGTATCAGGTGGCGGACTTTTATCGGCACCGGCGCATCCCGGTGGTCATGGGAGGACTGCATGCATCTTCGCTGCCGGAAGAAGCCAAAGAACATTGCGCCAGTGTGGTGGTGGGAGAAGGCGAACCGCTTTGGCCCAAATTGTTGGCGGATTTTGAACGGGATAGCCTCCAGCCCCTTTACCTTCAGTCGCGGCCGGGCAGTTACAATTTGGCGGAAGCGCCGCTGCCGCGGTTTGATTTGTTGAACCCGGAGAAGTACAACCGCATCACCGTCCAGACCAGCCGGGGTTGTCCGCACAAATGCGAATTTTGCGCGAGCTCGATTCTGCTGACATCAAAGTACAAACTCAAACCGGTCGCCAAGGTGATGGCCGAAATCCAGGCCATCAAAGAAATATGGCCGCGGCCGTTCATTGAGTTTGCCGACGACAACAGCTTCGTCCAGGCCCGGCACTACAAGGAGTTGCTGCGCGCTTTGGCCAAAGAAAAATTGCGCTGGTTCACCGAAGCCGACGTGAATGTGGCCCGGGATGATGAACTGCTTGGGCTGATGCGCGATTCGGGTTGTCAGCAAGTCCTGATTGGTCTGGAAAGCCCGCGCCAACAAAGCCTGGATGGCCTCGAACTCGCCTCGAATTGGAAGATGCGGCAACAGGACCGCTACCGAGCCGCCATAGCAAAAATCCAATCCTATGGCATTACGGTCAATGGCTGTTTCATCTTGGGTCTGGACCCCGACACACCGGAAGTCTTTGATCACGTCCTGGACTTTGTGCGAGACTCCGGCCTTTATGAAGTGCAAGTGACCTTTCTGACCGCGTTTCCCGGCACGCCTCTTTATGGGCGATTGAAGCGGGAAGGACGGATCATCCGCGACCGGGCCTGGGAGCTATGCACGCTGTTCGACATCAACTTTGTTCCCGAAAACATGAGCGTGGCCGAATTGCAGAGCGGCTTTCTGAAGCTGGTCAAGCAGTTGTATTCGGACGAGGAAACGAAGGAACGGCGCCGCCAGTTCAGAATGCGCCTCAAAACCTCGCCTCATTTCGGACGACGAGCCAAGGCCGTTGCCGCGGAAACGCTGGAAAACGTGGCGGCCTGATTCTTCCGGCCGCAGCAGCCGAGGACGCGAAACCCATGCAGTGACACTTCCCGAACCGTAGCAGCGGACGTGAGTCCGCTCACTTATTCGCCGGCAGAAAGTCAGAGCGGACTCACGTCCGCTGCTACGGAAACAAAGGCAAAGCGCCCGCTTCGAGCCCTGCGGACGAAGGGTCGCTATAGTGCCGAATCATGGAGGGAATGCCTTGAATCTTTTGACGGCACTGCCGCCGCGTCGCGAAACATTGGGGCTGCGCGCCGAAAAGATTGAATAGAAGGCACCGTCGGTTCATCCTTCCTTTGTGTGCCGGAGAACTTATCTCTGTTTCATCGATGGAGCGGTGTGATGCGAACCGCAATCCTTTTGATCGTTGCCGGCGGTCTCCTTCTGGCGGGGCCGACTCTGGGTCGATTGACTCCAGCGGCGGCCGCAGATGCGAGCCGTGACTTCTCCAGAACTACCAGGCCCAAGCTTGGACCGGAGCAACTGGCCCGGTTGAATCAAGCCCTGGCGCCGCTGCATGCGCAGTATGACCCGGCTGAAAAGATGCTGCGGACTCCCTTCAGCTCGCCCGGCTACCACACGACATTGAAAAGCGGTTTCGTTCATCCTACGCGCAATGCGCTGCATTATGCGGTGGCGCTGCTTGATACCGGCGATGAAAGCAATCGTTGGCGTGCCCTGGACATTCTCCGCCGCGTTATGGCTCTGCAGGATCAGAATCCCGAAAGCAAGACTTACGGCATCTGGTCCTGGTTCCTGGAGGAGCCGCTCGATAAAATGTCGCCGCCGGACTGGAACTGGGCCGATTTCTGCGGCACGGCCCTTTTGCAGGTGGCCCTCGATCATCGCGACCTGCTTCCACCTGAGCTTGCGGTGCAGGTGGACGCTGCCATCCGGCACGCGGCGCGTTCCATCCAGCGGCGGAATGTCGGGCCTGGTTACACGAACATCGCGATCATGGGAACCTACGTGACGTTGGTCGCGGCGGAGTTTTATGGTCTGGCCGATTTGCGCGAGTATGCGCTGGCGCGCCTGCGGCGGTTCCATGAGTACACCTTTCAGAATGGCGCGTTTACCGAGTACAACAGCCCCACCTACACGGTGGTGGCCTTGAAGGAATTGGGAAGGATGCTGCAGCACGTCCAAGACCCGGAAGCGCGCCGGCAAGTCCAGGACATCTACCGGCTGGGCTGGGAGGAAATCGCGCAGCATTTTCACCCGCCTACCCGCCAATGGGCCGGTCCGCACAGTCGTTGTTACCGGACACTTCTGGACAACGACGCTCTCGGTCTGATCCAACGCGGCACGGCCGGGCGAGTGGACTTTGGCGCCAATGCTCCCAGCCTGGACGAATGTCGCCTGCCGCTCCCTTGCCCCGGCGAACTTGAGCCTTTCTTTACATCGCTTGGACAGCCACGGGAGCTGGTTAAGACCTTCGTGAAGAGTGACCCGCCCATCGTCGGCACGACCTATTTGGCACCGAATTTTGCCCTTGGCAGCATCAATCGCGGTGACCTTTGGAACCAGCGCCGCGCCTTGGTGGCTTACTGGGGCACCGTCGAGCAGCCGAGCTATCTGCATCTTCGCTTTCTCCACGATGGATACGATTTTGCTGCGGCGCAATTTTTCAGCGTGCAACGGGAGGGCGATGTTCTGGCTGGAATCAATTTCGCCCTGGATGGCGGCGACACCCACGTTTCTTTGGATCGAATCAAGAATGCCACCATCCAGGCCAAGGACTTGCGACTCCGCTTTGAGTTTGGTGGCGCCGCGGCCAATGCCGATTTCACCGCTCCAGCCGGCCTTCTGACGCCGGCACGGCTCCGGTTTGGCGAATTGGGAATGCATCTTGCCGTTTCCTACGCTGTGCTGGGCAAGGAATCGGGCCGATGGGAATCAGGAAAAGAAAAGGGCAAGGCCTGGCTCGACATTGTCCTCTATTCCGGAGAAGAACGCACCATCCGCTTCACGGACTTGGAGCAAGCCGCCTTAGGCATCGCCTTGCGGTGCTCCGAGATCGAGACGCCCCCGACCCAGCCTGCCGCCGCGCTGCAGAATGGACGGCTGGCCCTGGATTGGGCGCAACTTCAGCTCACTCTTCCCGTTCGTCCCGGCAAGGCGTCGGAGTTGCAGAAAAGCTTCACTTCCAACCGGGCCAGCGACGGGAAGCAAAGCCGGTAGCTGGGCCGCAAAATCACTGGCCACGCCGCTTCGCTGATTTGCCCTTTTGCCGGGAACCGCTGCTCCCTCCCCGATTTCTTGCGATGTAGAGTTGGCTATCCTCAGCCGAGGCGAAACGCCTTCGCTCGGCCACTGTGCTCTTCCGCTGAGGAGAGCGGACGCTACACCGGCCCGTTTCATGGCCGTTACGCCAACGACTCCGAGAGGCACGCAACAGCCACGTCTCTTGAAAATTGGCCTTGCCAAGAAATCAGGGCCGCGGATTATAAGCGGCCAAAACACGAAGCCCAACAACATGCGTTTTTACTCCTGTCTAAGTGTCCTGCTCATGGCCTGTCATATTTCCGCGCAGGAATGGACTCGATTTCGCGGGCCCAACGGCAGCGGGATTAGTCCGGCCAAGACGATCCCGGCTCAATGGACGGATCAGTCCTTCAATTGGAAGGCGCCTTTGCCGGGGACGGGCCACTCTTCGCCGGTGCTGTGGGGCGACAAAATCTTTCTCACCAGTTCGGAGGAGAAGTCCGGCGGTTTAATCATCCTGTGCCTTGGGGCGGCCGATGGCAGGGTCCTCTGGCGCAAGGATTTTCCATTTCCTCCCTACCGGCAGCATCAGTATAGCAGCTTTGCCTCCACTTCGCCGGCGGTGGATGCAGACCGGGTTTACGTCGCCTGGGCGACGCCCCATCGTCTGACTTTGATGGCACTGGCTCACGATGGACAAGCGGTGTGGGAGCGTGATTTGGGCCCCATCCAGAGCCAGCATGGCGGTGGTTCGTCCCCCATTGTCTTTGCGGACAAAGTCATCCTGGCCAACCAGCAGGATGCGGAAAGCTTTTTAATCGCAGTCGATGCCCGCACCGGACAAACCCGCTGGAAAACGCCCCGGCGCACCACCCGGGCGGATTACTCGACCCCATGCCTTTACGAAGTCCCAGGGCAAAAACCGGCGTTGATTTTCAACAGCTTGGCCCACAGCATCAGCGCCATCGATCCGGACGACGGCCAGGTGCTGTGGGAATATGACAAAGCCCTCGACAAACGCAGCGTCAGTTCGCCGGTCATTGCTTCGGGGTTGATCATCGGCTCTTGCGGCAGCGGCGGCGGCGGCAATTATCTGGTGGCGGTGCGGCCGGGCGATCCTGCCACAGGGAAAAAACCCGAATTGGCTTATGAAATCCGCCGGTCCGCACCTTATGTGCCAACGAGTGTCGCCGTGGGGCCTCTTTTGTTCCTGTGGAGTGACAACGGCATCGTCACTTGTCTCTACGCCCCCTCCGGCGAGGTGCGATGGCAGGAACGGGTCGGCGGAAGTTTTTTTGGCTCCCCGGTGTGCGTGGATGGACGTTTGTTCTGCATTTCGACCAGCGGCGAAGTCGTGGTGTTGGAAGCGGGGGATCAATTCCGTGTCCTGGCGCGGAATCCACTCGGCGAGTTGGCGCGCACGACGCCGGCGGTGGCGGATGGGCGCATGTACATTCGCACCGCCGGCCATTTGTTCAGCGTTGGCGGCAAGAAAGACCAGGCCGCTCTGAAGTACTCTCCGTAAGAGGCGCCCGGTTTTACGAGGATTTTCACATATCCATTGGAGTCAAAAAATTGATGTCAAAAAAATCTTCTTGATTGCATCTTTTTGACTTTGGCTCCGGCTCCGCTGCCACTGGATGAATTACGGAAACAAAAACCGCGCCGGCTTTTCAGGTGGCTCCGCTTCAAGCTTGAATCGGCGGATGCGCCTGCCTATTCTCGGCGCCACTTGAACCACAATCCTGAAAACGTGTGCAACGCTTGAAACCATGAAGAGATCGTTTCTCTATTGCTGCCTCATCACCGCAGCCATTGCGCCGGGGCCAAATTATGCCGCCTCCGAGCCGGGCTCGCTGCGCGAACAACTCAAAGCCTCGCCCTTTAAAATCGTTTACGAGAGTTACGTCAACGACAACTGGGAGCTCTTCCTGATGAACGCCGATGGATCGGAGCCGGTCAACCTGACCCACACGCCCAAAGAACACGAGCTTTACCCGCAAGTATCGCCGGACGGCGCCAAAATCTGCTTTGTCTCTGATCGAGGCGAAGGCCGCGAGACAATTCGCAGCCTTTACTACATGGACAGCGACGGCAAGAACCGCAAGAAAGTGACTGACTCTGCGCGCGAGCCGTTCTGGGGTCCCGACAGCAAAACCATCGGCTATCTGCCCCAGGAATATTCCAAATTTAACGTGATCGATTACTCGACCAAAGGCATGACCTTCTACGATTTGGCGACCGGTCAGAGCCAGCCGCATCCCAACAGCGGGAATCTGCATCACCTCTACAACCCTTGCTTTGCGCCCAACGGGAAATGGATCGCAGCCACGGTGCACGCCGGGATGGGAGTTGATCACGCCATTCTGCTCATTGAAGCTCATGGCAACAAAATCATCAATCTGAAGATTCCCGGCTGCCGACCCTGCCTCAGTCCCGATGGCAAGCAGATTGCCTGGGGGCCGGGCGACCACGAAATTGCCGCCGCCCCGATTGACCTGGACTCGGAGGAGCCGAAAGTGGGCCAGAAGCGCGTTCGTATCCTGGATGAAAAGCTGAAGATTTATCATGTGGACTGGTCCCCGGACAGCCAGTTTCTCAGCATCAGCCGTGGTCCGGAGAGCGAAGGTGACCTGAGCAAGCCGGGAACACACCATGCCGCGTGCGAGATCGTCGGTGTCTATGCCAAGGACTGGAACCTCTGCGCGGTCTCCGCTCAGCGGGATGGGGTTCTGGACCTCAACACAGCCGCGGCCGGGGACTTCCTGATGCTGACGACAAACCGGTGCAGCAACAAGGAATCAGCCTGGATCCGGCCCCCTCGCAAAGAAAAGGAGTAAACGGTGGCGCGGATGACATTCCGGCTGGCGGTCAGCGTTGCGCTGGCGCTCTTTTCCTCGTGCAGCCGCACCGGTTCCGATGCGCCAGCCGAGACGCAGCCGGACACCACCCGGGGAAGCTTTTCCGCGGCCATAACCGAGCCGGCGGAAATTGTCACCAAGTCGGGCGTCGAAATGGTTTTCATTCCGGATGGTGAGTTCGTGATGGGCAGTGATAAAGGGAATCCCGACGAAGCCCCTGCACACAAGGTCAAGCTGGGCAGTTTCCTGATCGACCAATACGAGGTGACCCACGAAATGTTCGCCAAAGCCCAACTGCCCAATCCGTCGCATTGGCAGGACCATCCCAAGAAACCCGTGGAACGAGTCCGCTGGAGAGACGCAAAACTTTACTGCAACGAGCGCTCGCTGTTGGAGGGGCTCCAGCCCTGTTACGACGAAAAGACTCAAGGATTGGTCTGTAATTTTGAGGCCGGCGGCTATCGCCTCCCAACGGAAGCCGAATGGGAGTACGCCTGCCGCGCCGGAGCGAGCGGTGAGTATGACTTCGGGCCGGCAAACAAATTGAGGGAGCATTCCTGGTTCGAGGAAAATGCTCAGGAACGCACTCACCCGGTTGGCCAAAAAAAGCCTAACCGCTGGGGGCTTCATGACATGTATGGCAACGTGTCCGAATGGTGCGAAGACGTTTATAGCCCCGCTTACTACAAAAATAGTCCCTCTCAAGATCCGCGCGGCCCGGCTGCTGTCGGCAAGGATACCAAGAGCACCCTGCGCGGTGGCTCCTGGAAGTCGAGCGCCAACATGTGCCGCGCCACTTTTCGTCAGGGACAACGAACCGGCGATGCCGACGCTTGTTTTTATACGGATTTCTGCGGGTTCCGCTGTGTGCGCAGAATGGCGGCGGAAGGGCTTCCGAAACTGCGAAGCCAGTTGAAGCCGTGATCAATCCCTTGAACGCAGCCTTCCACTTCTCCCCGCTCGTGCCTCGCGGGGAGAGGGGGAGCGCGCTCCGGCGTCGCGTGCCGTCCGCCATGCGGTGCTCTCCATTCCCGCCGTCCGGATCCCGCTCCCCAGGACCAATTAGCGAGGAGAGCGGCAATTCAGTCTGCCAACGTCATCGCGTTTATGCAAGTGACCGTTAAGAGCGTGTTTGAAAACTCCCCTCTCCGTAGTCGCCGACGTGAGTCGGCGCATTCTTCCAGGCCGAATCCGAGAAATTTGCGCCGACTGACGTCGGCGGCTACCACTCTTCAAACAGGCGCTAAGACAACGCCCTCTCGATAACCTAGCCTACGGCCCCCGCTCATGCTCTTTCACACCTGGCCGTTTCTGGTCTTCCTGCTGATCGTTCTGCCGGTTTTTTTTGTTCTGCGGAAAACGCGCTTCTGGCTGCCTTGGTTATTGGTGGCATCGTATGTCTTTTACGGCTGGTGGAACCCCTACTACCTGCTGCTCGTTTTTTATTCGACGACCTTGGATTATTTCATCGTCCTGCTGATGGATCATTGTCTGCGCGAGGGACAGAAGGTGGACCTCCTGGGTCGATTGACGCGTCTCCGATTCAATGACCGCGTCCTGAAAACAGCCTATCTCATTTCGGCTTTGGTCACCGTGGTCTGCCTCGGTTTGGTGTTGGGCGGCCCGGCCACGCTGCGACCGATGATGGGATGGCTTTGGCTGATTTTTCTTCTCATGGCCTACGGAGCGCTCTTCAGCAGCCGCCGGGCGTGGCTCGTAGTCAGCGTGATTAACAACCTGTCGCTGCTGCTGTTCTTCAAATACGCGAATTTCGTCACGCAGAATATGAATTGGATTCTGCAAAAAGGCCACGGCGCGTTGCGATTGCCCGAGCCGGCTACCCTCATGCCCTTTGGTTTTGATTACGTGTTGCCGGTGGGCATCTCCTTCTTCACGTTCCAATCCTTGAGTTATTCGATTGATTTCTATCTGGGCAAGACCCATCGGGAACGAAGCTTCCTGCGCTTTGCGACTTTCGTGGCCTTTTTTCCACAATTGTTGGCCGGACCCATCGAACGCGCCCGGCATCTGCTGCCGCAATTCTATCAGTTTCCCGTTGTGCGGATGCGCGATGTGACGGATGGCTTGTCGCTCTTTGTCGTTGGCTTGTTCAAGAAGCTCGCGTTGGCCAACTACCTTTCCTTTTACGTGGAACGAGTCTATGAGCGCCCCGCGGCCGCTGATGCGCCGGCCCTGATGTTGGCAACGTTTGCCTTTGCTTGGCAAATCTTTTTCGACTTCAGCGGCTACACCGATATGGCCCGCGGGGTGGCCCGGCTGATGGGATTTCATCTGATGTTGAATTTCAATAATCCCTACCTGGCCACGGGGCTGGGCGATTTCTGGGCGCGCTGGCACATCAGCCTGTCCACGTGGTTCCGCGATTATCTCTATATTCCGCTGGGCGGCAATAAGCACGGGGCCTTCCACACCTATCGGAATCTGTTTCTGACCTTCTTGATCTCCGGCATTTGGCATGGAGCGGCCTGGACGTTTGTCATTTGGGGCCTCCTTCACGCCCTGGGCGTCATGTTCACGCGCGAGTTGGAGCGTTCCGCCTGGTATCGAGAGAGCGTGCCCAATCTGCTCAAGCAAATCGGTGTTTTTATCTTTGTCTGTTTCACTTGGATTTTTTTCCGAGCCTCGTCGCTGGAAGAGGCCCTGCTGATTGTCCGCCGGATCGTGGGCGGAGCTTGGACCGATCCGGCCTGCCCGCCCTTGATGCTGGGCATTGTTGCACTGATCTGGCTCTATCAATTCCTCTACGAGTCGAAATGGCGGCCTCTACTGCAGAACAGCGTCGTGCGGGTGAGCCTGGTCGTTTTCATGATCCTGTACATGTGCCTTTTCTCGTCGGGCGGCGGCGCGTTCATTTATTTCCAATTTTAGGATGAGCATGCAAAACAAACTGCAAATCCAGGAAACCCCCTTCGTCAATGAAGTGCGCCTGGGCGCTGCGCAGTGGGCCATCGCGCTCGGCATCGTCTTGCTGGGCGTTTGCCTGGCGCCGCTGTTTTGGCCGAAGATAGAACGGTTCGAGACCGGCCTCGATTACCGCCTGCCCTACCCACTGAGCAAAGATTATTGGCTCTACGCGCGGCGCCTCCGCCAACGCGACGACGCTCGAAGCATCCTGGTGCTGGGTGATTCGGTCATCTGGGGCGAATACGTCCTGCCGGATGGAACCTTGTCGCACTTTCTGAGCCGGGAATCGGGGTCGGCCGGGGCGTTTGCCAATGCCGGCGTGAACGGTCTCTTTCCCTTGGCGCTCGAGGGTTTGGTTCGATATTACGGTGGCGCAATTCACGGCCGGAAGGTCCTGCTGCACTGCAACGTGCTTTGGATGAGCAGCCCCAAGGCCGACCTGCAGACTGATAAGGAGGAAAAATTCAACCATGCAGAGTTGGTGCCGCAGTTCTGGCCGCGCATTCCCTGCTACAAAGCCGAAATCGCCGGGCGCCTCGAAATTGTCGCGGAACGCAATCTGAATTTCCTGGCTTGGGTTGGGCATCTGCAAAATGCCTATTTCGACCAGAAGAACATTTTGGCCTGGACCCTGGCCGAGGACGGCGGGGATCCACCGAAATATCCCAACACCTACAAGAGTCCGCTCGCCCCAATTACTCTGACCCTGCCAAACGCGTTCAAGGACGATCCGGAGCGCGGGCCACGCAGCCCTCGCCACAAGCCGTGGTCCTCGGACGGAATAGGCCGCACCCAATTCGAATGGGTTGATCTGGAAACGTCCCTGCAATGGAACGCCTTTCAGCGTCTGACAAAACTCTTGCGCGAGCGTGGCAACGATGTGCTGGTGGTCATTGGCCCTTTCAACGAACATATCATGGCTGAGGAAAACCGATTGGCTTTTCGGAAACTCCGCGACGGTATCGCTGCCTGGCTGAGCCAAAACCAGATTCCATGTCTGGTGCCCGCCACCCTACCCTGCGAGCTTTATGCCGACGCCAGCCATCCCCTGACTGACGGCTATGCGCTGCTGGCCAAGCGGCTCAGCGAGAACGAGTCCTTCCGGAAGTGGCAGAGTGGACCTTGATCCTGAATCCGGCAGGTTTGGAGTCCCGGCTATAGCCGGCGGGACCTCCCGAAAACGAACAGGCCCTGGGAATTCGAGTGGTTTCGGCGCTTGAAAACATAACACTGGCGCTTCTCTGCGCTTTCTTGGCTCGCGCCCAGAATCCGGCTCCGGTCCCATTACCCTCAACTTCATCCTCAGCAACACCGGCATCGGCATGAAGCCCGATGCAAAATGACGAAACCCGAATTCCGAATTTCGAAGGAAATCCGAATACCGAAAACCGAAATCCGTGGAGGACGCCCAGCGTGCAGACGTTTTGGCCCTCGGCCTCCGGCTTTCCTTCGGTCTGAGGGCTTGCTGCTTCGGGCCGCGTTGCTGGTCGCCCCTCAGCGCTCAACCAAAGCCTGCTTCTCGCCCCCCATTCCCCGTCACCCGTCACTTATCCTTTAGCAGTTGTCGTTCGGCCGCTTGTTGCTCGGCTGCCTGTTGCTGTTTTTTCAGTTCGGCCAGCTTCTTGGCGGCGGGGGCGTAGCCGGATTTGGCGGCTTTTTCCAGCCATTTGCACGCGGTCTGCAGATTCTTCTCCACAAGATTGCCGGTCAGATAGCGCAAGGCCAAATCGTATTGGGCGTACGGCACTCCTTCGTTGGCGCGTTTCATCTGCCATTCCAACCGTTTACGTTCCGCCTCCTCCTTGCCGGCTTTGACTTTAGCCGGATCGACGGGCGCAGATGGCACACCTGCGGCGGGAGCCTGGCCGGGTCTGGCCTGCGCCGGAGCGGCGGGCGCTGCCGGGCGCGGCGCGACCTTCCTGGTGTAGGACCCGGCGCTGGTGATCTGGGCGCGCGCGGCGGAGAGCATGGACATGGAAATGAGAACGGCAAGAAGGAATGTGACGCGTCTTTTCATAGGCTTGCTAAGGGAACTTCCCACAGCCTGCACAGATGGGCAAGGTGAAAGATTGGCTTGCAAATGGAAGGTGGGTCATGGGTGCCCATATTTCGGTTTGGAGAGGCCGTCCCCGCGCCATTTCAATTTCTCTCCCAGAATATCGTCGTAATTGATTTCCGGCAGAAAGGCGATGGCCACCTTGTCGGCTCTTGATGATCACCTCCAAGCCGCCACGGATGCGCGGAAGGCCGATTGGTTTGGAGCGCCGGCCGGACCGCCCGGCGACTTGAAACCTGAAAACAAAAGTGGCGAAGCAATGGCACAAAGGAGACAGGCGCTCCCGCCAGGCGGGATTAGTATTCGCTCATAGTAGAGCGACTCCGTTACGGAGTGAGTCGTCGTGCGACAAAGTCCTGACGCCCCGGCTCAAAGGTCTCATAGCCGGTACTTGGACCCGTGCTCTATGCTTCGCCACGGATATTCGTAGCACACGACAGATAGGAGGTAAAGAGAAAGTTATTCACCGCGGCCGTGAGCGGCGCATCTCAGTTTTTGGCAACAGGAGCGCGGACGCCTACGTCCGCCGCCGACGATCTGGCCGTTGTGCTCGCGGATGTGGGCATCCGCGCTCCATCTGCGGACGAAAACGAGCAGTTGCCAAAAACTGAGATGCGCGCCTTCGTGAGAGGTTGGCTGACTTTTTTTCTGCCAAGCCGCACCGTTATCCAGCCGCGCTGTCATCAGCCCGCCACTCCTCTTGTCTGTTCTTGAAAAGATTCCAATCCGGCCGATACTCGTTGCACTCGACGACATGCATCTTCAGCAAACCAAAGACGCCAGCCTTGCGACCGGTGGGCCGCAATATTACTTCCACACGGTACCGGAAGCGGTGAAGGAGTTTCTTCGCAAACGGGGCGCTTGTCCCGTGGTGCTCCAGACTCCTTATGGCATCGCGAACAGTGCGTTCACAGCGGTTGGACGCGACCACAAGCTTTCAAAGACGCGGAAAGCCGTCGCGGGTAAAGTCGGACATGATCGAATTCAGGGCGACGAGTCCATTGGCGAGGCTATCCGGCATTGGTACGGCCTCAAAGGCGGAAGGGACTTCGAGCGAATCGATGTGGAAGCGGTGATTCATTCCGACGGTCACTTTATCCTCATTCCAACCGCCGTGACGATGAGAGGAGCAAAGCGCCCGAAGACTCTGGAGAAAGTGACCTTTCCGCTTTCGTTCCATCGCGACTATCAAAGCAAACTTTGGAAGCGACAGATCGAAGCCATTCGCCATGAAGCAGCAGATGACGTTTCTTGGGCTGGTTCGCAGTTAAGGCGCATTGTCGCCGATCATCGGAACGTGGACGCGAGGCATGTCCATGAAGCTGACCTGCTCCGTGCGGCAGGCGCACTCTCGCTTCTCGGATTCGATTTGAGCCTGTATCTCACAAAAGGCTACGATTGTCCGCGGAGCTGCTTTAATTTCTTCAACCTGCCGCCATATCGGTGCCCGGTCGAAATCAAGAAACGCTCGTCCCGCTTCGACTACCAGATGACTCGTTACACTGAGCTTCCCAGAGCCGTCGTCTTGTGTGTTGAGCATGACTTGGTGAATCCGCCGGATTACGTAGATGTTGTCGAACTGGCGGCATTGGCGGAGTATCTGGCTGCTTAAATGAGTCGCGCTGACCTCCAGCCTATTCTGGAAGCGATTCCTGCCGCCCGGCAGGAAGACGCGCGGCATTACGGCGTGCATCCTTACTTTACGCGCCGGCCTGCCAACGTGGTGCGCGCTTACCTCGAGCGGTATTCGCAGGACCGCGACGTGGTGCTCGATCCGTTTGGCGGCACGGGCGTCACCGCCATTGAGGCGTTTCTTCTTGGGCGGCACGCCATTCAGAACGACTTGAATCCGTTTGCTAATTTCATTGCCCGGAACATCGCCGATACCACGCTGCCTTCCGTCACGCCACTGCACCAGGCTTTCAACCGGGTGAAGCAGGCATGCGCGGAGCCGCTGGCAGAAATCGAGACGGACGAAGC
>ERZ1292640.2689-Hain-H43-02um-R1-2689-length-14131-cov-4_pt1 | contig 14131 bp, 14 predicted proteins | sample MGYA00564404_ERZ1292640 | MGnify/ENA primary metagenome ERZ1292640 (study PRJEB36523, sample SAMEA6512636) | groundwater metagenome | collected 2019-01-08 | study: AquaDiva: Metagenomics assemblies of 32 groundwater samples
ACGGGGTCGGAGTACGTGGCGGCGCGGTCCGCGCTCCTCCAGGGCACCGACACGACCGACGCCGCGGCGCGAGAGCGGGCGACGGAGGCGGCGCTGGCCGCCCTCAGCTCGGCGGCGCAGGAGGTTGCCCGCCTCGCCCCGAACGATCCGCTCGCCGCGGCGGTGCTCCGAGGCCTGACCGAGCGGCGCCGGGCCGGCCAGCCGTCGCCGTCCACGCGGACGGTCGTATGGTACTGAGCGGACGCGCCCCGCTCCGGGTGCTCGGCGTGGTGGGCCTGTTGCTCGCGCCAGCGGCCGGGCTGCCCACGGCGCGTGCCCAGGAACCGGCTCAAGCGCCGAGGGCTGCGACACCGCCGACGAGCGCGGGGCGCGCCTATTCGGGAGCCGCCGCGGCGTTCGCGGAGGTGGCTTCGACGCAGCAGGACCAGTCCGGCTGGCTCGGTATCGGGCTCTCGTGCTCGGACTGCAGCATCCGCTCCACGGGAAAGACGGTCCGCCGGTGGACGTTCAGCCGGCCTCCGCTCGTCTACTCCGTGGATCAGGGTGGCCCGGCGGACCGCGCCGGCCTGCGCCCGGGCGATACCCTGATCGCCATCGACGGTCAGGAGTTCGTGTCCCGCGAGGGCGGTGAGGCCTTCGCCAACCTGATCTCCGGCGAGCGGGTGCGGCTGACGTATGCCCGCGGTGGGCGCCGTCGCACCGTTGCCGTCGTGCCGGTGGACCGCCCCGCTCCCACCGCCGTGGCGGACATCGAGCGGACCTACTCGGAGGCGTTCCGCGACGCGGCGCGGGCGGGCAACCTGGAGGCCGAGCGTGCCCGTCGGGAGCTGACGCGCCTGCAGGCCGAGCTGGGGAGGAACCGCGGCAAGCTGCTCGATTCCGCGTCCTCCCGCAGGATCCAGGAGTCCCTCGAGTTGCTCCAGCGCAGCCTGCGGGCGATGCCCGAGCGCGGCTTGGTACCGCCCTCGATCCCATTGCCGCCGATGGTGTTCGCCCCCGGCGTCCCAACGCCGCCGACGGTCTCCTCGAGCAGCGGTCTGCGCTATTCGGGCCGCCTCGGCAACACCGTCATCGAGGCGCGGCGGCCCGGGGGCGTCAGCATCACCGAGACTGGCGACAGCGTGGTCATGTTGACGGGCGGCGACCTCATGGTGCGCATCGCGCTGGAAGGTGGCCGCTTCACGGTCACGCGCGGCGGCACGGCGATTCCCGTGGGCGCGGGCACCGTCCGCTCCAGCGGGGGCGACGTGACCTACGGCATCACGGGCTACCTGGTCAACCCGCGACTGGGCGAAGCGCTCGGCACGCGCGCCGGCATCCTGGCGCTCGATGTCGCGGCCGGATCGCACGCCGACTCGCTCGGCATCGTTCCCGGCGATGTGGTGGTGGAGCTGAACGACCGCGCGGTGGTCGCGATCACTCCGGCGCAGCCCTTCGGCGGTCGCATCCTCCGCGGCGTCACGCCGCCGCAGCCGGGCGCGCTCTCGGCCGTGGTGGTCCGGGGCGGCGAGCGACGCACGCTGCGGTTGGCGACGGCCCCGGCGACGCCCCGTGCCCGCCTGCTGACCCCGCCGTCGCGGGCACCCGCAACGCCGGCGCCGCCGCGGCGCCCGTAGCCGTTAGGCCAGTGGCTCGAGCCGGGCCGTGAAGTGGGGAAGCACCGGCGCACGCTTCACGACGCGGAGACCCCGCAGCCGGTCGCGTTCCCGGTAGAGCTTCGCGCTCACGTCGGCGACGTGGGCGAGGTGCTCGTCGGTGTAGACGCGCCGGGGGGGCGGCGAGCCGGACCAGCTCGAGCGCGGGCCAGCGCATCTCCCCGGTCCGACCGTCCAGCGTCCCGAACATCAGGCCGCCGATCTCCACCCCGCGGACCCCGCCCTCGAGGTAGAGGGCGCAGGTGAGCGCCTGCGCCGGGTACTCGTGCTGCGGGATGTGAGGCAGGAAGCGCGTCGCGTCCAGGTACACCGCGTGGCCGCCGACCGGGCGGAGGATGGGCACGCCACCGGCGAGCAGCCGCTCGCCGAGGCGGCGCACCTGGCCCACACGGTGCTCCAGGTACCGCTCGTCGAGGACCTCCTCCAGGCCGCGGGCCATCGCCTCGAGGTCGCGCCCCGCGAGGCCCCCGTACGTCACGAATCCCTCCATCAGGATGAGGGCGTGCGAGAGCCGGCCGGCGAGGTCCTCGTCGTTCGTGGCGATGAACCCGCCGATGTTGACCAGGGCGTCCTTCTTCGCCGACATCGTGCAGCCGTCCGCCAGGTCGAAGAACGCGCGGGCGATCTGCTCGATGCTCATCCCGGCGCACTCGGGGGCGCGGACCTTGTTGAAGTACGCGTTCTCGGCGAAGCGGCAGGCGTCGAGGTAGAAGGGGATGCCGTGCCGCCGGCACCACGCCGAGACCGCCCGGGCGTTGGCGAGCGAGACCGGCTGGCCACCGCCCGAGTTGTTGGTGATCGTCATCATCACCAGCGGCACACGGTTCCTCCCCGCTTCGGCCAGCGCGCGGTCGAGCTTGGCGAGGTCCGTGTCGCCCTTGAAGGGGAGGTCCGCTTCCGGGTCCCACGCCGCGTCCGCCGCACAGTCCACCGCGATGCCGTGATTGTGCTCCACGTTGGCGCGCGTGGTGTCGAAGTGGATGTTGTTCGGCACGCGGTCGCCGGGCTTCAGCACCGTGCTGAAGAGGACGTTCTCGGCGGCGCGGCCCTGATGCGTCGGGAGGACGTGGCGGTAGCCGGTGATGCGCCGCACCACCGCCTCGAAGTTCACGAAGTTGCGGCACTGCGCGTACGACTCGTCGCCCACCATCATCCCCGCCCACTGGCGGTCCGACATCGCCGAGGTGCCGGGATCTTGTAGGGCTCCATCCGGGTCAGGCCTTTCCGGGAGGCGCCGACGCGGTGGCGAGCGCGCGGTCGAGCCACGCCCCCAGGTCGGCGAACACCCGGCGGCGCTCCCGCTCGTTCAGGATCTCGTGGAACATCCCTTCGTACACGACGAGGTCCGCGGGCGTGGCGAGCCCGCGCACCAGGTCCTCGGACGCGCGCCGCGACACGATCCGGTCGTCGCCGGCGAGGAGTACCAGCAGGGGCGTCGCGATCCGGTCGCGCTCGGCCACCACGGCGGCCTGCGCCCCCAGGATCTCGCGCCACGCCGCCGGCGTCATCCGCGAGTGGTAGAGCGGATCGGCCTTCGCCGCCTGCCCGACTGCTGGATCGGTGCTGAGGTGGGTCGCGTCGAGGCCGGTGGACATCCCGAGACCGGGCGCGAGGTCGGCGAGCACGCGCGCCGCCACGAGCTTCCAGGCCGGCGCCCGCATGGCGAGTGCGATGAACGGGCTGGTCACGACCGCCGCGGCGAGCCCCTGTGGGGCGGTCTCGAGGTAGCGCAGCGCCACCAGCCCGCCGAAGGAATGGCCCACCAGGACCTGCGGCGCCGGAAGCTCCGCGGCGGCACGCTTGCGGAGCGCGGCGACGTCGGCGAGGAACTGGGCGAAGCGGGCGATGTGGCCGCGGGGGCCCGGCGAGCGGCCGTGGCCGCGCTGGTCGAGCGCCCAGATCGCGTAGCCCTGCCCCACCGCCCACTCGCCGACGTGGGCGTAGCGGCCGCTGTGGTCGCCGAACCCGTGCAGGAGGAGGAGGACGGCGCGCGGCGGACCGGGCGGCTCGGCACGGCGGAGGGCGAGTCGGGCCCCGTCCGGCGCCGTCCAGGATTCGACGTCGCCGAACGCCGGCTTCAGATCAGCTCCGCGACGACGCGGCGGAGGTAGTCGAGCGCCCACTGCGCGGCGCGGCGGCGGACGGCGTCCCGGCCTCCGGGGAGCACGTGCGTGAACGCCCGCACCCCGCCCCGCCACGATACGCCGATCCACACCGTGCCGACGGGCTTGCCGGGTACGGCGCCGCTCGGGCCGGCGATGCCGGTCACCGCGAGCGCCGCATCCACCTCCAGCATCCGCGCGACCCCTTCGACCATCTCGCGCACCACGGGTTCGCTCACCGCGCCGTGCGCCGTCACCGTTTCCGCCGACACGCCGAGGAGGTGGAGCTTGACGTCGTTGCCGTAGGCCACGACGCCGCCGAGGAACACCTTCGAGCTGCCGGGGATGGCGGTGACGCGCTGGCCGATGAGCCCGCCGGTGCACGACTCCGCCGTGGCGAGCCGCGCCCCCTTCGCGGCGAGCAGATCGAGCACGACGCCCGCGAGGTCCGTGTCCCCCTCGCCGTAGCAGTGGGCGCCGAGGCGAGGGCGCAGCGCCTGGACGCCGGCCTCGAGGGCGGCGTCGGCCTCATCGGGCGGGAGGCGCCAGGCCGTGAGGCGCAGGTCCGTCCCGTCGTACGACGGCAACCAGGCCAGCGTCACGGACGGCGGCACGAGTCTGGCCGGATCGCCGACGAGGTCGGCGAGCGCAGACTCCGCAATGCCGGTGGTCCGGACCACGCGGGACCTGACAACCTCCGTGCCCCCGTGCCCCTGTGCCCCCGTGCCCGCCATCCTCTGCTTCAGCCGCGGCAGGACCTCCTGCTCCAGCAGGCCCCGCATCTCCACCGGCACGCCGGGGAGGAGGACGACGACGCGCCCGTCCCCGTCCTCGATCCAGAGCCCCGGCGCCGTGCCCCACTTGTTCGGCAGCACCGTGGCGCCCTCGGGCACGTCGGCCTGGGAGCGGTTCGCCTCGGGCATCCTGGGGATGCCGCGCCGGCGGTACAACTCCTCGAGCTGAGCGAGCACCGCCGGATCGTGCAGCAGACGCTTGCCGAGCACCTCGGCCACGGCGTGCTTCGTGAGGTCGTCCTTGGTGGGCCCGAGCCCCCCCGATACGATCACGGCGCGGGCGCGCTGGAGGGCGGCGCGGACGGCGTCGCGGATCTGCGCGGGGTCGTCGGCGACGGAGGTGCGGCGCACGACGCGGACCCCGGCGGCCGCGAGGACGCGGCCGATGTCGGCAGCATTGGTGTCGACGGTGAGCCCGAGCAGCAGCTCGGTGCCGACGGTCAGGAGCTCGCAGTCCACCTACCGCCCGGCGGCCCGGAAGAGAGAGCGGTAGCGGTACAGATAGACGCCGAGCGAGTACGCGGTGAGGAGAACGGCCACGCCGAGGGTCAGGGCGACCACGGCACCGTGGACCTGGTCCCAGAAGTCGCGGAACCACCCGGTCCAGCGCATCTCCACCAGGAGGTCCTTCCAGGCGAACCACGCGATCGTCGCTCCGACGAAGATGTCCTGGAAGATGACCTTCAGCTTCCCCTCGCGGCCGGCCGGGATGACGACCCCGTGCTTCCGGGCCTCGAAGCGGAAGACGGTCATCAGCACCTCGCGCCCCACAAGGAGCACCGCGACCCAGAGCGGCAGACTGCCCCACCACGGGATGCCGTACAGGATCGTGGGGTGCCGGGTGATCCAGTAGATGGGGACGAGGGTGGCGACGAGGAGCAGCTTGTCGGCAATGGGGTCGAGCAGGATGCCGATGTCGGTGACCTGCTTGCGGCTACGGGCGAAGTAGCCGTCGGCGATGTCGCTCGCGGCCGCCGCGAGGAACGCCAGGAAGGCGATGACCTTCGGCCAGTAGCCCTGGATGAACGGGAGCAGGGCGATGACCGGCGCGAGGGCGATGCGGGTGATCGTCAGGACGTTCGGCAGCGTCCACACGGCCAGAGCCTACCCGAGCGTCTTGAGCACGAGCTTGCTGACGGACTTGAGGGTCTCGAAGACGCCGTCGCCCTGCACGGCCACCGCCTCGTGCGCGATCGCGCGCTCGATCCACTCGCCCGTCGGCAGCTGCTGGATGATGGCATCGCCGGGGAAGAAGGGGTCGGGCGTCACCTTCTGCCTGGCCGGGTCGGTCACCTGCCAGCCCGGGTTCAGCTGCGCCTGGAGGTCCTTGATCGGCGACCCGTTCGGCAGGTCGCGCTTGTTGTACTGGACGACGAACGGGATCTTCGTGAGGTCGTAGCCATACTCTGACATGTTGTCGTAGAGGTTCTGCATCGACTCGATGTTCGCCTCCATCCGCTCGAGCTGACTGTCGGCGACGAACACGATCCCGTCCACGCCCTTCAGGATGAGCTTGCGGCTGGCGTTGTAGTACACCTGGCCCGGCACGGTGTAGAGGTGGAACCGGGTCTTGAAGCCCCGGATCGTGCCGAGGTCCACGGGGAGGAAGTCGAAGAACAGGGTGCGTTCCGTCTCCGTGGCCAGCGAGATCATCTTGCCCCGGGTGTTGGGACTCACCTTCGTGTAGACGTGCTCGAGGTTGGTGGTCTTGCCGCCGAGGCCTGGACCATAGTAGACCAACTTGCAGTTGATCTCGCGCGAGGCGTAGTTGATCATCGACATGGCGCGAGCCCCCTAGTCCCCGAACAGCTTGTCAATTTCATCCTCGGCCTCTTTGCCCCCGAACCCTTCGATCTTCGGGGCCTCGGTGCCGGCGCGGGTGAACATCTCCTCGAAGACCCTGGTCAGCTCCTCGACCGTCGCCTTCACCTTAAGGCGGACGAGGCCCAGCGTGGTGCGGTTGTCGAACAGGGCGACGAGGATGACGCGGCGCGCGACGTCGGCAAGGTACATCGACTCTTTCTCGCCCTGGTGGAAGAGCGAGGAAAACTCGTGCTCGCCGATCATCTTGGCGAGCTGGTCGTTGGCGCTGAAATCGGCGGCGGTGAGGGACGCGAAGGCCTGGGTGTCGAACTGCGGCGCCTCGCCGACGTTGGCGACGATCTGTCCGGCACGATCGACGAGCAGGAGACTGCGGACGCTCGTTTCCCGCAGGAGCCCGTCCATCAGCCCGGTGATGAGCTTGGAGTCCTCTTCGCGGAACGACCAACTGGACGCACCTGGCATGCCTGCCTCGCCGTTATTCCAGATTCGCTTCCATGCGGCGCACGAGTGCCTCGGCACGCCGCCGGAGCGCGGGATGCTCCTCCCACGCGAGGTAGTCCTTCAGGACACGGAACGCCGCCACGCTCGGATGACCGCTCAGATACCCGAGCGCCGCGAGGCGGCGCAGGGGCCGTGCGCTGAACAGCGCGGCACGCCACCGCCCCATCGAGCGCTGGGCGAGCGCGTTGCCGATCACGAACCCCACTGCGGCGGCCGCCGCGAACGTCAGCGTGCGGTGCCTCACTCGTCCCCCATCGCGCGCCGGGCCTGGAGGGCCTGCGCGATCGTCTCGCTGTCGGCGTACTCGAGCTCGCCGCCGACGGGCAGGCCGCGCGCGAGCCGCGTCACGGCGACGCCCTTCAGCCGGAGCAGGCGCTCGAGGTAATGCGCCGTGGCCTCACCCTCGACGGAGGGGTTGGTGGCCACGATGATCTCCCGCACCGGCGAGCCCGCCTCGAGCCGGGCCAGCAGCGCCGGCACGCTCAGCGCGTCCGGCCCCACGCCGTCCAGCGGCGAGAGGCGGCCGCCCAGCACGTGGTAGTGCCCCCGGTACTCGCCCGCGCGTTCGATGGCGAGGACGTCCGAGGCCTCTTCCACCACGCAGACCATCGCCGCGTCGCGCCGCGGGTCGGCGCAGATCGCGCAGGGGTCCGCCTCGGTCAGGTTCCCGCACTGCGAGCACGCCCGGACGCGCTCCCCGAGCGCCGCGACGGCGCGCGCGAGGCGCGCCGAGGTCTCGCGAGGCTGCTTCAGCAGGAAATACGTCAGCCGCTGGGCCGTCTTGCGGCCGATGCCCGGGAGCCTGGCGAATTCTGCCACCAGCTCCTCGATCGCCGACACGACTACAACGAGAACGGCAACGGGAACGGCAGGCCGCTCTGCAGCTTCCGCATCTCGTCCTGCGCCATGTCGGCGGCCCGCTTCTGCATGTCCGCGACGGCCGCCGCGACCAGGTCCTCCAGCATCTCGACGTCGCCGGAGAGAAGGCTGGGGTCGATGTGCACGCTGCGCACCTGCCCGCGACCGTCAGCCGCGACGGTCACCATCCCGCCGCCGGCCGAGCCCGTCACGGTGCGCTGCGCCAATTGGCTCTGCATCTCGGCGAGACGCCCCTGCACCTGCTGGCCGAGCTGCATCAGTGAACGTAAATCGGTCATTTTCTCAAACTTAGGTCCTCACCCGAGCCCTAGCAAGCCTACTCCAGCAGCTCCAGATCGAGCGCATCGACGGCGTTGTCGAGGGCGGGGTGCTTCTGTCGGAGGGCGCGCGTCCGCTCAGCCTTGGCTCCCGCGGCGGTGAGGCGTTCGCCGGTCGGCGCCGCTGCCGGAGCGGCAGGCTGCGGTCCGGTCGCCAGGCGGACGGTACCGGCCGTGAGCCGCCCGAGCAGCTCCTCGATCCGGGCCCGATTGCGGCCCAGACCCTCGGCGGTCACCGGACTCTTGCCGAGCACGCGGAGCGTGAGGGCCCCGTCCGCGTACGCTTGCGGTTCCGTGTCCTCGAGGACGGATCCGAGGAGCGGCTTCTCCGCCTTCGCCGCGGCGACCAGGTCGGGCCAGTGGGCCTGGAGGTACTGGAGGCTCAACCGGCCACCGGGCGCCGGCGGGGGGGACTGCGCCCCGCGCGACCCCGCCTCCGCGGGCGGACCGGCTGAGGGGCGGTCTGGCACACTCGCGGACGGGGCCCCTGTGCCCTCTGCCCTCAGCACCTCGGCGATGTCCACCGTCCGGTCCATCACGGCCCAGCGGACCAGCAGGGTCTCGACGACGAGGCGCGGGTGGCCGCTGCGCCGGATCGGCTCCTCAGCCTCGGCGAGGGCGCGCAGGATCCGCAGGACGTCGCCGGGGGCGAAGGCCGCGGCGCGTTGCGCGACGGCGGCCCCGAGCGCGGCGCTCACGCCGTCCGGCTGGCCGCCGAGCCTGACGGTGAGCACGGCGCGCCACAGGTCTCCGAGGCCGTCGGCGAACGCCACGAGGTCGAACCCGGCCTCGACGAGCGTGGCGACGAAGGGGAAGACCTGCTCCGGGCGCCGGCCCGCCACGATCCCGAGCAACTCGAGGTAGACCTCGTCGCCGACGAGACCCAGGAGGTCGCGCACCCGGGCGGCCGTGACGGCGCCCTCGCCGAAGGCCGTCACCTGATCGAGCATCGAGAGGGCGTCGCGCATCCCGCCGTCCGCGACGCGCGCGATGAGCGCGCAGGCGTCGGCATCCAGCGCGATGGCCTCGGCGGCCGCGACCTGGGCGAGACGGTCGGCGATGTGCTGCGGCCCGACGCGCCGGAAATCGAAGCGCTGGAGGCGGCTCATCACCGGAGCGGCCGCGTTGGTGATCTTTTGCGGCTCCGTGGTGGCGAAGACGAAGATGACGCGGGGCGGCGGCTCCTCGAGGATCTTGAGGAGCGCGTTCCACGCCTCCCGCGTCAGCATATGCGCCTCGTCCACGATGTAGACCTTGAACCGGCCCTCGGCGGAGGCGGCGTACATCGCGCGCTCGCGCAGGTCGCGGGCGTCGTCCACGCCGCGGTTGCTGGCGGCGTCAATCTCGACGACATCGAGGCTGGTGCCGCCGCTCCAGACGCGCTCGCAGGACGGGCACTCGCCGCAGGGCTCACCGGGCGCCGGCGTCGCCCCGCCCCGGGCGCGCGTGTCGCAGTTCAACACCATGGCGAGGCTGCGCGCGGCCGTGGTCTTGCCGACGCCGCGCGGCCCGCAGAGGAGGTAGCCGTGCGCCACCCGGTTCTGCGCCACCGCGCCGCGCAGGGCGCGCGCGACGTGCTCCTGGCCGATCAGGTCGGCGAAGGCGCGGGGGCGGTACTTGCGGGCGAGGGCGAGGTGCACTGGTTACTGCTTCCTGGACAGGGTTCAGGACGAGAGTGACAAGTAGTGTACAGACGCGCACACGCCAAGTGGAACTTCAGTACCAAGTGGCAAGTCGCTTCCGCCGCGATGGTGGGTCAGTGACAAGTGCCGCACTGGTCCCTCGCCTGGAATCGTCCCGGTAGCGACTGCCCACCGAAGCACCGAATGACCACTGCGCGTCTGCGCACTACCGCGCACTCGTCACTTCGCACCGACAGGATGGAAATGCCCCAGGCACCCCGCCGCGACGTCCGACATCACTTAGCGCTGCTGCCTGCGGGGCCCTGACGCGGTTCGTGCGCGTACGCCCGGCGGACCTGGGGCGAGCGAAAGATAGGGGTGCAGGGGGCAGACGCCAAGACGCCCAGTCACCCGGGAGTGTGCAGGGGATCGGCGTCCAGTAGTGTCCAGACGCGCAGACGCGCAGACGCGCAGTGGTGGCACGTGCCAAGGGGGCAGCCGGCTCCGGCGCCCCGGACGGGCGAGGGCTTGCGGGGGAGTTCGCGATGTCATATCATATACAGTAGGATCTCATACTATAGCGTCATATGACACGCCCCAAGCGTCCCACGCGCGTCCGCGAGCAGCTCCAGATCTATCTGGACGCCCCCGACAAGGCCCTCCTCGAGGCCCTCGTTCGGGCCACCGGCCTGCCCCGGACCGAGCTGTTCCGGCGCGGGCTGCGCAGCCTGGCGCAGGACACCCTCGGCGAGAAGGCGCCCGGCTGGTCGCTCGACCGGCTGGTCGGCGCCCTCGGCGACGGGCCGGATCTCCCGGCCGACCTCGCCGCCCGGCACGACGAATACCTCTACGCGCCGCACACCCGCCGTGGCGAGCCGCGCCCTCGTTGACACGAGCGCGCTGCTCGCGCTGGCGAGCCGCCAGGACCAGTACCACGCGCGGGCCGTCGGGCTGGCCCGCCGCTTCCTCGCCTCGGGCGGCCGGCTCGTGGGGACGTCGCTGGTGCTGGGGGAGCTGCACGGTCACCTGCTCTACCGCCGCGGCCCGGCCGAGGCGCGCGCCGTCGTGTCCGCGCTGCTCGACGATCCCGCCTACGAATGGGTGGACGTGCCGGTGGCGCTGGTGCGCGATGCCGTGAGCGCCTGGCTGGAGCGCTTCCGCGATCAGCGCTTCTCGATGACGGACGCGGTCAGCTTCGAGGTGATGCGGCGGGAGCGCCTCAGGACGGCGTTCGCGTTCGACCAGGACTTCGAGACGGCCGGGTACGCCCTGCTGCGGTGACGGGCCGCCTCCGGGTGGCCGCTCGCTCGCTACCGTCTCCCGATGGACAGCGCGACGACCACGTGCCGCGGCAGGCCCGGCTCGAACGCCACCGGCACGCCCCCCACGACGTCGGGGTTCAGGAACGCCGACGCGACGTAGCGCCGGTCGAAGAGGTTGGTCACCGTCACGTAGCCCCGTAGACCGAGCCCTGCGCTGACGGGAAGCGGATTCTCGAGGCCGACGGTGAGGTTCGCGACACCGGAGGCCCGCACCTTCACCACATTGGCGTCGTCCACGAAGTAGCTCGAGGTCCCCTGCACGCCGAGCTTGAGCGTGAGCGGGAGCCGGCCCGGCAGCGTGTAGGCCGCGCTCCCCGAATAGAGCACGTCGGGGACGCCGACGATCCTGTTGCCGCCGTAGTCGGCGAAGTGGTCCGCCCGGCCGTAGTGGACCGAGTCCACCACGTAGGCGACGTAGCGGTTGCGGGACCAGCTGAGCGCGCCGCGCAGCTCGAGCCCGCCGAGCGCGTACACCGAGCCGCCGAGCTCCGCGCCGGTGCGCTGGGCCTTGCCCGCGGTGAAGTAGAAGCGCCCGCCCCGGTAGGGGACGATCTCGTTGCGGACGATGGTGTGATAGAGCGCGAGATCGTACGAGAGGGCCCGGACCGGCCCGCCGCCCGTCACCGGCACCAGGTGCTTCGTTCCCACCTCGTACGTCGTCGAACGGATCGGATCCAGCAGCGGGTTGATCCCCGTGACGGTGTCCTGGCCGAAGGTGCTCGCCGGATCGGTCTCGTTCCCGGCGGGCGCCTCAACGCCGCCCCCGACGCTCGCATACACGCTGTGGCGCGGCGAGAGGCGGTAGTTCAGGCCGAGCTTCGGCGTGAGCCGGCCGAAGGTCCTCCGGGCGTCGAGCGTGGGGGTGATGAAGCTGTTGAACAGGTACTGGATGGCGTCGTAGCGGGCGCCGAGGACGACGCCGAGGCGCGCGCCGACGAGGAGATCCTGCTGGACGAAGACCCCCAGGTTGTTCGCGCCCTCGCGCTTGTTGTCCCGGAGCGTGGTGCCGCGCCCGCAGGTGTGCGCGAGCGTATCGCAGGCGAGCGAGTAAAAGAGGATGGCTCCGTCCTGGTAGGCCTCGTCCACGCCGGCGAGCAGCGTCCCCGTCACGCCCTCCGCGACGCGCGTCGTGGTGCGGAGCACGACGTTGCCGCCGACGTGATAGCGCGTGAAGTCGCGGAAGGTGCCGCGCTCCGAGCGCTGCAGGTACTTGGGGCCGGCGAAGAGCATCCCGCCGATGCTCGTCCGCGCGCCGAGGCGGTGGTCGAGCGTGAGGGCGAGCCGGGTGAGGCGGTTGTCGCGCCGCTCGTCCCGCTCGGCGTAGGTCGCGTTCGCCTGGGCCGGGGCGCTGTCCACCTGGGCCTGCGTGAGCGGGCCCGGGATGCGGAACCGGTTGCGCGTCACGACGGCGAAGGCGCCGAGCCGCGTGCGGCCGACCGTGGTGGCGGCCGAGAGCGTGGCGAGCCAGCGCGAGGCGCCGGAGTGCGCGCGCCAGCCGTCGAACGCGGTGTGCACCAGCGACACCGCGACCGCGCCGCCGCCGAGCGGCGCGCTGCCGCGGAGGGCGAGCCGCGCGAGTCCGTACGCGCCCATCGTCCGCTCCACGCTCGCGGCGCGCGGCCGCGTCTCGTCGAGGGTGGACAGGCTCACGACGCCACCCGCGGCGTTCCCCCAGAGCGCCGACGCATTGGAGCGCACGACCTCGACCGACGTCACCGCCGCCAGATCCACGTTGTCGAACGCGGTGCGGCCGTCGGGCTCCGTCTCGGGGACGCCGTCCAGCAGGACGCGGATGCCGCGCGAGGTGCCGGCGTTGGAGCGGTCCCCCGCCCCGCGCGCGCCGAACCCCCGGATGACGAGACGCACGTCGCTGCCGCCGTAGCGGGACTGCGCCAGGACGCCGGGCACCTGGGCGAGCGCCTCGTCCAGTCCGTAGCCGGTCATCCCGTAGAGCTGGCGGGGCTCGAGGCGGGTCACCGCCAGGGGGACATCGAGGAGCGAGCGCGTCTCGCGCACCGCCTGCACGGTGATGGCGGGGAGCACCCAGCGGGCGGAGTCCGCGCGCGCGGAATCAGGCAGCTGCGCGGCGCCGGGCCGCGCCAGGAGAGAGAGACCGAGCAGGACTGTCCAAGAGCGCATGGGGACGTACCGCCTGGGTCGCAGGACTACAGTGACCAGTAGCAACCGTCAACCGAGCACTTCCGCAATGATCTCGACCGCCCGGTCGATATCCTCCTTGCCCACATCCAGATGCGTCACCGCCCGCAGCCGCTTGGGCCCGAACGCCGTCACCAGCACACCGCGTGCCGCGAGCTTCGGGATCACCGTGTCCGCGGCGTCGCCGTCCCGCAGCAGGTCGAGCATCACGATGTTCGTGTCGGGCTGGAGGGGCGAGACGGCGGCGTGGCCGCGCAGACCGTCCGCCAGGCGCCGGGCGTTGCGGTGGTCCTCGGCGATGCGCGGGAGCGTGTGGTCGAGCGCGTACAGGGCCGCGGCGGCCAGGACCCCCGACTGCCGCATGCCCCCGCCGAGCCGCTTGCGAATCTCCCACAGCTCGCGCCGCGCCTCCGCCGGGAAGGCGAGGCAGGAGCCCACGGGCGCCCCGAGGCCCTTCGAGAAGCAGACGCTCACGGTGGTGGCCGGGGCCGCGACGAGGGACAGCGGGGCGTCGAGCGCCGCCGCCGCGTTCCAGATTCGCGCGCCGTCGAGGTGGACGGGAAGGCGCACCTCCGCGGCGAGCACGCCGATGGCGTGGGCCACCTCGAGCGGCATCACCTTGCCGCCCGCGGCGTTGTGGGTGTTCTCGAGGGCGATGGCGGAGACGCGCGGGACGTGGGGGGAGGCGGGCCGCAGCGCCGCGCGCACGAGGTCGGCGGTGAGGAGGCCGTCGGGCGTCGTGACGGGGCGGACCTGCGCCCCCGCCAGCGCGGCGACCCCGGCGATCTCGTAGTGCAGGAGATGCGCGTTGGCCTCGACGACGAGCTCGGTCCCGCGCCCGCAGTGGAACCAGACGGCGCTCTGGTTCGCCTGCGTGCCGCTCGGGAAGAAGAGGGCGTCGCCCTTGCCGAGCAGCGACGCCGTGCGCTCCTCGAGCCGGCGCGTGGTCGGGTCGAAG
>ERZ1292640.2015-Hain-H43-02um-R1-2015-length-16608-cov-11_pt2 | contig 14128 bp, 13 predicted proteins | sample MGYA00564404_ERZ1292640 | MGnify/ENA primary metagenome ERZ1292640 (study PRJEB36523, sample SAMEA6512636) | groundwater metagenome | collected 2019-01-08 | study: AquaDiva: Metagenomics assemblies of 32 groundwater samples
CGCCGTTCAGCTCTTTGGGGAGTTGGATCAAGACGGAAAACTGCAAGGAGCCGGACGAAGTCGTATAGGGGTTGGGGGAGACTTTCAGGTCGAGTATCCTGAGCTCGGGTTCATGGCGCGGGCCCTGGTGGGGTTTCGACTTTGCCGAGACGACAGCCGGGATCCAGAGGAGCAGCGCGACGCAGAGTAGCAGCCAGGAGGCGCGACCGGTCCACGATCCGAATAATGTCGAACAGGGCCTGTTGGAGGGCTGGAAGATCGTCATAGGGTTATGTGCGGCAAGGATCTATTGTTGTGACGCGCCCGGTCGGTGGGCCAATGTAGTGGGGATAACACAGCGTCGGGAGGCTGTCAACGCTTGGACTGAGTTGATTGCCGTTCGCGCGCGCCTTGGGTAAGATGGCGCTGGTTGAATCGGGCAGAGAAAGGACGCACGTGGGTTCGCATCTTCATTTTGATTGTTATTCCGGCATCAGCGGCGATATGACCCTCGGCGCGCTCGTGGATGTGGGCGTGCCGTTTTCCGACTTGGTGAACGGGCTGAAGCAGCTCAGGCTATCAGGGGTGACGCTTCGGAAGCGACGGGTCCAGCGAGGGGCGATTCATGCCACGAAAGTGGATGTCGTGATCGCGACAGGGTTGCGCAAGCCCCTTTCGCTTCGCCGGATCTATTCGATCCTTTCCGCGAGCCGGCTCCCGGACAAGATCAAGCAGCAAAGCCGGTCTGTATTCGATCTCTTGGCCGAGGCGGAAGGGCATGCCCATCGTGTGGCCAAGGATCATGTGCATTTCCATGAAGTGGGCGTGCTGGATTCGTTTGTCGATATCGTGGGCGGGCTGATTGGCTGCGATCTGCTGGGTGTGACTCGTGTAACGGCCTCTCCGGTCAATGTCGGAACCGGGACGTTGCAATCGGCGCATGGGATCTTGCCCGCGCCAGGTCCGGCGGTCGCCATTCTGGCCAAAGGGATTCCGATCTACAGTGCCGGCCCTGCCAGGGAGCTGACCACACCGACCGGCATGGCTTTGTTGCGTATTCTGACCTCGGAGTTCGGTCCGATGCCGGTGATGACGCCGACGGCCATTGGGTATGGAGCAGGCGATGCCGATCCCGAAGGCTGGCCGAATGCCTTGCGGGTGTTTCTGGCGCGACCGTCATCCAAGGGGCTGCGCGAGCAGGATACGGTGCTGCAGGTCGAAACCAATCTTGACGATGTCAATCCGCAGATCTATGAGCATGTGATGGAACAGTTGCTGTCCCGCGGGGCGCTGGATGTGACCCTCGCGCCGGTCATTATGAAGCGAGGCAGGCCCGGCGTCGTGCTGACCTGTCTGGTGGCCCAGGCCCAGCTGGATCAGGTGCTGGATGTGGTGTTTCAGGAAACGACGGCATTGGGCGTCCGGGTCTGTGAGGTGATGCGGCAGATCCTCCCCCGGCGATTCATGTCAGTGAAGGTCCCTGGAGGAGTCGTGCGCATGAAGATTGCCGATGTGGACGAAACAACGAGTAAGGCGGCTCCGGAATATCTCGACTGCAAGCGGATTGCCGAGCGAACGGGCCGTCCCGTGAAGGCTGTGCTCGACGATGCGGCCCTGGCCTATGCCAAACGGCGGGCGGCCGGGACGACAGGCCAGCGATGACAGTCCTTCTCTACAGTCTTCTATTCCTCGTGTCTGTCGCGGTGACCTTGGGCGCCTGTACGCTTTTCACCAATGCCATCGAGTGGCTGGGGAAACGGTTCGATCTGTCCGAAGGCGCGGTTGGCGGCGTGCTGGCCGCCATCGGCACCACGTTGCCAGAAACGTCGATTCCGATCATCGCCATTTTCTTCGGGGCCAGCCGCGCCGAAGCGGAGGTGGGGTTGGGGGCGATCCTCGGTGCGCCTTTTATGCTGAGTACTCTGGTGATTCCGATCCTGGCCATTTTGCTGCTGGCCTATGCCAGGCTGGGGAAGCGAACTGCTGCGTTCCGGCTGAACTATCGCGATGTGACGAGCGACCTCTCCTTTTTCGTGGTGGCCTACAGTGTGGCGCTGGCCTGTGTGTTTGTTCCCTCTCGACTAGTGCATATCCTGGCTGCCGTCGGGTTGGTCAGCCTCTATCTCTATTACGTCAAACTGAAGTTCAGCGAGGTGGCGGATGAGGAGGGGGGCGAGGGCGGCGCGCTGGAGCCTCTGTTCTTTGCCAGAAAGGCCGCTGTCCCCTCGTTTGGATTCATCGGTCTTCAAGCGGCTCTTGGCTTGGCAGGCCTCGCACTCGGCGCGCATCTCTTTGTGCTCGCCGCAGAAACCATTGCCGGAGCTCTATCGATTTCTCCCTTGATCCTGGCCCTGCTCGTTGCGCCATTGGCGACCGAGTTGCCGGAGATGTCGAACAGTTTTCTCTGGCTCTATCGGAAGAAGGATCGTTTAGCGGTGGGGAATGTCACAGGCGCGATGGTCTTCCAGGGGACGATCCCTGTTTCAATCGGTCTGTTAGGCACGGATTGGGCCCTGGCCCCAACTGCATTGATCACCATGGTGCTGGCCGTGGTGGCGAGCACCTTCTTGTTGGCGCAGGCTGCATGGAGCGGCTTTTGGCGACCCTGGCTGCTGGGCGGGAGTTCACTCCTGTATATCGGGTATGTGTTGTACCTGTACTGGCTGTAGACCCGTGATGGGTGATGTGGGATGAGTACGAAGACGAAAGAGAAACCGCTCCTTGGTATCACGATGGGAGATCCGGCTGGGATCGGCCCTGAGGTGATTGCGAAGGCCTTGGCCGGGACGAAAGTGCGACGGCTATGTCGTCCGCTGGTCATCGGCTCTTTTTCGGTGATGCAGCAGACGGTGAAGAGTCTGAAGCTGAAGATGGAGGTGGTTCGGGTGGAGGGGCACGAAGAGGTGTTCCCACAGTCGAATCAGCTCGCGGTGCTGGATCCGCTCGACCGTCCCCTTGGGCGGTTTACGCGGGGAGTCGCTGCCTCTGTGACCGGGGCTGCCTCCGTATTGTTCATCAAGAAAGCGGTGGAGCTGTCGCAGCTCGGCTGTATCGACGGTATGGTCACGGCCCCGATCAATAAAGAAGCGATCAAGATGGCGGGCTGCCATTTCCCTGGTCATACGGAACTGCTGGCAGATCTGACCAAGACGCAGGATTCCGGCATGATGATTGTCGGGGGCCCTCTCCGGATCATGTTCGTGACGACCCATGTTGCGATCAAAGACTTGCCCTCGCTCCTTACGCAGGCCAAGATCGAAAAAGCCATCAGGCTGGCCCATGTGGCGTTGAGGGACCTGTTCGGGATCAAGAAGCCGAGAGTCGGTGTCGCGGCGTTGAATCCCCATGCGGGAGAACATGGCCTATTCGGGGACGAAGAGGAACGGATCATTCTTCCTGCGGCCCGTGCGGCGCAGGCCAAGGGGATTCTGGCCAGCGATCCCTTGCCAGCCGATACCCTGTTTGGCAAGGCCGCCAGGGGTGATTACGACGGGGTGGTGGCCCTCTATCACGACCAGGGGCTGATTCCCTTAAAGTTGGTCGCGTTCGGCACCTGCGTGAACCTGACGGTGGGGTTGCCGATCATTCGCACCTCGGTCGATCACGGGACGGCGTTTGATATCGTAGGGAAAGGCATTGCAGATCCTGGCAGTCTGGTCGAGGCGATCACGCTGGCCGCCACGCTTGCCAAGGGTCGATCAGCAGTGAGGTCCGTCTCGTTACGGAAGAAGGGGTCCAGATGACAGAGGATATAAAGCGGGGGCTTGTGCTGGTGCAGCAGCAGTTGAAAGAGTTGGATGCGATTTTCACGGATACGATGGAGACGCTCAATACCGTGGCAGGGGCTGAACGACTGGCAAAATGGAAAGCCAGGACGGTGGCGCTGCTCACGGAGTCCCTGGGCCAGAAGGAAGGGCAGAAGTTTGCCTCTCTGCAACCGGGGCCCTCGTTCACGAACGACCTGGTGGAAGAGTTTACCGACCTCATCGACTATTTCAAAACGCCCCTGGTCGATCTGTCGAAGCAACTGGCGCAAGCTACGCCTCGTCCCTCCGGCGGGAATTAACTGGTGTCGATTCCTGATCTTCCTCCACCGATCAAGCGGCTCGGCCAAAATTTTCTGATCGATCCCAACATCGTGCGTAAAATTGTCGCCTTGGCGGAGCTGGGCCCCAGCGACCATGTGCTGGAAATCGGGCCAGGCCGCGGCGTGCTGACGGAGGCGCTGAGCCAGGCGGCGGGTCATGTGACGGCGGTCGAATTGGATCCACGGCTCCATGCCTATCTTGAGACCAGGCAGGCGGAGTTTCCCAATGTGGAATTGGTCTGCGCGGACGCGCTGGCCTATCCAGTCGAACATCTACCGATGGGGACGGTCGTCGTCGCCAATCTGCCCTATTACATTTCGACCCCCCTGCTCTTTCGATTGCTCGACCAGCGAGGCCGGTTTCCCCGGATGGTGCTCATGCTGCAATCCGAAGTGGCCGACCGATTGGTGGCCAAGCCTGGCGGGTCCGACTATGGCGTCCTCTCCGTGATGGCCCAGTATGCAGCCGACATCACGAAATCATTTCGCGTCTCAGCCCAGTGTTTCCGCCCCAGGCCGGAGGTCGCCTCGGCAGTGGTGTTGTTGCGTGCGAAAGAGGACTGGAGGCTCAGCCAGGAGGCAGAAGTCGTGTTTCGTGCGCTCGTGAAGGCGGCCTTTGCGCATCGGAGGAAAACGCTGGTCAACTCCTTGCGGGACGAAGGCTATGAGCTGCCTCGTGTGGCCGAGGCCTTGCAACGATTGGAGATTGCTCCGACTCGTCGGGCCGAGACCCTGTCGGTCGAGGACTTCCTCCGGCTGGCTGCTGCGTTTGGCTGAGGCGGTGCGGGAGCCTACTGGGGGCGCTTTCTGGCCGGTCTTCGTTTGAAATGACTGATTCCCTGTGCTAGCATCGCGATCATGGCTGTTACCACCTCGGCCAAGCGGGGCGAAGCCCGCCGCGCCGCCTCCCCCCCGTCACACATCAAGCGAGAAGTGATCGGAGTTGTCCTGATCGCGCTGAGCCTACTCACGCTCCTCAGCCTCGTGTCCTTTGTGCCCCATGAATTAAAATCAGCGGCAGCCGCTTCGGCCCCTGCCAGGAATCTGATCGGATCGGTCGGGGCTTTCTTTGCGTCCACACTGTTTTCGCTGATCGGCGGCGCGGCCTATCTCTTCCCTCTTCTGCTCGGTCTGATGGGCGTCCGTTGCTTCACCCAGAGCGATTTATCGATTCGACTGCGGAACGCCGGCGCCTCGCTGGCGGCACTCCTGTTTCTCAGCGGTTTGCTCCATCTCGAAATCACGGCGGTGCCGACCCTCTCAAGCGGCTTCATTTATCGCGGGATGGCGGGAGGCCTCTTCGGGCAAGTGCTGGCCGAGGGCCTGCGAGCCTATTTCGCCAGTACCGGCGCCCACATTCTGATCATGGCGGGGCTGCTGATCTCGCTGCTCTTCACGACACCGATTTCTCTGTCGGAGATTGTCTTGAAGCTTCCAGTCTGGGGCAGCGCGTTGTTTACACGGGTGCGCGGTTGGATTCCGGAACGACCGGTGGAAGAGCCGGCTCCTGAGTCTCCCAAGAAAGCGAAACAGAAATCGTCGAAATCCATTCGCGCGGTCATTGAGGAGACGCTGCCTGAAGCGGCAGCGGAACAGGAATTTGATTGGCCGGTCATTCAGCCGTCGCGACAACCGACGCCTGAACCAGTGGAGGCGAGCGAGGTGGAGCTCGACCAACCGGCTTTTGCCTCCCAGGCGAAGGCGGGGGACTATACCTTGCCGGATCCGGTTCTGCTCTTGAGCGATCCCTCCGCTCCCTTGGGGCGTGTCACGGAGGAAGAAATCAAGGCGCAATCCGATGTGTTGACGCGCGCCCTGCTGAGTTTTGGCATTGCGGGGAAAGTGACAGAGGTTCGTCCCGGACCGGTCGTGACGATGTATGAGTTCGAGCCGGCGGCCGGCACCAAAGTCGCGCGCATTGTGAATCTGGCCGACGACCTGGCCTTGGCCTTGAAGGCGGTCAGTCTCCGGATCGTCGCGCCGGTTCCTGGGAAATCGGTGGTCGGGATCGAGGTGCCGAACCTCTATCGCGAAATGGTGTCGATGAAAGAGGTGGTGACGAGTGAGGCCTTCTCACGCGCCAAATCGAAGCTCAGCTTGGCTCTGGGGAAGGATATTTTCGGCGCCCCCCTGATTGCCGATTTGAAAACGATGCCGCATTTGTTGGTCGCTGGCGCCACCGGAGCAGGGAAAAGCGTTGGCCTCAATACGATGCTCCTGAGTCTGCTGTTTTCAGCCAGGCCCGATGAGGTCAAGCTGCTGCTGATCGATCCCAAGAGACTGGAGTTTCAAACCTACGACGGCATTCCGCACCTGTTACGTCCGGTCATCACCGATCCGAAGTCGGCGGCGCGCGGACTCAGTTGGGTCGTGGCTGAAATGGAGCGGCGCTATCAGCTGCTTTCCGAGGCAGGGGTGCGGAACATCGACGCGTACAATCGAAAGGTCGCAGGGGCGCAGGGTGTGCTGGAGACGGAGTCGGCGGCCAAGGCTGACCAGCCGGAATTGCCTATCCAGTTTCTGTCCGAAGAGGAGCGGCTTTCCGCCGGAGAGACGGCCCTTCCAGAAGGGAGTCCAGGATCGTTCGTGCCGCCGAAGACTCCGCCGGAGCCCTTGCCCTATATTGTCGTGATGATCGATGAGCTGGCGGATTTGATGATGGTGGCGCCGAAGGAAGTGGAAGACAAGATTGCGCGGTTGGCGCAGATGGCCCGCGCATCCGGCATCCATCTCGTGCTGGCGACGCAGCGCCCGTCGGTCGACGTGCTGACCGGTTTGATCAAAGCGAATTTTCCGGCTCGCATTGCCTTTCAAGTGTCGTCGAAGACCGATTCACGCACTATTCTGGATGCCAACGGCGCGGAGGCGCTCCTGGGCCGCGGGGACATGCTCTATATGGCTTCGGGGACCGGACGTCTCATGAGAGGGCACGGGTCCTTCGTCTCGGATGAGGATGTCCGCCGCGTGGTGGAGTTCGTGAAGGATCAGGCTAAGCCTGCCTATAATCAAGAGTTGCAGATCGCGCTGAAACAGGAAGATGCGAAAGAGGAAGAGGCGCTGGATGAAGTGTACGAGCAGGCCAAAGAATTGGTCCTGTCCACCGGCCAAGCCTCGGCATCGTTGATTCAGCGCCGGCTGCGGGTGGGCTATCCTCGCGCCGCCAGGATGATCGAGCAAATGGAGACAGATGGCATCGTGGGCGCGGCTGGCCGCGATGGGCGGAGAGAGGTTGTGGGGCGGCGTGGGCCAGTGGGAGAGGCGGAGGAGGTATGAAGCAGGCAGGGGAGCTGCTGTGCTCGCAGAACGCGCACGGTGAGACGGTGCTCGTTCGATGCGCGCAATGGCAGCTCCCCCGCCCGTTTCATGCGAAGAGATTTGCTATGGAAGAACATCCCCGATGAAGCTGTACAGACTCAAGAACAAGGCTGTTTGGTCGGCGCTGCATGTTGTTCTCTGTGGCCTCCTAGTGCTGTCCACGGCCCTTGCTGCTGGGGATGAGGATAATGCGGGCGCGCTGAAGGAAGTGCGTGAGGTGGTCAAGCAGCTCCAGGCGCGCTATGAAAAGACGAAGGATCTTCAGGCGGACTTTACGCAGAAGACCAGGATCGAGGGATTCGATCGGCCCATCACCTCTTCGGGGAAGGTCTCGATCAAAAAACCTGGCCGGTTGCGGTGGAGTTATCTCGATCCGTCGATCGAGGACATTTACGTCAATCATGATGATGTCAAAGTGTATGTGCCGGAGCACAAGCAGGTCTTGGTGGGCAAGCTGACACAGATGGCTGCCTCGAAGGCTCCATTGGAACTTTTGCTCGGGGCCGCGAAGTTGGAGCAGTCGTTCCGTATTGAGCCGACACCGGGGAATGGTCGAGGTGCGGGAGGACTCAGGCTGCTCACCCTTCTGCCGAAGTCGCAGGAGGGCGAGGCGGGACGATCGGTGCAACGGATCGTGCTGGAAGTGTTTCCCAAGACCTATTTCATCCGGACGGTCACGTTGTATGAAATGAGCGGCAATGTGGCGAGTTTTGAGTTTTCGTCGCTCCAGTCCAATGTGGGGCTCGGTGATGCATTCTTCGAGCTGAAGTTGCCGGCCGATGTGGAAGTGGTGAAAGCTCCCGTATTCAGCGTCCCCCAGTAAGGCCTGCGGGATGGATCAGAGGCTGTGAACGGGACGAGTGAGGAATAGGTGAATCCAATGTCTTTAATTGAAGCAGTCGATGACGCAGTCAAACGGTTGGATGTCGACCGGCTCTCCTCCGAGTATTGGGACCAGAATGAGTTTCTGTTCATTCCGCAGTTTCTTCCCCGGTCGGTAGTGGAAGAGTATCTCGTTCCGCAGGCGCAGGGGGTGAAGGGCGAGCTGAATCGCAATTACATCCCCGGTCACAAAAAAGGCGGGAGCGTGAGCTATTACACGGTGATAGAGAAGGCCCCGCGGTTTCTCGATCTCTATCGCTCCGAAGCCTTCATCGAGCTCTTGAGCCGTCTGGTGAAGAACAAGCTGAGTCTATGCCCGGAGAACGATCCCCATTCCTGCGCGCTCTATTACTACACGGAGCCTGGTGACCATATCGGGTTTCATTACGATACCTCCTACTACAAGGGGTCTCGCTATACCATATTGATGGGGCTGGTCGATCATTCGACGCAATGCAAATTGGTCTGCGAGCTCTTTAAAGATGATCCGGTCAAATCACCCAAGCATCTTGAGCTGATTACTCATCCTGGCGATCTTGTGATCTTCAACGGAGATAAGCTTTGGCATGCGGTGACTCCACTCGGCGAGGGAGAGGAACGGATTGCCCTCACGATGGAATATGTGACCAATCCGGACATGGGGATTTTCAAGAGGCTGTACTCCAACCTCAAAGACTCCTTTGCCTATTTCGGCCTTCGCACGGTTTTTAAGCAGGCCCTGACGGTCCCCAAGCGACCTCGCCCATAACAAGATCCTGAAAACGTCCGCCAGCCAGGAAACCCTGAACGGTGAGCGATGAACGAGGAAGCTGATTCTCTTGTCAGCGTTCCGAGTTGATCGCTCAGAGTTCAGCTCGAGCCCCGCCATTTTTAATTTCCTGCTAGTTGTCGGAAGGCGCTGGAGGCCGGTTCATTCCAACGGCTCGACAGAGTACGGCCCGCAGCTCATCGCGATTATAGGGTTTGGTGAGGTAGGAGAACGCGCCCTTGGACAAGGACATTGCTCGATAGTCCTGCGAGGTAAAAGCGGTGAGAATAATCACGGGGAGGGAGGGGGCGAGAGTCTGGATGGTCTCAAGTACGGAGAGTCCATCTCCATCTGGCAGTCCAATATCGAGCAAGGCTGCGGCAAACTCGACTGTTTTTACCTGGGCCAGTGCATCGCGGCACGTTGACACTCCGGTCACGAGAAATCCATCATGTTCAAGAAGGTCACGTAGCGCAGTCAAAATGTCTGGATCGTCATCGACGAGGAGGATGGCCGGACGGCCAGTCTGGATGTTCATTTGCCTCTCTTCTAGGAATTGTGCGTCCTGGAGATTCTTGGCTTAAAGCTCAAGAGGCATGACAGCGCGTATTTTGTTCAACGCAAGAAATATCGAGTCCCTCCATATCACTTAATGGACGGTTGCGATTCCAGTCTGGATTTCGTCTGGATCTCAGCCGGTCTGGTTGCTCCATTGCCCGTGAGGCTGGCCCGAATGGGCAGGCTCATGATCTGACCGACCAATCGAGGACGCCCCGCGCGGAGTGCGGTCGTTCGTTGCGGGAAGGGCCCCTGTCGCAAGGACTCCATTTCCGCCAGGGATGTTCGTAGCGATTTGGCAATCAGCCAGGCGAGCGTCAATCCAGGACTCCAATACACGGCATTGCGTAGACGATCGACGAGTTCGCCTGGGAGGCTGACGGTCAGCCGGACCATTCGCGGCGGCGGTATTTCAGCCGCACTCGCCCTGGTCGTCTGGTTCGTCGGCCTGACAGGTTGTTCCTTGGGCAAGTTGCGTGAACTGGTCTGGTGGGTTAGCGACATTTTGTCCCTCGCAAGTTTATGTGTGAATGAGTCGGCCCGTTTGTCTATACGGTGTTAATGATTCGCAGTTCGGGAGCCCCTTGTCAGGCTGAAGGGCCGCGCCGCTGAGGAGCAACGCGGCCCTGATGGCAGAAGCGCGTGGCGGTGGGAGGGCTCCGGATGGGCACAATTCGGAGGTGGTCCCGCCAGCGTGACAGGCAATCACTTGTTGAGGGGGGACCCACCGGCATTTTGCTTTGCCAAGCATCTTCCTCCAGCGTCTGACCATGGACCTGGCTCCTCTCACGGTTGGCGATGGGAGGGCTACAGCGATACAGCAACCCCTATACCAGAGTTTTCCCACTGAAAATACTCAGGCCTTGAGATGTAACCTGTTGAGTAATTTTGCTTCGGTAAGTAAGCGGGAGAGATGAGTTTATGGAGCAAGGCGTATCTGATTAGGCACGCCGTTATCCTTGGAGATACAGGCGTAGGGGGGTGCGAACTGTGCACACGGGATGGAGCAGGAGATGGAGCGAGACCTATTGATGCAGATGTTTCATTGCTGCGGCACAGAGAAGGATGAAGAAGCCGATCCAAAGCGCAGCCCGTTGAAAGGGGATCACTTCGTAGGATGTTTCTTCGCCTTCTTCTGCTTCGTCTGATTTGAAGAGCACGGTATAGAGGAAGAGGGTCAGCAGGCCGAGCACGAGAAATAGCTTGATGAAGAAGACGGTCAGGTATTTCGCATGGTGCTGGATTCCGCTGCCGGTTTGCGAGGTGATGACCTGATTGACGTAGTGGAAGTTGACACCGCCGGTAAAGAGCAGGACGACGAGCAGGACGCCCGCGACTTTTTTGTAATGCTGATAGAAGACATCGGTGATCGGTTTAATCTGTTCCTTGGCGACCGCTTTCTTCAGCCCAGGGGTTACGGCCATGACGAGGAAGGCGAGCCCGCCGATCCAGATGACCGCCGACAACAAGTGAAACCAATGATTGATGATCGGGATCAGCGTATTGAGATCTGTGAAGATGCTTTGCAGAGCGTCCATTTTTTAGACTCGTGAAGCGTGAAAGGTGAATGGTGAAAGGTCGGGCGCGAATTCGAAGCTTTAAGCTTCTTGCGTTTCACGTTTTACGTCTCACGCTAAGGCCGGAACATCGGCGCGTCGTTGCCGAATCGTTTCTTGCGAAGTTCTTCCATCAGCTCAATGGTAATCAGGGGGATGCTATTCTCGCGCGCGTGCTTTTCGACGCCTTTTTTCACCATGGCTCGCAAGAAGTAGGGGATCTTGTTCAGCCGTGACTCCGAGTCCGTATCCCAGGCGATATCGCCCTCTTCAGGCGTATTGAAGGCGACTTTGATCTTCTCGCCGCCCTTCGGCGTGTAGAGACACCATTCATCTTCGTCCAGCCAGTCTCCGTGATCGACGTAGGGACGTGCTCGGCAGCCGCCACAGATGTCGGTGTATTCGCAATCACCGCATTTGCCTTTGAGTTGCGGGTAGCGGAAGGAGTTGAAGACGTCGGACTTTTCCCAGAGGTCGGCGAAGCTGGTCTCGCGGATGTTCCCGGCTGACAGGGGCATGTAGGGACAAGGGGTCAATTCGCCGTTCGGAGTGACACGCGCGTAGTTGGTGCCGGCGAGACAACCGCCGCCCATATAGCCGGTCGCTTTGGTGATCGGAGAATTCGGATCTTTCTCGTAGGCCAGCCGTTTGAAGTGTGGGGCGCAGCGGGCTCTGACGAGCATGCCTTTGTAGTTATCCTGGCAGTTGACCAGGTAGCCGAGCACTTCTTCGTATTGGGCCGGGGTGATGTCGGTCAATTCTTCGCCGCGGCCTGTGCAGACCATGAAGAAGACATTAAGGACCTTGGCGCCAAGCTGGTGCGCCCAATCGATGACGGCAGGCAGCTCCTGGTAATTCATGGGCTGCGCGCTGAAATGCACTTGGAAGGCCAGTCCGTTCCGCTTGCAGGCCTCAATGCCGGAGAGGGCGGATTCCCATGCGCCGGGGACGCCACGGAACTGATTATGTTTTTGGGGATCGAGCGAATCGATGCTGATGCCCATGCCCATCACGCCGATCTCGACCAAGTTCTTCGCCATCTGGTCGTTGATCAGCATGCCGTTGGTCCCGAAGACCACCATAAAGCCGTGTTTCACGGCATGGCGCGCAATGTCGAGGATGTCGGGGCGGACGAGCGGTTCGCCGCCCGTGATTACGATGAGGCAACCCTTGTTGACCTCGGCAATTTGATCGATGAGTTTGTAGCATTCTTCGGTCGAGAGTTCGTCGTCCCCGCCGGCGGACTTTGTCGTCGCGTCGAGATAGCAATGGTCGCACTTGAGATTGCAACGTTTCGTGAGGTTCAGCGCGAGTAGATAGGGTTTGAAGTCGTCGACGGTCCGGCCGTCGTGCGGCGCAGGAGCCGTGGAGGCCGGAGTAAAGAACTGCGTCACTTGCTGTTGGATGGAGCCGAGCGTTCCTGACAGAGCCGGAAAGTTCAGGACCGGGAGAGACCGGCCCATTAGCGGCCAGCCCCTGACTTTGGCGCGCCGGTCAGGTTGGCGATCATGTCCTTCAGATTGCCGGTCTTCATGGCGTCCGCCATGTAGTCCTTGGCCTGCTCGATCCCCTCATTGGCCACTTCGGCCGTGATGGTCGTGACGCCGATCTTATCCGCATGTTTTTCGATCAGGGCGCGGGTACATTCGCGCATGAACCCTTCCGGCGCTCGTTCGAGCCTGGCCTGCGCATCTGGCGACCAGGTATAGGGAGAGGCAGGAGCCGCTTCCGCTGTCTGGCCGTTCCCGTTTTCGTGACCGTTCTCGTGGGAGGCAGCCGCGCCGTTGGCACCGTTCGTGACAGCGGCCACGGTGGCTTGGGCTTCGGTCGAGGCGCCGGTTCCCTTATTCGCGAAAATGGGGGTGTAGTCTTCAGAGGCTGCTTCCTGAATGATGGGGGCTGCATATTCCAGCGTGATCGTGGTCATGCCGAGTTTGCGAGCGGTCTTTTCGATTTTGGCTTTGGCGCGCCGGCGCTGGAATCCAGCAGGGACCGCACGGATTCCTTCTTTGGCGTCCTTCGTCCATTGCATGGGGACGTCATCGTAGGACAGGTCCGTTTCGAGGGCGCCTTCGGCGTTGGCGGCTGATTCGAAGATGGTCTTGTCGACGAGTTTGAATCGGTCGCCGCCTGCGGCGCAGACGGGGCATTTCACGGGCGTCTCGCCCTTGCCGATGTAGCCGCAACCATCGCAGACGAAGTAGTTCTGGTTCATCCGGTCCAGGTAGCCTTGAGTCGCTTCGCTGACTTTCGGCTTTTCTTCCACGATTTCGGTCATCATGCCGCTGAGCGTCGAGCCCATCAGATCCTTCGCCACGGACTCGTCTGCCTGCATCTTGTCGCGGTCGATGCCGGCCGCTTCGAGACTGCCGCCTAGCGCGCGCATGGCGTCCATCGCGCCCTTGGGCAGGATGTGGCCGATGGCCGTATCGACGACCGTGTTGCTGATGATGGTATGGCCCTTTTCGATGGCATAACGATGGATGGCCGTCTTGGCGACGCCTCTGGCGAAGATCGGGATCTTTTCCATCCGGCGGAGAGCTTCTTCCGTCCAGGCGATGGTGTATTCCGCCAAGGTATCGATCGGGGGCACGTACTTTCTGTTCGAGACCAGGATATTGCAAGGCGCGGCGCGCAAGAGGTTTTCCGTGTTGCTGCCGATGTCCATATCCTCGTCGCTGTGCACGCCGATCCGTCCGACGATGAGCAAGGCGGGGATGTCCTTGCGGACATATTGAATGATCTTTTCGAAGGCCTTGCCGTCCAGGAGGGTGGTCTTGACGTCGGTCTGCTCGGCCTGCGCGATTTCGCGGCAGATATCGAGGTGCGACTGGTAGATCTTTGCGAGACCGCTGTCGATGATTTCTTCGTGGAGCTTTTCCTGTTCCTTGAACCGGAACACTTTGCCTGCTTCCTCGTTGAGGACGCCCGAGATGCTATGGAAGGCGGCATAGTGGAAATAGGGATCGAAGGCGGAGATGGCTTCGACCGGCATGTTGAAGG
>ERZ1292640.2692-Hain-H43-02um-R1-2692-length-14120-cov-7_pt1 | contig 14120 bp, 12 predicted proteins | sample MGYA00564404_ERZ1292640 | MGnify/ENA primary metagenome ERZ1292640 (study PRJEB36523, sample SAMEA6512636) | groundwater metagenome | collected 2019-01-08 | study: AquaDiva: Metagenomics assemblies of 32 groundwater samples
GGTATTAATAAGTATTTTTAGAATTAATACTGCCTAATCTTTAGGGAATTTAGGACATTATCTTGATGTTCAGAGAATTGTTCATCACTCTAATCAAATAGTAGAAGATATTCACCTAAGAAGCTATGTTTTTTCAGGATTTCCAAAATCTGCAGATGCCGAATCTTTCTTATCTCCCGCAATAGGAGAAAGGTATTATTCAGAAATAGCAGGTCAAGGATTAATAGGTGTAGCCTTCATTCATAGGTTTTCTCCAGGAAGAAAAATAACGTGCGGCATTGACCTTGCTATTTATCACTCTGCAGCTGCAACTGAAAATCCCTTAACCCTAGATATTGAAGATAATCCTATGATTCATATCTGGAATTTTGAATTGCCTAAAGGTGCTGAGAATTTTCAGGTTATAGACCGAAGCAAAAATGGCACCTTATGCACAATAGAATCAATAATTCTCGGTCGTGAATCAAAGAAACTCCTGAAAGCATTAAACAATGCAAGAGCAAACGGCAAACCTTTTTCTCCAGCAAGATATCACGAAACTATAAGCAATTGGCATAGCATTAAAGAGTTTAAAGAATAAGCATTATAATTAAATTTTTTCTGAAAAATCACCTTTAGGTTGATAATATCATGTATTAATCAAAAAAAATTAAATCTTTTTAGCTTTGATTTCAATGCAAACACCTGCAGCAACTGTTGCCCCAGCATCGCGTATTGCAAACCTTGCCATATGCGGATTAGTTGCCTGTGTTTCCAAGACAAGATTTCCGATTGGCTTGATTCTAACCTTAGCAACCTCCCCATTCTTCAAGAAGTCTGGACTCTTGGTAGTTGTTCCATCAGGTGCAGTCTTTTCAATTAATTCAATAAATTGGCAAGGCACTTGTGCCGTATGAACATGAAATACCGGAGTGTATCCTTTTGCAATAACTGTTGGGTGTGAAATAACTGCAATTTGAGCAACGAATTCTTCTGCGATTGTAGCTGGCTTTGCAGCATCGCATATTACATCGCCGCGAGCAACATCTTTCTTGCCTATGCCTCTTATATTAACTCCAACATTATCTCCTGCTTCTGCTTGCTGCAATTGTTCATGATGCATTTCTATAGTTTTAACTTCACCTGGAACTCCTTTTCCTGAACGCCCAGGAATAACTATAATTTTCTGTCCTAGTTTCATAATCCCTGTTTCAATTTTTCCAACTGGAACCGTGCCTATGCCAGTAATTTCATAAACATCCTGCAAAGGCATCCTTAATGGAAGAGTTGTTGGTTTTTCAGGCGGATTGAACAAATCAAGCTGCTCTAAAACTGTAGGCCCTTTATACCAAGACATATTTGCAGATTTCTTTACAACATTATCACCCTTCAGTCCTGAAACTGCAAGGAAAGTTATTGTATCTGGCTTATATCCTGCTTCTTTTAATTTTGCAGCAACATCAGCTTTTACTTTATTGAAGACATCTTCTTTATAATCAACAGCATCCATTTTATTAAGAATAACTGCAACCTGGCCAACACCCATTGTTCTTACAAGCCAGATATGCTCTTGTGTTTGCGGCTGAACTCCATCTTTAGCAGAAACTGCCAAGAAAGCAACATCTGCTTGAGATGCACCAGTAATCATATTTTTAACGAAATCTTTGTGTCCAGGAGCATCAATTATAGTAACCTCATATTTATTTGTAATTAATTTTTTATAAGCAAGATCAATTGTAACTCCTCTTTCCCTTTCTTCTTTAAATCTATCCATGACAAATGCAAATTCAAAGCCAATTTTGCCGTGCTTCTGAGCTTCTGCTTTTAATTTCTCCAATTCTTCAGGAGTTACTTTTCCAGAATCAAACATAAGCCTGCCGATAGTTGTTGATTTTCCATGGTCGACATGCCCGACAAAGACTACATTTAATATTGGTTTTGTTTTTGCCATTTTAAATTTTACGTAATATTTTCTAAACTAGATGGTATTTAAAACTTTCGATTTTTCACCATTGATGAACATCCAAAAGTAAAATAATGCAATCTAATAGTATGTCTGATATGCTTTGAAAGTGATTTTGCAAGTTATTAATATTCCTATCTAATAAATATAAATCGAAGGATAAATCTCTGAAAAATAAAATGGGGCTGCCCGGATTTGAACCGGGGTCGCGAGTAATTCAGGAAAGCTCCTATTCTAAGCAATTTCATCCCGAGATTTCTTTCACCCTAAACTCGAAGGCTAACCAGGCTATCCCACAGCCCCAATTGCTAAAATGATTATTTTGGCAAATTTAAATGTTGGGGCTTGAAGAGAATTTAAATGTCCGAGACTAAGACATTTTTCATCACCCTAAAACTAACAAGCAAGTATAACTTTTAATAATGTCATAGGTAAGATTACTAATAGAAATTTGTTATTCATAGTATGTTAAAAATTAGTCAGTATGTTATAGGCATATACGAGAGATACCAAAATCTAATTTTTTTTCTTGTGAGAGAAATAAATAAATGTGTTTATGATTGAAACCAAGGTTAGAACAATAAACGTGCCCAAGATAATGAACAAAGAATACACGTTTAGATTAACATCTTGCATCAAATGCAGGCGGTTTTCTATTTCAACTATTACGAGAGTCATAATGATGTAAGCTATAGGAATCAATACGCTTTTAATATGCCCTGGCAGATTTAAATTTCCTAAGAAATATTTTATGCTGATTATTAAAATTACTATTGGAAAAATAAAAAGCATTGAAAATACAAGCAATTGGTATACAAAACTCCAAAAATATATTTTATTTAAAGTCTGGGAAACAATAAGTATAGCGTGGCTTAAAATCACAATCAAAATTACCGCAAGCGTGTATTTTAATATTCGCCTCATTTTATAATTAATTCAAGGAAGAGAGATATTTAAATATGGCGCTTTGCAGGATGTAAAGTAAAAATCACTTTAGCTTGGAATCGGAAAATTTTTATAGATAAGGTCTTTTAAAAAGCCATCAACTATGCATTCCAGTAAATGATTGCTCTTTTGTTTTTCATTATCTCTATTTTTATTATTAGCTGTTCTGCCCTCTTCGTCTTAATTCTATTCTACTTATTGCGCCATTAACAGCCATAAAGGATACACCATTTTCTTTAGCAAGTTCTTCTAATTTTGAACTTAACTTTGAAGGCAGTTCCTTATTAAATCGAGTATAATTAGCTCTAAATGTTTCTGTTCCAATCAGCAATGTATCAGCAGTTTCAGCGACGTTTAAGATTTTTCTCCCAGCTTCAACTAAATAAGCATACAAGCTCGCCGCATTAAATGCTAAATCGAGAGCATCTTCATAGTAAATTGTTATGGGCATAATGCAATAAGTACAAATAGGGTATTTAAATATACAGGATATTTTTTTACTTCATACCCATAGTAAAAAAATCAAAGTTTACTGATTCTCAGCTAAACCTTTTCTTTCCCTGATTTTTCTAATTACATTTATCTGCAGTTCAGAAGGCAGTTTCTGGAACTCCTGGTCCATTAAGCTTGAGACTCCTCGGCCTTCTGTTGCACTGCGAAGGTCATTGCTCCAGCCAATCATTTCTGCTACAGGAATTTTTGCTTTTATAAAAGTCTCAGCGCCTTCCTGCTGCACATCAATCAAGACTCCCCGCTTGCTGCTTACCAAAGTCGTAACCGCTCCCATAAATTCAATTGGCACTTCAATCAAATGTGTTTGAATTGGCTCTAAAATTACTGCTCCGCCTTTCTTCATCGCGTCATACATGCCATGCCTTACTGCTGGATAAATCTGAGCAGGTCCTCTATGAACATTGTCAACGTGAATTTTGATGTCATGTAAAATAAACTTCGTCTTCATTAAAGGCTCTTTTGCGAGTGGTCCGCCATCAACAACAAGCCTCCATCCATCCATAATTGATTCAAGGACTTCATTTATAAGAACAACTCCTCGAGTATCATCTTCAAAAACATTGCCTTTATAAATTTCTTTATACTTTCTCGCTTCGTCATTTGATATTCCTTTCTCAGCAAGTTTTTTCCAGATATCTTCTGCTTTTTTCTTCAGTTTAATTTCAGGAATTTCGCCGTTCTCAATTGCATTATAAACTTCATCTTCAAGATGCTCCATGCTCAAGAATAAAATATTGTGGCTGTTAGGCGTTCTGATTTCAACTTGCCCGCTCTTTTTTGCAATAGACTCTCTGTAAACTACAATCGGTGCACCTGTTTTAATTTCAAGGCCCTTCTCATTTTTTATTCTGCCTTCGATAATCTCTAAATGCAGCTCGCCCATTCCAGACATAAGATTCTCACCTGTCTCTTCATTAATTTCAATTTTAATGCTGGGGTCTTCTTTGCCGACTCTTCTTAAAACTTCGATTAATTTTGGCAAATCAGAAGATTTTGTAACTTCAATTGATTTTGTTATTACTGGCTTGAATATGTGCTTTATTTCTTCAAATGCTGTTTGTTCATTTTCAGTGATTGTATCTCCTACATCTACATTTAAGCCAGCAATTGCAAGAACATTTCCTGCTGGAACACTTTCCATCTGTTCAGGCTTTATTCCATTGTAAACCAAAACCTGTTGAATTCTCGCTCTCTTCTTTGCATTATTTGCATAGACATCCATCCCATTCACAAGAGTTCCCGAATACAATCTGCCTGCAGCAATTTCTTTTCCTGATTTTCGGTCTATAATTATATTTGTAATTACAAAAGCCACTTCTCCAGTTTTATTGCAATTCATTAAATCTTGCCCGAATTTGCTTTCTAAATCTCCTCTCCAAATTTTCGGGATTCTGTATTTCTGAGCTTCAAGAGGGTTTGGCAGATGCTTAACAGCCATATCAAGAACAATCTCATGCAATGGTGCGTTTTCCCATACCCATTTTTTTCTTGCAGCTTCGTCCATCTCATAAATCTTGCTAATATCTTTGAAACTTATTCCTTTTTTCTTCATAAAAGGAAGCGACAGCGCCCAGTTTTCTCTCGCAGAGCCAAAAGCGACACTTCCATCTTCAACATTAACTTTCCATTTCTCTTTGTATTCTGGCTCGGCAATTCTCATCAAATGATTATTAAAGTCCATAATTATTTTTAAAACTCTTTGCTGCATTTGTTCCGGAGTTAACTTTAATTCTTTAATCAGCCTGTCGAATTTATTGATAAATAAAACAGGCTTGACCCTTTCTCTTAACGCCTGCTTTAAAACAGTTTCTGTTTGAGGCATAATTCCTTCAACAGCGCAGACAAGAACAAAAGTGCCGTCAATAGCCCTCATAGCTCTTGTAACATTGCCTCCAAAATCTACATGACCAGGCGTATCAATTAAATTAATAAGATATTCCTCTCCTTGAAATTCATGAGGCATTGAAACATTTGCAGCATCCACAGTCATTAAACGCTCTTGTTCGTCTGAATGCTGCCAAGTAGTCATTCCTTCTTCCAGATTTCCCGCATTTTTTGTAGCCATCATTCCTGCAGCAGCAAGGAGATTGTCAGTAAATGCCGTATTATGAATAATCATCCCTTCTGCAACGAAGTTATGATTTTCTGGAATAGTTAAGTCATAGACTATCTCTTCAAAATTCGATTCAATTTTTTTAACTTCTACATATGCAAGTTCATCAGAAGAATAGTCTTTTAGCTTTTTGTTGATAAGCATTACTTGGTTTCCAATCTTGACCGTATCACAGACAGTACTTCCAGAAGACTTAGAGACTAAAGCGCAAAGTTTTTCAGCTTTTTCTTCCATTCCAAACTCAATTTCTTTTTCAAAATTAATTGCAGAAAGACCGGAAATAGACAGGCTGTTGTCTTTTTCTTTTATAGCAATTATACCAAATCTAAGTAATAAAAGATGAAGGTCTTCAATCATTTTTTTACTTGCAGAACTTATAGTAACGGCTCTTCTTGATTTCTCAACACATCCGTCAGTATCAAAGTACCCTCTTATTAACTTTGCAACATATTTATTTTCATTTCTCCAGACAAAATCAGATATTTTTACATTATGGGATTTTTTCTTTAAAGGATAATCAAATAGAGAGTTAAGTACTTCAATCAAAGTGCGACACGTATGAACTTCAGGAGTTCTATCAATTCTAGTAACTCTTTTAGTCGCGATTCCTAGATCTCGGCATATTTTTTCTATTTCTAAGGCTAATTTCTCTTTTCCAGCAATAAATTTCTTTCCAGAGCCGTCTCCAATAAATAACCCTGCAAGATAGAATAATTCTTCAAAATTTTGAGGAAGTTTCATAGGTAGAGAGTTTTGACCTCTTTGTTTTCCTGTTCTGTAATAAATTAATTGAATATTATCATAAAGCGCTTCTAAATTAATATTGAAAGTTTTTGCAATTTCTATCAAATCTTTCAGATTGTATCTATTTTGCCAGATTCCATGATAAAACGATTTAGGCTTTATACTCAACTTTATATTATTTATTCTATAATTTAATATCTCACTTTTCAATTTGCTTGAAAAAATAGTATTCAAATTAACATAGAAATTTTTTTCAGCCAATTTTAAGATAATCTCTTCCTTATTATTTATCTTGCTTTTAATATTTAATCTTCTCCCGCAAACTACTCTATCCCCAATTTTTAAATCTTTAGCCTGCACATTTTTGAATTCTCCGTCGAAGACGGTATATTTATGTTCAGGGGTAGTGGTTATCTCAAAACCATTCCTCAGAACAGTATTGATAACATTTCCCCCGGTTAATCTCCAGGCATACTGTATAGGTTTTATTTCTATATTACCATTAGATTTATTTAATGAAAATATTTCGATTCTTTTTGATGGCATATAAGTAGTGTGGTCTTCATTTTCCTCTTTTATCAGACCTTTTTCGGCAATCTCTTCAAAAATATCTTTAATTGTTCGAATTGTTCCATCAGCAAGAAGTATTTTAGATTTTCCACTAATGCATTTTCCGTGATGTATGTGCGCAGACGTAGCTATGTTTCTTATGTTCTTCTGATTTTCAGTTAATCTCTCAATTTTTCGGAGATTTGTTTCCTTTTCTACCATAAAGAAACCATGCAAAAAAAGCTTTTTAAAGATTTGCCCAAAAGCAAATTTATTTAAAATAGCTGATTTTGACAGAAGTATGGTTGAATCCCTTGAAGCGTTAAGAGTAGAATGGTTAGATTTAGTTAAAAAAGCCAGTATAAACAAAGCAGAAGAAATTTATTGGAAGTCTATTTTTCCATTAGTTGAAGACAATTTTATAAAAACAAGCAAATCTAAAGAGCAATATGACTGGCTTGTTCTGCCCTGCGGCTTAGAAGCCTCTTATTACATTCTCTTAATAAAATCAATAAAGCCAAAAAATGTTTATTTTCTTGGAACAACTGAATTCAAAAGCAAATTTTTGGACTTTATAATAAAAAAAACAGAGCTCAATGCCTCTCAATATATATTTGATGCAATAGAGTATAAAGGATTAGAGATATCAGAAGTTTATGAGAAGATTAGAACTCATTTAAATTTATTTATCAATAAAAAAGTATTGATGGATTTAACAAGAGGCAAAAGAATAATGCTGGTCGGAGCGGGAATAGTTGGCGCTTTTTTTGGATTTGACTTAGTTTACATAGATGAAGACTGGGTAGATGAAATCAAAAGAGGATTGCCCGGAACAGAAAGATTAGTCATGGTAAAAAATCCATTTGAGGTATTTGGAGACCTCGAATTAAGAGAAGCAAGAGACTTTTTTAATCATAATAATCATGGTGCTGCTCTGGCATTGTATAAAAAGATTCATCAAAAGATTATTGACCCTCGAAATGTCGAGATAGAAGAATTGCTGGCTGAAGCTTATCTGCACTGGAATTCATTTAATTTTAAGGCAGCTTTATTTAAATTGGAAATGGTAAAGAACAAACTAAATCAATATTGTATGAAGATTAATCCAGATATTATAGACAATTTAACTGCATTAAAAGTCCTAAATTCTGATAATTCAGATTCTGGGAGGAAATTAGATGAATTCAGCCTGCACGTAATTGTAGATTTATATGCCAATGCTTTAAGAAAAGCAGAAGCGGGTTTGTTTGAAGATTCAATAAGCAGATTATATAGAGTTTTAGAATTAATCTCTCAATATAGGCTGCAAGATTACAATATAAATACCCAGAAACCAGATATTAAAAAATATGAGTCTGCTTACAAAACCGCTACAAAAGAATTGTATGGCTTTGAAAAGGGTCTGCCAAATGAGATAGGAATTAAAGACGGCTACATCCTGCTCTTTATCCTTCAGGATTATATATTAGAAGGCTACTCATTAGAGGACTTAAGAAAGATGTTTGGTGTTATTCGTGCAAGAGATATGTCAATTATTGCCCATGGCTTGCAACTGGCAGGAGAAAAAGTTTTTTTAAATATGAATCAATTAGTAAAAACATTTATTAAATATCTCTGCGAAAAGCACGGAAAAGATTTTGCCTTAATTTCAAGACAGCATACTTTTGTTAAATTATGATTTTTTTTCTACTATAAATGCGTGCCCGCTCCAGAATTCCTTATCGTCAAAATCCGGGGCATATCTTCCTGGATAAATTGAAGAAAATCTATGCAGATTTTCTTTTTCAGGAACAGGCTCTAAAATAATTACCATTTTGCTGGTAGGTCTCATTTTTAAACCATATGCTTTCCAGACCGTGTATCCTGGAGACCTTTTAGAACCCTTCTTTTCGCCCCTAATCTCTTTTCTTATTGTTGTTCCTGCAGGAATTTCATCTAATGAAGTAAGCGACTCTAATCCTATTGTTCTTCCGCAGTTAACACTAAAAATCATCCTTTCTCCCCTATAGCGATATTTAACCTTGTTATAAGCATATTCTATAACATCTTTTGGTCCTCTAAACACTTTAGTATCAAAAACTGAACCCGCAGCTTCTCCACCAGGAAAATGATTGCTTCTTAAATGCTCAATAAACAGCTGATAGTTTCTCTCAATATTATATTTCATTTTACATTTTTCCCCATTCTACAACTTCATTCCAATAGTTTCTTGCTTTTTCAACATCAATCTTTGGGCAGATAAAATCGAAAACAGCTTTTAAGTCAGCTTCAATTAATGCGGAAAGATTAAAGACGTCCTCATTTTTGATTATCTTTGGTTTTTTGGAATTTTTACCAGTTAATTTAAGCTCTTGAGAAGCTTGTGCCATCAGAATTACCATTTTATAACCTCTGTTTTCTATTGCTGTTGCGTGCTCATATACTAATCTTCTGGTCTGCCGTTGAGGCTCCTGCCTAAGCCAAGTAAGATGTTTTTCTAATTCCTCTATTTTTCTTTCCAATCCCTCTGGCGATATTCCAAGTTGTTGCATTCTAAAAGGAATATGATATGATGTTGGTTCTCCAGTAGGTTTTTTTTGTGCTTCATATCTCGCAATTAATTCTCTTCTATATTCCGTATTCCTCCAATTTCTTAACTCATCTAATTCTTTTTTAAGATAGTGTGTATCAAACTCAAGTAAGTCAACTCTGAATCCCACTACACCGTGAGGCTTATAAGATTCTGCATGAGGTCTTCGCATCATTAAATCTCCAATATGCAATTTATTTATTGGATTTACAGCAATATCTCTTGCCGTATCAATTGCCATTAAACTTCCTTTTGAATTTCCTATCTCCATATAGCTCTGACCATCTCTAAAGTGTTCAGACTCAATAAAAAGCCCGAATCTATCCATCGCATATTGGCCATATTCGACACTAATTCTTTCAGCAGGCAATTCATTGCCTTCTCTAACTTCGCAGGCACTTCTTACAAAATGATATCTTGACATTTTATTCTTCCAATACTATTATATTCAAGGACTTAATCAATTGAGCAGTTTAGTCCTTGAATATCAAGGGAAGAACATACTATTTTGCTCAATTATTTATGTTCTTCACTATATTTATCTCAGAATTAGGCTCCGAGGCAACCACCACCTCAAAGTTTAAGCAATAAATAACTTTTTAAAACTTTGTTTTTTTATTTTTTTAAGTATGCACTACTCATCTTACTATTTCAAAATCCCACTTCCCGCTTTTTTTATTAAATACAAGAAAATCTTTTCTTCCTCCGGGAATTTCATGGGACAAGTAAGCCAAAGCCATAGTATCTTTGTCTGCAGACTCTCCTCTGTTAGCAGTTACTTCTAAGCAATTATAGCCGAGTATACAAAAACTATAAATTCTTAGAGCCTCGGGAGAATATTCTCCTCTATGCAAGAATGGAGAAATCTCTGTAGTAAAAATTCTTAAATCTGCACTTTCAACTCTTTCAGGAACAAAAAGATTTTTTTTCTCTATTTTTATATTATATTCAAAAACTTTCCATAATCCTTTACCATTACGAGCAGTAAAATAAGCTGTGCAGTTTCCGTAACTTTTTCCCCTCACTGTTAGGCAGGCATCATGGTTAGGAAACAAGAAATCCACCACGCTAGCCTTTAATCTATCAGGTAATTCACTAACATCTTCCATGCCCTCACTAAACCATCCAAATTGGTCAATCTCGTGAATGACTGCAGGTCTTCCATCTCTCTCACCCGAGCGAATAGCTCTAAATCTAGTCTCAATAGTCATGCCTGCGTTAACTTCTCTGGATATATAAATCTAATTTACTACTTGTTTAGATAAAAAAGCTTGAAAGTTGCATCAAGCATTATTCTAATCTCTCAATAGAGAGCTTTGAATAACCCTTCAATTTTGTAGTTACGAGAGGGTTTTCAAAGCGGTTCGATAGAGGACTTTGGGGTTTTTCAAAGTCCTCAATATTTTATAAAGGAGATTATAAGCTTATTTTTGATTAATATCATATGGTCTCGCCACGGAGATAGAGCAATGCAGGATTAAAATAAATAATTAATGGATTAACGCAGAATAAAATGCCTAATAAATTAAAAAAATAAAGAGAATAATAATTAACTAAAAAAATTTATATTTAGTAAGAAATATTAATCCTATAGTGAAAAACATAAATAATTGAGCAAAATTGTATGTTTTTCCCTTGATATTCAAGGACTAAACTGCTCAATTAATTAAGTCCTTGAATATAATAAAATAATTAGAATTTATTTCTATCTGTTCATACGTAAAATTTGGCAACTTATTATCAGGCTTCCCCTAAAGACAATAATTTGTTTTTGATTTTTTCTCATTAAGTTTAAGCATTACCAAAATTGCAAACATTCAGCCAAGTCAGCAACTATGCCCTCAAATACATCAGCAAAGCAGCTGTTGTAAAAGCATCTTTCATATTGTGCTCAATTACCTTCATTGCTTGTGCTGCATTTGACTCTCCATATGAAAAAGCTCTAAAAATTTTAGGAATGTCTCCCCCATGCACATCACCAGTTCGTGTATGTTTCAGAACAACTTTTTCAGCAGTCGCAAGTTTATGGTCTATAATCTCAGTTTTCATTCTGCCTTTAAAAATAGGGTAAAGGTCATCATGCCTCGCTTCAAGATGCGCATCAAATCCTTTTAGTGCATCTCCTCCAGCAAGCACGCCATTCTGATGCATTCTATCTGGGATAAACGGAACATCAAATGAAGTTCCATTATAAGTAAAATATCTTGTATATCCTGAATAATGGTCTGAAAAATATTGGAGCATTGCTTTCTCCTCGCTCGGGTTGCGTGCAATAAGGCATTCAGCATATAATCCGTTGTTAACATGCGCAAGAGCAATTGTATGAATAGGCGCTTGATAAAGAAATCCACCAGTTTCTATATCAAAAAAAAGTATGTTTTCTGTCGGTATTCTTGCAAGTTCTGGAAATCTTTTTTTAGCTCCAGAAGAGAGATTCTCTCTGTTCAATTTTATAAATTTTCCAACTTCTTCCATTCCAAGTTCTTCTATACTTTTTCGCGCATAGAGAAAATGCCCGCCAGAATATTGAATCTCTCTTCCATTGCATAAAGACTCTAATCCCTTTTGTTCACAATCTGTTTTCAGTTGCACGCCGCCATTTTCCTGAATTTCTTTAACCTTTACATCAATTGCTTTTAACAAATCTAAAGTCCATTCTCTTCGTGCGTCCATGCCCCCCCGAAGAAGTCTGAATGGTGAAAGACAAAGTTCTTCCTCAAGTTGAAGTAAATCCTCTAAATGAAAGCCAGGCCGCAGACTTTCCAGTAATGGACCGTACCTCTCCTTAACTACAGGAATAATCTTTTCCAGATATTTGCGAATCTTTGGATATTCCATTACTAAAATTCCATCTTTTCTAAGTGACTTTGCAAAGTCATTTGAATAAGCAGGATCTTGATGAAGAACAACAAGGCTCCTTCTAATTGGGTCCCAGCTCTCCCAAAAATTTATTCCCCCAACTTTGCATTTGGCCTCTACTTCTGCGACAGCTTCAGTTTTTTGCCTATATCCAGGCATTTTTGCTTTAACTTCAATTAATCTATTGCCATTTCTCAAATCTGCCCTCCCATTGTGCATTACGCCCTTTCTGTCAGTATAGCTAAATTCTAATTCTGGCCAGGTATCTCTTAAAATCCTAGACCCATCTAAATAAGAAACCTTCAAGTCAATAAGATGCGCGCAGCGAAAAATAACGCGAGTCAGGTATTCTGCAATACTTGAAAAATCATGCATCTGATGCTGGTATACAAAAATATCTGGTTTAGCTATTCCAGTTAGATTTTCCACAATATCTCCGGGATTTTTTAATTTTAGAAGAAGGGTATTTTTTCTCGAAGCCATCGTTAAAGCCCTAATTTTAGCAAACATTCTTCTCTCTTGTGAACATAAAGAGCGCACAAGCAAATCTGGATTAACTGTTCTGCCTTTGTAGAAATTTAAAAGCAGCTCATCTCTTAATTCCGATTCGCTAATTCCTGACAATCCTTTGATTTTTCTTGATAATTTAAAATATAAGTTAGGATATTTAACTGGAGAATACACTCTTTCAATTGCAGTTCTAAGGCTTTCTCTTCTTACAGCTGCATTTCCAACTCTAGTACATACAAACTCACGTATACTCGGAAGTCGTGCAGGCTCTCCTCTTTGCAATTTTTTAATTTCTGATAGAGGATATTGCTCTGCAATTGTGCTATCCATTTCTTCTTGAGAGACCTCAGGATGACAAGGCGGTCTTTTAATTAGCTCTCGCCTCTTTTTCTGCTCGGGCTTTCACCTAAAATAAGTGGAAGATAATAAAGATGTTTTAGTGAAGTAGAACTTATTCTATTATGTTGTTGCATTTCTTCGTCATATTGTTTTCTAGTTTCTTGTAAAGATGAAACATATACTTTTAATTTTGGATTGTTTATTGCACCTATTCTAAAATGTCCATTTAGTGTTCTTCTCACAGTATAATTTCCAACTCTTATTTCTTTTTTCTTTTTTCGCATTTTATGAAATTTTTTTTATTAATCCATCTACTCCCGCCCTTATCTCATCAAGAGCATGGTTTCTCACTGCCTTTCTTAATGCAGGCATAAGATTAGTATTTGCATGAATGAGCTCAACCATCTCTAAAAGAGACTTTAATTTTGGAGGCTCTAAAATATTGCGTGTATCAAGTAATAAACTTAACGTTTCTCCATCTACTTCAATTTTTTGTGAACTCGCCCGCCTTTTAATTTCATCAACAACACAAGCTTTCGCGTTTCTTCCAAATAAAGGCAGCCCAAAGCCATTAAAATGCTGCTGTGCTTGCAGTTCAGAATATTGTTTCTTTAGATAATCAAATAATGCGCTTGCTTCGGGTAATGTCATATCTGCTTTGAGAGTTGTGTGTTCGCTAAGATAATCTAATGTCGAGTGCAAACTTCCTCTTGGAGCGAGATAAACTAGCCTCTGCATAAAACGCGCCTCTAAAAACTGAGCATCGTTAAGTCTTCTTCCTGATAGTTCATGATTAACATGAATTTTTTCCTCTAAACAACTCAATAATGAATCTCTGCTAATTCCACTTGCTCTCATTTTCTGCATTAGTCTGTCAACATACGCCCCGAATCTCCCAGGATGATTTTGCGCTAGTAAAGAGAATGCGGGGCTGATTGCTCTGGCAAGACTTGTGCAATCTCCAGTATCAGAAAGAGAATTAATTTTTAAATTTTCCATCTTTAATCTGATAAGATGCTAAAGTCAGTCTTCCTGCA
>ERZ1292640.2694-Hain-H43-02um-R1-2694-length-14112-cov-6_pt1 | contig 14112 bp, 17 predicted proteins | sample MGYA00564404_ERZ1292640 | MGnify/ENA primary metagenome ERZ1292640 (study PRJEB36523, sample SAMEA6512636) | groundwater metagenome | collected 2019-01-08 | study: AquaDiva: Metagenomics assemblies of 32 groundwater samples
TAACTTGATTTTTTATGCGGTGATTATCCCATACCAAAGATAAAGCAGCCTGTCAACTGACCTGATCAGCTCTCTCCCCCCACCCTGAATAGTTATACAATTTCCATTTAGTGAAATCATGGTTGGAGTTTTGTAAGACAGATAAATTATCGGAACAGACTTGTTTTGCTCGCAGGTTATTATGGGCAAGTTTTCGCAGCCTGATGCATTTTTAGTGCAGGAAGGTTTCAATGAATAATTGAGGCCTCGAGCAAGATTTAGGCTAAGCTCTCCTGCTGCAAGTGTCAGATTCTGAAGGCCACTTGGCGCTGGATCGAAAGTGATGTAAACTTCACCTGTGAAAAAAGAGTTATCAATTTGCCCTTCGACTGGAATGTCAAGCGTCTCATTCGGCAGATACCTGAATTGAAGGTTGTATATTTTATCCTTGTTCTGCCATTGCGTAAGCCAGAAATTATTCTGGTCCCTGATGAAAGGGAAATTATTGTAAGTGATAGCATTAGGATTTTTAGCTGGTGGCCCTTTTCTAAGGATATATGCTGCAGTAACCATTCCGCCTATTATTCCGATAAAAACAAGTACTGAAATAATTTTGAAAATTGTGTCTTCATCCATTTTTTCACGTCAGAATTCCAAATAATCCATAAACTAACCTATCCCGAAGCTCATTATATGCAGCAGAATTCTCAGCCTGTAAAACAAGGCAGTTATTCTCATAAGTAGCATTTGTCTGATTAGCGTCCTCAAATATCATAACAGGGACCAAAGGGGAGGCGTTAAGGCACGTAACTACAGGAAATTGCCTAAAAGGTTTAGTGAATGCAACTTGTGACTTCACATTAAATTCGTTATTAAGCATTTCAGATAGCTGAAATTGGGTCAAAGCAATATCTTGCGCGGATGAGCTGTTGGGGTCTGATGCCATGTAAATAAACCCCGCCCCTTTTATTTTGTCAATAGCTTCTGAAGGGATAATTGTTCTGTTTGCTGCAGAGGGTGAATAAGTAAATGCTATAATCGCCTTGCCTACTTTAGTCTCGAATCCTCCCGGAACAACATCTAACTTATGGCCATTGACTTTTATAGAGGTTCCAGAAACTCCAGAACCGAATCCAAAAGGGCCGACAAGAAAGCCTATTGTACTCCCCACCATTATAACGCCTATGAAAACAGTAAAAATTGCCTTCCAATTGATGCCTTTCTTCATTCTCTCAGTGGCACAGCAGTCCCTTTTAATATTTTGCCATGTTTAGCTTTAAGCAAATATTTATATATCGTTGCCGATATATCGGCTCCGACATGTACAGCAGCCATTTAAAGCTAAGTATTCTCAAGATGCTCTCAGATAAGCCCCTATCTGGTTACGGGTTGATGAGTGGCCTTGGAAAAATGAGCGGGAAAAGACCAAGCTCAGGCTCCATTTATCCAATCCTAAACGAGCTTCTCAAGGCCAGGACGATAAAGGCAGTTAAAAGAGGCCGAGGGAGTCTTTTCTCATTGACTAAAAGCGGAAGGAGAGAGCTTACCAGAACTAACAAACAAAGAGAAGAGCTTCTCGAAGAAATGACTAGGCAGGCAAAGACATTTGACCACCTTTTCGACTGTAACATAAGTCCATTCATGCAGGAAGCATCAAAGCATATGCTGCAAAATAATCTCCCGTTCAGAGAAGCTGAGAAAGAAATGGAACAGTTCAGGGAAGCTCTTATAAAACTCCTGCAAAAAAACCTCATCCAAAAGAAAGAGAAAGAAATAAAGGGAATTATAAAAGCTGCCACGATGCGGTTAGAGGGCTTGATATGAAGGAATCAATCGTAAAAATCGAGAAAGTCTGGAAGACTTACACAATCGGCGAGAACAAGGTTCATGCGCTAAGAGGGCTTGACCTGGAAATAAAAAAAGGCGAGTTCGTTGCCATACAAGGCCCTTCCGGCTCAGGAAAGTCAACTGCAATGAACATGATTGGCGCGCTTGACACGCCCTCAAAAGGCTCAGTTTTTCTTGACGGACATAATATCGCATCACTTTCAGAAAGCGAACTTGCCCAGATTCGTGGAAAAAAAATAGGCTTCATATTCCAGCAGTTCAATCTCATTCCCTCCCTTTCAGCGCTTGAAAATGTCACATTGCCATTGATTTTTCAAGGTGTCCCATCAGAAGAAAGAAAAGAAAAAGCCAGGGAAACCCTAGAGCTCGTCGGGCTTGGAGACAGAATGGACCACAGGCCAACACAGCTTTCAGGCGGCCAGCAGCAGCGAGTCGCCATAGCGCGTGCGCTTGCAGGCAATCCCGAAATGGTCCTAGCTGATGAGCCAACAGGCAACCTCGACTCAAAAACAGGCGATACTGTCTTGAGTTTCCTCGAAAATTTGCATGAGAAAAAAGGGAAAACTATTGTTATGGTGACGCACGACACGAATGTTGCGAAGGCAGCTGACCGTGTTGAATTCCTAAAAGATGGTGCGATTATTAAGAGCCAAGTTAATAGAAGGTGAGAAAATGAAAAAAACATTGTTCATAATTTTGATGATTGCTGCACTGCTTTTGCAGACTGCATACGCCCAGCCAGTAAGCACGACGGCTGCAATTAAGGTTAGCCTTCTAAACCAGGATCCTGACCCTGTACAGCCTGGCGATGTTGTTGAGCTTCGCTTCAAGGTTGAGAACAATGGCTCAACAAGCCTATCCAACGTTGCGCTTGAGCTGATTCCTGAATACCCTTTCACAATTCTTGACGAGAGTGTGAAAGAAATTGGAACTATCGCATCCCAGCAAGTAAGCAAAGAAGGCATCATAGTAAAGTACAGCGTTCAAGTTGCGCCAAATGCCGAAACAGGAGATTACACAATGGACGTGAGATATAGGCGTGGAGAAGCATGGGTGCGGGTTGAAAATTTCGCCGTTAGCGTTAAGACTGCTGATGCCGACCTTGTGTTGAATCAAATAAAAGTCGACCCAGCAATAATTGCTCCAGGTGAAACCGCTAACATTTCGATGATTCTGATGAACAGCGGCTCTGAGCGGCTTAGGGATGTAAAAGTCAAGCTTGAGCTATCTGGTTCAGACCTTCCATTTGCACCTTTCGGCTCTTCCAACGAGTACACTGTTGGCGAGATGTCCTCGAAAAGTCAGAAGGAAGTTGTTTTCAGGATAATTGCTAAGCCCGAAGCAACTGCGGACCTCTACAAGCTGCCAATATCTGTAAGTTTCAAGGACCTAAATGATAATAAGTTCAACAAAAGTTCCATCACAGGTCTAAGAGTTGGTTCAGCTCCAGACATTCTCGCAATTGTCGACAAGAATGATATAACTGAAAAATCTGGTTCAGGAACTGTATCAATAAAAATTGTGAATAAAGGCCTGACAGACTTGAGATTTCTAGTGGTAGCACTGAAATCCTCTGACGCAATAGAAGTAGTTTCAAGCAATGACGTTTACCTAGGAAAGCTTGAGTCAGATGATTTCGAGACTGCTGATTTCAAAATACTAGTTAAGAAAAAAAGCAGCGAAATTGTTCTCCCACTGCAAATTCAGTTCAGAGATGCCGCAAACCAGGCTTACAGCCAGCAACTCCCTGTTACGCTTAGGCTGCTTTCGGACGCTGAGGCACAACAGCTTGGATTAGTTAAAGGAAACAATTTCCCCTTACTTATAGTCGGTGCGGTAGTAGTTATTGCCGGTGTTTGGTGGTTCTTTCTGCGGCAAAAGAAGAGGAAGTAGATGGCCTCTTTTCCGGACTATTTCCGGATAGCCCTTGTTAACTTGACGCACCGCCGAACAAGAGCCTACTTAACAATGGTGGGCATTTTTATAGGAATAGCTGCAGTAGTTTCGCTGATTTCGCTTGGTCAAGGCTTGAAAGATGCGGTTGGCCAGCAGTTTGCCAGCATTGGAACAGACAAAATTATTGTTCAGGCAGCGAGTATGGGCTTCGGCCCTCCTGGAACTGGAGCAGTGAGCAACCTTACTGACCGCGATTTGAAAATCGTAAGAGGAGTTTCAGGAGTTAAATCGACCTCAAGCAGGCTTATCCGTTCAGTAAAGCTTGAATTCCATAAAAAAGCAATTTTTATCGTAGCCGGTTCAATGCCCGAGGATGACACGCGTCATCTTGTTATGGATGCTGTCAACACTAAGCCTATCAGTGGAAGAATGGTTGAGCCCGGCGACACTTTCAAAGTTACCTTGGGGAATGGGTACGCGACCAGAAAAATTTTCGACCGTTACTTGCAAGTAGGCGACAAAGTTTTAATCAATGGTTATGAAATGGAAGTAGTCGGGATTCTCGAAAAAACAGGTCATGTCGGTGGTGGGGATACGGTTGCGATAATAAATGAAAAGACAATGAGGGAGATACTTAAAATAAATAACTTGCATGATGCGATATTTGCCCAAGTCCAAAATCCTTTGGAAGTTGAAAAAGTGGTCGAAGACATCGAGCGAGCCCTGAGAAAAAGCCGTGATGTCAAGGAAGGCAAAGAAGACTTCAAAGTTCAGTCTTCAACATCTCTGCTAGCATCCTTAGACGTAATTCTTAACATTGTTCAGGTTGTGCTTGTCGGAATCGCTGCGATTTCATTAATCGTGGGCGGCATTGGAATTATGAATACTACATATACCTCAGTTATAGAGCGCACCAAAGAGATTGGCGTAATGAAAGCCATAGGCGCTACGAATAAAGACATCCTCATGATATTTTTGTTGGAAGCCGGACTTCTCGGCATGACAGGTGGACTAATAGGCATAATTATTGGAATGGGACTTGCCAAACTCGTGGAAATTGCTGCTTTAGGGGCATTTGGCAAAAGCCTAATCCAAGCATCTTTTCCTCCATACTTGCTAATAGGCGCATTATTGTTTTCATTTGTTATAGGCTCAATTTCAGGATTATGGCCAGCAATGCAGGCTTCGCGACTTAAGCCAGTGGACGCGCTGAGGTACGAATGATTCTAGAATATTTCCAAATGGCCTGGACAAATCTTACGCACAGGAAAGTACGAACTTATTTGACGATTATAGGAATTTTCATTGGGATTTCTGCTGTTGTTTCATTGGTATCCCTTGGTAACGGATTAAATATGGCTATCGAGGAACAGATGTCTAAAGTCGGCGGGGACAAACTGATTATCAGCCCTAAAAGCGCATTTCAAGGCTTGCCAGGTGCTGCATCTCTTGCTGAAGATGACATGAAAGTCATTTCTAAAGTCAATGGTGTTATGGAAACAACGCCTGAAAGATTTAGAACTGCAGCCATTTCGCACGACCGTGACCAAATTTTCTATTATGTTGTTGGGCTTCCAGAAGATAACAGCCAGGATTTGCTGATTGAGACAGCAGGTGTCGAAATCATCGAAGGCCGCATGCTAAAAAAAGGCGAGAAGTTCAAGGCAGTAATCGCAAGCGACTATGCGAAAAAGAAAATTTTCAGCCGCACAATCCATGCAGGAGATAAAATCACAATTAATGAAGTTTCATTTGAGGTAGTCGGGGTTGCGAAAACTGACGACGCTGAATCTGGAATTGATTTGATGGTCTTCATAAACCAGAATGCATATGAAAGCATATTCGATAATTCCGACAGAATCGAGATGATACTGGCTAAAGTTGATTCTGCCGACAATGTTGAAAAAATTTCGAATGACATTGAACGGGCATTGCGCAACTACCGCAACCTAAAAGAAGGCGAGGAAGATTTTGAAGTTCAAACTCCATTACAATTGGTCGCGACTTTCGCCACTATTTTCAACATAGTGCAGGCGGTTATTATCGGCATCGCTGCCATTTCACTGATTGTTGGCGCTGTTGGAATCGCTAATACTATGTACACTTCCGTAGTCGAGCGGACTAAGGATATTGGAATCATGAAATCAATCGGGGCTACTAACGAACAAATCCGCAACTTGTTTCTGGTTGAATCAGGTATGTTGGGCCTAGCCGGTGGAATTGTGGGCGTTCTAGTTGGCATCGGAATCGGCAAGGGAATACAATATGGTGGCGCTGCAGCGCTTGGAACGACTCTAATCAGGGCAGAATTTCCATTAATGCTAATAGCTGGAGCAATGTTATTTGCATTCCTCCTTGGCGCGTTTTCCGGGATGTTTCCAGCATTGCAAGCAGCAAAACTAAAGCCAGTCGATGCGCTAAGATTCAAGTAGTGTGTTCTGTTGTATTAAGGAATTTTCAGCTTATTAAAATCATAAATATGCGCTCAATTGCGCGCGGGCTTTATTGTTATTGGCGCTTTATCGTGGCAAATCGGCTTTGGAGCGCGGCAGGCAAAATCATGACCCGCACTGCACGGAGTGCTAATAATTATTTAACTCCCATGAGTTAGAGAATAAGCAATTAACGCTATGAAAAATAGCTGTGCTTAAGCATAATCTGATCATCGAGGTTTTTCAAATAAAGCGTGTCCTTGTCATTGTTCCACACTGCATCGCAAATGCCTCGTTTATTGTCCCAATAAAGATAATTTCCAGAATTGTTGCCAGGCCCTGAATAGATGAATACGTAATCTGCAGATCTCAAAACATATTCTGGAAAAATAAAAATATGCTCCTCGCTATTTGTCATTGCCCATCCACTGATATCGCAAGCGTGATCACAAGTGTTTTTCAAAGCTACATACTCGCCATTGAGATTTTCGCAATCATCTCCATAAGCGTCATAATTGAATGCGATAACGGAAAGGCATCTTTCATCGCAAGCGCTTTTGTCAAGCTCGGGAGCCCAGATTCCTTTTCGCAAGCTTCTGGCTTCAAATTCTGCATCAAGAAACGTCTTATTATACAAAGTATTCGGAGAAATAATTTTAACTCTCACTAAGCCTTCCCTGACGAGAAGGAAATTGACATTTTCATCATTCACCCATAGATATCTTAATAGTCTCCCTTGGTTGTCGACTCCTTCCCTGTCTTTTTCAAGCCCGACTTCTTTCCCTTCAACAAGTTCCTGCAGCTTTTTCAGAGCCGCATTGTAGCCAGACTCCCCTTTTATTGGCGCCTCAATTCCAATAAGCCGAATCTTTTGGCCCGAACTCAGAATGGCTGTTTCTCCGTCGATAACTTTGGATATCATGACTGTGACATCAATTGCAGGCTTTGCTGCTACAATTTTGGAGGGCTCCTCTTTATTGACGCTTATTTCCTGGTAGTCGCATATCACGTTATCATTTCTATCAAGGCAACAGTAATCCCCGTATACAATGTAAGGTGGTATGCAGATAGTCGCGTTAATTTTCTCTCCTGAATTAAAAAAGCACGATCCAAGAAAAATTAACGAAAATATGAAAAAAAACGCTGCGATGTACTTTACAGGAAGCATTGGAAGTCTATGGTGGGTTTTTTTATTAAAGGTTTGTGCAGCCGCTGGTTTTATAACGAAGAACTAATTGCCATGTTCCATGGCAGGCGAGGACAGGGGAGGAGGGATCAGGCCGGGAATTAGACGAAAAATGACCCCGCTTTATCGCATTTTAAATAATTCTGATTATCTTCTTGAAATTGCGGATGCAAGGTATCCCGACTGGAGCCGCCATAGGAAGCTCGAGCAGCAAATAAGCGGCCAAGGGAAGGGATTGACAATAATATTCAACAAGTCCGATCTTGTTGACAGCGAAGAATTGAAGCGTCTGGAATACAGATTCAAGGACGCAATATTCGTTTCTGCAAGGACCAGGCAAGGTTTCTCACAGCTAAGGCGATTTATTAGAAGCCTTTCAAAAAAAAAAGAGATTACGATTGGCGTTTTTGGCTACCCGAACACAGGGAAATCTTCAATTATTAACATGCTCAAGGGCAGCCATTCCGCCGGCACCAGCTCTCGAGCAGGTTTCACAAAAGGCGTCCAGAAGTTAAGGATTAATCCTAAAGTTATGATGTGGGATTCGCCAGGAGTCGCTCCATTCAAGGAAAGCGAATCCAGGCTCGCGTTGCTTGGCGCGAAGAATCCGGAATTTCTTAAAAATGTCGAAAACGTTGCCCAAGTGATAATAGGGACTATAAAAAAAGAGTATCCCGGAGCAATTTCGCGCCGGTACAATCTTGATGAGTCAAAAAAACCAGAAGAAATTCTTGAAGGTGTTGCTCGAAGGATTGGCGCGCTCTCCAAAGGCGGGATTCCTGATATTGAGCGCGCAGCAAGGGCAGTAATTAATGACTGGCAAAAGGACCGCCTAAAACAAGTAAACTAATTATACTTTGAACACTTATTGCTTTTTAATGAAGGTTCCCTTGTACTGCGAGAAGTGTGGTGGTAACCTAGTAAAATCCGGCTCTCACTTCACAGGTTCGATAAAGTTTGTTGTTTACAAATGCCAAAAGTGTGACAACAAGAGCTCATTTGCAGAGAATGTGGGCTGAAGTGATTAATAAAGCCCGCGCGGCGATTGAGCGCATTTTTATTTTTTTAGATTTCAGGTGAAATATTTATTCAAATTGTAAAAAATGAAAATTAAAAATAAAAGTTTACTGTGCTTCCAATTCAACAAGCTTCTGTTTTAGATTTATAATAGTCTTGCTGTTGTCCTGCTGGCTTACTAGCTCGCCGCATTCAGGGCACTTGAACTGGAAGTCCGCTGCCTGCTCGAAGTCCATCCTCGTGCAGAGGTTGCGGCAAACGTAAAATAAATTATCGTGCTGCTCTTCTTTTTCGAGCCTTTCACGGATCTGGTCAATTTTTTGTTTCCTCAGGCTTAATGCGATGTAAGGAACGCTTGTCTGGTTAAAAGTCCAATAGCTGATATACCAGCCTTTCTTTCTATCCTTCTTCCTGTAATATGTTACAAGGCTGTGCTCGTGCAACTTGTAAAGCATGCTTCTAATTGCAGAAACTTCATACTTAGTTGCATCTGCTATCTTGAACTCAGAAATATTTTTTTTGTCTTTCAGGTATCTAATTACTGGAATTGCCTGCTCGCCAGCAACCTGAGTAACAGTATCAACCATTACCTTGTGCCTTTCCTTTGCGACCAGTTTTGTTGTTTTTCTTGCCATTATGATCTCCAAAGCTGAAGGATATATAAAGTTTACTATTGCAGAGTGATGAATGCACCTTTCTAATACGATAACTTAACCAACTCTGCTACTATCAAACCCCAACTATATACTATTTTGGGAAGTTTCCCTATATAAGATTACCTCCTACCAAGATTGACATTAAGAAAATGAATTATAAAGGCTTAGCCCATTAGAACGGTTTTCCATGCCTTTCTTTTATATTCATGAAGGGTTATTTATAAACTCAACCAGTCATCGCAATATAAACCAGTGGACCTATGCGTAAAAAGAAGGCTAAAGTCCAAAATACGTTAGTTGAGACAAAAACAATCGTTTTGCCAGGGTTGCCTCCAAGCAACATATTTCCACCCACGCCAATTAGATTATAAACAAAATTTGCTATGAGAGCTGCAATTAAAAGATTGCTAGTCGCAAGCCCTGCAAGAAATGGTGTAATCAAAATCAATCCGTTGATTGACAAAATATTGATGATAATTCTCTCATCGACCCTTGCCCTTATAATCTCTGCTATGAAAGAAGTTGCGTTGCCAATAAAAAGCCCCACGCCAACACCATAAGCAAGAGTGCAAAGAAAAGTTCCAACCGAAATGAATTCGATTCCTATTCTCACATTAAAGAATCGTCTGTAAAAGTAAGACAAACATCCCAGTACGAAAAAAACGGTGATGAAGAAAATATTTCGGATTTCTTTCCATTGAGGTATGACGAAGAAAAACAAGACGAAGAATGCGATTAAAATCGGTATCAGAATCCTTGGCTGAAGTAGCTTTTTTTGGAACTCGCCCTTAACTAAGGTCTGAATAGGCATGAACTGGGGACTGTCTGACTCTTTTTAACATTTTCTAAATAATAAAAAACTACTTCTTTTTCTTTCCGCCAGTGACTTTTTTTTCTTCTGTGCAACAGGTAACGTGGCCGCATTTTGGCATAATCAGCTTAAGGATTCCGCCAACAACTAGAATACCCGCTATGAACAGGGCCCAGGGCTGGTATAGAAAATAAACATTCGCCAAAACCAATATACCCACAGCTATCATCATAGATCCTTTGCACCTTGAACACATACCCATTCCTTCCATTAAATTCACCTCGGATACTCGTCTTGAGGCATTTGCCTATAAAAAAGTATTCACGCAGAAAAGTTAATATAACAGCTGGTTTAGCGTGATTTAATGAAAATAACAATCCCCCGTGAATCAGCATACGCCGGGCTCCTGCTCGTTATTACAGGTTTTCTATTAGCTGCCCAGAACCTACTTTCCAATGCTATTGGTGCAAATGCATTTGTCACGCGAATCACTCAAATTGGCGCACTTTCTGCAGGTATTTTAGCAATAACTCTGCTCATAACTTCTTTGCTGCCCGAATAGCAGGAAAAGTATTTATTGGCGAGTGCGTGCCACCACTGTATGGTGGAGGGTGGAAGAGAGATTCTAAACCTAGTAATACAGCCTCCGGCTCGCGTGGTTTTGGCTTTCAATCCCGCAGAAACGAAGGACTTTGGGCTTGATCCTAATGTATTCATGGAGTTTTTCAACAGATATTATAGCCACTTCAGGCACGTGTCTCCATGGGGTCCAAAAAATAAGGACTTGCAGCCTCCCACATTCGAGCGCGCGTTCTATGCTACTCTTGCAGAATCCGAAAGCGAACTTCTGGAGACAATTTTAGGACAAGAGAAGCATGGCGAGCTTGATGTCATTATTAACGGACTTGGGTTTAATGATGACAGGAACAGAGTGAGACTTCTTCGTCATCTTTCAGACTTAAAAGAGGGACGGGTAATAAGTAAAGACACTTTGCTAATTGATGTAGGTTACGACCCTTCTCCTCAAAAGATAAGCGAAGAATACAAACTTGGAGCGGCTGACGTGCTTTTCCAGCAATTTAGAAGCCCAAAAACGGGCAAGATAAAAGTATTGACTCCTGAGAGAATGATAAATCGCGTCATTGACGACCTTCATGCTGAAAGGATAAAGCATTACGCGGCAGGACTCGAAGTACTCATTGGGTCTGCAGGAGAAAAATCGATAGAAGAAGAACTTGCAATCAAATTTGAAGAAAAAGTCTTGTATTCAAGTGTGGCTAGAAACGCCGACGAACTGGTGAATTCAGCAGTCAGCCGCGCTGATAAAGGTGAAAAACCGTTTGGTGTCATTGTTTTTTCTGATGACCTCCCTTTAGAGGGCAGAATTGACCATGTTCAGGTTCTTAATGAACTAAGGTATTTGCCTTCAAAAAAAGTTTTTGTTATAAGTCATAAGAAGCCAGATGCCTCAACGATTGCAAGAAGGGCAATAGAAACTACCCAGACTATGATGATTGAAAGTCCCTATGACCCTGAAGTATTGATGAACCGGATATACGACGATTTGGGGATACATAGGATTCCAGAGACTAGTTTCAGGCATTCGCTTAATTTCCTAAAATGGGGCGGCAGCATAATAGACAGGATGGAAGAGGAGGGTCCTAAATTTGTTGAGGCCGTTGTAAAAAAACTTAAGCTTCTTCATAGGCTCGGACGTGAAAAAGCTTTGTTATACGACAAAGGAGAATCAGATACTCCCGGATGGTCTATAGTACTGTCAGTTGGTGGAGGCCCGAGGGCAGACTTGACAAGAAGACTGCAATCTTATACTGCTCAGGATATCATTGACGACTTGCAGGCCAATTCCCGGACTATAAGGCACCTTATTGGAAGCCTTGACGGGCGAATCCTGCATCCCAATGAGGTTTATTCGTTGACAGAAGAGCAAACTCTTGATTCGATTTGCATTATTCCTGAACTGCCCTCAGGAATTGGAAAAAATTTCATCAGAGGCTATAAAGGTCGGGAAACCGATCTTTTACCTTTGCTTATCGCCCACATTTACAACCCCAATCAGAACATTAATGCTGCCAATGATACAAAAGCGCGAGTGATTTTCATGAAAGACTTGCCCATAAAAGGTCCGGAAGGCAAGTATATCAATGGAAGAATTTGTAATGTCGATCCAAATGACAGTGTCGAAAGAGGGCAGCTAACTGCTATCAACGCAATTTCAGCTGCGGATGTTCTCGAAGGGCAGATTAGCAGAGAGAGACTTCAAGACCATACGTCCCAACATTTGATAGAGGATTCGTCTTTAAGAGCTATGGCTGGAAAAATTCAGGTTTACAAAAATGGGAATTTTGAGGAAGGAACTCTCAATATCGATTGCGTATATTTTATTGGCCCTTCACCTTCAGCTCTTGACCGGATAATTACAGGAGGGATCAGCAGCCGGAGCCATCCAGGCTCAGTCATATATGCAGACAGGAACCGTGCTCTTGCTGACCCTGAGATTAAGCCTTACTTGTTGGCGCGTGCAGCTCACTGATTGTGTCTAGGCGCATTCCAACATAAAGATACAGGAAGTCTGCGATTCTGTGGAAATGAATTACAGATTGAAGAAATTCTTTGTTGATGTTTTTTGGCAAGTCTTCGAGAGAGGAAAGCTCATTAACCAGTTCGAAAGCTTTGACCGCCGCCTCTTTTTTTGGAGAGTAAAAAAACTGCACAATCAGCTCAGTCAACTCTACCATCGTTTTTAGCTTCTTGCTAACCCACATATTTTTACTTTTGGTTTTGGAAAGCTCCATGGCCAATTTTTTTATTTCATCCCCTAAATCCTCGAGGGTTTCTATTAAGTGATAAAGAACGAAGATGTCATAACCCGATACTACCCCTTTCGCAAGAGTGCGCAGGCAAAAATATGTCATTTTGTTGACTTCAAGGTCACTCTCCCAAATATCAGAAAGCGATTCGCTGTCTTGCTCATTGAATGCTTTCTGGCAAGTTCTTGAGCTCTCAAGAATCCTGAAAAAAACTCTTCTGAGAGCGATATCAAAGTCGATGTTCAGGGTCGTGGCTATCGCGCGGATTGTACAAACGTTCTTGTCCTCTTCAATTATATCAAAGCCTAATAATTCTGTTACTTTTTCCCTAATCGCATTGAGGCTTTTTCTGTCAGCATAACGCAAGTTAATTACATCATATCCCTTTTGATAGGAACGCGCGAGCAACCGTGTTATCATAAAAGGTGATAGCCCAGTCACATCAAGGTTAAGCTCAAGCGCAGATAATACCTCTCCAGTGCTTATTATCAGCCTGTTGCCCTGCGGCTGAACATCCACTTCGCTTCCTGGCTTTAAGTCACGTTCCTTCGCCCATTTGGACGGAAGAGAAACTATCAAAGTCGCGGGGCCGTGCTTGATTATGCTGCGCTTCATAGCAAAAAGAAAGCTTTAATCATATAAAAAGCTTATTATTAATAAATATGCTTATTGCTTTCAGAATGTATATATACCGTAGTTCTATTTCCTAATAAATGTTAGGGATAAAACAATGGCTCTTGAATTCCAGCCGTTTCATTACGGCAAGGCGGAGGATCCGCAGCAAGTAGACATCAGCAAGGTAATAGGCTCAGTGGTCATAGGACTTGGCCTGCTTGCATTTGCTGCAGAACTTTTTTCAACTGCACAGCACAAGCAATTCATAATACCATCAATTTATTTCTTTACTGGCCTTGTTATATTCAGCGTTCACAAGCTCAAAAAGCTGGCTTAAATATCCCTACAAAGCCCAAAGCAAAACCGCTTTGCGGGGGTGCCAAGCGCCCCCGTTTCTATTCAAACAATAATATTCTTGATTTTATTGAAATAATAATAAAGCACTCAATCGCCGTGCAGGCATGTTTAATCAAGGCCGATTGAGCGCTAATAGAAGATAATATATAGCACACAACTATAAAAGAACTAAATGAAATGGATTCTTATTGTGGTAGGACTAGTTTTGTTTTTAGTTTCTGGATGTTTTAACGTACCACGAGTCGGATGCACTGAAATAGGATGTCGCGATATGATTTCGATAGTTTTAAACAAGAACTTAGGTAATGAGTTTCCTCTGATTAATTTTAATGATATAACACTTGATTCTTGTTCCAACGAATCAGAAAGGTATAATGATATCATTAGTTTTGGAAACAATGATATTATTTTTTTCGATGAGGGTACAAGAATTCAAATTTTACAAGAAAAAATAAGCCCAGGTGAAATTCCAGCCTCTTTGTCTGTG
>ERZ1292640.2695-Hain-H43-02um-R1-2695-length-14107-cov-5_pt1 | contig 14107 bp, 13 predicted proteins | sample MGYA00564404_ERZ1292640 | MGnify/ENA primary metagenome ERZ1292640 (study PRJEB36523, sample SAMEA6512636) | groundwater metagenome | collected 2019-01-08 | study: AquaDiva: Metagenomics assemblies of 32 groundwater samples
CCCGGTGGCGGTGGCAAGTTTCTCGTATATTTTATTCCATAGTGAGGTTACTCCCCTTCCCGGATCAACCTCGCGGAGCAGGAGTTTCCCGCCTGATTCAAGACTATTAAATGCATTTTTAACAATCAGGCCCTGCGTGTTTGCATTAAAGTAATGCATGACATCGATCATTGTGATCGCTTGGAATGAGCCTTTTGGCCAGTCTGTGAGTGTAGATGTTTGGAACTTCAGGTTAGGCAAGCCAGAGGCGGCTGACTTGGCAATGTTTATCCTGGTATTGTCGTGGTCAACGCCAAGCACATTACGTGTTCTTTGCTGGATTGCCGCGGCCAGTGAAAGCAATCCGTGCCCACAGCCTATGTCCATGATGTTACCTTCATCCGGCAGGTATGAGGCCATGTCCCCATAAGGCGTCAGATACCATCTAGCTAGCAGGAACAGGCGGGTGGAAAATGGAATTTGCGAAAAACGTTTTAAGATCACTGGCCCGAGATGGGTCGGCATGGTGCCGTATCGGTCGCTAAGACTGTTAATAAAAATCCTGGCTAGCCAATATAAAGAAAGAATTGAATCACGCATCAGTCTGACCGTGCTCTTTTCACTGCTCAAAAAAAGTGTGACAGGAAGTTCTGCATGCCTATAACCATTTTTCCGTGCGGTCAGGAAGAATTCTATATCGAAGAAAAATCCAGGGCATGATTGGAGTGAAAATGCTTTTGTTGCAAACTCCCTTGACATGGCCTTGATCCCGGCCTGAGTGTCCGTGACGCTTATAGGGAACAAAAGGCGTACAGCCTTGTTAAAAAGCAGACCGAGCTTGTGGCGACCATAGGCCAGCGGCAGAAGTTTTACAGACACGCAAAAAAGGCTGGAAAGCAGCCTTCGGTTGCCAGTTATGAATGCATATCCTGCTTTAAGTTTTAGCGCTGCATGATCAAAAAATTCAAGGTCATAAGGGAGGTCGGCATCAGTGAAGAAAATCAATCCGCCTTTGGATGAGTTAAACCCTGTTTTCAAGGCAGCGCCTTTGCCGACAGGAGCATTATGCGGGCATACGATTATATTATTAAACCGCTTGGCAAGGAGCTTGGCTGCGCCCAAGGATCCGTCATCGGCTGTTTTAGGATCTGAATTAGGTATGAGTATGATCTCAAAATCCTGTCTATATCTGGAAGTAAGATAGGTGTGTGCTACGGTGACTGTTTTTTCAAGCGTATGTGCTGAATTGCGCGCAGGGATCAATAAAGAAACAGCAAGCGGCCGCGGATCATTTTGCGATAATGTATTCATGGCAAAGATCATTAAATTCAGAAAGTAGTTCTAAAATTAATTCAGCATCGCTTACTGAGTGCAGCGCTATTCCACACGCTGGCGTGAATATAGCGTCTCTTATGATTTTATTAACCACTAAGCGACCCTCAGAATCATCCCAGCACTGCATAAGATTATCAAACAGCAGGTCGCGTGCTTCATGAATGTCAAACGAGTATAGTGCGGATGGCCTGCCAGTTGGGATTATGCCGAACGAGAATTTTATATTTCTTATGTTGGATTTGGTGATGTTCTGCAGAAGATTTCGCAGTGAGAGCGATACGTCAAATGAGAGATAGTCTATGTTGAGTTCAAGAACTTTGTGCCAGTCAGTATTGCTGCAGCAGTGGAGGCCTGTTGATACGTTTTCTTTCTGCAGGAAATTAATCATATTTTCAAGTTCATTCAGCGGTCGTCCGCCGTACAAACCAGGCTCGTCGATGAACAGGATGGGTTTTATACCTTGTGCCTGCAATTTCCTTGTCATGGCAATCGCGCGAGCCATGATCAGCCTGTCTATTTGACTTGGGAGCTTGCCATGTTCCTCAAGCTTTGAACCATCTTTTGTGCGTATTGCCCACTTGACTGTCATTGGGCCTGCTATTTGAACTTTTGCCAATTTGGTTCGACGCTCCGTCAGCTCCCAGAGAAATGATTGCCAGCTGCTGGAGGTGGATGCTGAAGGTTCGAATTCTTCGAACGCCATGGGTTCCTGTGCGGCACTTTCAAATGCATTTTGTAATCTCTTGTCGAGATGATCCGCGCGGGTGTGCCAGATGTCAGTGTTTATGATGACGGATCCGTCGTTTTCAACAGACAGTCCTGGCAGGCCTTCGATGGCTTGTGCTATCATATGTTCCCATGGATTACGCATTGGGATTTGCGGCAAGAAAGGGATCCCGTGCCTGAACGAAAAATCTAGCGCGGCATCTATGTTGTGGTGTGGAAGGCTACCAATCTCAGTAATGTTCTTATCTGTTATTGTCATCAACTTCTCCTGTCCTGCCTACCGAGAAATAGACGGCCGAAGGGTGATGAAATACAAGGGCTGATACGCTTGACTCCGGGTCCATCATGAATGCCTCGGTTAGTTGTACGCCTATCTCTGCAGGATTAAGGAGTTGCCACAAAATAGCTTGGTCGTCCAGCCTGGGACATGCTGGGTAGCCGAAAGAGTATCGTTTGCCATGATATTTGGCCTGGAATCTATCAAGCATAGTGGTTTCTGGCGGATCAGGGAATCCCCATGCCCTTCTGATCTGGCTATGAAGAAATTCGGCATAGCCTTCGGCTGATTCTATGGCTAGTGCCTGGAGTATATGTGATTTGAGATATTCCCCGCGGTTTTTTATATCTTCGGAAAGTTTCCTTATGCCTTTCCCGGCTGTTACGACGAAAGTGGCAATGGTGTCCGGTTTGCCTGAACCTGTGCTTGGTGAAACATAATCAGATAGGCAAAGGCCATTTTCTTTTTTTTGCCTTGGGAAATCAAAAACAGCTGCTGGAGTCGAGCTGTTGTTTTCATTAAAAATAAAAAGCTTGTTATTCACACTTTCGGCCCGGAAGAATTTATATACAGCAGTTGCTCTCATGACATCTGTGTGCGCATATTCGGCTTTAACTGCTTGTACATAGTCCCAGATATAAGCCGCCTTTGGGTCTGTAAGGTGAATATCTGCTATGGCATTGTGTTTGGTCATGCTCTTTTCCAGGAGTCTTACAACGTTACCTGGTATACCAAGGTGCCTGCCGTACAACATCAATGGATTAATATATTTCCAGATCTGTTCTATTGGGGTGTTTGAGAGGACATGTCTTTCGTAATCAGGTGGGGATGGTAAATCGTCCAGTATTTTAACAGTCGCTGCCCGCTTGTCTGTTGCTTCATGGTGAACTGCTGTAACATGGCTTGGTTCCGTTCTCTTTGATCTTTTAGCCGCAAGGTCGTCTTTTAGCAGTTTAAATTTTTCTCTATCCATTATTGTCTTCGCTAGGTCAAGCCCACCCATCGCATCTCTGGCATATATAACTGTCCCTGAGTATGCGCGTGCGATGTTGTTATCCACAAATGTAGAAGACAAGGCCGCGCCACCTACAAGCATGGGGATGTCAATGCCGGCTCTGGAAATGTCTTCGGCCGTTACGACCATCTGCTGTGCGGATTTCACTAGCAGGCCTGATAATCCTAATATGTCGGGCTTGTGCTCGCGAGCGGCTTTGATGAGCTGTTCAGGCGGTATCTTAATGCCTAGATTAATGATCTTAAATCCGTTGTTGGCGAAAATGATTTCAACAAGGTTCTTGCCGATGTCATGGACATCGCCTTTCACTGTGGCTAGAAGAACGGTGCCACGGTTGACCGTACTTTCTTTATCTAAACGTGGTTCCAGGTAAGTCACAGCGGCTTTCATCACCTCCGCTGATTGCAGTACTTCAGCCACTATCAGCTTGTTGCTGTTAAATAACCTGCCTACTTCATCCATGCCGGCCATCAGCGGACCGTTGATTATTTCAAGCGGTTTCATGGTGGAAAGAGCTTCGTCTAAATCAGAGATTAATCCATCTTTTGAACCTTCTATTATATGTTGTTGAAGGCGCTCATTGAGTGGGAGTTTTACGTTGCTTACAATTTTTTTTGTGACATGTTCGCGAAAATACGCGGCAAAAGCGGCGATAGGGTCACTGCCGCGGTTGAAGAGAAGGTTCTCGGTCAACTCACGTTCATTGTCTGGGATAGTGGTGTAGCGCTTTAGTTTTTCAGCGTTCACTATGGCGAGGTCCAGTCCTGCCTGAACACAGTGATATAAGAAAACCGAGTTCAGTATCTCGCGGCCAGCGGGCGGCAAGCCGAAGCTCACATTAGAAATGCCAAGGATGGTTTTTGTGCCTGGGCAGTGCTGTTTTAATAGTTTAATCGCCTCGATGGTTTCTACTGCAGACCCAGTGTATTGCTTATCACCAGTTGCGCATGGGAAGACAAGTGGATCCCAATAAATATCATGAGTAGCGATCGAGAATTTTTCAGTCAGAAGCTTGTAAGCCCGCTTGGCAATTTCAAGCTTACGTTGGCGTGTGATGCCCATGCCTTGTATGGTGTCATCATCTATTGTGCCCACCACATAGGCAGGTCCAAAAGGCTTAGCAAGTGTAATGACTTTTGATAGGCGCTCCTCGCCATCTTCAAGATTTATGGAGTTAATAATGGCTTTCCCTTGCGAATAGGTGAGGGCCAAACTAATTACATTGGGATCTGTGGAATCAATCATCAGCGGTGTGCGTATACCGCGTGCTGCTGCTTCAAGAAACCTACGCATATCCTCAAGCTCGTTGCGGTCCGGATTGGCAAGGCATATGTCAATGATCTGTGCGCCGCGCTTTATCTGTGAGCGGGCGACTTCTGAAGCTTCATCAAATTTTTCTTCGCAGATCAGTGTCTTGAATTTTTTGCTCCCAATTACGTTTGTGCGTTCGCCAACTATTATTGGCCTGGCCTCGTCTGACACTTCAAGGTAATCTATGCCGGAGAGCAGTGATCTTTTTTGATCCGCTGGTTTTCTTGGAGGTATTGAGGCTAGCTTTAGCTTTAGTGCTTCGATGTGTCCAGGATGAGTGCCGCAGCAACCGCCGGCGATATTGAGCCATCCGTTTTGTGCGAAGCGGACAAGGACGCTTGCAATCATGTCGGGTGTTTCAAGGTAATTACCTTTTTCATCAGGCAGGCCTGCGTTGGGGACGCAAGCAAGCCTGAATTTCGATTGTTTTGCCAGTGACCTTAGATGATCAGTCATGAATTCAGGACCGGTAGCGCAGTTTAAGCCTAAGTAGAGCAGATCAATGTAGGCTAGCGAAGCGTAAAGCGCTTCAACAGACTGGCCGGCAAGCATTGTCGCTGTTGGCTCGATTGTAATTGATACGGCTATAGGGATTGATTTTCCGGTAACCTTAAAGGCCTCATTTATTCCTAATATAGCTGCTCTGATATTACGCGTATCTTGGCAGGTTTCCAGGAGCAGGTAATCAACGCCACCTTCTATTAGACCTAAGGCCTGAGCATGAAAACTGTCCTTCAAGGATTCAAACGTGATCCCTCCGGTAACAGAAATGGCCTTAGTCGTTGGACCCATTGATCCAGCGACAAAGCGAGGTGTTTTTGATGAGTAACGGTCAGCAAGCTTTCTTGCAAGCTTAGCTGCTTCTACGTTGATTTCTTGTGTTTTTCCGCCAAGCCCGTATTCATCCAATACTAAAGGTGTGGCACCGAACGTGTTAGTTTCAATAATATCTGCACCAGCAATCAGATAACTCTCATGAATTTCAGAAATCACGTCAGGTCTGGTGAGGATCAGATTTTCGTTGCAGCCTTCAAGTTCGCTTCCGCCAAAATCCTTGGCTGTAAGATTTTTTTTCTGGATGGCCGTACCCATTGCTCCATCCAATATGAGTATTTTGGATTCAAGTGCTGCGAGAAGAACGTTTTTACGCGTATTCACAATGTAATTAATATAACAGCTTGTGCTCTGTTTCAGTGCTTAAAAAAGCATATTGATATATGCTTTTACTCAAACCAAATAAATGCGTTATGAGTTTCATTTTATATAAGAAGCTAATTTATCATTTATCCAAAGTCAACGTTGCATTCCATGCGGTTTCACTGATACCGGCCTCGTGATTCGCATAGCGCGCGCAAACAAACAAATAATCGCTTAAGCGGTTGGCATATTTTAGTAAGGCCGGACGTATTGAGCCTTCTTTTTTACTTAGCGATACGAGTCCTCGTTCCGCGCGTCTGCTGACGGTTCTTGCGAGGTGCAGGAGGGCACCGGCCCTTGAGCCTCCAGGTAGGATAAAAGTTTTTAAGTGTGCTAGTTTTGTTTCCATGTCGTCGATTTCGCGTTCCATGTTGGAGACTCTTTCATCGCTTATCAATGTTGTTCCTGAATTCTTGCTGTTTTTCGTGGCAAGTTCAGCACCTATTTGAAAGAGTTCATGCTGAATCCTAAGAAGTTTGGCGCGTAAATCTTCAGTGGTAGTGTTTTCAGAAAGTACAACTCCGATAACAGAATTCAACTCGTCAAAAGTGCCGAAGCAACGTATTCGTATGGAATCCTTGCTAACCCTCCCTCCGCCAAAAAGACCAGTTTCTCCGTGATCACCTGTGCGTGTATAGATAGCCATTTAAGTTCCTCCAAGAATTTATCCAGCGGTGAGAACCAATCCTAGCGTTGGATCGATGGCTCGCAACAACGCCTCCAATGTGTCCAACTTAGGGATCGCTCTTGCTTGTTCATTAAGGGAATATGTATTTGGAGATGAAGAGCGCAACCGCTCAGCCATTTGCCTTGTCGTCAAGTTACGCGCAACTCTAAGCCGATTCAAAACAAACGCTACAAAGATAGCCGTATCGTTCGAGCTAATTGTAAAACGATTTCCTTTGCCGGGAATGCAAATAGCCTTGAAGCCTTTTTTGTCGACTAATGATTCAATCGCGTCTTTTGCCATCATATACGCATCGGCTTTGCTTTTGCCTTGGGTGTAGATCTCCAAGACCGGGATCTCGACACCCCAATGCTTGTTCTTGGTTCCTCGCGGAGGCGTAAGTTTTCCCTCAATTTTCATTTTTCCTCTCCATCTTATTGTACACATATTGGTGTACATTGGCAAGTAAATCGATTCTTGATTTCGTACGCCAAGACGCAGAGCTGCAATTATTAAAAAAAAGTGACCTGTGGGTTCATACTTGACGCTATCGGCACTGATGTATAAAAGTAAATAAGGTTTACCCAATGCGGGCTTAGCTCAGTTGGCTAGAGCGCCACGTTGCCAACGTGGAGGTCGAGGGTTCGAGCCCCTTAGCCCGCTCCACAATTCTGAAAATTATTTAATCTTCCTCGCCAGTCTCGCGACCCGTTTGGCGGCTCTTCTGGCAAGTTTTAGCTGCTTTTTTACTGTTATTTTTTTAAGTCTTTTTTCCTTAATGGCCTTTAAGAAATCAACGATATAGTCCTTGGCTGACCACAGGCTTATGCCAAGTGAAACATATATTAATGCCACGCCGATCGGGTAGAGCGGTAGGACAAGGATGTCTGATTTCACCATCAAAAGAGGAATGGCCACCATCTGTGTTGCTGTTTTTGCCTTGGCTGTTGGTGAGGCCGCTATGATGACTCCTTCAGCGCTTGCAAGCGCGCGCAGCCCGGTAACGGCCATTTCCCGGCAGATCAAGAGAATGACAACGACAGGATGTATCCTTCCAAGTTCTTGAAGCATTACCAGCGCTGATACAATAAGAAATTTATCGGCAAGTGGGTCCAGTAGCTTGCCATATACGGTAACAACTTTGTGTTTGCGGGCTATGTAGCCATCCGCATAGTCAGTGATGCTAGCGGCGATGAATACTATTGCGGTAATCAGATCCCAAACAGGATTTTTAAGAAAAAGAAGCCCCACTATCACCGGTACAAGCGCCACGCGCACAAGTGTTAGCATATTAGGCGTCGTGCCGAAGGTTAACTCATCGTGAGGGATGTTTTCGTGTGGGATCGGATTTGTCATCTTTCAAATAAAGAGTAGTATTTGGCAGTGGATGGTTTGTCTAGGGAAAGCTGTTATCATAATGAATAAGATGCGTGCAGTGATTTTATTGGCGGCTTTCTTGTATGGATTTCTGGGGATAGCTGGTGAAAGTGTTCAGCCGGCAATAGCCACGTTGGTGAAACCTGAAATTTTCAAGCGCGCGCTTAAAGACCGTGAAATCATGTCAAACGCCAGTCTTGGCGATGATGGAAGGTATAAATTCTATGCAATGATGTTCGTGCGTGCAGGTTTGCCGCTGACCCGCAGGATTCTCACTGATTACGGTCTTTACGCGAAAATGATCAAATATGTTGATTACGCTCGGTATGACGCTGACAAGCAAATATTAACCATAGAGGGCGGCATCTGGAAATTTCGACTAAGCTCATCGATCCGGTTTGAGGAAAAGGGAAGTGGGTGGATCGGGTACCGGATAGTGGCGGGTCATTTTAAGGATCTTTCCGGTGATATTTACTTCGAGTCCCATGGCGAAGGTGGTACCGCGGTATATTTTTGTGGCGGGCTCAGCGGCACCGAATGGCCGCCCAGGCTGATTATAGAACGCGGTGCGGAGATTGTCTTTGGCTTCACCGGGGGTCGTATGCGATCATATATAGAGTCACAGAAGGAACATAGCCGGAAGGAAAAAAATGAATATGGGAGCGAAATCCCCCACCCTAGAAGTCGTATCCAACAAGACCAGAATCGATAGTGGATTTATCGGTGAGCGGAGAAGATTGCCCCGCCTTAGCATCAGCGGTGAGCAGTTCAGATTGTCAAATAACGGCAAGCTTTTTTCGGTTGCTGATCTTTCACTTGATGGGATGGCGCTTAGGATTATCGACTCCAATGACTTCGGTATTTTCCCGATAGCCATGTGTTTTGAAGGGATGTTAAATCTAAATAGCGAGAAATTTCATATCAAGGCGCAGGTCCGTCACTTGCGGTCGGATACGGTTGGGTGCTCATTCTGCGAAATTACTGATAGCTGCAAGGAGTTAATAACTAAATTTTTGGACCCGACAACTTTAGGCCGCGAACTTAAGCCGATGCCTTCGCCTGATGGCGGTATGGTGTGGTATCATGGCCCTTCCGCTACTAACTTGCAGCTTTGGAGAGGAAGTGACGGACAGTATAGCAGATTGAGTGTTTGTGTCGCTGGCAATTTCATCCAATGGGAGGCAAGTGGTGAGCTGTCCACCGGCAGGCTGAAAGATTCCACTGAGCGTGGGGGCAGTCGATGTGTTGAGGAGTATGGGATAATAAAGTTTGAAACCATGATGATTGAATGGGATCAGATTCCTGATGTCAATAAGTTGGGTATTGCAAGAAAACTTTTTATCGGTTCAAACTTGCCTCATGACCTGAGACAGTGGTGTATTAGACATTTGGAGGTGAATCATGGATCGTAACTTTGCTCTTGAGTTCGTACGTGTAACGGAAGCTGCCGCGCTTGCAAGCGCGAGGCTGATGGGACGCGGGGATGAGAAGGCCGCGGATCACGCGGCTGTCGAAGCGATGCGGGGGATGTTGAACTCCGTGCAGTTTGACGGCACTGTCGTGATCGGGGAGGGAGAGCGTGATGAAGCCCCGATGCTTTACATAGGGGAGAGGGTCGGCAAGGGGGGCGGACCTAAACTGGATCTCGCGCTTGATCCGCTGGAAGGGACGACGATTTGTGCTAAGGGTGGCAGCAATTCACTTGCAGTGATCGCGATTGCGGAAGAGGGCAAGTTCCTCCATGCGCCTGATGTCTACATGGATAAAATCGCGGTGGGTCCAGCCGCGAAAGGAGCGGTGAATCTGGATGCCAGTCCAACGGAAAATCTATTGAACATTGCTAAAGCCAAAAGATGCCACGTGGAGGATCTCACCGTGATAATTCTTGATCGACCACGCCACGTTGATTTGATTTCTGAAGTGCGTAAGACAGGAGCACGCATATGGCTGATCAACGATGGCGATGTTTCCGCAGCTATCGCCACATGCAAGCCAGAAAGCGGAGTTGATGTCCTCATGGGTACAGGTGGTGCGCCAGAAGGCGTGATTGCGGCAGCGGCACTCAGATGCGTGAATGGAGAGTTTCAGGGGCGGTTGGTTTTCCGTAACGACAATGAGCGGGAGCGCGCGAAGAAAATGGGAGTAACCGATCTGAACAGAGTCTACAAGATTGATGATCTTGCGCAAGGCAACGTCATGTTTTGTGCCACTGGGGTGACACACGGTACATTTCTGGATGGCGTGAGGTTTGTCAGCGGAGGGGCTACTACGCACTCGGTTGTGATGAGATCAGAAACCGGGACTGTCCGTTTTATTGAGGCCATACATCATTTTGAAAGGAAGCCGAGGTATTAAAGATGGCCCAGGCTGAATTTCATGAAGTCATGCCGGTTGATAAGGATAAGCTGTTCGCGACTATAACTGATTATGAAAATTATCCAGGTTTCGTGTCTGGGGTGAAGAGGGCCAAGGTTGAAAACAGGGAAAAAGGCCGAGCCAGGGTCACTTATCATATTTCCATGATCAGGGATGTTGAATACACAATCGAACTTGAAGAAAACGAAACTGAAGGTTCGGTGAAGTGGGAACTCGTAAGCAGTGACTCATTTCGTTCCAATAGGGGTTTTTGGAAGCTCAAGCCAGTCGGTCCAGGTAAGACAGAGGTGCAATATAACGTGGAACTGGAATTCACTTTTCCAGCGCCGGCATTTCTACTAAGCAAGATAGTTAAAGGCAGCTTGCCGGCCATGGTTAAAAGTTTTGTGGACCGGGCGAACAATAGGTAGGGGGCGGGAGCATGGCGGAGGATATTCAGTCAAAAGCAGCTGAAATGATGAAAAAAGTATTGACCGTAGGGGTGGGCGCGGCTTTTCTCACTGAAGAAAGCCTGCGAAATCTTGTTTCGGAGTTCAAACTCCCGAAGGAAATTCTTTCGACGATTCTTGAATCCGCCAATAAGACCAGGAAGGAGTTCTTGCAGGGCCTATCCAGGGATGTCATAAGCCGCCTGTTTGATAAGATAGATCCGGTGGCTTTGTTGGAGGATTTTCTTTCCAAGCATGACGTAAACTTACAAGTTAAACTAAATTTTTCTAAAAAAACTCCAGCTGGTAAATCTTCACGCGTGGATAGCGCGCCTGACCAACCAGAATCATGATTATTTAATAAGTTCTTCCAATTCCTTCAGCATAAAGCGCAATCTGGAGTGAAGATCATTCAAGTGCTGTAGATTTTTTTTGAGATCTGCTATGGCTTCGGCCTCAATGTGGTGGCTGATAGCGGGTTGATTTGTTTTTGGTGCTATTCTGTGTGTGATGAATTGCGGTGGCGTGTAAGGGGTGACTGCTATGGTGCTGGCTTGCTTCAGATTGCCGGTTTTTATTACGATACCGCTTTGATACCCTTTTGCCGCCGATGGTATTGCGTTGGCGTGGTTCTGATTTGCTTCATCGTCTCTATAAATTTTGTAAAGATTTGAATAAACAAACGCAAATTTCTGTGACTTGTCACGGGTGGCTGACATTTTTGCTCCTCTCTATACTGCTTCTGCTCTACTGGGGCGTTATACCTTTTGACGCCCTCTTTACATCAACTCTGTCTCTTGCGCGCCTTCTAGGACTTCCTGTCTCGGTGGCGGGCTCTACACACTACTAGAGCAATAGGGGTGCCATGGGGGCTAGAATTAAATACGTCTAATTTCGAGCTGTTATATCGCTAGATGTAACTCAATTATTGACAGCAGTGTCTAAAGTATTTGCACCTGTAATGTCATCGTATTTTTAAGTCTTTTTACGTTAGGGGTTTCGATGTGCGCGGTCCGTCTTCTGGTTTGTATGGATTGAGATTTTCTGGGAATTTAGGACGCTCCACGCGTGCCGGTGGTTCTGAAGCGCGTTTTGGCGTATTTACCGGCGGAACGGTATTTTTCTTTGGAACAATTACTGTCATTTTGTCTCCGTCGAATTGTTTGCTAATACGAGCCTTGTCAATGGATGATGCCAGCGGGAAGCTTTCGTTGAATGCCTGAAATGACGCCGAGCTTTTTTTGTGACCTTCACCTAGGTCGAGTTTCTCCTCGTTTCTGCGGTATCCAGCAAGCACGATGTTGTCACCCTTAACTGAAACCGATACGGATTGCTGCTCGTGCTCAGGGATGGTGGCCGTGAGTTCGTAATAGTCCCCACTATCCTTGAAGCGCGCGTTTATATCGAGCAGCTTGTAAAATGGGTCTTTTTGCCTGGAGCTGTATGCCGAAAGTTTGTGTGATGTCTCCTGGCGAATCTGTTTAATGTGGTTATTAGCTCTGGTGTTTAGTTTTTGGATAGTCTCGTCGTGCTGGCGCTCGGTGTTTGCATATTTTTCCTGAAGACGTTTTGATGACTCGCTTCCAGCGTCGCTGGCGTTCATCCGCATGCGGTCGAATTCCTTCCGGTTTGATTCGGATACCTCAGCGAACTTGGCGTTGCTTTGCTCGACGAAATTCGTGATGCGATCACTGGAGTTAAGCCGCACTTCGTCCAAATTCGCCTGTGCCTGGTTCTCTTCAAAGTTCATTTGGATGGCCTGTTTTTCTAGTGTGTTGCGAAGGTGCGAGTTGCCATCCTTTTCCGTTCTATAAATAGTTGTTGCATAATAATCATTCATGTCTTGTAGCTGGCGCTCGCCTTCCCTCCGCACGCGCTCGATCTCGGTTTGCATGGACCTGCGGAGTTCTCTCAGATTTTCGTAGCCTTTTTGTTTCTGGCTTTCCAAGGAGTTTTCTAGCCGCGTGGATTCAAAAGTGTATTGCTTCTCGAATTCGTCTCTTAAATGTTCTATGCGATCAGCCATTTCTTTTTCAGCCACAGCGGTAGTTTGCTGTGCTTGGACGACTCGTGTCCTTGCTTCTTTTTCTGCTTCGGCTGCGGCGGCTTCTGAGGCGGATTTTGCGCGCGAAACGGTTTTGGGCTGGGCTGTTACCTGGGTGATTGGGGTTATGGTGGACATATATTTTCCGACCTCCTGTCAGAAATGCAAACTCGTCTTATTTAATAATAATAAGGGATAGTTAAACTGCCAAGCTTCTTTAAGTCATTTTTGACACTAGGCGTATTTGACTCTATGCGGAAAAGGCCGTTAAAATTACATTATGAGCAAGACCTCTCCCAAGAGGAGAGTCGAAAAGAGGAAAAGATCGCGTACTTCAAGCCGTGGCAAGCGGGTAGGTAGTAAAACGGTTGTGTGCGCGCATTGCTCTGAAGACCTTTCTGGATCAGGCAGGGCGCTTTTTGTTGAGGAGGATGTTGGAAGGATTTTCTGCCATGAGGAGTGCATCACGGCATACTTCGGCCCTGAAATGGAACGGCTTGAAAAACAGTATTTTCGTAATCTTAGACCTAACGAACTTTCAGTCGAGGATAGGCATAAATTAGCAGATTTGCGCTGGATGACTGTTCAAGAGCCAGACGAGATATGGTGTGAAAAAACCATTTCAGGCGACAGGAGGTACACGCTTATCTCGGCTTTCCAGCCAGAGGGAAGAAAAATCTGGAGTGTTTGTCTGTGCCTTTTTCTGCGTGGCGAACCTAGCTTCATGTTTCTTTCATTCATCACGAAAAATGACAGCATGGTTAATGCTTATAGGAAGGGTGAAAAAGTCCCCCTTATTAGAAAAGACGGACAAAAAACTGCTGACGCTGATCATGAAAGTGAATCTGTTACTGACAGACTCGCCGATAACTGGACGGAAGAGGAAACATACAGGGCCCGCCTTAGCCAGCACCGCTCCGACGATGATATCCCGTTTGAGGAATTCAGTTTATATCAAAGTTGTTTAGAAGAAACCCTTGATAAGCCGGATGAGGTTTGGGTGACCAACAACTCACCTGACGGTAAGACTTATCATTTCATCAGAAGCTACACCGATGAAAAGCCAACCGTGTGGTATATCGTGACGGCTAGGGATACTGATGACGATGATCATATTGAGATTATCGATGCTTTCCCTACGAGGGATGCGGCATTGGTGGATCAGTACAGGGCGGGCGAGCAGGAGGTTGGCCAGCCTACGGTTGCATTGCTAAGTCGGTTGGTGCATTAGCGCTGGGGTGGTTTTACCTAAAACGTCCAAATGAATAATGCGGGCATTTGAAATAGTCGCCGCCGATCAGGCATTGCTGCATTTGATACTTGTCCGGGCCCTCAACAATGAATGCAGCGTTGTAAGTGATGTTTTCGAAATTCA
>ERZ1292640.2699-Hain-H43-02um-R1-2699-length-14099-cov-19_pt1 | contig 14099 bp, 10 predicted proteins | sample MGYA00564404_ERZ1292640 | MGnify/ENA primary metagenome ERZ1292640 (study PRJEB36523, sample SAMEA6512636) | groundwater metagenome | collected 2019-01-08 | study: AquaDiva: Metagenomics assemblies of 32 groundwater samples
CATTCCAAGATAAGCATTATTCAGAAGATTACTATCTGTATGATTATCACCATCTCCCGTTCTATGGCAAAAACATGGTGGAACTCCACTGGTACTTAGCCCCTCCAAGACCGAACAACATAGCCCTGCCTGAGCTGTGGGAAAGAACAAGAGATATAAATTCTTGTTTTGTAGGGACAGAACATTGTTCTGTCCCTACAAAAATAACCCTTTTATCTCCTGAAAACACAATATTCTCTTTGGCGCTTCATCTGCGGAGATTTAACGACCCATTTTCGTTAAAATATATAAAAGATATTTGCGAGATCATTAAAAAACACGACCAAGTATTGGACTGGGGCTATATCTCAAAATACAGCAGATTAAACAGGCTCAATTCCCTACTTTACTATGCCCTTATTTCCGTGAAGATTAACATGGGCTATCCTACGCAAAACAAAACTCTCAATATGTTTTATCCTGGAGTATTAAGGGCGAGCTTATTGAAATTTTTTATAAATATAACCGCTCCCTCTTCAGTAGGGGAGGGTTTGAAACCCTCCCCTACATATTGCAAGAGACGGTTCGCTTATGTGTTTTTACGTTTTTTATTATACGACCGTCTGTGGGATTTTGTGAAATTTATTTTACTTTTACCGGAAGAGGAATTCAGCAGGTTTTACTTAATCAAGTTTCCGTCTAAAAAATCATCTGTCCTCTACAGCTCTAGGTTCTTTGCCATACCTTTTTTATTTTTGAACCTATCCAGCTGCGCTATCCGCCGTACGGCGGATAGCGCAGCTGGATAAAGTTATCTATGTAATTTACAAAATCATCCCAGTTATACTTCATAGCATCTTTTCTTGCCTCAACTCCCATCTTTACAGCAAAATCTTTATCCTCAGCCAGCCTTGCCATATAATCTGCATATTCTTCAGGATTCTCTGAGCTTAAGAATCCTGTTACGCCATTTCTAATAATTTCTTTTGGCCCGCCTCTATTAACAGCTACCACAGGCTTTGAAAAAGAAAAACCCTCGAGCACTGTAAGGCCGAAATCCTCGTTTAAGGTAGTGGATAAAACCGCCCTGCAATCCCTATAAAGATTCAGGATTTCTTGTTCTGTGGAATTAATTTTAATAATTATATTCTTATTTACCATATTCTTTAATTTATTATAATACCGCATATTCGTAGGATACAGCTCGCCTGCTATCACAAGCCTGAAATCCTGCAGTTCTTTACACTCCTTTTGCATCAGATTAAACGCATTTATAGCTAACTCTATATTCTTCCACCATTTAATGCGCGTTGGTTGAAAAAAATAATTGCCATATTCAACATCTCCTGAAAAACTCTCTGTGTCAACTCCCCCGTATATAACCTCTAATTTATTTTTTAATAAAAGTTTGTTTTTCAGAATTCTTTCTTTTACCTCATTGCTTACGCAAAAACAATAATCATATAAACTGAATGCCTTTCTATCTATTATTTTAAACAAAAAACTGAATAAAAGATAAAAAGGAGCTTTCCTGAAATTTTTCTTCAGATAGTCTATTCTTAGCTCTCTATCGTATATTATTTTAAGCGGTGTGTGGCAAAAACATATTCTTGGAATAGCTTTATTCTTAAAATTTATAAAGCTCCCAAGGCCTTCATTGTGCACCCACAGGATATCAAATCCGTCTGGTATTTTCTGATTAGCTATAACAAAAGCGGATCTCAGGGTATTAACATAACTTCTTTTAACAGATATCCTGTTTAATTCTGTTATTTTGTCCTCAAAATCCCTGAATGCAGCATATGTGGAGCCCCTGTCATAGAAATTCGTAAACACATGCCACTCATGCCTTGAGCGCTTTAAAATCTCCAGTATCGTGCGCTCAACCCCGCTTCTTAAATGAATATATGGATAATAAAGGGCTATCTTCATATTCTATTATTGTTCAGCGAGGACAAAACGCCTGTGTAGTACCAGAATAGATAACAGGGCGCGGTCCAATACAAACCATCATAAGTTAGAAATGTGCACATAATCCCTACGAACCCTACAAAAAACCCTAATAATATCAACCTGCTCTCGTTAAAAAGCGCCTCTTTTAATTTGATTAGCGTATTCTTAATGACTGAATAAATAAAAATAAAAAACGCAGCGCATCCTATAAGGCCTGTTTCCGCAAGTATAGTTACATACATGCAATCAGCTATTTTCTTATCATAATCGGTAATATTTGCTAATTGCGGCAGATAATAATCAAATAAAACCCTGTAATGGCCCAGTCCTAAGCCAAAAAACGGGTGGTCATTTAAAATACTGCCTAACACTGTGAAACGCACTAGCTTTCTGGAATACGCATACCAGTCAAAAATCCCTTTTAAGCTGTAGCGGTAAAACGCTACATTGTCTTTTAAATGCATAAAAGCAGAACTTACTATTATCAATAGAAACAAAAATCCCAAGACCAAATATAATTTTCTGGCTCTGGCAGTAAAAAAAAGGATTATTGAAAGGCTTAAAACAAGTCCTAACAAAACTCCTCTTGAAAATGTTAAAATAATGCATATAAAAACCACTGCTGCTAGAAGCCTCAGGATATTTTTAAAGAAACTATTTTTCTCCATAATAACAGTGATATAGATTAAAGGAAAAACAGCTAAAAGATATGTGCCGAAAGGCGCTGGATGCACATGGAAAGACATTATTCTATGGTTTTTATAAAGGCTCAAATATGGGTTATTAAAATACTTTCTGTAAATAAAACTATTCTTTGAAGTGAGCTCCCAAAGCCCATATAAACACACTACGAAAACTATAAAACATATGATTTTCAAAGCAGGCCTGCTAAATCCTTTCATAGCAGTTATTTTCCCGAAAAAATACAAAAAAGGCGCAGGAAAAACATAATACCAGAAATGCTTGTACGCGGTCTCTGGATTTTCAGCCCTGGCAATACCAATAACAACAGCTATTATAAAAACACATAAGGCTAAGTCTTTTTTATCTACTGCATTTTTATAAGCTTTTTTGTCAAGAATTAATACAGCCAGAATAATCACTGTTATCGCAGAGATAAATAAAAATTCATACTTTCCGCCTAAAATAGGCGCGAAAAATGAAATCCACAAAAATAAAATTATACTCCCTATTATATTTATAATTCTTAGCATAGTTATTGTTAATTATAACATAAGCATATAACTATTGACAGTGGTTTTAACCTATACATAAATTAAACGATATGATATAATTTTTCCTGTGACATATTTGGACAAGCTTGAAAATAAAAGTACCTATATAATCAGAGAAGCGTATAGCCGTTTTAAAAACATAGCTTTACTATGGTCTATTGGAAAAGACTCTACATCTCTTTTGTGGATATGCCGCAAGGCATTCTTTGGCAATATCCCATTCCCTACTATTCATATTGATACAACTTTTAAATTTAAAGAAATATATGAATTTCGAAATAAATATTCTAAAGATTGGCATCTTAATCTTATTATTGCTAAAAATAATGAGGCTTTAAAAAATAGCATGTCTCCTGCAAATGAAAAATTTGAATGCTGTAATAATCTAAAAACAGAAGCTTTAAAAATAGCTTTGAAAGAATTTAATTTCAAGGCCTTATTGCTTGCTATCAGAAGGGATGAGCATGGTATAAGGGCAAAAGAAAGGTATTTCTCGCCCAGAAGCGCTGATTTTACGTGGGATTATCAAAATCAGCCCATAGAGCCCTGGGAAATATACAAATATAAATTACCTGATGAGCAGCACTTCAGGATACATCCGATGCTGCACTGGACAGAACTGGATATCTGGAAATACATACAGAGGGAGCGCATACCAACTGTCAGCCTGTACTTTTCAAAAAATAGAAAAAGATATCGCAGTATTGGCTGTGAACCCTGCTGCGAGCCAGTCAGCTCAAAAGCCGGCACAATCAAAAAAATAATAAAGGAACTAGAAACAACCTCTATTTCCGAGCGCAGCGGCAGGGCTCAGGACAAAGAAAACGCCTACACCATGCAAAAATTGAGAAGCCTGGGATATATGTGAAGCTCCACGGCTTTATGGTTCGACTCCGCTCACCATCTTTCGAATTATCCTGAGCTTGTCGAAGGACAGCCGTGGCATCTTTTATTGCGGGGTTCGCTTGAGCGAACCCCGAGCCAGCCCCATTCATCCCCGCCTTCACAGGCGGGGCTTTCTGGCGAGGGGTAAATGCATAAGCAAACTGTTAAAATTGTAATTGCAGGGCATATTGACCACGGAAAATCTACCCTCATAGGAAGGCTCCTGCTAGACACCAATTCCCTATCCAGAGAAAAATTTTTAGAGCTTAAAAAAAATTCAAAAGAGCTTGGCAAGGTAACTGAACTGGCCTATATCGTGGATCAACTAAAGGAGGAAAGAGAGCAGGATAAAACCATAGACACTGCGCAGATACCCCTTAAAGTAAAAAACAGGCGGTTTACGATAATAGACACCCCCGGCCATACAGAACTACTGAAAAACATGATAACAGGCGCCACAGAAGCCCAAGCAGGCCTCGTGGTCATAGACGCGAAGGAAGGGATAATGGAGCAAACCAGGCGCCATATATTTATTTTAGACATGCTGGGCATAAATAAAGCCATATTCGCGGTAAATAAAATGGATATCGTTAATTATGAAAAAGAAAGATTTGAAAAACTTAAAAATGAACTAGCAGGGTTCCTAAAAAATATAAAAATAAAACCTCTTTTTATAATCCCTATATCTGCCAAAAAAGACTCTAATATTTCCAAAAAATGCCCTTATATGAAATGGTACAAAGGGCCTTCGCTTTTACAAGCAATCTATTCTATCACAAAAGAAACTGGGCATGATAAAAAACCCTTGCGTTTTCCAATTCAGGACATCTATGAAATAAATGAAGAAAGAGTAATCGTAGGCAGATTAGAATCAGGTATAATGAAAAAATCTGCTTCTCTCCTAATTCTACCTTCCAATCAAAAAGCCAAGATAAAAACAATAAAAATATATGGCCAAGCTAATCCTTCTAAAGTTTATGCAGGACAAAATATAGGCATTATCCTAGATAAAAATACTGATATAAAGAGAGGCTATATCTTAGTTGATAAGAATCGCTCATTAAAACTAGTTAACAGTTTTAAAGGTAGCGTGTTATGGCTTTCCAGTATTCCATTGAAAATCAATAGCCCGATGACGCTGCGCTGCTCAACACAGGAAATTGAATGCATGGTAGAAAAAATACAAAAACGCATTGATTCTTCTACGCTAAATACCCTGGAAGAAAACGCAAAAGAATTAAGGCTTAACGAAACAGGCCTCATGACATTTGTCACAAAAGAGCCTGCATTTTTTGAGAAGTTCTCTTTTATCCCGGAACTAGGAAGATTTGTAATAGAAAAAGATTCTAAGCCTATGGGTATAGGCATAGTTATTTAAAAAACATCATGAAAAAATACATATATTCCGCTCTAATAATTCTCATAATCGCAACAACCTTATTCTGTTATAAAAAAATACAACTACTATCCAGGCCGAATATAATCTTTATAGTGCTTGATGCGGCTAGGGCAGACCATTTTTCCTGCTACGGCTATTCAAAAAATACAACCCCCTGCATAGATGCAATAGCTAAAAAAAGTATTCTGTTTGAGAATAATTTTTCCCAAGGTACAAGAACTACGACTTCTGTATCTTCTATATTTTTTTCGCGCTATTTTACATTAGACGCTATAGAAGACGACGCTTATATATGGGGCATTAAAAAAGAATACCTATGGAGGCTTTTTATGCAGTTTGACTCTGGCCAGATATTTCTCACAAAACTCCTTTCGATGCATGGATACAGGACAGCTTTATTTTCAGACCACGCTTATTTTGATAAAAAATCTTATTTCGCAAGCCAATTTGACGAATCTTCTATAAACAACAAAATAAATAAAAACATAGAACTAGACAGAAATATTAAAATTAATACTGTTATCCCAGAAATAATATCGTTCATAAAAAAAAATAAAAGATCTTTTATCTACTGGCATATTCTATTCCCTCATACCCCATACCCTCCTGGCGTAGAAAATAAAGAATTAATCGGCAATGCAGATAAAGAGACCGTAGAGCTTGTCAGAAAAAAATATGTAGAAAGGCCTGATGATTCGGCAGATATATTCAATGAAATTGAAATAGAGTGCCTGAAAGGCCTATATGACAGTAACCTCAAATACGCAGACTCTCTAGTTGGTATATTGTATGAAAAACTTAAATCTAATAAATTATTACGCAATACCATGATAATCATTACATCAGACCATGGCGAGTTTCTTGGCGACCAAGGGCTATTATCCCACGGAGAATCTTCCTGGGATTCTGTGATTAAAACCCCTCTTATCTTATACTATCAAAAGCTAACCTACCATGAAACCAGAATAAACGAATTCACGCAATCTATAGATATTATGCCTACTATTTTTGACATATGCGGCATCAAGATTCCTCAAGGCAAATCATTGGACGGGAATAGCCTTCTTGGGTATTTAAATAAAAACGTCTCGTCCAGAATAGCTGTATTTGGCAGTGATTACATACGCACAAAAAAATATAAATACATTATAAACAAGGATATGCTTTACGACCTGGAACAAGATCCTGAAGAAAAGAACAACATAGCTTATAATGAGCCGGCTATTAAAAAGGAACTTATGGGTATGCATGAAAAGACCATGAAACCATACAGGGAACGCTATGATAAATCTGTAAGAAGTAAAACGCCGGATTACCCATTTTACTTTATAGCTACACACATGAAACTAGAACCTGAGGATGCCATGGAAAGATGCCGTGTCCATTATAAAAAGATGCCGGAATTTCTAAATATAAACAACCCATCTATAAATAAAGCCTGGTTATTTGATACGGCGTGGGATAGCGAAGGGATTTATTATTTACCAGCCAAAAGCTACCTGGCGCCAATTACACTATCTACCGATATACTAAATGGCACTTACAAAATCTATCTATTATTGGAATCTAGCCAGGAAATAAACTCTTCTGCCGCTAACTTTGGTTTAAGGTTCAGGTTTTATAAAAATTTACCTTTCCAGAACCCTGCCAGGATAGATTTGTTCAGGGTTCCTAATAAAGCCTGTTATTATTATTACTTCTATCTTGGGAATATTGTTATTAATGATAAGAAATTTTCTATAGAAATAGATTTTCATCCTGAGAATGAAAAGATCTATCTAATCAAACATATTAAATTTATTCCATTGGGAGTCAGCGATAACCCTGTAAAAAATAAAGACTTCCAGGAAAAGTTAGAAGAATTAAAATCACTTGGTTATTTATAAGCTAATCAAATAATGGTCTGCCGTCAAAATTACATCTTTCTATCTTACCCCTGCCGCATCCTATCTCCTCTAAAATAGTAGGCGCAATATCATAAATAGACGGCTTATCTTTTATTATTGTTTTATTTGAAAAAATTATGCCTGGCACTAATTTCGAATCAAAAAGATGGTCGCCAGACCATTTTTTCATATTATCTTCTATTGCAACCTCAGGCACGGCACCCAGCGCGGTCTGCCAGGAAGCCCTGTATCCTATATTAAAGCCTATATAAAGGTCAGGTGCATTTTTAGCATATTTCCCATGAAATATATCTTCCTTTTTATAAACATCATTTACTACACTCTGGTTATATTTTTCATCCCTCCAGCCTCTAAGTTTATTTATTATCTCCTCTTTAAGCAATTCTGTATCGCTCTCTGGATTAACTATGCCGCTACGCTCTCTCCCCTTCTGATTAATATAGATAGAGCCGAAACCTATAGCGTAAGCCCTTGTTTTTGACCAATCAATATCCGTTAATAACTCAGAACCTGTTTTAGCATAGGGGTTTTTTAATTCTAAATATCCATTTTTTCTTAACCAGCTATTTATATGCGCGCTTCTCCTGAATGTATTGAAACCATGATCAGACAAAACAATTAGAGTATCGTTCTTATTTAAACCTATCATTACATCGCCTAATATATTATCCATCTTTTTATACCAGTTTTCTATTGCCTCTTTGTACTTTTGAGGAGACCCATCTTCATATAATGGATGTTCAGGATCAGCATATCTCCAAAACATATGCTGGATAGTGTCAGTAGCACCAAAATAACAAAAGAGAATGCCCTTACTAAACCGTTTTAATTCAAAATCCAGCATTGCCTTTCTCTCTTTTAAAACCATTTCAGATTGCTCCAGTAAAGGCGTTTCTCCCAGTTTTTTTTCATTAACTGCCCACGTATTTATAGGCATGCCCTGCGTATAATAAAGCCCTATATTATCAGCCAACTCCTTACTATATCCTGCAGGATACGATATCTGGAAAAACGGTTTTCTTGGATCGAAATTAATCGGGCTTATGTACAGTTTAAACCTTGGCTCAGCTTCTACAAGATAAAATTTAAATATGCCTTTTAGTGTTTTAAACAAACCTATTTTAAAAGAGACTTCTTTCCAGTTGCTCCATTCTCCTGGCTGCAGTTCAAATTTATTATTCTGAAATTCTATAACAGCACTTTTTCTATCTTTCTCCAATGTAACTTTGAATGGAACTTTTACATTTTTGCTCTCTTTTCCAATAGTATGAACTTTTGGGCCAATAAGATTCATAACCATCACAGGTGCCCTGCTGACCTGGAACACCCTGCCTCCAACATCTTTGTTCTTATCCATCGATTCTGTGGTATAAAAAGTAAAGGTGCCTTCTGTTCCCAGAATATCAGTAACACCCATTCCTGAAAGCATCCTGCCATATATCCTGCCAGGAGGAAAAGTAAGCGGATGAGAAATTATTACTGCAGGTATATTTTGTTCTGAGGCATATTGCCAGAAGCATTTGCTTTTTATTATTTTCTGCGGCGCGCTATTTTTAACATCAGATATAGCCAGGTTTAAGGTATATGTCTTTGGATCCCTGATAATAAAATCAAAAATACCATTCTTGCCGGGATTCTGGCCTGTAGCAAAGCCAGCCCAGGCAACAGGAGACTGTGAAGGATTTGTAGTTAAGAGCCTGCTGTAAGAGCCTTGCTCCTTTAATTTTGAAAAGTTAGGAAGCCTGCCTTCTTTCATCATGCTCTCAACAATATCCGGGCTTAAACCATCGAATCCCAATACAATAATCTTTTTATCAAATCTTGATCCTTTATTCATAAATGCTCCTGTTGTTAAACATGCTATAAAAAATAAAAGAAATACAAATATGTTCTTATGTTTTTTAAAAAAGTTGAATATATTCTTCAGAAATATTAAAATTATCCCGAAAAAACCGGCTATAATCGCAACTAGCCACGCCTCTAAATTAAAAATCGTAAACCCTGTTCCAGGGTCAATATATGCTAAAAACATTTTGGCTTGCCTGTTAATTCAACGTATATTCTTTCTATTTCCTTCGAATTTTCTTCTATGCTTTTAACATCCGGCATATTTTTCCTGAATTCTTCCATGATATTTGGATTATTAATTATGTACTCTATTCTTGCGCGAAGGTCATTTACATCCCCTGATTTGAATAACAAGCCGTTTACTCCATCCTTTACAAATTCAGGAATACCTCCAATATCTGCGGCAATTACCGGGACCATTGCCTTAAATGCCTCTTGTATAACAAACGGAGCATTTTCATACCATATAGAAGGAATGATTAAAACATCTATCCCGGACAAGATTTTGCCTATATCGCTATTTTTAAACCCTCCCATAAATACAATCCCTTTATTTCTGGCAAGATTTTTTAAATAGGCAGGGTAATTCTCATAACCCGCGTAAGGCAAAAGCCGGCCGTAAATCTTAAGCTCAGCCATATCAGCGTTTATATTATTAAACGCCTTTATTAATATGTCCACGCCTTTAGGAGGAAGCAATGTCCCTATATAACCAAATCTAATCTTATCAGACAATGTCTTTGCGATATCCTTAAAATTGCGCATATCAAGGCCATAAGGTAAAACTTTTATCCTTTCTTCAGAAAAACCAAATTTTATAAATCTCTCTTTTATAAAGTTAGACGGCGCAATAAAGACATCCACTAATCCGTTAACCTCTTTAATAGATGAGATACGTTTTCTGATTTGAGTGAGTTGCTCGTTTTTGTTCAAAAAAGCTACTTTGGCGTAAAAAAGATATGCGTTTTTAAGTAATTGTAAAAAAATATTACTAACCCATTTTCTCAAAAATTGATATACTGCCATCGAATTATTTTTTATGCTCAGTTGCGTGATCAGGCATTCAGAACAAATCTCTTCCATTGGCAATTCGCACAGGCTTCCGTCTCGCCTTAGAAGCTGCCCCATATGGCACATAAGCCAGTAATCATTGAGCGTAAAGACAATTGGTATCTTTCGCTTTTTTGCTTCTTTTATTATTGAAATGGAAAGAAAAAGAAGATGCTGGATATGAATAATATCAGGCTGGATCCTATCAAGTAACTGCGCAAATTTGTCAGTGATATGAAAGTTATTATAAGTGCTTTCAAAAGAATCGCATCTTCGAAAAGTATTATTAATAGCATATATCTCTAAGTTATCAATATTGCCAGAAACAATCTCATATTCCTTTTTCTTCTGATCGTTAATACGAAAAAAAATAAAGACTTTATGCCTTTTTTGTAACTCCTGAGACAATTCGTATGTATATACCTCTGTCCCTGCCACTGTATAAGGCGGAAAGCTATGAACCAGCTGAATTATTCTCATATAATCGTCCTACTTCCTGGCTCCCTTGTATTGACCATAAATGGCAAAAAAAGATATAAAAGGAGCTTTGAATAACCAGATGATCTTTTTAAATGACCCGCTTTTATATTTTAGAGTATACATAATGCCTGAAATTATATCTTTTAAAGAAAAATATAAAACATGCGCCATAGAAGGCACTGGCTTGAGCCTGAACAATTTATACAGCTTTCTGTAAAGTATAAATGCGCGCTTATATTCGTAATAAATAGACTTGTCATGAGAATGCACAACAATGCTCTTTGGCTCATATGCTATCTTATATCCTGCCTTTAAAACCCTCACTGACCAATCCAAGTCTTCAGCAAAATCTGTTTCAGAAAAAGGAAATTTTTCCCATACCTCCCTTCTTATGCAGGATGATACATTGTCAAAGCCGCAAAGACTATGTTTCTCTAAAGGTAATAGTTTATCGTATTCCCTGATATCAGTGATATAATTGACTGTTCTTTTTTTCTGCTCTCCAAAAAATTTATCAATTCTCAATTTAATTAAAGGATGTGCATCATCTCTAGGAATCTGCCTGGAATAAACTCCAGCTATATTTTCATCAGTATCAATAGTATTTATAAGCTGCTCAAGCCAATGATTATCATACGGCACAGCATCCTGCGTCATCAGTACTACATATTTACCTTTTGCCTTGGATATTCCAAAATTACGCGTAAGACCATGATTAAATTCCTGAGGTTTTATTTTATATAGCTCTACCGGATATTGCTTCACAATATCCAGCGTCTTATCTTTAGAGCCAGAATCTATAATAATAACTTCAAAGCCCTGTCTTGTTTCCTGAGAAAATACAGCTTTTAACAGAGAATCAATATATTTCTCTCCATTTTTTACAGGGATAGCAATAGAGATGTCTATAAGATTACTCATACCATACATACCTATTCCGTTCGGCGATCGGAACTATGGTTCCGATCGCCGAACAGAATCTTTCACTGACTTGACTATTTCTTTCAGAGATATCATATCCATACATGTTGGCTTTTTATTGCATTGATTTCTATAGCATGGCGCGCATTCTGCTTCTGTGATTATCTTGTAACCCCGGCCATATAAATCTATTTCCTGAGCGCAGGTAGGGCCAAAGATAGCTACGACTGGCTTTTTAAGCGCTATTGCTATATGCATGGCAAGTGTATCAGCTGCAATAACTAACGCGCAATTATTAATCAATGCAGCAAATTCTTTAAGGCTATTACCACAACCACTATTAATTACTTTATGACCAGCTTTTTTTTCTATATATTCATTGATTTCTTTTTCAAGCGGCCCGCCAAGTAGCATTATTTTCACATGCAATTCTTTATGCAACAATTCTATCAGTTCGACTATTTTTTCTTTTTTTAAATTCTTATTAGCAAAAACCTTACCCGAGCCTGTATTAATACCTACAACCTTGTCTTCTTTATCTAAATTGTTCTTTTTAAAAAAATTATCTGCAAAATCAATATGTTCCCTATCTAGAATCAATTCATATGAATTATTTTCATACTTGAGCCTTACTATTTCAAATATCAATTCTTGATAAGTTTTTTTGTTCTTAAAAAACTTTAAATCATCATCTATGCCAAGAAGATAAGAATATTCGGCTTCCCTGTTTAGCGGGCATAACCTGTCTTGTTTATCCAAACCATAGCCATATTTTTCAGACGCCTTGACAAACATAGCTAGAGAAGTCGCTTCAATAGCCTTGTCCAAAGATATAACGATATTAAATTCTTCTGCCTTAAGCGACAATGCACTCTTTTCGTCATAAGTCAAAATCCGACCTATATTAGAATTGCCCTCTAATAGCTCATGCGCCATTTTTTCGACGACCCATGTTACATGACTATTGGGATATTTTCTCTTCAATCCTGATAAAAGCGTGGTTGTCCTTAAAACATCGCCTGCTGAAGCTAATTTTATAATCAAAATTTTCTTGGGGTTACAGGAAATTGACATGCTCTCTGGTTTGCTTTATATTCCATAGTATCTGATTAAACGTATTATCCCTGCATAGAGGTATGCAGTCGCGGAAATCTATACTTTTTATAGCCTTGATCCTATCTTTGGAATCCCAAATCTGCCTGAAGCTTTTCTTTTTCAAATCTCCTATGCAATATTTATCATATCCTCTTGTGTGACAACATATATACATTTTCCCGGAAGCTGATATTACAGCGGCAAACTGATGACCATAGCATTTTTTATAATATCTGCCGAATTGAACGTCATGCACCATTTCATATTTATGCTGAGAATACAACACCTTGAATCCATTGCTGGAATATTTCAGGCACTTTGATATCTCGTTCTGCACATCAGCCCAATGATATCCAAATTCCCCTCCTTTATGAATCTGCATTGGCCTGAATTGCAGATAATCAACTCCTAATCTTTTTGCCAACAATGTTGCCTTAACCATATCCGGCTTTGTATAATCGCTTGTCAGAAAACCTAACCCGATAGTGCACTGGCTTTTTATCTTCTTTTTCATCTTTACTAGCATATCTATACTGGAGACAACTTTATAAAATTCATTGCCATTTATACCATGAGTTGACGCAAACACCTCCGGAGACCCTGCATCTAAAGATATCCGGATCCATGTACAATGCTTTAATAAAACTTCGGCAGATTTATTATTTAACAATGAGCCATTTGTTATAAAACCTATGTCCAGGCCTTTTGCCTTAGCCAGCTTTACCATTTCCAGCGTATGCGCATTACACAATGGCTCTCCGCCTCCAGTAAAAATCAGCCCTCTTATTTTATTTTTTGCCAGCTGTAAAATAATTTTTTTTGCAAGTCTTGATGAAAGAAAACTTTTGTCATTAACCCTGAAATAATTAACAACACATTCAGGACATTTGTGATTGCAGATATTTGTCATATCCAGTTCAACAGTAATAGGCGAGGGATTTCTTCCTTTTAACCATTCATTAACCCTATCAAGGTGTTTAAGGATCTTATCAGAACTAAACTGTCTGACGTCAATCTGACTTAAATTTGCGCTCATACGCTTTCTTTCTGGCTCATCAAACCTATCCATAAGGATCTCACCCCTATCCTTAATAATATATATCCGCTTACTATCAATAAATATATAAAAATAAATACACTGCATATAAAGCCAAAAATACCTTTTATATAACCATATGTGCTCCTGAAAGATAAGCCCCACCATTCATGCCATTTATTATAAAGAAGCGCATTCCCATGCATAAATAAAAAACACACCAGTATTGGCGGAATATCCAAATTAGTAAGAACTACACTGTAGAATCTGGGCTTACGCATACGATACATTTGTATAGCCAGGCCATATTC
>ERZ1292640.2701-Hain-H43-02um-R1-2701-length-14096-cov-7_pt1 | contig 14096 bp, 13 predicted proteins | sample MGYA00564404_ERZ1292640 | MGnify/ENA primary metagenome ERZ1292640 (study PRJEB36523, sample SAMEA6512636) | groundwater metagenome | collected 2019-01-08 | study: AquaDiva: Metagenomics assemblies of 32 groundwater samples
AAAACGCAGTCCTGACGAAGATTTAGAGACATTTTACCGAAATCCTAATGTAAATTCTGGGTTAAAAGAAGCGGGGAAGAAAAAGCCTTCTTGCTGTGGGTTGGAAGGGATAGAAGACGCCCGTAAGGTCGCTTTTAAGCTTGGGATTAAACATTACGTTTTGAACTTCGATAAGATTTTGCGGGAGAAGGTGATTGATAATTTCGTCGAAGAATACGCGCAGGGAAGGACGCCTAATCCTTGCGTGCGCTGTAATCAGTTCCTGAAATTTACACAGCTGTTAGAAAAGGCGGAAAGTTTAGGGGCCCAGTATTTAGCGACGGGGCATTACGCGAGGATAGTTGAAGAAGGGTTAAGGGTCAAGGGTCAAGGGTTAAGGTTAAAAGATAAAAGATATAGCCTTCTTAAGGCAAAAGATGAAAAGAAAGACCAGAGTTATTTTTTGTATCGGTTAAAGCAGAAACAATTGGCGCGTATATTGATGCCGTTGGGCAGCCTTACTAAGGATCAGGTGCGTAAAATCGCTTCTGAATTTGGCTTGCCGGTCGCGCAGAAGCCGGGCAGCCAAGAGATATGTTTTGTCCCTGACGCGGATTATCGCGCCTTCTTGTTGCGTGTCAGCCCCCGGATTGCCGCGCGGATAAAACCGGGGCCTATTCTGGATACGCAGGGAAATATTCTTGGCCGCCACAAAGGAATTCCCTTTTATACTATAGGGCAGAGAGAAGGTTTGGGCATTGCCAAAGGCTATCCTATATATATAACTAAAATAGACGCAAAAACAAACAGCATTATTGTAGGCAGCCGCCAGGATGCTTTGTCCTGGGGTTTGATAGCCAAAGATTTAAGTTTTACGGGCAAGCCGGTAAAAACAGAAGTTGTCTTGGGTGTGAAGATAAGATATAATCATAAAGAAATTTCTTCTCGTCTGGCGGCTTTAAGGGGCGGGAAAATAAGAATTGTATTTTCCCAGCCGCAGTTCGCGGTAGCGCCGGGCCAGTCCGCGGTTTTCTATGATAAGGATACAGTCGTCGGAGGAGGAATTATAGAAAGGCAGTTAGCTCATGCAGAGATTAATTGAAAAAATTCAGAAACTTAAAAAAGAACGTAACGCCATAATCCTTGTCCATAATTACCAGCTTTCGGAGGTGCAGGATATTGCCGATTACCGTGGTGATTCTCTGGAGTTAAGCCGTGTCGCCGCGAAAACCGACGCTAAAGTGGTTGTTTTTTGCGGGGTGCATTTTATGGCTGAAACCGCCTCTATTTTATCTCCGGAAAAAATAATACTTATTCCCGACAAGCTAGCCGGCTGTCCTATGGCAAATATGATTACGCCCGAAGACTTACGCCAGCTAAAGGCGCGCCACCCTAAGGCGGTAGTCGTCGGATACGTCAACACTTCCGCCGAGGTTAAGGCGGAGTTAGACATCTGCTGTACTTCGACAAACGCGGTCAATGTGGTCTTAAGCCTGAAAGACGCCGAGGAGATAATTTTTGTCCCGGATAAATATTTAGCAGACTATGTGTCTAAAAAAACCGGCAAGATGCTTGTTTCCTGGGATGGCTATTGCCCGACGCATGTGAAGATAATGCCCGAAGATATACTCCGCGCCATACGCCTGCATCCTAAGGTAAAGATTATCGCCCATCCCGAATGCAGGCCCGAGGTTTTATCTTTGTCTGACGAAGTGCTTTCTACGGGGAAGACTTGCGAATATGTGAAGAAGTCAGAGGCAAAGGAGTTTATCATCGCTACGGAGGTTGGGCTGGTTTACCGCCTGCATAAAGATAATCCGGGAAAGAAATTCTACCCGGCATCGGAGCTTGCGGTCTGCCCGAATATGAAACGCACAAACCTGGAAAAGGTTTTGTGGTCACTTGAAGAAATGAAGGATGAGGTGCGCGTATCTGACGAGATCCGCCAAAAAGCAAAAAAAGCTATAGACGCGATGTTAAGGATAGTTTAGAACTGAAGTTAAGTTAAAAGTAAAAAGTCAAAACCGCAGGCAGAAATTAGAAATTGAGACTGTTGAAAAACCGTCATTGCGAGGAACCCGCGTCAGCTTTAGGTGACGAAGCAATCACGTTTTAAAACGAGATTGCTTCGTCGCCGTAACCAAACGGCGGCTCCTCGCAATGACGAACTCATGGTTTTTCAACGATTTCAATTTATAATTTTAACTTTTGAGTTAACAGTAGTTATACGGAAGGAGCCAGCTATGAAGAAAACCATATTGATAACTCATCTGAAGAAAAGAAGAGAAACAGCGGTAAAGGTGCAGAAATTGCTCACAGATTATGGCTGTATGATTAAGACTAGGCTTGGTATTCATGATGGCGTTCTCGATAAATGCTCTAACACCGGGTTGATTATACTTGAACTTGTTGGCTCCGTAAAAGACAAAAAAGCGTTTGCCAGTAAACTAAAAGCTATCCCAGAAGTAGAAGTAAAACTAGTGAATATTGGGTAAGTTTTTCGCTTCCTAACAGGATTGGGGACAGTTTTGAACCGTGTTTCAGAACCGTCCCTATTTTTTTGTGAAAAAAGTAACAAAAATACTTGACAGCACTACCTTATGTGATATACTTCTGAGTATTATTGTGAAATAAGGAGCAATATGGTTACGACTAACAAGAACTGTGTTCTTCGGCTTTCCAGATACAAAAACGCTCTTCATCGTCTTAAAGCGCTGGGTTTTGTGAAAGTTTTCTCAGATAATCTGGCTGACGCAGTTGGGGTCTTGTCTTCGCAGGTCCGAAAAGACTTCTCTCTTTTTGGTATTGGGGGAAATAAAAGGGGCGGTTATCAGATAGATGCCCTTATTGAAAAGCTGAATAATATCTTAGGCAAGGATCAACAGCAAAAAGTCATAGTTGTCGGCGCCGGGCACATTGGCACAGCGCTGATGAAGTATAAAGGTTTTGAAAAAGAAGGCATAAAAATAGTCGCCTGTTTTGACATTGACCCTGCCAAACTTAATAAAAATAACCCGATACCTGTTTTGCCTTTAGATGAGCTAAAAGAATTTGTCAAAGATAAAGATATAAAAATCGGCATTATCGCGGTCCCGGATATCGCGGCACAGCAGGCGGCGGAAGTGATGTTTTCCGCGGGGATAAAGGGGTTGCTTAATTTCGCGCCCATGAGGTTAAAGGCGGCGGAGGATTGCGTAATCAATAACGTAAATTTAGAGCTGGAATTAGAAAACTTGATTTATTATGTCAACGTTTTGAATAAGGCAAAAATAGGCAAGTTCGCTGTTTAAACCGAAACTGACCCCCGGGGTCCGCAAGGTGGTTCGGAGAATATGTTTAAAATAATCGATAAATACCAGTTAGGCCCGAAGATAAGTTATGCCTTGATCGAGGCGCCGCTGATTGCCGCGAAAGCCAAGGCCGGGCAGTTTGTAATTTTGCGGCTTAGCGAGAAAGGCGAGAGGATTCCTTTAACTATAGCGGATTTCGATAGAAGTAAAGGAACTATCACGTTGGTGTTTCAGGAACTCGGAAAAACCACTGGCGCTTTGGCGGCGATGAAGAGTGGCGATTGTATTATGGACCTGCTTGGGCCGCAGGGAAACCCGACGGAGATAGAAAACTTCGGCAATGCCGTTGTCGTCGGAGGCGGGATCGGGATTGCTCCTGTATATCCTTTGGCGCGCGAATTAAAAGAGGCAGGCAATCAGGTCACCGCGATAATCGGATACAGGTCTAAAGAATATGTTTTTTGGGAAGAGAAAATGCGCTCGGTTTCAACTCACCTGTTGATTGCCACCAATGATGGCAGTTACGGCGGGAAAGGCTTTGTCACCGACGTGCTAAAAAAACTTATGGATAAGGGCGAGAGAATCGACAGGGTATTTGCCATTGGCCCTGCGATAATGATGAAAGCGGTAGCGGAGTTGACCCGGACAAAAAATATCTCCACAATAGTGAGTCTGAATTCATTGATGGTCTGCGGTATGGGGATGTGCGGCGCCTGCCGCGTGAGCGTGGACAACAAGACCCATTTTACCTGCATGGATGGCCCTGATTTCGACGCCCACAAAGTTGATTTTGACGAATTAATGAAGCGATTGGACACATATAAGCAAGAAGAGCAAGTGTAGGGAACAAGTGTAGGGACCAGGTCCAATTTAACCGTGGGGACAGGTCCAAATTAACCGGGAGAAGTGTCCCCGAGCAGTGGGGACACTTTCCAACCGTGTTTTGGACCTGGTCCCTACCGTGTTTTGGACCTGACCCCAAGGATGATATGGAAAAAAGAGCAGTGCCGATGAGGCAGCAAGAGGTTGAAGAGCGGATTAAGAATTTTGACGAAGTCCCGCTGGGATATTCCGAAGAGGAAGCTATCCGGGAGGCGTCGAGGTGCCTGCAGTGCGCCAAGTATCCTTGCGTCAGCGGCTGCTCTGTGCAGATAAGTATTCCCGCGTTTATTAAGGTTTTAAAAGAGAAAAATTTCCAGAAGGCGATAGATATTATTCACGAGGCGGATTCTTTGCCCGCGGTCACCGGAAGGGTTTGCCCTCAGGAAGAACAATGCCAGGCAGTTTGTGTGTTGAAAAAAATTGGCGAGCCGATTTGTATAGGAAGGCTGGAACGTTTTCTTTCGGATTGGGAGCTGAAAAATAGAAAAAAATGTTTAAAGCCCGCGCAGGCAAGCGGCAAAAAAGTCGCGATTATCGGTTCCGGCCCGGCCGGACTTGCCTGTAGCGCTGACCTGGCTAAAAAAGGTTATCAGGTTACCGTCTTTGAGGGTTTTCATAAGTTCGGGGGGGTTTTAAGTTACGGCATCCCGGCGTTTCGCCTGCCTAAAGAAATCGTTGAAAGCGAGATAGAATATCTGCAAGGCTTGGGAGTAAAGCTTGTGCCTAATTTCCTCGTCGGTAGAGTAAAGACGATAGAGGATTTATTTAAAGACGGATATCAGGCGGTTTTTGTCGGCGCGGGAGCAGGCCTGCCGAATTTTATGGGTATCCCGGGAGAAAATTTAAACGGCATATATTCCGCGAATGAATATCTTACCCGCGTGAACCTGATGAAGGCTTATAAATATCCTGAATACGATACCCCGGTAAAAAAAGGAAAAAACGCAGCAGTCATCGGCGGCGGAAATGTGGCAATGGATTCAGCCCGCACGGCTGTGCGTTTGGGCGCCGAACACGTTTATTTGATTTATCGCAGGTCCGAGAAAGAAATGCCGGCCAGGGAAGAGGAGATTATCCGGGCGCATGAAGAGGGCGTAGAGTTTAACCTTCTGACTAACCCGGTGCGTTATATAGGAGACAAAGACGGTTTTGTCAGGCATGTTGAATGTATAAAGATGGAGCTATGCGAGCCGGATGCTTCGGGAAGAAGAAGGCCTGTGGAAGTAAAAGGTTCGGAATTTACTATTGATCTAGACCAAGTTGTGGTGGCTGTAGGCAACACGCCTAATCCGATAATTCAACGGACCACCCCCGGATTGAAAACCAAGAAATACGGCGAGATCGAAGCTGATGAATCCGGCAAAACATCTATGCCGGGAGTGTTTGCCGGCGGCGATATCGTAACCGGCGCGGCAACGGTAATTACCGCGATGGGCGCCGGCAAAGCCGCAGCCGAGGCTATAGACAACTATATCCGCAATCTGAAATATAGAAAATGAAATACATAGACGAAGAAAGAATAAAAGAGTTACTTAAAAATACCAAGCAAGCAAGCTCAAGCGAGATTAAGGCCATACTTGATAAAGCCAAATCCTTAAAAAGGCTTAAGCTAAAAGAAACGGCAGCGCTTTTGGCTGTTAAAGATAAAAAAACAATCAAGAATATTCGGCTTGCGGCAGGCTATGTCAAAGACGCTATTTACGGCAGAAGGATTGTTTTATTCGCTCCGGTATATATAAGTAATGTCTGTTTGAATAAGTGTTTGTATTGCGCGTTTCAGGCGGGAAATACCGCGATAAAAAGAAAGGTTTTATCCATAGATGAGATTAAAGAACAGACAAGATGGCTTCTTGAAAGAGGACATAAGCGAATTTTGATGGTTGCTTCTGAAGCGGGGATTTCAGGAAAGAGTAATGCAGATTATTACGCAGAAGCTATTAAGGCGATTTATGAGGTTAGCGCGGCCAGAAACAGGATTAAGAGGGTAAATATCAATTGCGCGCCTTTAAACGTCGAGGAATTCAGGCTGTTAAAATCATCCGGCATCGGGACATATCAGATATTTCAAGAAACTTATCATGAGGAAACTTACAGAAAAGTTCATCCTCAAGGGCCTAAAAACGACCCGGATAACAGAATTGACGCTGTCGATAGGGCGTTTACTGCTGGAATCGACGATGTGGGCATAGGCGTTTTATACGGGCTCTACGATTACAAGTTTGATACCTTGGCTATGCTTATGCATATAGAACACATGGAAGAGAAATTTAATGTTGGGCCGCACACGATATCTGTCCCCCGGATAGAACCCGCGTTAGGTATCTCATTTATCGAGGATATGCCGTATAAAGTTTCCGATGAAGAGTTTAAAAATGCAGCGGCAATAATTAGGCTTTCGGTCCCTTATACCGGGATGATACTTTCAACGAGAGAGGCGCCGGCTATGCGCGATGAGCTTTTCGGGCTGGGGATTTCTCAAGTAAGCGCGGAATCCAGGACTTCGCCCGGAGGATATTCTTCCAGCAATGATTCCGGGCAGTTTATGCTTTCCGATGAAAGGACATTGGATGAGGTTATCGGTAAATTAATAGAAAAAAAATTTATTCCTAGTTTTTGCGCCGCCTGTTATAGGAAAGAACGCACAGGCGAAACCTTTATGAGCCTGGCTAAACCGGGGGATATTAAGGATAAGTGCAATCTTAATGCCCTTATAACCCTGAAAGAATATCTGGATGATTTTGCTTCGGGAAAGGTTAAGAAAGCAGGATATAAGCTTATAGATGGTTTGAGCCGCAAGTTGGATAAGAAGAGCCGCGGGCAGTTGGAGCGGTTTTTTGAGGAAGTAGATAAAGGGGCCAGGGATTTGTATGTTTAAAACTTGCTTGACAAATCCTGAAAACAAAATAATATAGTAATTATCAATTTTGCGATTTTTTTCACAGCCAGCGCCCTCGCCATTATTTATCCTTGATGCACGAAACGCATATTGTAGGAAATATCCTGAGATATCTGGAAGATGAGGAGAAGCGTTCTTCTAAAAGCGTTAAGAAGATATGTATGTCGCTTTCACAATTCGGCGGTATAAGCAAGGGACATTTCCTAGAGCATTATAAAGAGAAAACGCTGGGGACAAAATGGGAAACTTTGGATATAGAAATTAAGGAAATCACCTTTGGCCCGGAAATAGAAATAACCAGGATAGAATACGTAATATGAAGCTACTATTGGTCGAAGTGCGAAAAAAATAAGATTGCTTCGTCACGGACATGTCAAGTGAGGGTTCCTCGCAATGGGCATATTACTCACAATGTGTTGTTATTTCAGCTAGTTTTTACGCAAAAAAACTGTAAATATCGACGTGCCTTCGGTAAATTGTAATATTATTGTTTGTGAGTTTATTGAAACGGTTCAATAAACAACATTAAGATTTTTCTCTATCTCGTCGATAATTACTTGATTTATTGATATTTTTAACAACACGCCATGAGTAATATGCCCGCAATGACAGGTGTTTGGAGGATTAAAAAGTGAAATACGCGGTAATTAATAAAGAAGACTTAAATAAATGGCTTGAACATTTGAAGAAAAAGGCCCGGCTTTACGCTCCCAAAGAAAAAGAAAACCTCTTTGTTTTTAGGCCGGTTAAAGACGTAAGCAAGATATGCCTTGAGTATATACCAACAATCCTACCGCCTAAGAAATATTATTTTCCTCAAAAAGAGAAGCTGTTAAAGTTTCAGGTAAATCCTTTTAAAACCGCTAAGGCTATTGAGGAGTTCGAGGAGTTTATCCTTTTCGGAGTGCATACCTGCGATATCGCTGGTATCCAGTGTATGGATGTTATTTTCCGGGAAAGCCCGGAGGATCCCAATTATTTAAACCGGAAAGAGAAAATGACTATCATCGGGATTGAATGCCTGAAATACTGCGATGAACACGCTAATTGTACTTCCATGGCTACCCATGTCCCAAGAGGCGGATATGACCTGATGATGGTGGATATTGACAAGGTGTTTATAATTCATATCAATTCCGAGAAGGGCGAAAAGTTAGTCACGGGTTTAAGCTATATTAAGGAAGCTAAAGACGAGGATATGTTCAGGCTTGACCGCGCGCGGGAAGAAAAGAAAAAGATATTTAAGGAAGAGCTTGCCGCGCCCTTGCCAAAAGTTTATGACGCTTTTGATAAATCCTTTGGCTCGCAAGTCTGGAAGGATGTCGGTAAAAAGTGCGTTGCCTGCGGCAATTGCACCGCGGTCTGCCCTACCTGTTATTGTTTTGATACCGCCGATGATATGGAGTTGTCCCTTAACGACGGGATAAGGTATCGTATCTGGAATTCCTGTCAGATGGATGATTTCGCCAAGGTTGCCGGCGGAGAAGATTTCCGCAAGGGCCGCGACTCCCGCCAGCGCCATAGGTATTACAGAAAGTTTAAGTATCCGGTGGATAAGTTTAACCGCTATTTTTGTGTCGGCTGTGGAAGGTGCACCCGCACCTGTATGGCGGATATAAGTTTAAAAGAGACAGTTAATTCGCTGATTGCAGGGCAGAGCGCATAAAAAAAGGTCATTGCGAGGAGCCATCGTTTAGGCGCGGCGACGAAGCAAACTCGTTTTAAGTACGTGATTGCTTCGTCACAGATATGCCAGGCGAGGGTTCCTCGCAATGACGCGTGATATGTAAGTTTTATAATGATTGGAGCAATTATGATTGACCGAGAGATACTTTTAGAGAAAATGAAGACCTCGCCTTATAAGCCAATGAAGGCAAAAATAATTAAGGCGCAGATGCTCACGGATAAAGAAAAGTTTTTCCGCATTGAGCTTGAGGGAAAGATCAATCTTAGCCATCAGCCGGGCCAGTTTGTAATGGTTTCTATATTCGGTTACGAGGAAGCGCCGATATCTATCAGCTCATCCCCGACGGATAAAGGCTATTTTGACCTTACCGTAAGGAACGTCGGCGTGTTCACTGATAAATTGCATCAATTGAAAGAGGGGGACACCGTCGGTATACGCGGGCCTTTTGGTAAAGGCTTCCCTATAGATAATATGTTTGGCTATGACCTGGTGATTGTTGCCGGAGGCTTAGGCATCGTGCCTTTGCGTTCTTTGATCAGGTATATTATGGCCAACCGCAATGATTTCGGCAACGTCCAGATGCTTTTAGGCTGTAAGACCCCTAAAGAACTTTTGTTTAAAGAAGAGACTAAAGAATGGATGCGCCGGGCGGAGATCAAGTTTAACTGCACCGTTGACCGGGCGAACCCGGATTGGAAAGGCAATGTCGGATTGATAACAACGTTGATTCCTGGGATAGATATAAATCCTTCCAGGACTTACGCGGTGGTTGTCGGCCCGCCGATAATGTATAAATTTGTCATCGTCAAATTACTGGAAAAAAATATACCTGATCACCAGATAATAGTTTCGCTGGAAAGAAGGATGCGCTGCGGCCTGGGTAAATGCGGCCACTGTCAGATTGAAGGAATGTATGTCTGCCAGTCCGGGCCGGTGTTTAATTACGCGCAGCTGGGGAATTTTAAAGGAGAGTGCCATGAAAAAGCAATCTAAGCCAAAAGTGGCATTTTTTGATTTTACGGATTGCGAAGGATGCCAATTGCAATTTGCCAATATCGGCTCTACGTTATTAGATTTAACCGAACTGGTCGATATTGTGAATTTCCGGGAGATTATGTCTGAAGCGGGAGAGGATTACGATATCGCTATTGTCGAGGGAAGCATCTCGACGGATAATGACGTCAAGCGCATACAGAAAATCCGCGAAAAGGCGAAGGTGCTGGTGGCATTCGGCTCCTGCGCCACAATTGGCGGAGTAAACGGCATCAAAAACCGTACATCTTTGGAGTTGGCTAAAAAAAGGGTTTACGGCGATAAAGCGGATTTGATTAACACCATTAAGGCAATGCCTCTGCATGAAGTGGTCAAGGTGGATTACAAAATACTTAACTGCCCGCCGTATATTCCGGAGATAATCGCTGTTTTAAAGTGCATCCTTATGGGCAAGCCGTATGTCCTGCCTAATTACGCGCTTTGCGTGGAATGCAAAATGAACGAAAATGTCTGCCGCTATGAAAAAGACCAGGAATGTATGGGCCCTGTGACAAGGGCAGGGTGTAATTCCTGGTGCGTTAATAACGGCAACAGGTGTTACGGCTGTAGGGGCTTGGTGGATAATCCGGCTTCGGAAGGCGCGAAAGATATTTTATTAAAATACGGGCTAAAGTTGGAAGACATTATGAACAGCTTCACATTGTATAATGATTGTCAGGGAGAGAAATTTGACCAATATTTAAAAAAATGAAGCTTTAGTCATTGCGAGGAGCGGTTGTTAGGATGAGGCGACGAAGCAATCCTGCTTTTCCGCCTTCGCAATTCTTGCTACGGCGGATCCGCCGTAGTGCGAAGCACGTAGGCGGAAAATACGAGATTGCTTCGTCACCGGCGTGCTAAGTTAGGGTTCCTCGCAATGACGATGAATCAGTTAACAGGAGAAAAATGAATAAGGCAGTAAATAAAATAGATTCGAAAAATGTCAAGATCGATGTCCATTATTTGACGAGGGTAGAAGGCCACGGCAATATTGTGGTTGACGTCCAAGAAGGCAAGCTTACAAAATGCGAGTTTCAGATCATTGAGAGCCCGCGCTTTTTCGAATCGATGCTGGTCGGCAGGTCGATATGGGAGGCCCAGCATTTGACCAGCCGCATCTGCGGCATCTGCGCCTGCGGCCACAGTTTAGCCAGCATAAAAGCGGGGGAGGCGGCGCTGGGGATAAAGCCGTCGGAAGAGGTGGTTATGTTAAGAAAACTTCTTTTACATGCCGAGATGCTGGATAGCCACATCCTGCATATTTATATTCTCGTTGCACCTGACCTTTTAGGGGTAAAGAGTATCATGCCTTTAGTCAAGACTCACAGGCCGATAATTGAAATGGCCCTTAGGATGAAGAGGATGAGCGATTACGCCGGCGAGGTTTTAGCCGGCAGGCATATCCATCCTATAACTTATGTTATCGGTGGGATTACTCAGCTTCCGTCGAGAGAAAACCTGGGAAAGTTATACAAAATGATGCTTGATGCCCGTAAAGACGGCGAAGAGACGGTAAAGATAATCAAGACGCTAAAATTCCCGCAGTTTGAAAGGCCTACACAATATATGTCGCTGACTTCGGATGATGAATACGCGATGTACGACGGAGATTTAGTAGTAAACGGCAAGCAAAAAACTAACGCCGCGGATTACAGGAAAATTTTTATTGAAAGCGTGGTTGATTATTCTAAGGCAAAGATATCCAAGATAAACGGAAAGTCTTACGCCGTCGGCGCCTTATCAAGGTTTAATAACAATTCCGATAAACTGCACAAAAAAGCCAAAGAGGTTGCCAAGGAACTGGGGCTTAAAGCGCCTTGCCATAATCCTTATTTAAACACAGCGGCTCAACTTGTGGAATGGGCGCATTGCCTGGAAGAGGCTATCACAATAATGGAAAAGATTCTAAAAGACGGGCTTAATGAAGAAAAGAGCGTGGTCGCTTCCTGGCCAAAGCGAAGCGAGATTGGGAAAATTAAATATAAGCCGAATACGGGTGTTGGTTGTGTTGAAGTCCCACGTGGTTCATTATTCCACGAGTACACAATTGACGATACCGGCCACATAACCGCTTCAAACTGCGTAATTCCGACAAATCAAAATATGGGGAATCTCGAGGATGATATGCGCAAGCTTGTCCCGGAATTGCTCGGGAAAAAGACGCAGGAAGAGATAACTTTGGATTTAGAGATGCTCGCCCGCTCGTATGACCCTTGCATTTCCTGCGCGACGCATATGTTGGACGTTAAATTTGTATAGGTTAAATTAGCGTCATTACGAGCGTAGGGACAGCACAGCGTGCTGTCCCTACAAAGATTGGCAACGAAGCATTGACGACTATATATAGTGAAGCATAAACTCGCGGTAATCGGTTTGGGCAATACCTTAAGGAGAGACGACGGAATCGGTGTCTCGGTTCTGGAATCTCTCCTTAAACATTTTAAGCGCCCGGACGCGGATTATTTCAATTTCGGGATTGTCAGCTTTGACCTTCTGCATAAGATTGAAAATTATAGCGCTGTCGTATTAATCGATGCAATCGATGCCTCTTTAGCGCCGGCCGAGCTTAAAATTTTTAGGTTAGAAGAAATTGACTACAGTATAAAAAACTATTCATCTTCAACCCACGGATTTAACCTTAAAAGCCTGTTCGAGCTTTGTCAAACCCTAGAGCTAAAAACAAAAATTTACATATCAGGGATACAGGTCAAAGATGTGTCTTACGGCGAAGGGTTATCAGAGGAGCTAAAAAATAAGCAGGGAGAGATAACAAAAGAGATAAATAGTTTCATAAGTAAGGTTTGCAATAATGCTTTGTGATATGAACAGTTTATCTCATTCAGTGAGCGGGCCGGATAAATCCGGCCCCTACGGACATACGGCGGCATACCTGTAGGGGCGTGATTTATCACGCCCGGAAGCTCGCGTCAGCATGCCTGTAGGGTCGCCATTTATGGCGCCCGAATATGTTAATTATTTTTCTAACGACTAACGTCTAAAATGTGCTACGCGATACCCGGAAAAGTTGAAGCTATAAACCAAAAAATCGTTACCGTTGATTATTACGGCGAGAAAAAGAAAGCCATCAACGAGTTCCACGAGCTTTCTGTCGGCGATTATATCTACGCCCAAGGCGGCTATGTCATTGCCAAGGTTTCTCCGCATCAGGCGCAGGAAGTCCTGACTGCTTGGCAGGAGTTATTTTTTAAGCTTCAGGAGATCGACGAAGAGAAGTCCCGTTTTCTTCCCGATAAGAAGGCCCGGGAAAACAAGGTTGTTGCTATTTTTGACAGGGTCAATAATGGCCATCAGGCGACAAGAGATGATTTACGTTATTTATTGGCTTTGAAAAAAAGAGCTGACCTTGAACTTTTCTTTAAAGCGGCAAATTTTCTCCGTCAGAAATATCATAAGAACGCCTGTTGTGTCCACGGGATTATTGAGATTTCTAATTATTGCACGCGCAATTGTTATTACTGCGGGATATCTTGCCTGAATAAAAATATAAAGCGCTATCGGATGAGCAAAAAAGAAATCCTCGATTCGGTGGAAGAGGCGGTTGTAAAATATGGGTTTAAGGCGTTAGTTTTGCAAAGTGCAGAAGATAAAGATTATTCTATTGATGACTTAGTGGATATTGTCAAAACTATAAAAGAACGACACGCGGTTTTAGTTTTTGTTAGTTTCGGTGAAATAGGCAAAAGGGGGTTAGAGAAATTATTTGAGGCCGGCAGCCGCGGGCTCTTGATGCGTTTTGAAACGTCTAACCCAAAAATCTACGAGGCGCTTCACCCCGGATATTCTTTAGAAAGCCGGATTGAGGAATTAAAATACGCCTACAAGTTGGGTTATTTGATCATCACCGGCGGCTTAATCGGCCTGCCCGGGCAGACGGATGAAGATATTATCAACGATATTTATTTGGCCAAAGATTTAAATACTGACATGTATAGTTTTAGCCCGTTTATCCCGCATCCGGATACGCCGCTAGCTAAAAATCCGCCGCCTGATGAAGAAAAGGTTTTGAAAACTTTGGCGTTGGTAAGATTTACCGTTCCAAAAGAAGCAAAAATACTTGTCACTACAGGGTTTGAGACATTAAGCCCATCTGCTCGTAAAGAAGGTTTAGCTTCTGGGGCAAGTTCGGTGATGCTTAATGTTACTCCGCTAAAATACCGTCCGCTATATTCAATTTACCCCGCTCGCGCCCACGAAAAAGACTCGATTGACGCTCAAATCCAAGAGACAATTGAGCTCTTAAAATCCCTCGGCCGCGCTCCCACAGATTTAGGCATATAAGTTGTTCTTCTATCATTGCGAGCTGTAGGGG
>ERZ1292640.2702-Hain-H43-02um-R1-2702-length-14093-cov-8_pt1 | contig 14093 bp, 13 predicted proteins | sample MGYA00564404_ERZ1292640 | MGnify/ENA primary metagenome ERZ1292640 (study PRJEB36523, sample SAMEA6512636) | groundwater metagenome | collected 2019-01-08 | study: AquaDiva: Metagenomics assemblies of 32 groundwater samples
TTACGGCAGACTATAGACGGCTACAATAGCCGGGCACATGCGATAACCAGCAAGCTAAATAACATTTTTCCCGATATCGAGTTGAATTTTGAATCAATAAAAAATAACGGACACGAAATATATGTGAGCAGAAATACACTTGCCAAGTTGGTTGTTGAACATTTGAAAGGAACTTTACCCTTAAGAGAGGTTCTAAAACAATTCGTTTTCATAGAAAATGAAAATGACGATTGGATGATGACACCGAAGGAAAGTTTTGAACTCATCGCTCGTGCTGGCGGTATCCCTGTGTTAGCACACTCTGGAAGAGAATTGAGAAAATTGGGAATGAGTGAGTACAAAAAAATGATAGAGGGCCTCGCAGGAGATGGTCTCCGGGGCATAGAAGTATATTATCCAAAGCATACAAAAGAGGATATTGCAACCTTGAGATCCGTCGCAAAAAATCTTGGTCTCTATATTACAGGGGGTAGCGATTGGCATGGCAATATGTATACGCCAGAGACAGAGATCGGGCAGAATATTCCAAATGAAGATATTACACCTTTCCTAGAAGATAAAAGAATAATGTCGGGATGATTTAAATATCGATGAATGGGGAATGGGGTCAGCCACCATTTCTATTTCGCAAACCCATTCCGCGCAAAAAGAAAAAAGGAGTGGAATTTTGTGTGGTATTCTAGCAAATTTTTTTCAAACAAACACCAAAACTTTGATGATATTGTAAAGATATGACTTATTAATAGAGAAACATCTTGACATGTCACGGCGTAAAGATATTATGAATATATATATGAACTACGAAACAGTGCCACCGAAAAAAATAATTGAAAAAACCGCCCAAGCGATACGAGAGCGGGGTGTCGAAGTATTTGTCGTCAGCAACAAAAAAGCAGCGTTGGAAAAAATAAAAAGTTTGATTTCAAAAAACCAAACAGTAATGAATGGTTCGTCCACCACGCTTGATGAAATCGGATTTACCGAATACCTCAAATCGGGTAGCCATAAATGGCAAAACTTGCACGAGTCGATTATGAAAGAGCCAGATCAGCAAAAAGGCCTGCTTATGAGACGCCAAGCTCTTTTGGCTGATTATTTCTTGGGAAGCGTCAATGCTATTGCTCAAACCGGCGAATTAGTAGCGGCTGATGCTTCCGGCTCCCGTGTGGGAGCATATCCTTTTGCCGCTGGACATGTAGTACTTGTTGCCGGCGCGCAGAAAGTCGTGCCAACGCTAGCCAAGGCGATAAAACGAGTGAGAGATTATGTTCTGCCACTTGAAAGCGAGCGCGTGAAAAAGGCCTATGGTATGCCGGGAAGCATGGTTGGGAAAATGTTTATTCTTGAAAAAGAGATGTTCCCCAAGAGAACCTATCTTGTTTTGGTGGAAGAAAAACTGGGTTATTAATTCGCCTACCAAACTAGCTACTGAACGATAATCGTACCGGTATTGCCGGGGTTGAGATGGTCGTGATATTTCCAAGCGCCAATGAAATCAAACTTGAATGACCAACTGTCGCTCGGCTGAACACCCTTGCAGGCGTCAAAAGTGCTGCCCAGACAGCCGCCGGTGGTCGGATATTCTCGATGCGTTGGGTGCATGGCCGAAGCCGGCCACATTGTTCGGGAACTTTGGTTTTTGAAAACGACTGTTTCGCCGTTTTTTATTATTAGCGTATTTGGCGAATAACCGGTGTCGGTAAAAGTTACCACTTGTTCTGTTGCGAATGGCGATGGCAGAGAGTCAATCATCAGCGCCAGCATCGCGGCCAAAAGTCCAATATCGCGCACCGTGATGTCAGTGATGCCGCTGACTGTTAGCACGATAACGAGATGGACGGCGCCAACGAATGCCGCGAGCCACGGTAGAAAATCAATCAGTAGGAAGACGCCGATAATAATATCTAAAATCGCTGTGCCAATCATTACCTGCGCCATTGGGATGGGCAAAAGTCCGGCCGCCCAGGGCTGTAAATATCCGCTCCAGGCCTCGGGATTTTTGAAAATCAAAATACCAATCCATAAAAAAGTAATGGCCAAACCGACTCTTAAAAAATGAAATGCGGCGCTTTTCATAATTTATAAATTAGTCACTAACTAAAAGTATAATTCCCATTAGCCAAGATGATAAAAATTTTACTCCAACGACTGGTTAAAACTAAAGCGCAGTTTTCGCCAATCGGGCAAATCGGTTTTTCCGCGGCCAGTCGTTTTCTGATGAGGTAAACCGTTTCGCTGATACCGACGGCTGAAAGAGTAAAAAGCAAGGCCAAGGCTGTCATATTTAGTATTGTAGCATGATATAATAAATTCAATGACCGGCGCTTTTTATTTTAATCTTTACGCGCTACCGCAGTTTCTGGTAGGTTTGTTTATGCTGGCGCAAGGTTTAGTAGTTTTGGCCCAAGACCGCCGTTCTTCGTTAAATCGGGCTTTTTTTCTTTTTGAGCTGGCGGTTTTTGTTTGGCTAACCGCTATGGGTTTGGCCTATATGTCAGTAGGTGAAGAATTGGGCTGGTTTTTTTCCAAAATCGGTTTTATCGGTGTGACTTTTATTCCCATCACCACTTATGCTTTCTCTTTGTATTACAGCGGGGCGGCGCGCCAAAGGCCAATTTTAATCGGCGGGTTATTGTTTACCATTCTTCTTGTTCTCGGTTTGAATTTTGAGATTTTTACCTCTGGCGCTTATAAATACGAATGGGGATATTATATAAAACTTGGTTTGCTTGGCGCCTCGCCACTCTTAATGTTTTTAATTTTTGTGCCGTTATTTTGTTATAATTTTTACACTAAGTTCAAACAATCTGATTTGCTGAGCAAGAAAAAATGGGCGGCCTACGCCTTGCTGGCCGGACTTCTGGCTTTTTTTGGAGTGTTAGATTTTTTACCAGCTTTCGGCGTGTTCTTGCCTTTTCCTCCTATTGGTTATCTTTGCGTCGGCGTGTTTGCCACTTTAATGAGTTATTTTATTCTCCGTTACAATCTTTCCGATATAAAAATCATTATCGGTCGGACAGTCGGTTACATTTTTCTGACCACGCTAATTATTCTTTTCTATACCAGCCTAATGTTGCTGGTTTTCGGTCTTGACAATAATCAGACCGGAAAAATAATTATTGAAGCTCTTATCTTCGCCGGTCTTTTATACATGATGAGCGGTTTGAAGGAAAAAACCCAACGGATTGTTGCTCAGTTGTTTTTCAAGGAAAGAATTCAATTTACTCAACTAATCAGCGAATTTGTCGGCAACTTGTCCAATTTGAGGACTACCAAGATTTTGGCGGAATTTCTCCTGGCTTTTGTGGTTGATAAATTAAGGGCCAATTTTTGCGCTCTTTATATTTTTGACAAAAATGGCGGCGCTTGGCATATCTACCGTTATTTTGCCGGGAAAAAGATTGAATATTTACCGAACGCGCTATCGGTGACGATAAGCAAACTGGACGAAGAAACACTTCGATCATTTGGGAAAATAGCCAAACGCGATATCATCGGCGCTTTTCGCGAGAACCATAAAGTTTTGGCTGATGCTGTCAGTTTAATTTTGAACGATGGTCAAGCCGAGGTGATTTTTCCCATTTTCCGCCAGGACTCGCTGGAATGTTTAGTGGTCTTGGGACGAAAACAGACGGGCGAAAACTACGGCGCTTACGAGCAGAATAATTTATCAAAAGTTTTTGCTCCGTTCGGCATCGCTTGGGTGAACTCGCGTCAATATGAAGAAATCAGGGCTATTGATTTGACGAAAAATGATTTTATTAGCATCTTGTCCCATCAACTGCGCAGCCCTTTGACCAGGGTTAGCTGGGCGGTTGAAGCAATCAAGAAAGATGCTCAAAAGGAAAATAACGAACTCTATTATAAAGAGCTCACCAACAGTTTGGAATCGCTTATTGACCTGACTAATTTATTCACCAACATGTCTATGGAAGATTTTTCTCCCCAAACTAATAAATTAAATAGTGATGATTTAGCTAAGGCGCTTAATGAAATCTTGGAGCGTTCTGGACGATTATTAAAGGAAAAAAATATTACCTTTGAGTTTAATTTGCCGGCACATTTTCCGATAATTGTGTCTGATTTTTTTACTTTCAAAACCGCTATGGCCGTCCTTTTGGATAATGCGATGAGATATACTCGTTCCGGCGGTCAGGTGAGTTTGATAGTTAAGCAAGATGGCAACAAATTGCTGGTTTCAGTAAAAGACAACGGCGTTGGCATTCCTAATGCCGAGCAATATAAAATTTTCAGCAAATTTTATCGCGCGTCCAACGCGGCGGCGGCAGAACCAAACGGCAGCGGCGTTGCCCTGTATTACATTCGTTCCTTAATTGAGCGATATGGCGGCGCTATATCATTTCAATCAGAATTGGGCAAGGGCACTATTTTTAACTGCATCTTTAAGACGATTTGACTCCAAAAGATTGCGAAAATTTTCAAAATCTGTATTATGGATTCTTTCAACCATAATTTATGTTGCTAAATAAACTCGAACGATTTTTAGAATCGGTTGATCTCAAGAACTATCGTGAGAAGTATAGGCCCATTAAGATTGTTGAAATGGATTTACCAAAAGAAGTTCAGGCAATTGTTATGCTTTACAAAGTTTATTGGGATAAGAAAAAGTTTTTAAGTTTCGAAAAATTTTATGAAGAATACTTCAATGAACACGAAGCGGATATACAAAAATTTCAAGAAAAAACTGGAATGTGCCAAAAATGTTTCAGTAAAGGATTGCCTGCGAGAATTTATCGGACATGGGCAAGTATCATTACTCAAATACATGCTGGGTATGTGGCAGAGTCTGTTTTTGGAGAAGAAACTGTTGTGATGTCCGCAGAATTAGACCATCAAGGGGTGGATTTCCAAGTTAAATATCGGGGTAAAATTTTAAATTATCAAGTTAAAAAGAAATCTCTCAGTAGAGAGGTGCGACAAGATAATCCAAAGGCAAAAAATCCATTACCCGGAGAATTTGTGGATATTAAGTATGAAGTGCCAAGTAGCGATTATTTTGAAAACCCAAAGAAAAAGAGTGGTGAATATAAACTGCCGTACAAAAGATTTAAGGATAATAAAGAGTTAAAAATATTTCCGAATGGTTTCGTTGTTTTTACCTCTTACGCCTTTGAGCAAAAGAAAAAAGAGATAGACGAATCTTTAAAATAATTTCGGATCTACTTTTGTGTTTCCTATTATTTTTTCCGCCATTCTTACATAGTCAGGGTTAATTTCGAAACCTATATACGATTGTCCTAATTCTTTGGCGGCCACGCATTCCGAGCCGGTACCAACGAATGGGACTAATACAACGCCGTCTTTTTTGGGCGCAGCCGATTTAATAAGTTTTCTAGAAAGCTCGAGAGGTTTTTGAGTGGGGTGCTTCATAATTTCATGACCACTATGTTTCTGTAATTGTCGTGGTTCGTAAACATCGTCGCAAGTTTTGCACAAAAACCATCTTTCAATCATTCCCGCTCCGCCGGCCAAGGCCGGAATTTTAATGACGTCTCGAGGCAACGCGCCACCTTCGTGAGCTTTATAAATAGTTTCCAATCCATTTTTACCGAATCTGCCAATTGTCCCTTTTCTCACCTTTCCCGCGGCTCCGTTCAAAAATCCTTCGGTATACGGTTCTCTAATTTCATCTCTGTTGAAAATTGGTTTGTCTTTCCATGCGCATATAATCGCCTCATGACTTCTCTGCCAAAAGTTTAATGAAGCGACATTTTTGTTTGTATAGTGCCAGATGAGCCATCTTTTATTTATTGGGATTTCAATCGAAAGATAAGCCAAAATTTCGCTAAAACCATAAATAAACATTGTTCCTGCAGGTTTCATTATTCGAATGCTTTCATTTATCCACTCTTTACACCAAATGACATATTCACTAAGCTCTCTTTTGTCTATATTATTACCAAAATCTTTTCCGATATTGTATGGAGGGTCGATCACAATGGCATCACAACTTTCATCAGGAAGTTTCTTAAGTTCTGATACCGCATCGCCCAAAATTATTTTATTTAACGGAAGCTCCTTATTTCTTTTTAGCGAAGATACCGTAAAAAAATCTTTTGCCCACAAAACCGGTTTGTTTGGGATAACATCAATGACGATACCTTGGATTTTCACATCCCTATCTTTTCTGATGATTATAGGTTTATACGCTGTATTTGCCGGTTGCAATCTAATTTGCGACCGTTCTCTGTAAAATTTCTTCAGCGTTGCTTCGCAATTATCAATTAAAGCAATTACACGCTGACCATTTTCTGCAATTCCTTGTTGTTTTACCAATACAATATCGCCATCATTTATATTTTCATCAATCATACTATTACCACTAACTCGCAGGGCAAAAAGATTGCCGGTGCCAGGCAGTTTAGTCTTTGGAATAGCGATGAATTCGTTTTGATGGATTACTTCTATTGGTTCTCCGGCGGCAATAGTTCCTAATAAAGGAATTTTTACCAAGGGTTCTTTAGAGGCAATGCTAATAGCACGGGCCTTATTTTCTATTTTCCCTAAATAACCACCTTCTTTGAGTTTTGAGATATGAAAATGTATAGTTGAAACTGAAGCGAGTTTAAGTCGTTTTCTAATTTCCTCAAACGAAGGCGCGTATCCTTTTTTTTGCGAATAACTTTCTACAAAGTCGAGGACTTGTTTTTGACGTTTTGTAAGCATTAGACTTGACTTATTTTCTACGCATCAATTATAATAGAACAAAAGTAGAAAATCAAAATAAAGTTATCCACATAGAAGAGATGGTAATAAGAAAAATTCCCATGCCAGAAAGCACGGGATTTTTTTGATTTTCAGTAAAAATTTTCTACGACGACTTGACGCGGAGTTTAGTTTGCCGGCCCTTATCTACTTTTGGCAAACGGATGGAAAGCAAGCCGTTTTTTTCGCTGGCTTCAGCTTCCTCCACTTCCACTTCTTGAGGTAGGAGAATGGTGCGGGAGAATGAACCCCAATAAAGTTCTTTGAAGAAAAAGTTTTCCTCGGAAATTTCATGCGAACCTTCGCGCAAGCCCTTGATGGTGACCATATCGCGGGTGATGGAAATATCTAAATCTTCGGCTTTGACGCCCGCTACCATTGCCCGAATAAAGATGTCGTCGGGCGTTTGATAAACATCCACTGCCAATTGGCCGTCGCCGTTTTCTTCTTCCAGCCACTCGCTCAACTTTTCGTCAGTGGCGGCGACATTGACTTCGCGCTCTTCGCTTTCGGCGGGCACATTAACCGCGCCGGTCAATCGTTCAAAAAAAGATCTTTTTTCTTTTGCCATGTTTTAAATAAAAATTAGTAATAAAAATTAGTAATATTTTTTTGCTAATGACTTCACTTTTTCAAATACCACCATCAGCACGGCGACCACCAGCCAAACCGACAGAAAAACAAAGAAAGTGCCACCGTTGTAACTACTTTTAATTATAAGCAAATTGAAAATAGTATGCAAGCCGATGGAGAGGATAACTCCGACAACGATAAATCCTTTTTTGATTTTGGCGCTTTGATAAAAGGCTAAAGCCATAGCGGCGCCGATGGCCGATGAAGAAATTACATGAAGCAAGGTGGCGCCGATGAAGCGCAGATTACCGGTTACCAACGCGCCAATCGCGTCGCCGCCGGCAATCGGCGCTAGAATAAAAAGCGAATTTTCAATAGCGGAAAAACCAAGGGCGACGGTAATCATATAAATCAAAGCGTCAATCGGTTCATCCACTTCTTTGCGGCGCAAGACAATTATCCAAGCAACGATAAACTTGGCTAGTTCTTCCACAATCGCCCAAATGATAAAGACTAGCGCGCCACCGTCGAAATAATCGCTGGCCGCTTTTTCAAAAGGAATCACCAAAGGCACCGCCAGCATACCGGCGAGAAAAGCGGTGAGAATTAAAACGCGCGGTTCGGGATGAAGGCGGTCTTCACGCAACCAAAACCACAACCAAACCAAAGCTGGAATCATGCCGCCCGCCAACGCTAAAATTATATTTTCAAAAGTCACAGTATAATTTTACCACTTTCAATTACAAAAAACGACGGAAAGAACAAATTTTTAAAATTTAGTTTCTGGAGTCGTTTCGTTATTAATTTTAAGATTACCCCGTGCCGTAATTTTTTCGCCGAGCTTGGCTTTATTGGCTTTTAAACGCAATAGACCGGCAAAAGCAATCATTAAAGCATTATCGGTAGCCAGTTCCTGAGTGGAAATAAAAAGTTTCAAATCCGTTTTTTCCGTTGCCAATTTTTCAAAAGTATTACGGATATTTTTATTAGCCGACACGCCGCCGCCGATGATTAAAGTTTTGGCGCCGAATTGAACCAGCGCTTTTTTTGTTTTAACCGTCAACACTTCGGTGACGGCATCTTCAAATTCGCGGGCGATATTTTTCTTGTCGTCCTCAGTCAGCTCGCCCATTTTTTTGACTAAATAGAGCACGGCAGTTTTTAAGCCGGAAAAAGAAAAATTCAAATCGCCGCTGTTGAGCATGGGACGGGGAAGCACGAACGGTTTTGTGCTTGCCGGAGTTCGTAGACCTTCCGCCAGTCGCGAAATTTCCGGACCGCCCGGGTAGGGCAAACCGAGAATTCTTGCTACTTTATCAAAGGCCTCGCCGACAGCGTCATCTTTGGTGGCGCCGACGATTTCATAATCAAACCAATCTTTCATTAGCACCAATTCGGTATGCCCACCGGAAATTAGCAGGGCAATCGTCGGAAATTCTATTTTAGAAATTAGAAATTGGGAATTAGAAATTCCATTTCCGCCCAACAAGGCGGAAATGATGTGTCCTTCCATGTGATTGATAGGAATAATTGGAATCTTCCAAATTGTGGAGAGTGCTTTGGCGAAATTGATACCGACCCAAAGCGCCGGTTCCAAGCCGGGACCTTCGGTTACGGCAATCGCGTCAATGGGCGGCTTCTCAATTGTTGGTACAAATGCCAAAAATTGTTCCAGCAATTCCGGCTCCCGTTCCAAAATAACTTGTAATCCCGATTTTTGTTTACAAAAATCGAGGATCCTCGATTTTCTGAAAGAAAATCGGGACTTGTAACTTGTAACTTGTAACATTTCGGAATTTTGTTTTTCTGTTTTAGAATTTGAAAAATTTGCTTCACCAAGGATTTTCTTGAAAATAGGAAGCAAATTTTTAGCGTGTTCTCTTTTCGCCAGCATCGGAAAAACGCCGCCGTATTGGGCGTGGATTTTCGCTTGCGACAAAACAATATTGGCGAGAACTTTTTCCCCGTCAATTAGCGCCAAAGCGGTTTCATCGCAACTGGTTTCAATTCCTAAAATAAGCGCGGATTTTTTCGGCATTTTTCTTGAGATTATTTTTATTCCCCTTGACTTGGTCATTGGGGAAAATCCAGATGTGAGCGTGGGGCACTTCATCGCCGATTATTTTGGAGAGAATCCAATCGGTGCCGAAGGCCTTTTGTTGGGCCAAGGCGATTTTTTTGGCGACTTCAAAAAAATCGCCAATGTTAGGGAATACCTGCCTGCCGGCAGGCAGGTCCCAAACCCATCGATAGTGTTTTTTTGGGATAATTTGAGTGTGGCCGGGGCTTTGCGGCTGAATATCCAAAAAAGCCAAAAAATCCTTGTCCTCATAAACAATTTCCGCCGGAATTTCCTTTCTAGCAATTTTGCAAAATACGCAATCGGGCATAATCAAAGTATATCGTGTTAAAATACTTTCGTGAAGCAGTGGAAAATCAAGGAAGAAATCGCGGCCGGAAATTTGCTTGCTCGGTTGCTTTTTAATCGTGGCATTAAAACGGCGGAAGCAACGGAAGAATTTCTAAACATTGATTATGAAAAAGGCGTTCATGACCCATTTTTAATGAAAGGAATGGCGGCAGCGGTGGAAAGAATTTTGCGGGCGATGGAAGCGAATGAGAAAATTATAATTTGGAGCGACTATGATGCCGATGGCATCCCGGGCGCGGTGGTGCTTCATGACTTTTTCAAAAAAATCGGCTTTCAAAATTTTGAAAATTATATTCCGCACCGCGGCAACGAGGGTTTTGGTTTGAATATGGGGGCGATGGAAGAACTCGGCAAAGCGGGAGCGAAACTTCTCATCACCATTGATTGCGGCATTGCTGACGCTAAGGAAGTGGCGCGAGCCAAAGAGCTCGGCCTTGATGTTATTATCACCGACCATCATGAACCGAATGGTGTTTTGCCTTTGGCTGATGTGATTCTTGACCCAAAACAAAAAGATTGCGGTTATCCCGATAAAAATCTTTGCGGCGCGGGCGTTGTTTTTAAGCTTGTGCAAGCGTTATTAAAAAGTCCCTCGACTTTGTTCGGGACAGCCCCGCAACAGGGCTGGGAAAAGTGGTTGCTGGATATGGTGGGCATAGCGACCCTTTCCGATATGGTGCCATTGGTCGGCGAAAATCGAGTACTGGCTTTTTACGGTCTCAAGGTGCTCCGAAAATCGCCGCGGCTTGGTTTGCAACAGCTTTTACGCCGGTTAAAAATTAATCAGCGATTTCTGACGGAAGATGATATCGGTTTTATGATTGCGCCGCGCATCAACGCCGCTTCTCGGATGGGCAAACCAATGGACGCTTTTGAACTTTTAATCGCCACTGATGAAGTTAAAGCCGCTCAACTGGCGGCGCATTTGGACAAAATCAATCAGGAAAGAAAAAGTTTGGTGGCGGCGATTACCAAAGAAGTCAGAAAAATTATGCTGACGCGTCAGAACGAAAGACGAGTGATTGTCGTCGGTAATCCCGATTGGCGGCCATCGTTGCTCGGTTTGGTGGCGAACGCTTTGAAAGAGGAACACGGCAAGCCGGTTTTTTTGTGGGGGCGAGATGACAACGCGATACTCAAGGGTTCTTGCCGGTCGGACGGCAGCGTTAATATGGTGTTATTAATGAACGAGGCGCGCGAAATTTTTCTAGAGTTTGGCGGTCACGCTTTGTCTGGCGGCTTCACGGTGGCGGAAGATAAAATTCACATTTTGGAAGAAGAATTAGACCGGGCTTATGAACGCCTGCCGAGGCAGGCGTCGCTGGCCAACGGAGAATTTTTGGCTGACGCGGCGCTGTCGCTTGATGAAGTTAACGCCGATACTTACGGCATTGTGGAAAAACTCGCGCCGTTTGGGATGGGCAATCCCAAACCGATTTTTTTGCTGAAAAATGTTTTACCAAAAATAGTTCGTCAGTTTGGTAAAGAGGGGAATCATCTGGAAATTATTTTTGAAAACACTGCTGGTGAAAAAATAGCCGCCATCGGTTTTTTTCAAAAAGCCGACAGCTTCGGCCGGCCGGTCAAAGCGGGCGAGCCGCTCAATCTCGCGGCAACTTTGGAATGTTCGTATTTTCGCCGGTTGCCGGAAATTCGTTTGCGCTTAGTTGATATTTTTTGAAAAACACGCTAATCTGTCTTTAGAAGAAAAAAGAAACACGAAAGGCAATCAAAAGCAAAAGGTATTGTTATGAAAAAATTTCTGTTCGAATTCAGCGCGGCGTTAGTCGCGTTGCCAATCATTATGGGCGCGGCTTTCAAGTTCGCGCCCCACAACTGGTTCTGGCCAATAACTATGACGGCGGCAATGGTGTCCGCTTTTTATATCAGTTATCGGTTCATGAGACTCTGGAGTCGGCGTTGTCCAAGGTGCGGCAGTCTGAATATCGCTTGTAAAAAACGAATGTTTCGGCCAGACGGAAAACCGCCTGTTGGTAAAACACTCGAGTGTGAAATCATTATCACTTGCCATAATGATAAGTGTTCATGGTTCATGCTGGAAAGAGGCAGAGACTATATCAAAGTCTTTACCGGTTTCGAACTTTGGTGGCGTCGCTTGAAAGGCGAGAGATTACCTTAAGCCGCGTCAAAATTTTCCAAGCGTCCCGCCTCGGGACGCTTTTTGTGGGAGCCCAACTTGGGAGTTGAGCTCCCAAGTGAAGTCTCACTAGATAATGTTTATAATAAACTGTCAAATCGGAGAGGGTGGGATTCGAACCCACGACCCGCTTTAAGACGGGCACAGGTTAGCAACCTGCTGCTTTGGACCGCTCAGCCACCTCTCCATTGACTAAATACACGATATCACAATAGCGAGGTTTTTCCACTTTGCCCTTTACTAACAAAATAGTATACTATTTCTGCTGAAGTTAATGTTGTATGTTTACCGACCCAGAAAAAAATCTTGAGCAGTTTGATTTGCAAAAGGGGATGCGAGTGGCCGACTTCGGCGCCGGTAGCGGTTTTTACGCTTTCACCGCTGCCCGGTTGGTAGGCGATAAAGGCAAAGTGTTCGCCGTGGATATTCAAAAGGATTTGCTGACGCGATTAAAAAAAGAAGCGGCGACTAAAAAATTGCTGAACATTGAAATTGTCTGGGGCGATTTGGAAAAAGAAGGCGGCGCGAAATTGAAAGACGGTTCGGTAGATAGGGCAATCGTCTCAAATTTGCTGTTTCAAATTGAAAAAAAGGAATGTCTGGTGCGAGAGGCGGCGCGAGTGCTAAAACCCAACGGCAAAATTTTGGCGATTGATTGGACTGATTCCTTCGGCGGTCTCGGCCCGCCAGACAAAGATGTTTTTGGCAAAGAAGCGGCGCGGGCGCTGTTTGAAAAGGCCGGTTTTGTTTTGGAACGGACGATTGACGCCGGCGCCCATCATTATGGTTTAATATTCGCAAAGAAAAAGTAATTAAAAAATGGACTTCAAAAAAATTTCAATTTTCCAGATTGCCTTAATTGCCGTTTTTGTGGCGGCGGCGATTGGCGGCTTGATTCTTTTTGCCCGTTATAAGGGTTCTTCAGAGGCGCAAAATCTGCCGACGGCCGAGATTTGGGGTGTTATTCCAGAGACGCAAATCGCCGCCCTCAAAGAATCGTTGCGTGACGATGAAACTTTCAAAATCAATTACACCGAGAAACGCCCGGAACTTTTTTACAATAATCTGATAGAAGCGTTGGCGGCCGGCAATGGTCCCGACCTCATCATTATCCCCGAAAATCTTTTGCGCAAATTGCGCTCCAAAATTTTCACTATTCCTTTTGAAACTATATCCGAAAGAACTTTCCGCGACACTTACTTGGATGAAGGCGAATTGTTTTTGACTGCCGAGGGCGCCATGGCTTTGCCGTTTAGCGTTGACCCACTGGTAATGTATTGGAATCGCGATACTTTTGCTACTGCCGGTTTGGCGAAACCGCCGGCCATTTGGGACGAATTTATTCTTTTGGCGCAGACGCTGACCGACAAGGATTTGAACGGTAATGTTTTTCGGAGCGCCGTGGCTTTGGGCGAATTTGACAATATTACCAACGCCAAGGAAATTTTGTCGGCGTTGTTTTTGCAAATTGGGGCGCCGCCGCTCGCGGCGAGCGGCGGCGCCAATAACGCCGGCGTTAGCGCTTTGAATTTTTACACCCAATTTTCCAACCCGCTCGGCTTGACTTACTCATGGAATAAAAGTTTGCCCAACTCGCGCGACGCGTTTCTGGCTGGTGATTTAGCGATTTATTTCGGTTTTGCCTCCGAACTGCCAACTTTACGCGCGAAAAATCCCAACCTCTATTTTGATGTTGCCGCCTTACCTCAACCGAAAGGCGCGAAAAAGTCCGTCACTTTCGGCAAACTCTACGGCGCGGCGGTCTTGAAGTCGTCAAAAGATATCGCTAATTCCGCCCGCATCGCTTTTTTACTGACTTCTAATCAAGCGCTCAAAACTTTCAGTCAAAAAAGCGGCTGGCCGCCGGTTCGGCGCGATTTGCTTTCAGCCAAACCAACCGACGCTTTCGGCGCGTTGTTCTACGATTCGGCGTTGAAGTCGCGCGGCTGGCTTGACCCCGACTATTGGGCAACCTCGGCGGCCTTCAAGGAAATGATTGAGTCGGTCTCGTCCGGCAAGGCCCGGCCGAGCGAAGCGGTGGGGAAGATGGAAGGGGAGATTAATAAGCTTATAGCCAGATAGCTGCGTTAGCTTCATTAGCTTTAAGAAAAATGCGTCCTATAATTTTTTTAGCAACTGCTGTTTTGATTTTCGTCGCCATCGCGGCGCTTTTTCCGCCCAGGCCGTTTGGGTACCCGGCCAACC
>ERZ1292640.1106-Hain-H43-02um-R1-1106-length-22236-cov-42_pt1 | contig 14090 bp, 16 predicted proteins | sample MGYA00564404_ERZ1292640 | MGnify/ENA primary metagenome ERZ1292640 (study PRJEB36523, sample SAMEA6512636) | groundwater metagenome | collected 2019-01-08 | study: AquaDiva: Metagenomics assemblies of 32 groundwater samples
CACCTGCTTTTGTTGAAGCAACGGATAATCCAATTTCTACTACGATAAAAAAAGAAATATCGCCAATATTAGAGAACGGAGGACAAATAGTTTTAGAGAGTTGCAGTACGGGCAAAGCAAGAGAATGGGGAAATAATTTAGCTAAGATGTTACGAAGAATTTTCCCCCAGGCTCTTCCCAACGGCATTTGGTCGCCACGCGAGCCTGGCGGAATTTATCAATACTGTTTTGATGAAAAGAATCGGCTTAAAAAAGTTAACTATTTAGTTCCGGCATATCAAACAAAATATGACGACTCGAAAGCCAAAAAAAATGCAATCGCCCAAACCATTATTAACTCCAATCAAATCCAAGTCCCTGAAGATATAGATATAGTAGCAAAAAGTGCCCAGAAACAAATAGAAATGATAGCAGGGGTAGATGAAGCAATCAACAAACTTGAAAGAGATAGTCAAATACAAGCAATAGCTAATGAAATTGTATTAACTGGCAAAGACAGAAAAAAGATACAAGAAAAAGCAACTCACTTAGCCGCTTCTTTTACTCCCGCTCAAATCGCAGGACAAATAAATGGTTTGAAAACAGGAATACCCAAAGTAGAACGAAGAATTGCTCTTTCTCAAGACCCCAAAGAACGCGCAAGATATGAAAAACAACTTGCAAAAATGCAAGAAAGACGCGAAGATCTCCAATTAGCCCAGCAAATCAATAAATCTCAACATATCCAAACCGCATCTTCGGCGGTAAAATTAAAAAGAAATGAAAAAAGGGGTTTTCCCCAGCCTATAATAAAAACTGTTGATTTCCATAAATCAATTGAAAAGATTATAAAAGATTCTATAACTCAAAATTTACCGCCTAACTTTACGTATGTAGGCGTAAATTTTACAGATCATTGGCGGCAGATCGATGACTATCTTCGGAAGAAGTTTGGGTGGATAGGGCATGCGTGTGTTCTAACATCTTTCTTGAATGCCCTAAAAGCAATAGGATCCTTAGATAAATTTTTAGCTGTATTAAAAATAGAAGGAAATATTAAAGACTTAAATATGCTTCAAGAAAGAATTTTAGATAAACTTTGCGAAAGAGGAATAATGAAAATATATCCAGTAGGATTTGCTCTTATTAATGATACGCCAATGTCAGATCTATATAAAAATATCGGATTATTGAATGCTTCAACAGAATACACAGTATTACAGAACGGAAACGATGTTAGTGATTTTATAAAAAGCATATGCGAGACACTACACAAAGGTGGCGTGTTAACTGTAGCTAATCACTCTCTACAGCACCAGGGGCATATAGCAGTAATTTCTGGACTCCGTAAAGATAAGAGAGGTAATTTATCTTTGCGAATAAATGATTCTTCTTCTCGCGGATTTGACTGGAACAACAAGCCTAAAATAACGTATCTGGATCTAAAGAAATTTATTACCTCCAATTTAAAAGAGGGTTGGATTACATACAGATTATTTGTAAAGAGTACCTCGTCAGCGGTAACCGCAAAACAAAGATCCCGCTCCGCCTCTCCAGCGGCAGAAGCGGTTAACCCCGGCGGCATTGACCTCAATCCTCAATCCCTTAAATTAGAAACCCGCGGAAAAAGTTTGGATAACTTCGCCTCTTCTCCCATTTCCTTTGACCCCGCAACCTTCCAAGGCTTTGATTTCCAAGTTCTCAAATTTGAACCCATTCCCGACTTAACCCTTCTTTTAACCACCGACCACTAACCCTTAACCTAACCTGTCCAACCGCGTAGGTCGGACAGGTAAAAATAATTAGTGAGATTTTGGTCTTTCTTACGTCTATTATGTAAAGAGAAAGCCTGTCCAACCGCGTAGGTCAAACATAAAGGGAGGGTAAATAATTATGAGAAAAGTTCCGATTGTAACCGATGAAACCTATCATATTTTTAACAAAAGCATTGCAGGGTACATAATCTTTAATAATGAAGAAGAGTTTTTAAGGATGCTTAATGTTATTCGTTTTTATCAGAGAGAAAAATATGGAATCAATTTTTCTAAATTTTTTAGGCCAATAAAAACCAAAAAGAAGAGTTTTAGTGATTTTGTTAATCTACAAAACAAGAAAAAGATGGTTGAGATAATCTCGTATTGTCTTATGCCTACCCATTTTCACTTAATTTTAAAAGAACTTGTAGATAGTGGGATTTCAACCTTTATGAATAATGTTGAAAATAGTTACTCGCGTTATTTTAATCTCAAACACAACAGAAAAGGGCCACTCTGGGAAGGAAGATTTAAAAACGTTCTTGTGAAAACCGATGAACAATTGATCCATCTGACCCGATACATTCACTTAAATCCTGCAACTGCTTATTTAGTTCGCACACCCGAAGAATGGCCGATATCCTCATACAATGAGTATCTTTTAAAGATAAGTGAATCTGAGAGAATTTGTAAATATGATGATACTTTAAGCACTGAACCAATTTTTTATAGAAGATTTGTTAATGATAGGATTTCTTATCAAAGAGAGTTGGCCAAAATAAAAGATTTGCTACTTGAGTGAACCCTTGTCCGACCGCGTAGGTCGGACAGGTAAAAACCTGCGGGAAATACCGGAGATTCTAGGATTTTAGGCGGCTGCATAAAGCATCATATTCCTGCCATAATTCTTCGGGAAAATTTTTTTTGAACTGTTTAAAGAATTTCTTAATGCTCTCTGACTCTTTAATCCACTCCTCTTTATCTACTTCTAAAAGTTTCTCTAAACTGCCCTCGGATAACTTAAGCCCAGACATATCTATATCTTGGACGCGGGGAACATAGCCAATAGCTGTATTAACCGCCTGTACCTTATTATTACAGCGGTCCAATATCCATTCTAAAATCCTAAGATTTTCTGTGAATCCGGGCCAGAGAAATTTACCATTTTCATCAGCCCTAAACCAGTTAACGTGAAAAATCTTCGGCGGCTTAGCCATTTTTTTACCCATTTCCAACCAATGCTTAAAATATTCCCCCATATTATATCCGCAAAATGGAAGCATTGCCATAGGATCCCGGCGCACCTCTCCTACGGCCCCTACCTGCGCGGCAGTGCGCTCTGAAGCTATGGTCGCGCCGATAAATACTCCGTGCTGCCAACTAAGCGCTTCATACACCAAAGACGCCAAATGCTGTCTGCGGCCGCCAAATAAAATAGCTGATATTGGCACGCCATGGTGTTGTTCCATCCTAAAAGAAGCGGAAGGGCAATTTATAATCGGCGTAGTAAAACGACTATTAGGATGCGCGCCTAATACAGGCTTTCCCTCTTTATCCTTCAAACCCGGCTTCCAAGGTCGACCCTGCCAATCAACCCCTTCATCAGGAATATCGCCATCTGAACCCTCCCACCAAACCGTATTATCCGATTTTAAAAGCACGTTGGTGTAAATGGTATTTTTCTTGATTGTCTCTACCATGCTAGGATTGGTTTTAGAGTTTGTGCCGGGAGCAACCCCGAAAAATCCGATTTCCGGATTAATCGCCCAAAGACTACCATCAGAATCAATACGCATCCAGGAAATATCATCCCCCACTGTCCAGATTCTATATCCTTTTATTTTAAGGCCCTCGGGCGGAACTAACATTGCCAGATTAGTCTTACCGCAAGCGCTAGGAAAAGCGGCGGCAATATATTCAATATGGCCATTAGGTTCTTCAATACCCATAATCAGCATGTGTTCCGCAAACCAACCCTCCCTTTTTGCCAAATAACTAGCAATACGCAAAGACAGGCACTTTTTACCCAAAAGAACATTTCCGCCGTAACCAGAACCCACGCTCCAAATAGTATTATCTTCAGGAAAATGTAAAATCAGCCGCTTATTTATGTCTAAGCCTGCTTTTGAATGCAGACATTTTGTAAAAGCGTCTTGCTTTTCCAATTCTCTTAAAACAATTTCCCCTACCCTTGCCATAATCAACATATTCAAAACCACATAACGCGAATCCGTTAGCTCCACCCCTATTTTGCTAAACGTAGAGCCCACAGGTCCCATAGAAAAAGGAATGACATACATCGTCCGGCCAACCATTGCTCCTTTAAAAATACCTTTGGCCTTTTTATAAGCCGCGGCAGGGCTCATCCAATTATTGGTTGGTCCGGCATCGTGCTTTTTTTTGGTACAGATAAATGTAAGATGCTCTGTGCGGGCAACGTCGTCTATAGCAGTACGATGCAAAAAGCAACCGGGTAATTTTTGCTGATTTAACAGGATAATTTCTCCCGCGTTACAAGCCTCTTTCTCTAAAGCCTGCCTTTGGCTGTCTGAACCATCTATCCAGACTATATTATCAGGCTGGCAAAGGCGCGCCATCTTCATAACCCAATCTTTCAATTTTTTATTGTGGGTAAAAATCATACTTAACCTCCAGATTGTATAGCTTGGGTTTGATGGCTTACGTATTTATACGCGGAATTGGCGGCTATCGCGCCTTCCGCGCAAGCCGTAATTACCTGGTATAAACTTTTTTTACGGCAATCACCCCCCGCGAAGATGCCATCCCTTGATGTTGTCAAATCTTCATCCGTAATTATAAAACCTAACTCATCAATACGCAAAAAATTTTTTAAAAATCGCGTATTAGGAATTACGCCAACAAAAATAAATACCCCCTGACAAGGAATAACGTTTTCTAGCCCTGTTTTTACATTTTTAACAACCACTTCTTCAACCCTGTCTCTGCCAACAATTTTCTCGATAATATTATCCAAAACAAAATTAATTTTAGAATTTTGTCTTGCCCTTTCTTCCAAAATCTTTGACGCGCGCAATTCCTGCCTGCGATGAACAACTGTAACCTTATTGGCATAACTGCTTAAGAAAATCGCCTCTTCAATCGCGCGATCCCCGCCGCCCGCCACAACAACATCCTTATTTTTAAACAACGGGCCATCACAAGTCGCGCAATAAGAAACGCCCCGTCCGATAAATTTTTCCTCCCCCTCTGCTCCTAATCTTTTTGCCTGCGCGCCAGCGGCAATAATTAAACTTTTCGTATCAAAAAACCCATCCGAAGTCTTAATATTATAAATTCGTGGTAATTCGGCTTTTGATTCGTGACAATTCGTGTTAGGTAATGGTTTTTCAGAAATCTCCAAAACTTCACTATGTTCTATTTTAACCCCCACATCCTCCACCTGCTTTTTAAATCTATCTATCAATTCATACGTAGATATACCCGCGGGAAAACCAGGATAATTCTCAATTATTGAAGAAAGTATAATCTGCCCGCCCACACTCATCTTTTCTAAAATTAAGGTGTTGAGCCTAAACCTGCCCGCGTAAAGGCCCGCGGTTAAACCCGCTGACCCGGCCCCAATAATAACCAGATCATACATAATTAGCCTTTATAAAATTTTCAATAGAACGATCGTACGTCTTTTCAACATCCGAAGAAAAAAAACACGCGGGAATCTGATTATTTTTACGATGATAAAGAACGCACTCGCAGCAAATACCTTTTCTCTCACACGGCTCATAACTGCAATTACAATTGACAAGATTCTGTTTTTGATTCGCGCAGTCTTTCATACTTGGACCTCTTTTTAAGTTCTTCTAATTTACTTTTAATTTTTAACTTCTCAAGTAATGACGCATAATCAACAATGAGTTTACCGCTTAAGTGATCTATCTCGTGCTGAAAAACGCAAGCCAACAAATCACCCGCTTCAAAAGAAACCGGCTTGCCAAACTCATCCCTTGCCTCAACGAGAATCTTCTTCGCGCGTTTTGGTTTTACGCATACACCGGGAATGCTAAGGCACCCTTCCTCAAGGCTCAAAGAGCCTTCTTTCTTTACAACACTAGGATTTATTAATTTATAAAGCCCTAAACCTATATCCACAACAATCATCGGCTCATTAATACCTACTTGAGACGCGGCTAAACCTACGCCTGAATTCGCGTACATTACTTGAGCCATCTGATTTAAAACTTCCCTGTGTTCTTCAGTCACATTCTGAATCGGCTTTGTTTTTTTTCTTAATACAGGATCACCGTATAACCTAATTTTTAATACAGTTCTTTCCATCTACTTTTATTATTTTTGGTTCTATGGTTTTAGCTTCTTTTTCATCAGCAAGAACATAAGAAACAATGATTACTTCATCGCCTACGCAGGCTCCGCGCGCGGCCGGGCCGTTTAAGCAAATTATGCCGCTTCCGGCAGGTCCAGAAATCGCGTATGTCTCCATACGATGGCCATTATTTATATTAAAAACTTCTACCTTCTCCGCGTCCATAATATCCGCCGCCTTCATCAAAGCCATGTCAATTGTAATACTTCCTTCATAATAAAGATTTGCCTCTGTAACGCGCGCCCTATGTATCTTCGATTTTAAAATTGTCCTGAGCATATTTCACCTTTCTTTAAAAAATTAAACTCTTACAAGATTTCTCCCTTTGGTCGAAATGACAGGTTTCGGTCCGAGAGACCGAGTTAATGACTCCCGCTTTCGCGAGAATAACACAGTCATTATGAAAGAACCAAAAAATAAGAATTACGACACAGCCTGAATAACCCCAAAGGTTTCTCTGGCGATCATAAGTTCTTCATTGGTAGGTATTACTAAAATTTTTGGCTCCTTTTTTAAGTGCGCGAATGCCCCTCGGCAAATCTGCTCCCTGATATCGGCTTGATTTTCTCCAATACCGGCAGTAAAAACTAAGGCATCAAGGCCTTCCATAATTGCCGTGTATGAACCAATATATTTTTTAACGCGATAAACAAAAATATCTATTGCTAATTTCGCGCGCTTGTCTCCTTTATTTTTTCTATCCACTAATGTCCGCATATCATTACTTATACCGGAAATTCCTTTCAGCCCGCTAGATTTATTTAACAGCTCGTCCATCCTTTGAGCAGAATAAGATTTTTTATGCATAATATAACATACCAAAGCAGGGTCAATATCACCGCAGCGCGTTCCCATGACTAATCCCTCCAAAGGAGTAAACCCCATGCTGGTATCAACACATCTGCCCCTATCCACAGCGCTAATGCTACAGCCATTTCCCAAATGGCAAGTAATTATCTTTAACTTATTAAGAGGCTTTTTTAAAATATAGCTAGCCTCATTAACCACATATTCATGGCTTGTGCCGTGAAAACCATATTTTCTTATACCGAATCTTTCATAATATTCATAAGGGAGACCGTAGACATAAGCGTAGTCAGGTAATGTCTGATGAAAAGCAGTATCAAAAACCGCAACCTGCCTTATACCCGATAATAATTTTTTACAAGCAAGGATACCGGCTAGATTTGCCGGATTATGTAAAGGCGCGATCGCGCAGCATTGCCTGATTCCATGAATTACATTTTTATCTATTAACACTGGCTTTTTAAATTTTTCCGCGCCGTGCACAACGCGATGCCCAATCGCATCCACGCGAGAAATCTTCTCCAAGATTATCTTGAGGCCCTCATAATGATCCTTAACCTTTGAACCTTGTTCCGCGACATGTTCAATCATGCCTCCTAAAAGCAACAATTCAGCTGACATATCAAAAAGTTTATATTTTATGGATGAACTACCACTATTTATAACTAATATTTTCATAGTACTAATTTAACGTAAAGTGTAAACTATGCAAGCTGTCAGCGGTCAACGGTCAGCCGTCAGCAAAAGATTTTAAACTGATAGCTGATAGCTGATAACTGATAGCTGAAAGCTGAAAGCTGATAGCTATTTATTGCGCTCTTACCGCCGTTACCGCTACGCAATCTACGATATCCTCAACTAAACAACCGCGCGATAAATCACTACAAGGCTTATTTAGGCCTACAATTATAGGCCCGATTGAACGCGCGTTGGATAGCCTTTGCGTAAGTTTATATCCGATATTACCTGCTTCCAAACTGGGAAAAATTAAGACATTCGCCTTGCCTTTAAGCAAGCCATTCGGACATTTAATTTGCGCCACTTCAGGAACAATTGCCGCGTCTACCTGCAATTCACCGTCTATTAGAAGATCTGGCCGCATCTGTCGAGCCAGGGCCAATGCCGAAACTATTCTGTCAACCCTTTCACCTTTAGCTGAACCTTTTGTGGAATAGCTAAGCAGGGCAACCTTAGGAATAACACCCAAAACTTTTTTAGCAAGTTCCGCGCTTGATATAGCAATACAAGCCAATTGAAGCGAATTCGGATCAGGAACAATGCCGCAATCCGCGAATATAAATACCCCTTCCTCTCCGTAAGAACAATTCGGAATCTCCATCAAAAAACAACCTGAAACAATATTCGTCCTCTCATCTACGCCTAAACACTGTATTGCCGCCCTAGCCACAGCAGAGGTAGTATACTGGGCTCCGGCAACAAACCCATCGCTATCACCATTACGCGTCATCATGGCGGCGTAACAAAGAGGGTCTCGCAGAAATTTTCTCGCGTCATCTAAAGTTACCCCTTTGGCTTTGCGTAATTCATAATACTGGCGAGCATACTCCTCCTGTTTTACCTTATCTAACATTCCCTGGCCAAAAACCAAAACTTTAGCAATGCCCTCTTTCTCAATAACTTTAACTGCCTCTCTTACACGAGCATCTTCGATCTCAGGTAAAACAATAGTTTTCAATTTTGCTTTTGCTTCTGTCCTAATTTTAGCCACAATATCCATAGCGCTTTATCTCCAAGTATCACATCCCTTTCGCGATTACCTCAAGATTCACATGATCACGGATTAAATTTTTTACTGTTTCTATTTTTTCTTTGTCCGTTGGTTTAATCTTAACGGTTAAATCATGCACTGCCGAAGCGGTTGTATAAGTATCAGAGTCAGATAACAATAAAGGAATAGACACACTATTTATCCGGCTCACTAACTCCTGACTTAACATCAACTCTCCGGTTAAAATTATACCTGCTATCTTACATCCTTTGGCATAAAGATCCAAAGTAAGGCTGACAATATCTTCTCTATCGCCGGGCGTAATAATTAAACTATGATCCACAATATACTTTACCGCGTCTTTCGGCTGCATTGCCCCTATCACAACTTTAACAATATGATTGTCTAAAGACGCATCAACATAATTAAACAACGTCTTATAACCGGTTTCCTCTAATATCTGCCTTACAGTAGGATAAGAAAGTGTGGGGTCATAAGGAATAACGCCTAACACCTCAATGCCTTTGCGAGAAAGGCCTTTTCTTACCAGCTCATTTATTTTATTAAATTTTCCCGGCATAACCTTATTAATAATTACGCCCAAAACCTTTACTCCTTCTTTTTCAAAGAGCGCCTTATTCAAAATAATTTCATCAATAGGCCTGCCCACTCCGCCAGAAGAAACCATAATCACCTTTGAACCAAGTAGCTTTGCTACCTCGGCATTAGAGTGGTCAAATACCGATCCTACACCCGCGTGCCCTGTCCCTTCAATCACAACCAAATCCTGCTTTTGCGATATCCGGTTAAATGACTCCTTAATCTGCCTTGTAATTTCCTTTCGAAAAGGCTTTGTAATATAATTTTCCGTAAAACCTTTTTCCACTGCTACCGGACTCGTATCTTTGAGCTTACATTTTATCCCGCACAATTTCAAAGAATCTTCAATCAACACAGAATCTTCATCTACCTTAGACCCCTCTTCTTCTAAATACCTTTGTCCAACAGGTTTAATAAACCCAATTTTTTTAAAGGTCCCCTTAAAATTAGATATCAGGCCTAAGGCTACCGTAGTTTTACCGTCATTCTGTTTTGTAGCCGCAATAAATATCTTTTTCATGAAATATTTTCTTCTATTTTTCTTTTTAATTCAAGCCTGCTTAAAGCGCCCACAACTTGTGTCATTACTGACCCCGCCTTAAAAAAGATTAAAGTGGGTATAGCCATTACTCCATACGAAGTAGGAACTCTAGAATTATCCTCGACATTAAGTTTACCAATCTTAATCCTGCCCTCGTACTCCCGGCTTAGCTCTTCTAATATCGGTAAAATCATCTTACAAGGCACGCACCAACTTGCCCAAAAATCTACCAAAACCGGTAAATCTGATTCCAAGACTTCTTTTTTAAAATTGTCATCGGTTAGCTCTAATAAGGTCATATTATTTATGGGTTAAAAAGATTAAACTACAGATAGGTAGAGGTATAAAATATCATAAATAAGGCTTCTTTGCAAGAATTTTATAGAAATGTCCTAAAATTCTGTTATACGGGCGGTTCGCGAACCGCCCGTATAATAAAACATAAAAAGAACTCTAGGAGCCGAAGAATCCGGATTCAATAAAAAGTTTATGGATTTCGCGGGTTAAACCTTAGTTATCAAGTGCTGAGAAAAATAATTACCGGTAAGGGCATCTAAAGAAGAGGTGAGTTCCTGAAACCTCAATTCCTTCTCGAAACGCTTCCCCTTATCTTCTATCGCGAGATTGTCTAATTCCATTCTTACCCGAATTCTCTCAAAATACAATTTGGTAACTTCATCCAAAACATTATTACGCAATTCCACCAAAAGCCGCGAACGTACATCAATAGAAACCTGGTCATCGCTCCAGATTAAATCCCCCAATTCCCAAGTAAGGGAAACATCCCAGCCTTGATTCTTATCCTTTGTTTCGTCATCCGGTCCAATAAAATATTTCCCCGAGCTAGAACTCGTGCCATATGTACCCCAAACATTACTAGAAGCAGTCTTATTTCTATCACGATCCATTCCAATGCTCACCCTCGGCAAAATTGCCTTCTTTGAGGCCTGTTTTCTCCAGCGCGTAATCTTTTCAGGATCAACCTCCGCGTATTTAATTGCCGCTTCACGGACATCGCTTATCCTAGGTTCATCTTTAGAATAACGTTCAAGAACATTATTTTTATTACTTCCGGGCGAAATTCCCAAGGAAGCATCAGTGCCCATCTGGGCTAGGCCCCTAAACAAACCATTATCACAAGCGCTATATAAATTACCCTGATCGTCCTTTGCTAAAAATCTGATATCTACTGCCATAAGCCCTAATGATAACTCATGCCAGCGTTCGAGCGTATGTTCAAAAATACCGGATTTTGTAACCGCGTAAACAGCTGACTTTAAAGAAGTCAACAAAAACTTAACATCTTTACTAAGCAATCCGTAACTAGTCAATAAGCTCCAAGACTTGCCTTTATCCCGGCTCTCATAAACTCCACCATCGGTTGCGACGTAAATGAAATTTAAGTTATTCGGATCAATACTCACATATTTTACATCTAAAAACCGTTCCGGCTCATCAAGGTCTTCTGGAACATCATTAGGCTCATTTATATTTTCTACCGGATGAGCGGCAAAAATACTCTCCCATGTTTTTCCCGCTTCATGCGTTTTAAATACGCCATAAATAGAAACAACATAAATACAATCAGGTTCTTTCATATTACAGGCAATAGACAAAATCTGACTATTGCCGATTTTACCGCTTTCTTTATGCCAGCCACGGCCTTTGTCTTTACTTATAAAAAGGCCTGATTTTGTGCCTAAGAAAATCGCGCTGGCTGTAACAGCAACTGTCAAACACTGATTTTCTAAAAAATTTTTTCCCTTAAAAATCCTTCTCCAATCCTTCCCTCGATTTGAACTTAAAAAAAGGCCGTTTCCGGTTGCCGCGTAAATTAAATTCCTATCTTTTGAATCTATTAATAAAAAATTCACTCTCTGATTCTGGCCCCTGACCAATAAAACCCTTTTCCATACAGATCCCGCGTCTTCACTCTTTAGAACCGCGTTATTCGCGGCGGCAAAGATAACACTCGGATTATCCGAAGCAATCAAAACCGCGCTAAAATCCTTATTTCCCCTTCCTATGTCTTGCCAGGTAATTTCATAAGCAAAACAAAAAAAACTGACATTAAAAACACACAAACCTAAAACCATAAAAATAACTCTGACACTTCTCATTTTTGCCACCTCCACTCATAATAGACGTAAAAGGCAGCAAAATCTCACATAAAAATCAAAAAAACAAAAAATGCCAAAATTCCCCCTTCTTTGAAAAGGGGTAATAAATATGTTGTACTTAAATTGTAGACTAATATAAGGTATTGTTAACAGAAAAAACTGTAGTCAAAAAGGGCGGCAAGATGAAAAATAAAAACAAATTAGTCATAAAAATATCAGTGGTGATTGTTGCGGCGCTTTTTTTGCTTGGAAACACTTCCGTAAGTGAAGCGCGCTTATCAGATAAAAACACGAAAGCATTAAAAAAAAATAGCCACCCGCGCGATTGTGATTGGCGTCGGCGTAGACATTTTAAAAGGAGGCCGCGGTATCCAAAAACTTGGCTCTCTAGCGCTTGATCCAAAAAACATAGGCACTTTTTTAGGCGTAGCCGCGGGATATAACTACGCGAAAAATAAAGGCGGTTCAAAAATAAGCCCGATTTTCTGGGGAGGGATGATAGGCCGCTGTTTAGTAAGCGAAGGCATAAAAACAATAAGCATGGAAAAAACGGGGACAAAAAAACTAGAACTAAAAGTAGGAACGGACGTACAGGTAGGAACAAAATGCGACAAAGCCGCTAAAATAATAAAAAAAATAGTTAAGAAGCTTGTTGCTCCTATAAAACTAATTAGCGAAGGCTTCAAAAAAAAATACTACTTCCAAAAAACTCAATAGCAAAACCCCTAAGAAACTTATTTCGCCAAAACCATAGACACTACCTTGATAAAGCAAAAAAATAGATTCTTTCGTATTTAAGGTAATGAATATAGATCTGGTTTGCGTAAGTATTCGAGCGGGCAAGCCCGCCCCCCTACGGGTCGCCAACATTCCCTGTAAATCGCTCGCGTAGGGGCGGGCTTGCCCGCTCGAATACCATAATCCCGGCAGATTGTTGTTATAAACAAATTCTAAAAGAACCAAAAATTACCAATACATCCTACTAAAACGCTCTGAATATCTTTTTATCCACTCCCGCGAAGCATCTTCTAAGGAAATTTCTTTACCTAATTGTAAACTCCAGAGATCACGGAACTCGCTAATAAGATACAGCTGTTCTATTAATTTTGTTTTGAAAGCATCATTAATTCCACAAAAACTAACTCCCAAATTATAAAATTTGCTTTCACGGCTTTTTTCACAATGGACTACCTTCGCCATTACATTAAAAACCTTATCCTGAAAAGGCATCCTTATCAAAATCTTAACCCCCGACTTAACCGGCTTCTTTGCAGGAAACAAAAGCCCCCCTATGCCTACATCAACAGTAGAAGTTCTCTCTCCTATAATATTTGATTTTGCGCCTTCTGAAACAATGCTGTACGCAAGCGGAAAACATACTGGATGCCTGATAAATCTGCGGCGCTCTTCAAGCGGGATTTTATTTATATCTTCTTTTTTTCCTTCTTTCTTCTCTTTCTTTTTCATTTAGTCGTCACCTCAATAATAATACTTGTTGTTCCAGTATTGCCCCTATCATCCTTAACAGTTAAAATAGCCTTATACGGCTTTACGCCATAAGTCGCGCTCAAATAAGTATTTATTGGATTTTTCTTTACCGAAGTATCCCCATCACCAAAATCCCAGCAATAAGAAACAATTTTTCCTAAGAGCGCGTAAGATTTATCACCATAAAATTGAACCCTAAACGGCGAAAATCCTTTTTTTAATTTAACCGTAATCACAGCCACTGGCAACTTAAGAGCCAACCCAGCAACCACCTTCTCGTGTTCCCTAAGCTCCTTTTCCACCTCACAGGCCCTATCATCTTCCGCTTTAACCAAGCTTTCTTCAATCCGCGCAGATACGGCCGCTTCTTTCATAGCCCCAGTCTCTTCCGTAACCTTTACTTCCTCTGCGACTTTCGGTTCTTCTACGACCTTTGATTCTTCTGTGACCTTCGGTTCCTCTACGACCTTCGACTCTTCTGCAACCTTCGGCTCTTCTACGACTTTCGGTTCCTCTACGACTTTCGGTTCTTCTGCGACCCTTAATTCCTCTGCGATCTTCGGTTTTTCTACGACCTTCAGTTCTTCTACGACCCTTGATTCCTCTACGACCTTCAGTTCTTCCGCAACCTTCGATTCCTCTGCGACCTTCGGTTCTTCTGCGACCTTCGGTTCTTCTACGACCTTCGGTTCTTCTACGACCCTTGATTCCT